>Ga0207712_10000086_pt1 | contig 107484 bp, 92 predicted proteins | sample KBSS44metaG_FD_184402 | JGI IMG/M metagenome (GOLD analysis project Ga0207712, IMG submission 184402) | Switchgrass rhizosphere microbial communities from Kellogg Biological Station, Michigan, USA - KBS S4-4 metaG (SPAdes) (version 2) | ecosystem: Host-associated > Plants > Roots > Rhizosphere...
TCCCCGTTTAGATCTTGCCGAGCAGGATGGCGTTGCAAAGGCGACGCCCATGACTTTCAGCACTTCGGTGGAGGACGGGAAGGGGCTGTCCATCACGTTCCAATCGATTCACGGGGCACCGATTCTCAACGCCATACGTGTGACGAGGCGCTGATCCATGCGCATGCACTATTTACTTCACGTCTTCGCAGCGCTGCTCGCCGGAACGTGCGCCACCTCGCGTGCGCAGAGTGCCGCGCCACTGCAGCTGATGGCCTTCACGGATACGACGTCCGTTCGCATCGAGATTCGTGCGCCCGGCGCCGCACCATCAGTCGCTGCACCGGTGCGCGCGGAGATCGTGCGCCTCGGCGAGAGCACGCCGCTCTGGTCCGGCACGCTCGGCACGCTCGCGGCTGACTCGAGTGGCGTCGCACAACTCGTGGCGCGCCTCGATCATCTGCAGCCGAAAATCTGGTCGCCGTCGTCGCCGGCGCTGTACCGGCTCACGGTGATCGTGCCCGGGCGCGCCGATTCCACGGCGTCGATCCGCTTCGGATTTCGCTCGATCGCGGTGCGCGATGGCCGTCTCTTGCTCAATGGCCGGCCGATCTTTCTGAGTGGCAACGCCATCAATCCGCCGGGGCGGACGATTCCCGATTCGCTGGACAACAACCCGCGCTTCGCCGCCGACTATGTGAAGTACCTGAAGCGCATCCACGTGAACATGATTCGGCTCGCGAACACGTCGGAGGTGTGGCTCGACGTGTGCGATTCGCTCGGCATGATGGTCTACCAGGGACTCTACGGAACGCCGGACGGCTCCACGAAGGGCGGCCCGCCGAAGAAGCCGTTCGCGCAGGTGCTCACGGACTACCATACGGTTCTCGATCCGTTGGTGAATCATCCGAGCGTCGTCGTCTACGTGCTGTCGAATGAGCTCGCATCGCGGGACATCATCCAGAGCCCGCCAGGCGCGGACTCGATCTCCGCCTTTCTCTCGCGCGTGCACGATGCGCTGTGGACGTGGGATTCGACGCGCGTGTACATCGCAAACGCCGGCTACGGTTACGGCCGCTCGGGTGACATCTGCGATCTGCACCACTACTGGGGATGGTACTACAACACGGTGCTCAGCTACTACACGTTGCGCGATCCGCGCACGTGCTGGCGCACCGATCGCGAGCAGCCGATCACCATCAGCGAGAACACGGGGAGCTACATCGGGAGCGATGGTCGTTTCAACATCGTCTCCGACTCCAAGCAGATGAGCGCGCAGCTCAACTTCACCGGACACGCACCGGTGAAAGAGCAGGCGAGGCGCGATGGAGAGTATCAGGCGTTCGCCGTCCGCAATGCGATCGAGATCATGCGCCGCACGAGGAGCGAGGATCCGTCGCTCGCCGGGCTGATGCCGTTCACTACGCTCTTCTCGCGCTGGTGGGACATCCATTCGTTCGCCGACATGACGCCCAGTCCGGCGGCCCGACAGTTCGCCACGTCGTACCAGCCCGTACTGCTCTCGTGGGAGCTGTGGACGCCGCAGGTGTACGCCGGCACCACGCTGCGCCCCACGGCGCACGTCGTGAACGACGACACGCTCGGTCGCGATCTTCACGAAGTCTCGCTGCGCTGGCGACTGCTCGACGCGAAGGGAGTCGCGCAGCGCTCGGGCGCGATGGCGTTCGGCAACGTTACCTACTTCGCGGCGATGGAGCATCGCCTCGCCATCCCGCTGCCGCCATCGATGCCCCAGGGCACCTACACGCTCGAAGGTCGATTGCTCTCCGGCGGGCACGAGCTCTCGCGCAACAGCGCGACCCTCTTCGTTGCGCCTCGCACCTTCGCGCCCGCGCCCACCGCACTCGCGCGGCGCACCCTGCTGTACGATCCCGCCGGTCACACGACTGCCGCCTTCCGCACGCTCGGCATCGCCTTCACGCAAGTGCCTTCGGTGATCGGATTGCATCCGGCCACCGATGCGATCGTGATCGGCGCGCACGCGTGGAGCAAGGCCACCGACGGCGCCACACTGCGCACCTTCGTTCAACACGGTGGTCGCGTCCTCGTGCTCGAGCAGGACTCGTCCTCGTTCGACGCGAGCTGGATAGGCGCGAGCGTGCACCTCCTTTCCGATACCGTCGACGCCGCGGGTGATCGCCGCCCTGGCAATCCGTACAGAAACGGAATGGCGGTTAATCCCGAGCGCCTCGAGCACCCTCTCTTCGCGGGGCTCACGCGCGATCGTCTCTTTCTGTGGTCGGATGCGGCGGGGTGGACCGAGAAGAGCCCCGGTTTCCCCGCAGTCTACCCAGTGACCCACGGCTTCGTGCTCGAGGATCCCGACGAGAATCTCGGCCACGTCGCGATCCTCGCGGACTACGGTCGCGGACTCGAAGGGATAGGCGCGGCCGAGATCTTCGATAGCAAGGGATCCGTGCTGCTGACGGGATTCGACCTCATTGCACACGCGGGCGTCGATCCCGCGGCCGATCGCATGCTCGTGAACGCGGTGCGTTACACGGGAACCAACTCGGGGCACTTCGCGCACGTGCTCGTGCGTGCTCCCATCGAGTGGGGCGAGTATGGCAGCGAGTCAGGGATCGCCGAGGGGAGCTACACGGGACTCATCGTCAATACGGTGCCGGTGATGCCCGAGGGGCTGCGAGCCAAGTATCCAGTCACCATCGATAGCGTCGGGTTTCAGCTCGCGGGCGGAAAAGGCGGGTGGAACACCAAGCCGGCCATTCAGTACGTGGCGCGCGGACGACGTCCCTTTGGCCCGTACGAGCTCGATCTCTTTGGCTCGCCAAAGTTGCCGAAGGATCGCGCTCCCCTCGGCACCGGACACCTGTGGCTTCGCGTTCCTGCTCGAACCAGCACAATGAGCACGGCCGTTGAAAATCCAACGGACGCGCCGCTGCCCTTCGAGCTCACGACGAACGGCACCACGCAGCGCGAAGAAATCGCGGCGCACTCGACGCAGCACATCGAGACACCGCTGCACGACGCGACTGATCTGACAGTGACGGTTCGCGGTGACCGCAAGTTGATTCTGCGAGAGACGGCCTTCCGATGACGGTGACACGATGAAGACGACACCAGACCCATTCGACCTGACGGGACGCGTAGCGGTCGTCACGGGCGGCTACGGCGTGCTCGGCGCCGGCATGGCGCACGAGCTCGCGCGCGGCGGCGCTCGCGTGGCGATACTCGGCCGGCGCCTCGACGCGGCCGAGAAGATGGCCGCGGAGATTCGCGGCGAGGGTGGTGAGGCGATGCCGCTCGCCGCCGATGTGCTCGAGCGCGAGCAGCTCGTTCGCGCGAGAGAAGCGGTGCTCGAACGCTGGGGCGCGCTCGACATTCTCGTGAACGCTGCCGGCGGCAACGTGCCGCGCGCGCGCACGGATGGCGCGCCGGTGTTCGGGATGCCGCTCGATGCGTTCGACGAAGTCGTGCGACTCAATCTTCACGGCACCGTGCTGCCGACGCTCGTGTTTGCGGAAGCGATGGCGGCGCGCAAGAAGGGCTGCGTCGTCAACATCTCGTCGATGGCGGCAGCGCGCGCGCTGAGCGGAGTGCTCGGCTACTCAGTGGCCAAGGCGGCGATCGACAACTTCACGCGCTGGATGGCGGTAGATCTCGCGCGGCGATACGGCGACCAGCTGCGCGTGAACGCGATCGCGCCCGGGTTCTTCGTTGCCGCGCAGAACAAGGGCGTGCTCTTGAACGTCGACGGCAGCTATACCGAGCGCGCGCGGACGATCATTGCAAGAACTCCCATGGCTCGCTTCGGCGAGCCCAGGGAGCTGAGTAGCGTCGTGCGCTTCTTGTGCAGCGACGCAGCCTCATTCATCACGGGAACGGTGATTCCCGTGGATGGCGGCTTCAGCGCCGACGGCGGCGTCTGACTGAACTGTTATCACACTAACATGGATACGATGAAGCTCGGGATCGGACTCTACAGGGCACTTCTCACGGAAGACAACTTCCGCTTCGCCAAGCAGGCCGGCGCCACGCATTTGGTGGTGCACCTCGTCGACTATTTCGGCGGTGCGAGCCCGTCGCTCGAAAGCGGACCACCCACACTCGGTTGGGGGATTACGCGCGGGGCGGAACGCCCGTGGAATTACGAGGAGCTCCGCGACATCAAGCGGCGCATCGAGGCGAATGGGCTGGTCTGGGAGGCGATCGAGAACTTCGATCCGGCACACTGGCACGATGTGCTCCTCGACGGTCCGCGCAAAAAAGAACAGCTCGAGATGATCAAGCGCACCATCCGCGATGTCGGTCGCCTCGGCGTGCCGATCATGGGGTACAACTTCAGCATCGCCGGCGTCTGGGGGTGGACAAAGGGCCCGTTCGGCCGCGGCGATGCGTTGTCGATCCGCTACAACGAGGCCGAGATCGACAAGAAGACGCCGATGCCCGCTGGGATGGTGTGGAACATGGTTTACGATCCGGACGCACCCGCCGGCGTCGTGGCGCCGGTATCCGATGCTGAGCTCTGGCGGCGACTGCAGGACTTCCTCGAGGAGATCGTCCCCGTCGCGGAGGAAGCCGGTGTGCGCCTCGCGCTGCACCCCGACGATCCGCCGACCGATGCGCTCCGCGGCGCGGCGCGACTCGTGAACGATCCGGCGAAGTATCAGCGCGTCCTCGACCTCGTGCCGAGTCCGTCGAACGCACTCGAGTTCTGCCTCGGCTCGCTGCAGGAGATGCCCGCAGGAGATGTGTACGAGGCGACGGAGCGCTATGGACGGGAGAAGCGCATCGCATACGTGCACTTTCGCAATGTGAAGGGGAAGGTCCCGGCGTATCAGGAAGTATTTCTCGACGAGGGCGATCTCGACATGATGCGCATCGTACGCATTCTGAAAAACGTCGGCTACGACGGAGTGCTCATTCCGGATCACACGCCCGAGATGAGCTGCAACGCCCCCTGGCACGCGGGGATGGCCTACGCGCTCGGCTACATGCGCGCGGCGATCCAGGCGGCAGGGTAGGCGAGCGATGACCCGCGACCACGTGCGAGTCGGGATCGAGCCGCTGCTGCTGGATGAGGACCGGTGCTTCGACTCCGATCCAATCGTCCGGCGAATGGCGCGCGCCATTTATGAGGAGACGCGCGACCTCCCACTCATCTGCCCGCACGGTCACGTCGACCCGAGGGTGTTGGCGGAGAACGCACGATTCGAGAATGCGACGTCGCTCTTCGTCACTCCCGATCATTACATCCTGCGCATGCTCTACTCGCGCGGAGTCCCGATGGAGTCGCTGGGTGTTCCAACGCGCGACGGATCACCGGTCGAGCGAGACCCACGCAAAATCTGGCAGACCTTCGGCGAGCACTATTATCTCTTTCGCGGCACGCCGACCGGATTCTGGCTCGACCACGAACTTCACGAGCTGTTCAGCGTTCGCAGGAAACTGACCGGCGACACGGCACAGTCGATCTACGATGCGATCGATGAGCGGCTGCAGTCGCCCGAGTTCCGTCCGCGCGCGTTGTTCGAGCGTTTCCGCATCGAGGCACTCGTCACCACCGATGCAGCTACGGATTCGCTCGAGTCTCACCGTGCCATACGCGAATCGGATTGGCGAGGGCGCGTGCTGCCTTCGTTCCGTCCCGATGCGCTCTTTCAGATCGCGTCGCCCACATGGCGCGATGAGCTCGCGTCGCTAGCGCGAATCTCCGGAGAGGAGATCGGCGATGTCGTCACCTTCCTCCGCGTGCTGAGTGAACGGCGGGCGTACTTCAAGTCGCTCGGCGCTACCTCCACCGATCACGGAGTCGAGCAGCCGCACACGGAGGAGTTCTCCGCCAACGAAATGGAGCGGTTCTTCGCGCGAGCGATGTCCGGAGCGGCGACGGCCGACGATCAGCGCCGCTTCGAAGGGCAGATGCTTGTGGCGATGGCGTCGATGTCGATCGACGACGGGCTCGTGATGCAGATCCACGCGGGCGCGTTGCGCAATCATAACTCGCAGCTGTTCGACCGATTCGGCCCGAACACTGGCGCCGACATTCCGGTTGCGACCGAATACACACGCAACCTTCGCCCGCTGCTCAACGCCTACGGCAACGATGCGCGGCTGACACTGATTCTTTTCACTCTCGACGAGTCGACTTACTCGCGTGAGCTGGCACCGCTTGCCGGTCATTATCCAGCGGTTCGCCTGGGTCCCCCGTGGTGGTTTCACGATTCGGTCGAAGGGATGAACCGCTTTCGACGACAGACAATGGAAACCGCAGGGATCTACAACACGGCGGGCTTCAACGACGACACGCGCGCCTTCTGCTCGATTCCCGCGCGTCACGATCTCTCGCGCCGCGTGGACGCGAACTTCCTCGCGTCACTCGTGGCTCGCCATCTGATCGACCTCCGCGACGCACGCCACATCGCGCGCGCGCTCGCGTACGACCTGGCGAAGACGACCTACAAACTGAATTCCGACTCTGCAGCCGATGCCTACTGACGTGGATGATGTTCTGACGCAGCTCGCGGACGTGCGCGTGCTCCCCCTGATCGTGATCGATGACCCCGCCGACGCGCTCCCGCTCGCGCGCGCGCTGATCGACGGCGGGCTCCCCTGCGCGGAGATCACCTTCCGCACTCCACGCGCGGCAGAGGCCATCCGCGCCATCGCCGATTCGTCGCTCGACATTCTCCTCGGCGCCGGCACAGTGCTGACGCTCCGCCAGGCGACCGAGGCGCGGGCGGCCGGCGCGCAGTTCATCGTCACGCCCGGATTCAATCCCGAGGTGGTGGACTTCTGCCAGGAAAACAGCATGCCCGTGTTCCCCGGCGTGTGTACACCCACGGAGGTCGAGGCCGCGATGCAGAAGGGGCTCGATGTGTTGAAGTTCTTCCCCGCCGAACCGATGGGCGGTGCGCCATTTCTGAAGGCGATCTCGGCGCCGTATTCCACGGTGCGATTCATACCGACGGGAGGCATCAATCTGAACAACCTGCCTGCGTACTTGGCGGTGCGCAGCGTGGTCGCGTGCGGGGGTTCATGGCTCGCGCCGCAGGAATGGATTCGGGCGAAGAGCTTCGATCGAATTCGCGAGGAGACCGAGCGGGCGGTGCAGGCCGTACACGCGCTCGCGGGAGCAGCTCGATGACGGCGCGCGTCGTGACCTTTGGCGAGATCATGTTGCGCCTCAAGTCTCCGGGATACGAGCGGCTCTTTCAGTCGCCGATGCTCGAGGGGACCTTCGGCGGCGCGGAGGCGAATGTCGCCGTCTCGCTCGCGAGCTTCGGATTGCCGGTGTCGTTCGCGACGGCGCTGCCGGAGAATGCGGTGGGCGATTCGTGTCTCGCTGAGCTACGCGGATTCGGCGTGGATGTGAGCCACGTCCGCAGGCAGGGTGATCGCGTGGGCATCTACTACCTGGAGACGGGCGCCAATCAGCGGCCGTCGCGCGTGGTGTACGATCGTGCTGGCTCGAGCATCGCAACCGCCACGGTTGGCGACTTCGATTGGGACGCGATCTTCGACGGCGCCTCCTGGTTTCACTTGAGTGGCATTACGCCGGCGATCAGCGCGTCTGCTGCGGCGCTCTGCATGGAAGGGGCGCAGGTGGCTCGTGCGAAGGGAATCACGGTCTCCTGCGACTACAACTTCCGAAAGAATCTCTGGAAGTACGGCAAGCGTGCGCCGTACGTGATGCGCGCGCTCGTGCAGCACGTGAACGTGGGAATCGCGAACGAGGAAGACTGCCAGAAGGCGCTCGGCGTCGAGATCGGCGTCGATGTGCACGCGGGCTCGCTCGAGGCCGACCAGTACTCGATGCTTGCGCAGCGCGTGCTCGAGGAGTTCCCGTCGCTCGACAAGCAGGTCATTACGCTGCGCGAGAGCAAGAGCGCGAATAGCAATGGCTGGTCAGCGGTACTGCACAACAGGAGGGAGTTTCACGTGAGTCGCAAATATGAGATCACGGACATCGTGGATCGGGTTGGCAGCGGCGATTCGTTCGCGGCCGGGCTTATCTATGGCTTGCTCGCCTTTGGCGACGATGCGCGCGCCCTGGAGTTCGCCGCCGCCGCGTCGTGCCTCAAGCACTCCATTCCTGGCGACTTCAATCGCGCGAGCGTGAGCGAAGTGGAGGCACTCCTCACGGGGGATGCGAGCGGGCGCGTGCAGCGGTGAAGCTGTCTTCGGTCGACGACGGTCACAGCTCGAAATTCCGCTGGACCATCTGCGCGCTGCTGTTCGCTGCGACCACGATCAACTACGTCGACCGGCAGGTGATCGGGATCCTCGCGCCCACGTTGCAGCGCGAGCTCGGATGGACGGAAGTGCAGTACGGACAGATCGTGTCCTGGTTCAGCTTCGCGTACGGGATAGGGTTGCTCGTCGTGGGGCGGCTGATGGATCTGATCGGCGTGCGCCGCGGATTCGCGATGTCGATCATCGCGTGGAGTGCCGCGGCGATGGCGCACGCCTTCGCGCGCACTGCGTCCGGGTTTTCGGCCGCGCGCGCGCTGCTTGGACTGGGTGAGTCCGGGAATTTCCCCTGTTCGATCAAGGCGATCGCGGAATGGTTTCCGCTGAAGGAGCGCGCGCTCGCCACCGGGATTCTCAACGCCGGCAGCAACGTCGGTGCGGTGCTCGCTCCGCTACTCGTGCCGTGGATCACGCTCAACTGGGGATGGCAGTGGGCGTTCATCGGCACGGGAGCGCTGGGCTTCGTGTGGCTCGCCCTTTGGCTCGCGCTGTATCGGAGTCCGACTCCCGCCGATCATCCCATCGGTGATGTCCAGTCGGGCGACAACACGGATGCCGTGCCGTGGCTCAAGCTCATCACCTATCGCCAGACGTGGGCATTCGCGATCGGGAAGTTTCTGACCGATCCGATCTGGCTGTTCTACCTGTTCTGGCTGCCGAAATTCCTCGACTCGGTGTGGGGGATCAAGCTGTCGGGGCTGGCGCTCCCGCTCATCGCCGTCTACGTGATCGCCGACCTCGGCTCCGTTGCAGGCGGATGGTTTTCAGGCGCGTTGATTGCGCGCGGCTACACGGCGAATCGCGGACGGAAGACCGCGATGCTCGTCGCGGCGCTACTGATCGTACCCACGATGTTCGCGCCGCACGCGAGCAGCATGTGGAGCGCGGTTGCGATCGTGGCCGTGGCCGCCGCCGCGCATCAGTGGTGGTCCGCGAATCTGTTCACGCTCACGAGCGACATGTTCCCGAAGCAGGCCGTCGCGTCGGTAGTGGGCATCGGTGGCTTCATCGGCGCGATCGGATCGGTTTGCTTTCAGCTCGCGACGGGGCGGATCCTGCAAGCGACGGGGAGCAACTACTCGATCATTTTCGTGATGTGCGGACTCGCATATGTGACTGCGTGGGTGGTCATCCATCTGTTGGTGCCACGGCTGCAGCCGATCGAGGTGAGAGCGCGAGCGGGTGCGTGAGTGGCGTTGCCCCTTTCGTGAGACGGTGGTGCTGGGTAACGTTCGGGCTCGTTCGAAACTGTCGGCGCGCCACTCAGGTGGCGGCGGCGAGAGGGAAGGGAAAGAAGCGGAATACCGGTTTTACGGGACGTAGCGCAGCCCGGTAGCGCACCTGAATGGGGTTCAGGGGGTCGCGGGTTCAAATCCCGCCGTCCCGATTGAAAGACAACGACTTACAGTTTCGCAGATTAGCGTGGGCCCGTTTGGGGCCAGTTTCTCGCAGCGACTGCACGATCGCGTAGCTTGCGCTCCTCGCTCATCACGGCGAGGGGCGTTTTGTTTTCGGGTCGCACGTAGAGCCGGTACTCGTCGACAAGACCGAGATCGGTGAGGCTCCCCGCCAGCTCCGGGCCCGCAACGTCGATCACGCCTTCGACGTCCGCATTCAGCCGACGCACGAAGGCTTCGACGCCGTCACTTTTCTTTGACAGACACCCATCACCTTATTAGATAGCCTTATGGCTAACGTTAACGCGCAATTGCCGGAGATCTTCGGCGCCCTGTCCGATCCGACGCGACTCGCCGTCGTGGAGCGGCTCATGCGAGGCCCCGCGTCGGTCTCAGAGCTGTCGAAGCCCTTCGACATGGCCGGCCCCTCCTTTCTCAAGCACCTCAAGGTGCTCGAAGAGGCGGGACTTGCGCGCAGTGAGAAGAGAGGGCGCGTGCGTACCCTCACACTGAGGCCGGCTGCACTGCGCTGGGTGGAGAAGTGGGTGGAGCGACATCGCGGGCTCTGGGAACGCCGTCTCGATGATCTTGGGACCTTCCTGGCAAAGGGGAAATCGTGATGGAGAGCAAGGCGCAGTCGCATGAGCAGTTCACGCTTGAGCGCGTGTATCCGAACGTGAAAGACGAAGTCTGGGCGGCCTGGGCGGATCGGGAGAAGAAGGCCGAGTGGCTGGGGGCCCGAGCGCTCGAAATGGATTTTCGCCAAGGCGGGTTCGAGCGCTCGACCTTTCGCGAGGCGATGGGCGAGCACGTCAACGAAGGCCGGTATTTCGAGATCAACGAGGGGAATCGCATCGTCCTCGCTTATTCCATGGCGTTGAATGGCCGCGTGCACACGGTGTCCCTCGCGACGATCCTCTTCCAGGACGAGAAGCGGAGCACCCGCCTCGTCTACACGGAGCAGATGTGCGTCATTCCGCCCAGCGATGGACTGGACGGGCGCAAACACGGGTGGGGAGTGTTGCTCGATGCGCTGGGGAAGCAGCTCGAGCTCGTGAAGGTCCGGAACACGAGCTTCTGAGGGCGCGCGCCGCGCCGGGATAACCACATAGCCGTTCGGCTCGCACTTGCGTGGACGCCGAGCCATTGAAAATAGATAGCCATATGGCTACCTTTCGTCCTGCTCGGCGAACGAGTGCGGTGCAGAGTCGGCCGTTCGCCACGAGCGCGGTGACCACCTTTTCTCGAGCTGCGAGGACGAAATGCGAAAAGTGAGTGTGTTCAACAGCGTATCCATGGATGGCTACTACACGGACCCCAACAACGATATGAGCTGGGCGCACGAGGGCGCGAATGATCCGGAGCTGATGGAGTTCACGAAGGGCAACGCCCAGGGCACGAACGCACTCGTGTTCGGCCGCGTCACCTATGAGATGATGATCGCGTACTGGCCCACGCCGATGGCCGCTCAGCAGATGCCGGAGGTCGCGAAGGGGATGAACGACGCGCCCAAGTACGTGTTCTCCCGCACCCTCGACAAAGCCAGCTGGTCGAACACGACGCTGCTGAAGGAAGATCCAGCAACAGCGATCGCGCGAATCAAGGAGACGCCCGGCCCCGACATGACGCTGCTCGGCTCCGGTACGATCGTCTCGCAGCTGGCGCAGGCGAAACTCATCGACGAGGTGCTGCTTCTCGTCGTCCCCGTGGTGCTGGGTGCCGGGAAGAGTCAGTTCGCCAGCGTGACGGGAAAGCCGTGGTGGAAGATGTCTCGCTCGAAGGCATTCAAGAACGGCCGCATGTTTCTGGCGTATAGTAGAATCGCTTGACGGCCTGGTATGTTTGTGCTCGCCGGTAGTTACGGGACGTAGCGCAGCCCGGTAGCGCACCTGAATGGGGTTCAGGGGGTCGCGGGTTCAAATCCCGCCGTCCCGATTGAAAGTCAACGACTTACAAAATCGCAGACTCGCGCGGGCCCGTTTGGAGCCGTTTCTCGCACCGACTGCACGAGCACCTGGCTTGCGCTCCTCGCTCATCACGGCGAGGAGCGTTTCGTTATCGGGTCATGCGTAGATCACGCAGGGACGTACGTCAGCAGAACTGTGTCCTCGGCGACGGAGTCGGTCGCGACAAGGCGGAGCGGCGGTCGGGCACGGGCGAAGTACGGCTTGCCGCGGCCAAGGACGAACGGGCGCACGTAGAGCCGGTACTCGTCGACAAGACCGAGATCGGTGAGGCTCGCCGCCAGCTCCGGGCCCGCAACGTCGATCACGCCTTCGACGTCCGCTTTCAGCCGCCGCACGAAGGCTTCGACACCGTCACTCACCAGCGTGGCGTTTGGGCCGACCGTCTCGAGCGAGCGTGACACGACCCATTTGGGTCGCGCACGCCACACCTCTGCGAAGTCGCGCTCGACGACGTCAAACTCGGGCCGATCATCGTCCCAGTAGCGCATCACCTCGTACATGCGACGTCCATACAGCATGCCGGCGACGCCGCGAACGTAATCATTGAAGTGACTGTGAAGCGATTCGGGCGGCGGGGGTAATTCCGTGCCGCTGGCAAGAGCGGCCATGTAGCCATCGGACCCCGGGCCGCCCGAAGCGCCGGCAACGTAGCCATCGAGCGACTGCATCATTCCGAACACGAGCTTCGCCATACCGCCACCCCGATCTGATCGAGTTGCGCCTCGTACTTCGTCGGCTCCAGGCTGGCACGATAGAACGTCGTCTGAACCACTTCGTACGTGCAGTATGGTGTTCAGGGCGTCGCGGCCTCAAGAGCCCAAGCTCATCGCAGCGCACGCACCTGCATGCGTTGTCGATCTACCGTGCACTCGGGAGCGATTGTGCCAGACCGAATTTGGGGAGCACAGTGCATTCGAAGCGGGTCATGGCGCCGATTCGGTCGCCGGCGAGAGTGAGGACGAAGAGTCCGGATCCATGGTTGCCGACCGGTGGGTGTCGGTAGACCCCGAATGCCGGCTGACCGTTGGCTCGCGTCCGCACCAGTTCGAATCTCTGCACTGATCCGAAAACGAGTGCGAGGAAGCGCGCCACGATCTCTCGGCCCTGGTACTCCAGCGGCATCGGTGGCATCGACAAGAAGACGTCGTCGGTGAACAGAGCCACCAACGCGTCGATGTCGGCAGCTTCGAAGGCGCTGACGAACTTCGCCACGATCGCGTCCTCGGCAGGTGAGTCGCTGGCAGGCGGATGCTCTCGGGCAGAAGTCACCGCCAGTCGGTGCTGCATTCGTGCACGCGCGCGTTTGAGAGCGCTTTTCACCGATTCGACGGTCGTGTCCAACATGTCGGCTACTTCATTCGCGTGGAATCCGAGGACGTCGCGCAGAATGAGGACGGCGAGCTGGCGAGGCGGCAAGAGTTGCAGAGCCGTCACAAAGGCCAGGGAAATGGATTCGGATTGCTCGTAACGCGCCTCCGGGCCGAGAGGCACACTGATCGCACCGTCCAGAAGCGCGTCGGGGTAGGGCTCGAGCCAATGGACTTCGCCGAGTCCAGTGGGTTCCGGTAGTTCGATTCCCGGAATGTCCCACTGCTTTGCGGGATGCCGCCGAGCAGAGCGCAGCGTGTCGAGACAACGATTGGTGGCGATGCGGTAGAGCCAGGTGCGAAGTGAGGCGCGTCCGTCGAATCGTTCGAGTCCTCGCCATGCGGCGAGCAGCGTGTCCTGGAGCGCGTCCTCCGCATCGTGAAGCGATCCGAGCATCCGGTAGCAGTGCACCTGGAGCTCGCGACGGTGTGGCTCGGTCAGCGCTCGAAATGCGTCGCCGTCGCCGGCCTGCGCCCTCGACATCAAGTCCGTTCTCGCCAGCGCCACTCCAGCCATCCCATTCCTTGTGTGCAGTCCCATTCCGTATGGACGCCGGCCAAGGCGCAAACGGGGCGGTCGCCGAGCGCCTCCTTTGCCGATGCCGCGGCGTCTAGACCAGTGCTAGCGGACTACATACAAAATTGTCAAAGGAGCACGGAAATGGGAAAGATCGTGATCAGCGCAAATGCAACGCTCGATGGAGTGGTCCAGGACCCGGACGGTTCGGAGGGTTTCGAGCGAGGCGGCTGGTTCCACCAGTTCGTGGGGGGCAAGGACCTCAAAGAGTGGCAGGATCGCGAGACGGAGGAAGCGCTGGGTTCCGAGGCGCTACTGTTGGGCAGGCGGAGCAGTGAGTGGTTCGCGTCCCGGATGGTGTCGGGCGTTGGCGCGGCCGTCCGCGTAAGCCCCGAGTGGGCGGACAGAATAAACAGCCTCCCCAAGTACGTCGTGTCGTCGACTGTAAAAGATCCTCGGTGGAGCAACACCACCGTCCTCAACGGCGATGCGGTAAAGGAGATTTCAACGCTGAAGCGGAAAATGAACGGGGACATCCTCGTCTACGGCAGCTTTCAGCTCGTGCGCACACTGATAGAACAGAACCTGGCCGATGAGCTGCGGCTCGTAGTATTCCCGGTCGTGCTGGGAACCGGTGTGCGTATCTTCGACGAGACCAGCAACAAGAATCCGCTGCACCTGGTCAACACACGAAAGATCGGTGACAGCCTGGTGTTCTACACTTACGAATTCGCGCACAACTAACGGCTGTAGCCGACGACGAAGTCGCGTTCGTCGGTGTTGAAGTGGTGGCGGGCGGGTTGATGGGATCGCGGATACCGTCGTGTTGATGTCGATCTCCATCGCCCGCATCGCGCGTACGCAGGGTCGCTACAGCGAACTAGGCCGAGGTAGCGGCTCGTTCCGATCGCCGGACGAACTTGAGATGTGTCACTCCAGGCGCGTCGACCGTGTGCAACAGCTCGAGCCCGTGCATGTCGGTGCCGACGTTTTCGAAAAGCCGCTCGCCGCTGCCGAGGAGGATCGGCACCTGGCTCAGCACCATCTCGTCGACGAGTCCTGCGCGGAGATACTCCTGTGCCGCCTGCGCGCCGCCCGCGAGTGCGATGTCCTTCGATCCCGCGGCACGCCGCGCCTGCTCCAGCGCGGACTCGATCCCATCGGTCACGAAGTTGAACGTCGTCCCGCCCTTCATGACGAGCGGCTCGCGCGCGTAGTGCGTGAGGACGAAAACGGGATGATGGAAGGGCGGGTGGTCTCCCCACCAGCCCTTCCACGGCGTGCTCGAGCTCCACGGTCCCGGATGTCCGCCGAACATGTTCCGCCCCATGATTGTCGCGCCGATGTTGGCGAGCGCCTCCTCCACCACCTGCGTGCTCTCGTTCACCTCGCCTCCCGTCTTTCCGTGTTCGGCACGCCAGGCGGCGAGCGAGACGACCCACTCGTGCAGGTTCTCTCCGCCTACGCCCAGTGGGTCTTTGGTGCTCTGGTTGGGGCCGGCGACGTATCCGTCGAGCGAGATCGAGATCCTGAAGCGCACTTTCGGCATGTTCATCCTCCGTTGTTGCGAACCCGTGCGTCACGCGCGCACGCTGCTCGTACATAATGGGAGTCAGCGGTCACGAGTTCAAATCCCGCCGCCGCTATTCATGACAAAAGGCACCGCGACGATTTTCGTTCGCGGTGCCTTTTGCGTTCCTGCATTGGTCGAGTTTCGATGGTGCTATCGTCGCCGGCTATTTGGGCAAACACCAGCTTTCTTTGATCTTGCACAGTCTCCCAAGCATCTCTTCCTGCTCCTTCGTGAGCGCCGCAGCTTCCGTCACGCCCAGAAACTCGATGTGGTACCCGTGTGGGCCGGGCATGATCACGAAGGGCGACGGGCTCGCCTGCCACCGACCGTGCTTGGCGTAGTAGGCGAAGGCGTCGGGCGCCGGGAATTCCGCTCCGACATCTGCATTGGTCACATTCGGTGCATAATGCATGATGTGAGGAATGTTGCTCGTCGCCACGCTGGCGTCCATCTCGGGATTCACGTATGTCCTGAGAATCGGAGACAACATGTACGAGACGCCGGCGCGTTCCGGCGGTCGATACGCGTTCGTCTTGTATCGCTGCTGGATGATCTGCTTCACTTCCTGAGGCGCCATTCCTTTCGCTTGCATCTCCGCGATATCGAGGAAGACGCGAAGCTGCGCTTTGGCGCCGGCCTGGTCCCATGAAATCGGATAGAGAACGTCGGCGGGATATTGCGTCAGGGGCCACGTCCCCCTCATCGCATCGTCACCGGTGCGCGCGACGAGCGCGGAGAAGCCATTCGTCCCTGTGCGCGCAATCTCGAACCCTTTGGCGGGATTGAGCGCGTAGACAGTCGCGTGCTCCCTCAGATGTGCCGGCAGGGAGCTGAGCGCGAGCTGAATCTCGAGATCGCGCGGCAGCGGCTCGATCGTGCCGGCCTGCTTCGACGGATGTTGATTTTGCGCGGCGGCCGTCAGTGACGACAGCAGGCAAAGCGCGAGTGCGAGTCCGATGCCACGATTGGCGCCGGTAATCAGGACTGATTTCTTTCTGACGTTCATGACGTTCTCCTTCGATGTCGCTCTCTCATGCGGCTGCGACCGCGCAGCCCGTGGACACCGCGCAGTTTGCGACGCAGCGACTCGAAGGTGTGAGTAACAACTGTGGCGTGATATTGAAGAGTTGAAAAAACTCCGAGTCGAAAAGCAGAGCAGCCCCATTCACACGCGAGTGTAAATGGGGCTGCTGTTTTATCTGCTGGATGTTTGGCGCTTATTCAGGCGCTCGCGACGACTCCGCCCTACGCGAGGCACCTCGTCACCGCCGCCGCCAGCTCAATGTGGCGCGTATCGATCAACGTGGCCGCCCAGAGATTCGAGACGTAGCCGAAGGCGACTCGGCGTTCCGGGTCGGCAGCTCCGAGCGACCCTCCACTGCCCGGGTGGCCGAACGATGATGGACCGAGCAGGGGCATGGCGGGTGGCGTGGACCGCCAATAGCCGAGCGACATGTTGAACAGGTTCTTCGTGGCGTGCTGCAACTCCGGCGGGACGCCGTGCATGCGAGAGCGGGTGGTCTGAGGCACCGTCATCGCTGCGACCGTATCGGGCTGAAGGAGACGCATGCCGTCGACGTCGCTCACCATTGCGGCGTACATGCGCGCAATGGAGCGGGCGTTCGCGAACATGTTCCCGCCGGGAAACTCGGCGGCTCGAAAGGCCCGCGAGGCGAGGTTCTCCTCGGTGAGGACGCCGTTCATCGTCCCAGCCTTGATGAGAATCGAGTTCGGTCCCCAAAGCGTCTGGACCAAAGCTCCCGCCTCGGCCACTTCCAACCCCAGGATCGCGGCGAAGTCCACCACCATGTCCGCAGGAGAGTCGTAGGGGAAGGGAGCCGCTTCGACGTGAGCGACCTGCGGCTCGATCGCTTCAGGGAGACCGATCCACGCGGACAGCCCAAGTGGGCCGGCGATCTCCTCGGCGAAGTACGTCCCCAACGATTTGCCCGTGATGCGCTTGACGACCTCTCCAACGAGAAAGCCGTACGTCATCGGGTGGTAGAGGTGCTCCTTACCGGGCGCCCACAGCGGCTTCTGCGCTTCGAGCGCACGAATGACCGGATGCCAGGCGCACACCTCCTCGAACGTCAGCTGCGCGTCGAAAACCGGCAGACCGGCCTGGTGCGAGAGCAGATACCTGACCGGGATCTCCTCCTTGCCGGCTGCACCAAACTCCGGCCAGTAGCGGATGACGGGAGCATCGAGATCGAGCTCGCCACGCTGGACGAGGAGATGCGCGCACATGGCGGTCGCTCCCTTCGTGGTCGACGCGACGTTCACGACCGTGTCGCGCTCCCAGGGGCGGCGAGTCTCGCGGTGGGCTAGCCCGCCCCACAGATCCACGACGGCACACCCGTCGACGTAGACGCAGCATGCGGCGCCGAGGTCCTTTCCTTCCTTGAAGTTGGCGCGGAAGGTGTCAGCTACCTGCTCCCAGCCGTTCTGCACGAATCCATCAATATCACTCATTACTTCACATCTCCCAGTTGCTGCGATTCATTGCCTGCGGCGCGATTGATGGCGTTGGTCAGCCGTTCCCGCTCGCGCATGATCCACTGTCCCTCCGGGTAATTCCGGAGAAATGCGTCGGCGAACTCCACCGGGTCGTCCCCGACGACCTCGCGGATTGGAGTTGCGCTCGCCGCGCTCTGCTCGAAGAGATCGGCGAGATCCTCCAGCATCTTCAGGCCGCCCTCTGCCGTCCCATTTCCGAAGTAGTTCGAGTAACGCTCGAGCGCACCGATGGCATCTCGATAGTTCGACGGAAGTTTTGCCGTGCGCGTCTTGTACTGGCGATAGCGCTTCTTCTGCTCGAGCGATCCCACCACCTTCTCGATCCATTCTGTAGCCATGACTATTTCCCTCCTTTGTGAAGCTGTTCGACTCGTTCTGCGAGGAAGCTCCATGTCCTCCAGAACTCTTCGAGATATTCCTGTCCCTGCGCGTTGAGCGAGTAGACTTTGCGCGGCGGCCCCTTCTCGGACGGGATTTTCTCCACGTCGACGAGGCCCCTTTGCTCGTTCCTCACGAGCAGGGCGTAGACGGTGCCTTCGGCGATGTCGGAGAAGCCCTGCTCCCGCAACCGTGCCGTGATTTCGTACCCGTATGCGGGCTTCACGGACAGGTTTGCGAGGACGATGCCCTCGAGCGTGCCTTTGAGCATTTCCGTCATTTGATTGCCCACGGAACACCTCCAAGAACTACTCAGTGATGCTGACTACTAGTATTTAGCATCACTGAGTAGCGCGCGCAAGCCCCCGCAAGCCATTGGCGTTGAGGGTCCGTTATCGCAGCTGCGGGTGTTACGAAGGGGAGCTGGCCGTCTGATTCTCTTCGAGTCGCAACTCGGCTCTCACCGCGCGGGGCGGGGAGGGAGTTGGGCCGCAATGCCGTCGAGAATGGCCTGAAGGCCAAACTCGAAGGTGTTCGCGGGCGCCTCGGCGTACTCGGGATTCGCCGTTTCGAGGCGCGCGCGCAATCGCGGAAACTGGCGGGCGATCGTTCGCGCCTTGGCGATGCTCTCCTGCGTCAGCTTCATCGCGTCGTCGCCAGCGCGACCGAACTTCCGCGCGAATGATGCTGCGGCAGCGTGGCTGAGGGCGTTGCCGAGCACGAAAATGAAGACGCTGGAGGCGGCCTGATCCGCCTGCGCGCCGGTGAATCCGGCCGTCTCGTAGATCGCGAGACTGTGCTCATCGTGGCGTGCCTTGCCGGGTCCGTAGACCATGTGAGAGCCGAAGGCCTGCACCAGCCACAGGTGTCGTGTGAGCATATCGTGCAGCTCGGTGGCCATGCTGGCCGCGGCCGTTCGCCAGTCGACTTTCGCCAGGTCGGGAAGCGCGATCTCATTCCACACGTGGTCGCTCGCAAGTGCGATGAGCGTGTCCTTGCTCCCGACGTGCCAGTAGACGGCGGTGGCGGCCGAGTCGAGGTGATGACCGAGTGTGCGCATGCTGAAGCGTTCGAGCCCGAGGTTATCGAGGAGGTCGATTGCGGCCGCAACGATCTGCTCGCGGGTCAGCGTGTCGCGCGTCATGTCACCAATCTACCGACATACTTGAACGCTGTTCAATCGGCGCTTATCCTCCACTTGAACGCTGTTCAAGTCACTCCAGTGAACTGAAGGAGGATGGAATGCCGCACGGTGTGCTCTCTGATTTCGTTGAAACAACGGCCTCGCGACTTGGCCTTCCGGGCGTCGCCGTGGGGGTTTGGTCAGACGGTGCGGAGAGCTACGCCTGCCATGGCGTGACCAGCATCGACAACCCGCTGCCCGTGGACCAGCACACGCTGTTCGCGGTGGGCTCGGTGACCAAGACATTTACCGCCACCGCGCTTTTGCGCCTGGTCGCAGAAGGACGGATAGCGCTCGACGCGCCGGTGCGCCGATATGTGCCCGACCTCGAGCTCGCGAGCGAGGCATCAGCCGCGACGATCACCGTATTGCAACTGCTCAACCACACGGCGGGATTGCGTTGGCGGATGAACGTCGACACCGGCGAGGGCGATGACGCGCTTGCTCGAGAAGTGGCGCAGCTGTGCGACTCGAAGCTCGTTGCACCGCCTGGCATCCGCGCTTCCTACAGTCAGGCCGGATATAACCTGGCTGGGCGGATTGTCGAGATTGTCACCGGTCGCACGTATGAACGGGCGGTTGCGGCACTCCTGCTCGAACCGCTGGGGATGACAGAGAGCTTCTTCGCGCGCGATAACATCATGACTCGGCGCTTCGCCGTTGGGCACAGCCTCGGCGACGACGGAGTGCTCAGTGTCGCGCGGCCGTGGAGACATTGGCGAAGCGACAATCCGGGTGGCGGGCTGGCGTCCTCCCTGGCGGATCAAATGCGGTGGGCGCGATTCCATCTTAGTGACGGCCGCGCGCATGGTGGAGAGCAGATTCTTCCCGCCGAGTCTCTGCGTCGGATGGCGGAAAAAACTGTCGCGTTGCGCGGCAGCACACTCGGCGACGCGATCGGCATCTGCTGGTTCCTGCGCGATGTAGCTGGCGTTCGCACGATCGGGCACGAAGGATCCGCCAATGGCCAATTCGCCAGTGTGCTGATGGTGCCGGCTCGGAGCTTCGCCGTCGTCGCACTCTCGAACGCAGGTCCTGACAGCGGAATCGCGTTCAACCAGACCATCGTCAGGTGGGCTCTCGAGCACTACCTCGGCGTGATCGACAGGGATCCTGAGCCGCTTCCGTACGACGATGCTCGCGCGCGAGAAGTTGTCGGGACGTACGAGAACGAGATGATGACGGTGACGATCGGTGTCGATCGAGCCGAGCTGACGGTGGAGTGCGAAATCAGGCCGGAGATACGCGCCGCGGCGAAAGCCGCGCTGCCGCCAAATCTGCCACCTGCAGGACTCGGCCTACTCCCCGGCAACGCGGACGACTACATCATCACGAGCGGCGGGTTGAAAGGGCAGCGCGGTTTTTTTAGTCGCGACGCGAACGGCGCGGTCGTGGGAGTCGACCTCGCCGGTCGGTTGTTCAATCGCGTTCTTACGTCTTCAGAGTAGCGCCGTCGTTCTGAGGGCGACGTCCCGCATCACGCGAAGCGGAGGCCGCCATCGACCTCGAGGATGGTGCCGGTCATGAAGGCGTTCTCCAGTAGCAACAGGATCGCGCCCGCCACATCCGCCGGCCGTCCCACGCGTCCCACCGGCGTCATCGCGGCGTAGCGGGAAAAGGCGGCATCCTTGTCTGCCGGGGACAGTGAATCCCACCACGGCGTATCGATGACGCCCGGCGACACCGCGTTCACGCGCAGCGGGCGGAGCTCCGCCGCCAGCGGGCGGATCATCGCTTCGAGCGCGCCGTTGATGGCAGCCAGACCGGCGGTGCCCGCGTTGGCCATGCGCGCGGAGATCGCCGTGACGAACGTCATCGAGCCGGTCGACCGGAGGGTATCGAGCGCCGCCTGCGCCGCGTTCAATTGCGCCCAGAATTTTCCTTCGAAGCCGCGGCGCAGCTCGCGCGCGTCGAGCGTACGCAGAGGGCCTGCGCCCGCGCCGCCGCTGAGCGTCAGCACGAGGTGATCGAAGGGACCCGTGCGCTCGAAGAAGGCGGCCAATGCGCTCGCGTCGGCGGCGTCGACCACGGCGGTGGTCAGCGCGCCTGGTGGGGCGACGACTGCCTGCGCCGCCGCGTCCAGACGGGCGCGGTCGCGGCCGCCGATCACGACGTGCGCGCCGCGCGTCGCGAGGGCTTCGGCCGTGGCGAGTCCGATCCCCGAGGATCCGCCGATGATGACGACGCGCTCGCCGGCCACTGTCGAATCGCGAGCGGGGGAAGTGGGTGTGATCTGCATGTGCGCTCCGGGTGTGACGAAGAGGAACCGGGGCAGCGCGATTTACTGAGCGCTGCGTCTCGTATATTGACATTATATCGAGACGGTGCGTATCGTAAAAGGGACGCGCTGATTTTCATCGTTCGTAACACCTCTCGATTTCCGCATCATGCCTCGCATCACATCTCCCAAGCTCCCCGTGTCACCATTGTCACGGCCGCGCGGGCGCCCGCGAAGCGAGACGGCGCGCAAAGCCGTTCTCCGCGCAGCGCTGCGGCTCGTCGCCGCTCACGGCTACCGCGCCCTCACCATCGAGGGAATCGCTGCGGCCGCCGGGGTGGGGAAGCAGACCATCTACCGCTGGTGGCCGTCGAAGGCCGCCGTCGTTCTGACGGCGCTCGCGGAGTATGCCGACGCGGACATCCCGGTTCCCGACAGCGGCGACGGCTGCGACAACCTCGCGCGCTTTCTCGGAGCGACCTTTGCGGCGATGCGGGCCGGCTACGCCCCCATCCTGCGCGCGCTCATGGCGGAGGCGCAGTTCGACGCGACGTTCGCCGTCGAATTCCGCGAGCGCCTGATCGACCGCCGGCGCGCGGCGATGCGAATGCTCCTCGCGCGCGCGCAGGCTCGCGGTGAGCTCGCTGCCGCCGCTGACCTCGAGGTCTTGCTGGACTTCGCCTTCGGCGCGATGTGGTACCGGCTGCTGCTCGAGCACGCGCCGCTCTCCAGTGCGGCAGCCAAGTCGATCGCGCGGGCCGTATTCGCCGCAGGGAGCGCCGAGTCGCGCGCAGCGGCCCCGCGGCGGCGTCGCAAGTGACGTCGCATCGCGCGCACGTCTGAGGTCGCCAGGTCGGCCGGCCGATCAGTTTTAACCCCACAAGTCGCGCGGGTATGGGACGTGCCGCGTAGGTAGCGGTCACGCATTCGGAGTCACCAAGCCATGACTGCTTCGGCTCATTCCAGCGTCCGAGCGATCACTCCGGCGGCGCACTCGACCATTCGCGAAGGCGTCATCGCGGGCGGATTGGGTGCACTGGCCGTCGCGCTCTGGTTCCTGCTCCTCGACGCAATCGCCGGTCGCGCGCTGCATACGCCCGCGCTGCTCGGCGCGCTCGTCATGCGTACGCCAGATCCGATCGCGGCATCTGAGGGTTCGAATCGGCTGATGTACGCGGCGCTCTACACGCCGATTCACTTCATCCTCTTCGCGCTGTTCGGCGTGCTCGTGGTGTTTCTGATGCATCGCGCAAACAAGCAGCCGAGTCTTCTGACGTTGGCGGTGATCTTGTTCGCCGTTTTCGAGGGTGGCTTCACCGGACTCGTTGCGATGCTCTCGCAGACGGCCCTCGGTGATCTCGCGTGGCATCAGGTTGCGATCGGAAATCTCATCGCGGTCATCGTGATGGGCTGGTACGTGTGGCGGCGCCACCCGAACGTCACGGCGATTTGGAGTCACCGCCTGGATGACGAGGGGTGAATATTGACTGGGCGGTTTCTTGACGCGTCCGCGAGCGATCGTTATCTCGCTCAAGGCCGCCGAATTGAAACTACGAACGCAGAACTTCATCTCGAACACGGGACATCAGAATGACGTCGACCGCTTCCGCCATGCCGATCATGTCGTCGCAGCAGTTCCTCGAGCACTGGCAGGGACACCGCGCCCTGACCCGCCGAGTCATTGACGCCTTCCCCGACGACAAGCTCTTCACCTACTCCGTCGGCGGCATGCGCCCATTCTCTGCGCTCGCTCTGGAGTTCATCGGCATGGCGGTGCCGACGCTCAACGGTGTGATCACCGGTACGTGGGCAGAGTACAAAGCACCCACCACGACGACAAAGGCGGAGCTTCTCCGGCTGTGGGACGGTGTGACGGCGGAGATCAACACGCTCTGGCCAAAGATTCCTGCGGCGCGCTTTCAGGAGGTGGACACCGCGTTCGGACAGTGGAAGATGGCGATCTATGACCTGCTGCTCTACATCAGGGACAACGAGATTCATCATCGCGGCCAGGGCTACGTCTACCTCCGGTCGCTCGGAATCGAACCGCCGCCGTTTTGGGAGCGGGGGTGATCCCTCGACGTCTGACCGCCTCGCGAACGCCGGTGCGGACCGCGCATCGAAGGCATCGCCGACGACTGGGTGACGCGGAAGGCGCTGGATTTGTCCGTGCTGGTCCGCGACATGCCGTTCGGAATCGATGCTAAAGCCATCGGTGCACGATTTCTCGAGGAGGCTCACATGCATGCCAGCGATATCATGACCTCGGATCCCAGCTGCTGTTCGCCGAACGATTCACTGCGAGACGTCGCTCAAATGATGCGCGACATCGACTGCGGCTCAGTGCCCATTGTCGAGAACGGTCGCATCATCGGCATCGTCACCGATCGAGATCTCGTCGTGCGAGCACTTGCCAGCGGCAGAGGTGCCGACACCAAGGTTCGCGATGTCATTACGAGCGATCCGCGTTGTTGCAGCACGGACGACGATGTGCGCGATGTCGAGCTGATCATGTCGGAAAATCAGGTGCGACGGGTGCCCGTAGTGGACGCAGATGGGTACTGCGTCGGCATCGTGTCGCAGGCCGACTTGGCGCTGGCTGCACTCGACGGTCAGCAGGTGAGCGAGCGCGAGGTCGCCGTGGTCGTGGAGCGCATCTCGACGCCGCGCCACGATTCGTCCGACCGTGGTGCGCGAGGCGCGATGTAGCGACCATAGTTGCGCGGGGATCGTTGCGCGATTGAGCAACGCCGTGATGTGCACGCGTCGGCGACGCGAAAGGGTGGCGGACGCTTCTGGTCGATGGTGCGCCGACACTTCGGCGCGGCCCCCTCTTGCCACTTCCAACATATAACGGACCCAGGGGCTTGCGGAAAGACCTGGGTCGCTCGGTAAAGTCGCTGACCTCGGCCAGACCTTCTCGCCGAGGCCCGAACTCTCAGAAAGAGGAGGAGCGACATGCAGGAGCGACACGGAGTGGTGATCGCCGGAGGCGGTCCGACGGGAATGATGTTGGCGGCCGAGCTCGCGTTGGCCGGCGTCGACGTCGCCATTGTCGAGCGTCGCACCAGCCCCAAGGTCATCGGCTCGCGTGCAGGCGGCCTGCACTCGCGAACGATCGAGGTCCTCGATCAGCGCGGGGTCGCCGATCGGTTCGTGTCGCAGGGACAGATGTACCCGGAAGTGCGCTTCCACCTGAACCCGTTGAGCATCAGCGACTTTCCCACCCGGCACAACTATGTCCTCGGGCTGTGGCAGAATCACATCGAGCGTATTCTGGCCGAGTGGGTGAGCGAGCTGCCGGTGACGATCTATCGCGGACGTGAGGTGATGGGTTTTTCGCAGGACGACACCGGCGTCGACATCGCGCTCGCCGACGGAGGTTCGCTTCGGACGGAGTATCTCGTTGGCTGCGATGGCGGCCGCAGCCTGATTCGAAAGGCGGCCGGCATCGAGTTCCCGGGATGGGATCCAACCACGAGTTGGCTGATCGCCGAAGTCGAGATGGCCGAGGAGCCGAAGTGGGGCCTTCACAACGATGCACTCGGCATCCACGCGCTCAGTCGGCTGGAGGACGGCGGCGTGGTTGGCGTGTTATTGACTGAGCGACAAGTCGGACCCGCGAGTGAGCCCACACTGCGCGATCTCAGCGAGGCACTCATCGGCGTGTACGGGACCGATTACGGGATTCACAGTCCCAGATGGATTTCGCGTTTCACCGACATGACGCGTCAGGCTGCCGCTTACCGCGACAGACGAGTTCTGTTGGCCGGCGATGCCGCGCACGTGCATCCTCCGGTGGGAGGGCAGGGGCTCAACATCGGAGTTCAGGATGCGGTGAATCTGGGATGGAAGCTGGCCCAGGTGGTGAAGCGGACATCGCCGGAAAAGCTCCTCGACACGTATCACGCTGAGCGTCACCCGGTTGGCGCGCGCGTGTTGCGCACCACGATGGCACAGATGGCGCTTCGTCGTACGGACGAACGCACCAAGGCGTTGGGCGACACCGTGTCCGAGCTGCTCTGCATGGATGAGCCTCGAAGACGAATTGCCGCGGAGATGTCGGGGCTCGATACTCACTACGACCTCGGCGAAGGGCATCCACTGCTCGGACGCCGCATCCCCGATCTCGACCTCGTCACCGCCAACGGTCCACTGCGCGTCTACGCTCTGATGCACGAAGCTCGGCCAGTGCTCCTCAACTTCGGTGAGCCCTGCGACTTCGACATCGCTCCATGGGCCGATCGCGTTCAATACCTCGACGCCAAATACGAGGGTGCGTGGGAGCTTCCGGTGGTTGGCATGGTCGCGGCTCCCACTGCCGTTTTGGTTCGACCCGACGGATATGTGGCGTGGGTAGGAGACCCCCGCGAGGCGGGGCTCGCTGACGCGCTAACGACTTGGTTCGGACCGCCTGCTGCGGCGTAGTGCCCTCGCGCGCGTGCAATGCATGGCTCATCGCGAAGGATCATCGCGCGGACTCGCGCGCAACTCCGACGGTGAATCGCTCGAGTCACTCGTCGTTTGTCGAATCCCCTCGGATCGCGTTGGTGTGCGATCGGCAGTCACCGATTGGCCGAGCCAGGACTCGAAGCGGATCTCGCCGAGCCGGGCGTTGTATGGGACGAGTGTGCGCTCGCGCAGCTCCGCGCCGTAGTAGCGCGCGCGCGGATCTGCGAGCACCATTCGTGGATCATGGTGCGCGCCAAGGTATCGGCGAACGAGCGCGTCGAGCCGAAACTGCTCCGGCCCAGCGACTTCGACGACGCCGTTCACCGGTGCGCCCACGGCGATCCTCGCGACCGCGATCGCCACGTCTTCGGCTGCCATCGGCTGAATGAGCACTGGTGCGAGCCGCACTGTGTCGCCGACAGTTGCGGCGTCGGCGATCCCTTTGATGAACTCGAAGAATTGTGTTGCGTGGACGATCGAGTAGGGAATCGTATTCTCTCGAATCAGCTTCTCCTGCGCGATCTTCGCGCGGAAGTAGCCACTCTCGGCCAAGCGGTCGGTGCCGACTACTGACAGCGCGACGTGGTGCTGCACGCCCGCTCTTGCCTCTGCTGCCAGGAGGTTGCGAGTCGACGTCTCGAAAAACGTGAGTACGGCCGCATCCTCGAATGAGGGCGAGTTGGAGACGTCGACGACGACCGATGCTCCCTCGAGCACTTCGGCGAGTCCCTCGCCTGTGATCGTGTTGACACCCGAATTCGGTGAGGCAGCAACTGCTTCGACGCCGGACGTTTGCAACTTCATCACGACTTTCGATCCGATGAGTCCAGTGCCGCCGATGATGATGATCTTCACGATGATCTCCTATTGCCTGGATCGGCGGAGCGCCGATCGTGGCGCGCTCCGCCAATGATCGATCAGGGTTGCTGCGCCTTCCTAGGGACTCGGAGGACTGATTTCGTTCGTGCGTAGTTCGCTGCGTCGCACACGAGTCACCGATTCTTCATCGCTCGACTGCTGCTTGGCGAACTGCAGCAGTTCCGTGTTGAATTGCTCCTTGTTCGTCGACATGAGTCCGTGAGGAGCGCCTTTGATGACCTCGAGCCGGGCATCCTTGATCATCTTCGCGGCACGCAGTCCGCCGACGCTGATCGGCACGATCTGATCGTCTTCGCCGTGAATCACGAGCGTCGGAATGTCGAATCTCTTGAGGTCTTCTGTGAATTCGGATTCGGAGAATGCCTTGATGCACTCGTAGGCTGCGACGAATCCAGCCTGCATGCTCATCAGCCAAAACGCATCCAGAGTGCCTTGCGACACTTTCGCGCCCGGTCGATTGGCTCCGTAGAACGGAATGCTGAAATCCTTCCAGAACTGCGAGCGGTCGGCCTTGAGCCCCGCACGCAGCTTGTCGAACTCCTCGATCGGAATGCCATCGGAGTTCTTCGTCGTTTTCAGCAACCCCGGCGTCACCGCGTCTACGAGTATCGCCTTCGCAACGCGTGAGGTTCCGTGCCGTCCGATGTAACGGGTGACTTCGCCACCGCCGGTCGAGTGTCCGACGTGGATTGCATCCTTGAGGTCGAGTGCCTTGACGAGTGCGGCGAGGTCATCGGCATACGTGTCCATGTCGTTGCCGGTCGACGTCTGCGTCGAGCGTCCGTGTCCGCGCCGATCGTGCGCGATCGCTCGATAGCCGTTTGTCGCGAACAGGTAGAGCTGATCATCCCATGCATCAGCGTTGAGCGGCCAGCCGTGGCTGAACACGATCGGCTGACCCTTGCCCCAGTCCTTGTAAAAGATCTGGGCTCCGTCATTCGTGGTAACTGTCGGCATGCAGCGCCTCCTCCGGTCACGCGACCGGGCGGAAATAAAAGGGGGTCTGCACGATCACCAAATTGGAGAGCGCAGTCAATCGGCCGAATGTAAAATCGACGAATCAGCTCCGTCTTGGAGCTGCGCGCTCAGCCGAGTGTCAGCAACTCGATGAGTGACGACCTCGGTTGCCAGCCATCGGGCGCATGGCGCACGGATGACGGATCGAGATCGAGGAGGCCGACGAGCACTTCGCCGACGATGCGCGCGCCGACTGGTCCGAGTTGATTGCCGTTGCAGCGCACATCGGCCTCGCGCAGGATGTAGTACCAAAGCGGAGTTTCCCCCGGCCACCCCGAATTCGCGGCTCCGATTTCATCCTTCGTTAGCGGTTCTTCATTCAGAAAGCGCGCGACCGCTTCGCCGGAAGGAAGCCCGACGCCCTGCCCTCGTTCGAGATCGCGCACGGCGAGCGAATGGAACTCCTGAACTGGAGCGTCGCCGACAACCGCGGCTGGAAGAGAGATGAGCGCGCCAACCAGCCGACCGTCGATCTTCTTCGAGCGTGCAGCTCGTGGCCGGCCAGGTGAATCGAACACGAGTGTCCAATCGATTGTGTGCTCCCGGGCAACAGGTCGGAATCCAATCAGATCGGGAAAGATCCGCGCTGGCTCGCTTCCATCGTTCAGGATGTATTTCTGACGGATCTGGCAGTGACCATAGCGGTATGCCGCATCGGCGAACTCGAGTGGAATGAACGGCTCACCGCGCGGACGATAGTAGCGCCGCCCGTCGCGGAGCAGGGAAGCCACGAGATCATCGCCGACGAGTAGCGGGAGAAACTCGCGCAGGATCACCGTCTGATAGTGCCAGCGAAGCTCTCGGGCCGCAGTCTCGAACACCTCCGACTCCGGCGTGCCTTCCGCGCGCACCAGATCGACGAAGGTATTGTGCGCGCGGACGAACGCGAGATGCATCTGCGACATGAAGACGTGCGAGTCATTTCGCGGGTCTCCGATGACCGCAGTGCCCTCGTAATTGCGCAGCACGTCATGTCCATCCGGCCCCGTGAGCAGCTTCGCCGCATCACTCTGGTCAAAGAGGTACGGCTGGCCAACCGGTCCCCCGCCATAGAGCGACTCGAGATTCAACTGCGGTGATCGCGCGTTCCGCAGTTGCGCTGGATCGACGTGCGATTTCAGGCTCGAGCGATCGGCGGTGATGTCGTGCGCGATATACTGGCCGAAAAAAGGCCAGCCCGCAGCTTCGGTTCCAAGCGACCCGGGCTCGTCGTCCCGGTCTCCGCAGTCGCAGAGACCACCAGATGCGCCGAGCGCATAGAGAAATTCCTCATCGGCGGAATACGCAGGCAGGTCGGGAAACATGCGCGCGTAGGACGTACTGGTGATCGGCGCGTCGATCGAACGTGCGCGCGATGGAGCGAGGCAGTGTGAGTGCTTCATTCGGAGATGCTAACGGCGACGATTTACTCGCGCCATGGCTCAGCTGGGTGATGGATTTGCCTGACGCTCACGGCGCCTGCTGATGCAGCTTCACCGCTGCACCGCGCTTGTCCCGTGCTCGAAGGTTCAGAATCTCCACAAAGAGGGAGAACGCCATCGCGAAATAGATGTAGCCCTTCGAGATGTGCTGCCCGAAGCCGTCGGCAACGAGCACGACGCCGATGAGCAGCAGAAATGCGAGCGCGAGCATTTTCACCGTGGGATGGCGATCGACGAAGTTGCTCACGATCCCGGAGAAGGCGAGCATGAAGATCACGGCGAGCACCACCGCGGTCACCATGATGACGAGCTCGTCGACCATTCCCACGGCGGTAATCACCGAGTCGAGCGAGAAGACGATGTCGAGGATGAGGATCTGCGTCACGACGCTCGCGAACGAGGCTGCCGCGCGCGTCGCACCATGCTGATCTTCACCCTCGAGTCGCGCATGCATCTCGTGCGTGCTCTTCGCGATGAGGAACAACCCGCCGGCGATGAGAATCAGGTCGCGCCCTGAAAGCCCACGGCCGAGCACTGCGAAGAGCGGTGCCGTCAGGCGCATGATCCAGGTGATCGTCAGCAGCAGCAGAATGCGCATGATGAGCGCCAGCGACAGTCCGACGAGGCGGGCGCGCTTTCGCTGATCGACCGGAAGCTTACCGGCGAGAATCGAGATGAAAACAACGTTGTCGATGCCGAGCACGATCTCCAGGAGCAGGAGCGTGCCGAGGGCGAGCCAGTTTGCGGGATCTGAGAAGATTTCCATGATTCACCGGATCGACGCGACGTGAGCTTGCGTGGCTATATATAGTAGCTAAGCGTTGATGATACGACGTACGCTGCACCGTTCGGAGGCCGCTCCCCGTTCTTGTGCGGAACTTGTATGAGCTGCACTCCCGGGATTGCGAGCAGTTGTGAATAGTGAGAGCGTGGGAGCACGGCGACACGGGCAGGATGTGGGCCGTGCTGCAATCGCACTCTCTCTCCCTGGCAATCGACAATGAAACGACTCATTATCGCCGCGCTCGCCCTCTCCGGTTGCCAGCCCACCCACGCCGCCGAAGAGTACGGATTCCTCGCCAAGCTCGGGAATGATACCGTCTCCATCGAACGCGTCACGCGTCGCGGCGATGAGGTCGTGAGCGACGAAGTTGATCGCTTCCCGCGCGTGCGTCGCCGGCACACCACGATGCGTCTGGCAGCCGACGGGACGATCAAGCACCTCGAGATGGACATCGTGACGCCGAGCGAGCCATCGAACGAGCGGGAGCGCCACGTCGTTGCCGATGTGCGCGATGACTCGGTGCACATTTCCAAGCGCGACTCCACCGGCACGAAGAAGATCGCCTTCGCCACGGGCGGCGCGCTCACGATGCCGCATCTCCCGCAGATGTACAGCCTCACCGACCTGTACTTCGGCGCGGCGCTGAGGCGCGCCGCCGCTCCGGGAGACAGCGTGGAGTTGCGGCAGTATTACATCGATCGCGAGTTCGATCGTTTTCCGCTGCACCACGGTGTTGTGCGATTGGTCGCGCCCAACAAGGCCGAGCTGCATCACGACTGGCTGGCCGGCTTCGGTGATGCGACCTTCGACTCGCTCCATCGCATGCTCACCTATTCCGGAGTGCGATCGACGTACAAGGTCGATGTGCAGCGGCTCACTGCGCCCGGGACGCTGCCGGATGTCGAGGCGATCGGCGCGCGGTTCGCGGCACTCGAGACGTCGAGCGGCGGCGCGAAGCAGCTGAGTGTGCGCGACACTACACGCGCCACCATCGGCGTCGCGATGTTCACCATCGATTACGGACGTCCACTCGCGCGCGGACGCGTCCTGCTCGGCAACATCCTGCCGTTCGACGAGGTATGGCGCACCGGCGCCAACGCCGCGACGCAGTTCACGACCTCGGCGCCGATCACGCTCGCAGGGATGCGCCTGCCGGCCGGCACGTACACACTGTGGACCGTGCCGCGCAAGGATGGCCACGCGGATCTGATCGTGAACAAGCAGTTCGGACAGTGGGGAACGGAGTACCACGAGAAGCTCAACGTCGGCAAGGAGCCGTTGTCTGTCGACACGACCAGCTCGCCGGTGGAGAAGTTCACCATCTCCATCGCGCCGGCAGCTGCGCGAAAAGGCACGCTCATCATTGAGTGGGGAAACTTTCGATGGAAGGCGCCGATCGTCGTCGACTGAAATGACCTGGCGTTGTCTGCTGTCCTCCGGCATGTGCGTTGCTGCAAAAAATCCTGAGAGCACATCCGACGGAAAGTCACCAAGGTCATCGCAGGAGAGTGGGTCATGGCAGCAGACACAGGGTACCAGGAGCGCGATGAGAATCGGCAGCAGTCAAGCCGCACTGATCGCGGCGACCGCGAGCGCACGATCCAAACCGGACGCGAGGAGGGCCGCTCCACCGGGATCTCGCGACGACAGCCGACGACACCGACGTACGGATTTGGGCGAGGACAACTTTCTCCATTCTCGATGATGCGACGCATGGCAGAGGACATGGATCGCCTCTTCGAGAATTTTGGACTCAGTCGCAGCAACGTCGGCTTGCAGTCGCTCGCATCGAATATCGAGCAGACGATCTGGGCGCCGCAGGTCGAGACATTCCGCCGTGGCGACAACCTCGTCATTCGCGCGGATCTTCCCGGGCTCAAGAAGGAGGATGTAAAAGTCGAGATCGACGACGGCGTCCTCGCGATCTCAGGCGAGCGCCGCGAAGAGCGCGAGGAGGCGCGCGACGACTACTTCCAAAGCGAACGGAGCTACGGACAGTTCTATCGCGTCATTCCTCTTCCGGATGGCGTCAACGAGAATCAGAGCGAGGCGTCGTTCAAGGATGGCGTGCTCGAAGTGACGATTCCCGCGCCGAAGCCGGAAGAGCGCAAGGCGCGAAAGCTCGTGGTGAAGTAGCAGCTCCGCGCGACATCGCTCCTGGTCGCGGCTCGCACGCACAGCCGCGACCTCAGCGTTGCGAACGCTGACTGATCCGCGCTGCTGCGCGTGAACGTTTGGAGTCATCGCGTGAGCTGAGGTACAAATCCGTACGCTCAAACTTCAGCGATGCGCGCTCCACCGATTGCGCACAATGTGCGCATCTTGTCAGCGCGTGTACCTCCTCGTAGTGTCCGCTGCACTGAGTGCCGCTCGCCGCGCCGTCCCCCCACGGCGACGGGGGGCCTTCCCACAATTCCGCACACGCCGTGCGTGTCGCGGGATCATCCTCACTTGGAGAGTGCAGCATGTCGCTCAACGCACGAACGCTCCTGATCATCGCAGGGCTCGCCGCAGTCGCTGCGTGTTCGTCCGACAATTCGCTCCCGACGAGCGCCAATGTCATGCCCGCCGCGTCCATGAGTAGCGTAGGGCAGGCGAATCAGCTCTTGCACGCGCACGTCTGTCCCGGCGCTCCGCTTCGCAGCGCTCGCTGTCACGCTCTCATTCGCGTCGACAAAGTTGGCGCACCGCTCGCAACGGGAACACCAAGCGGCTACGGGCCGGCGGATCTTCGCGCTGCGTACGCGCTCACGGGCACCGGCAGCGCGAGCCAGACGATCGCGATCGTGGACGCCTACGATGATGGGAACGCCGAGAGCGATCTCGCGGTCTATCGCGCGCAGTTTGGTCTGCCGGCGTGCACGACCGCGAACGGCTGCTTCCGCAAAGTCGATCAAAATGGCGGCACAACCTATCCGCGCGGCAACCAGGGATGGGCCGAAGAGATCTCGCTCGATCTCGACATGGCGAGCGCCATCTGTCCGAACTGCCATATCCTGCTCGTCGAAGCCACGACAAATGCTTTTCCGAATCTCGTCGCGGCGGTCGACCGTGCGGCGCTCATGGGTGCGACGGTGATCTCGAACTCGTACGGCGGCAGCGAATACGCCACGGAAGTCTCCGACCAGTCGCACTACAATCACCCAGGAATCGCCATCACCGTCAGCTCCGGTGATGCCGGCTACGGCACGGAGTTCCCCGCGTCCTCGCAGTACGTGACAGCGGTGGGCGGCACGAGCCTCACGAAGGACGGCAGCGCACGCGGCTTCACCGAGACGGTGTGGAGTGGCGCCGGCAGCGGATGCAGCGCCTACATCACCAAGCCGACCTGGCAGACCGACGCCGGCTGCGCGAAGCGAACGGTCGCTGACGTGTCGGCGATCGCCGATCCGAACACCGGTGTTGCCGTCTACGACACGTACAAGCTTCATCCGGGTGGATGGCTGGTCTTCGGCGGCACGAGCGTCGCCTCGCCGATCATCGCGAGCGTGTACGCTCTCGCCGGCAACGCTGCCTCGCTCACGTACGGCTCGTCGCCGTACGCGCACAAGACGTCGCTCTTCGACGTCCTCTCGGGAAGCAACGGCTCCTGCGGCGGCTCGTACCTCTGCACCGGCGCTGCCGGCTACGACGGCCCCACAGGACTCGGCACGCCGAACACTACGGCGGCGTTCTAGCACGAACGACGCACGATCGGGGTCGCGAGCGTAAGTCTTCGCGGTCTAGAGCTCAACGAAGAAGCGCCGCAGGCGAACGTGCCTGCGGCGCTTTTTTGCTGGTGTGGCGATTAAGTGAGCACTTTCAATACTTGAATTTTGTAACCTGTCAGGATACTGTTCTCGATCACCCCTCGAGTGGAGCACCACAATGACTCACCACACCAGCGCCGCGCTCGGCGGTCCGTTCACCTTTCCCGGCACTTCTGTGACCGTGAGCCGAATGGGCTACGGCGCGATGCAGTTGGCCGGCCCCGGCGTGTACGGCCCGCCCAGGGATCCCGATGCTGCCATCGCCGTCCTTCGCGAGGCGGTTGCGGCCGGCGTGAACCATATCGACACGTCCGACTACTACGGGCCCTACGTCACCAATCAGCTCATCAAGCAGGCGCTGCATCCATACGCGGCGGGGCTCGTGATCGTCACCAAGCTCGGGGCACGCCGTCCCGCTGACAAATCGTGGCAGCCCGCAATGTCACCGCGCGAGCTCACCTCCGCCGTTCACGACAACTTGCGAAACCTCGGCCTCGACGCCCTCGACGTCGCCAACTTTCGCGCGATGGGTTCGGGACACGGCCCTGTAGAAGGGTCCATCGCCGAGCAGGTGGCGGTGCTCGCGGATCTCCAGCGACAGGGGCTGATCCGTCACATCGGCGTGAGCAACGTCACCGCCGCGCAGGTGACGGAGGCGCAGGCGATCGCGAAGATCGTGTGCGTGCAGAATCCCTACAATCTGGCCCAGCGCGATGACGACGCGCTCCTCGACGACCTGGCTCGACAGGGCATCGCCTACGTTCCATACTTTCCGCTCGGCGGATTTAGTCCGCTGCAGTCAGCTACGCTCTCGTCGGTTGCGGCCCGACTCGCGGCGACACCAGTGCAAGTTGCGCTCGCATGGCTGCTGCACCGGTCGCCCAACATACTTTTGATTCCCGGCACGTCGTCGGTCGCGCACCTTCGCGAGAATCTCGCTGCCGCTCGGCTCACACTGCCGGATGATGCCTTGGCGGAATTGGACACGATTGCCGAGTCGGCGACAACGGAGCAGCATGCCACAAGCTGACGCACCGCTTACAGTTGAACGCATCGTCGATGCGGCCGAGGATGTGCTGCGCCGATTTGGCCCGGCCAAGGCGACCGTCGTCGACGTCGCGCGTGCGCTCGGCGTGAGTCACGCGGCTGTCTATCGACACGTGCCGACGAAGGCGGCACTGCGAGACCTGGTGGTGGGCCGCTGGGTGGAGCAGGTGATGCCGCCTTTGCGGGCCATCACCGTCCGGAGCGGCCCAGCGCCGAAACGCTTGCGGCAACTCTTCGATGCCCTGATCGCCGTAAAACGTCGCCGTGCTACCGACGACCCTGAGCTATTCGCCACGTATCGCACGTTGGCGGCCAGTGCACACTCAGTCCGATCCGCCCACATCGACAAGTTAATCGAGCTGGCCGCGACGATCATTCGCGCCGGCGTGAAGGAGGGCACATTCCGCGAAGTCGATCCGTTGCCCGCGGCTCGAGCCCTGCTCCATGCCACGTCCCGCTTTCACCACCCGGCTCACGCGAACGAGTGGGCGGATCCTGACATCGACGAGGCGTTCGAGGGCGTGTGGCAGCTGATGATCGCCGGGCTCGTGAAAACGCCGCGCGCGCGTAGCGCCAGGACGCGAACGCGCAGGTAGCTGCCATGCGACGCTCACGTCGCGGCGGGCTTGCGCAGTCGCTGTACATCGCGCATCGGCGGCTCGCCGAAGTGACGTTTGTATTCGCGACTGAAGTGCGACTGGTCATCGTATCCAACGCGGTATCCAGCTTCACCGGCGTCGAGGCTTTCGCCGAGCATCAGTCGCCGTGCTTCCTGGAGCCGAAGGTGCTTCTGGAACTGCAGCGGACTCATTGCTGTCACGGCCTTGAAGTGCGCGTGAAATGCGGAAGCACTCATGCCGACTTCCGCAGCGATGTCCTCTATCCGCATCGTCTCGCGAAAATTCTCGCGAAGGCGCTTGATCGCGCGGGCGATTCGATGCGCGTGGCCGCCGAAAATTGCCAGGTGCCGCATGCGTCGAGCCTGCGCCCCGCTCAACAGGCGATAGACGATTTCACGGATCACGAGTGGTGAAATTGTGCGATAGTCGCCAGGCGTGTCGAGCAGACGCACGAGTCGCAGTGTCGCATCGAGCAGGCTCGAGTCGAGCGGACTGACGTCAGCTGCTTTCACGGCACCGTCGCCGCGCGCCTCTCCGAAGCCTGAGTCCATCATCGCCGATGTGACGATCACAGGATCGAGTATCAGCCTGAGTGCGAGGTACGGTCGCGCGGGCGACGCGGCGACGATTCGGCCGATGCCGGGCGTTCCAACCGTCGTTATGAGGTAGTGCGCCGGATCGTATCTCAACCGAGTCGCACCGAACAGCATCTGCTTGCTCCCCTGTGCGATCACGCAGAAGGATGGGTCCATCTGCCCATGGAGCGGCTTCGATGGCGACGACGCGCGATTGAAGATCAGCCCTGGCTGCGGCTCCGCTTGCCCGTCTCGCGGGAGCGCGCGAAGGATCCGCTCGGCCAGCTCTTCCCGATCGGCCTGCATGCGCCGTTTCTCTCGCGCCTTCGCAGTTCTCGTCATTGGTCGAATCCTATCTGCCTCCGGCCGTCCCCGCACGTGGTGTCGACGATGATTGGAGAATCGTACAATGATCCACGAGAATTATCCTAACGTCGCCAAACGTCGGCGTCATAGGTTGCGTCAGTCCCGCAGAAGAATCGGACAACCTGAGCAGCAAGGTGACCATGAAGCACATCTCGATCGGCGGACTCGACGTCTCTCGCATCGGCCTCGGCGCCATGTCGATGTCCGGATACTACAATCCGCACGAAGGCAGCGAAGCCGAGTCGATCCGCACCATCCATCGGGCGCTCGAGTTGGGCGTCACACATCTCGACACCGCCGAGATCTACGGTCCGTTTGTAAACGAGGAACTCGTGGGCCGTGCGATCAAGGGGCGCCGAGACCAAGTGGTGCTCGCGACGAAATTCGGACTCGTTTCGCACGCCGACAGCGGCGCGGGCGTGCTCGACAGCAGCCCGGCGAATATTCGCACCGCCGTCGAAGGATCTCTGAGACGGCTGGGCACCGACCATATCGACTTGTACTATCAGCATCGCGTCGACCCGAAGACGCCGATCGAAGACACCGTCGGCGCTCTTGCCGAGCTCGTCGCAGAGGGAAAGGTCCGTTACATCGGCCTCTCGGAGGCTGGCCCCGCCACCATCCGCCGCGCTTACGCAGTGCACCCGGTGGCTGCGCTACAGACGGAGTATTCTCTGTGGACGCGCGACCCGGAGGCCGAACTACTTCCGCTACTGCGCGAGTTGCGCATCGGCTTCGTCCCTTACTCGCCGCTCGGCCACGGATTCCTCACCGGCGATATCCGGTCGCCGGATCAGCTCTCCGACGACGACTGGCGCAAGACCAACCCGCGCTTCACTGGCGAGAACTTCCGTCGCAACCTTCGCATCGTCGAGGAAGTGAAGGCGGTAGCCGCCGAGGCGGGTGCGACACCGGCACAGGTGGCGTTGGCTTGGCTGCTGGCACAGGGCGATGACATCGCGCCGATCCCCGGGACCAAGCGAGTGGCGCGCGTCGAGGAGAACACCGCCGCCGACGGCATTAGGCTGACCACCGAACAGGTCAATCGACTGAACGATATCGTCCCGGCGGTCGGCGAGCGGCACGAAGCGCGGAACATGGCTGCCATCGATCGCTGAGATGGCGGCGATCACGATGCGATCGTAGGAAGGTCGAACTTCAACGGTGTATCTTGGCAGAGTGCGTCTGCTCTCACCGCGGAGTCCGACAATGCCTGACAACAGCATCCCGCTTCTTTCCGAAGTTGCGCGAACCGACCGGCGCGCATTTCTGGCGCGGGCATCGGCGCTCTCACTCGCACTTCCCGGGATAGGAGCCGCACTCACGGCCTGCTCTCCCGGTAAATCCGATGGCGGCGATGGCACTCAGTCCGTCAGCAGCAAGAGTGCAGGCGACACCGACCGGCTCGGCCATCACAATTCCGACAGCAAGCTGGATACGGCAGTCGTGAAGAACGCGCCGTCGAGCAGTGCCACGGTGGCATCGCTGACCGCGCAGGCCGCACAGTCGACCGTCTACCATCGATTTGACCCTGCGCTGCCACCGCTGCAGGGAAGCCGACTCCAACTGCACTGGCACACGCGCGAAGTGCCCCTTCGCATCTCCGACGATCTCGTCGTGGCCGCGTGGACGTTTGAAGGAGACATCCCCGGTCCCGTCGTGCACTGTCGTGTTGGGGACACGGTGGAGTTCACGCTCACGAACGATTCGGACATCCCGCATTCGATGGACTTCCACGCGGCACAGATCAATCCGATGGTCGCGTTCAAGTCGGTACTCAAAGGCCAGTCGCACACATTCACCTTCAAGCCGAAGTATGCCGGTGCCTTTCTGTATCACTGCGGCACCGGGCCCGTTCTCATGCACATCGGCTCGGGAATGTTCGGTGCGATCATTGTATCACCGCGGGAGGGGATGCCTCCGGCGAAGGACTTCGTGCTCGTGCAGAACGAGTACTATCTCGCCGAAGCAGCCAGCGGCCTCCGAGCATCTGACTACAAGAAGATGCTCTCGACATTTCCAGATATCGTCGCCTTCAACGGTCGGCCCAATCAATACATGAAGGATCCGATCAAGGTGAAGGTCGGCGATCGCGTGCGTTTTTGGGTTGCGAGCGCTGGGCCGTCGCACCCGTGCAACTTCCACATCGTCGGCGAGCAATTCGATACCGTCTATCTCGGTGCGCCTCCGAATAGCCCATTGCGCGGCGTCCAAACATTTACCGTTCCGCCGGGCGGCGGCATGGTGTTCGAGCTTCTCTGCGACGTCGCGGGGGAATTCCCGTTCGTGAATCATGGCTTCGGACACGGGCAGATCGGCGCGATAGGCTTTCTGGTCGTCGAGGCGTAAGAGGCGAGTCGTAGTGGCGGACGCCGCGAAAAAGCATCAATATGTGAGCAAGCCGCGCCGTCATCCTCCTCTTGCCCACACTCTTGTGCGCCGATTCCTGTCCACGCTCGTCGTCGCTGTGCCGCTCATCGCCGCCGCCACCGCTGCGTGGAGTGACAAGTCGTATCAGGTCGGTCGCATCGAGACTCCCAAGGGCGAGATCCTCTTCGCCCTCTCCGATCGCACGCCGCATCACAAGGAGAGCTTCATCAAGCTCGCCGCGAGCCATTACTGGGACTCGCTCACCTTCAATCGTGTGATCCCGAACTTCGTCGCGCAGGGCGGCTGTCCCGATACGCCGGCAGGATTCAGCGGCTCGCCGTATCTGCTCGCGCCAGAGTTCAACGACAGCCTCAAGCACGTGTACGGCGCCGTCGGTGCGGGGCGCGATAACAATCCCGAGCAGCTCTCGGCCGGTTGTCAATTCTACATCGTCGCGAACAAGGACGGTCTCGCGCGGCTGGACAACCACTACACGGTGTACGGGCAGGTCTTCAAGGGGATGGACGTCGTCGAGTCGATCGTGGCCGCGCCCAAGGACTCCACGAACAAGCCGCTCACGCCGATCACGCTGCACATCGATGTCATTACGATGTCGGCGGGCGACCTGAAGAAGCTCGGTTACGTCCCGAAGTAGCGTGCGCGTTGCAGCGATCTACGACATTCACGCGAATCTCCCAGCGCTCGAGGCGGTGATCGCCGAGATCCGGCGCGGTGGCTTCGACGAGATCGTTGTGGGTGGCGATGTGCTCCCGGGTCCCATGCCGCGCGAGACGATCGACTTTCTGCGGGAGCTCGATATTTCCGCGCGCTTCATCATGGGGAATGGCGACCGCGTCGTCGTCGCGAAGATGTCCGGCATCGATACCGCGGAGATGCCTCCGTCATTCGCGGAGAGCCTCGCCTGGAACGCGAGCCAGCTGGACGTGCGCGACGGGGAGTGGATCGCGACGTGGCCGGCGACGCTCGAGGTCGAGGTCGACGGCCTGGGCTCCGTGCTCTTCTGTCACGCGAGCCCGCGCAATGACACAGAGATCTTCAGCCGATATACGAGCGAGTCGAAGTTGCTGCCGGTCTTCGCCAACGCTTCGGCGCCGATCGTCGTGTGCGGACACACGCACATGCAGTTCGATCGGATGGTGGGTGGCACGCGCGTGGTGAACGCCGGGAGCGTAGGGATGACCTTCGGCGAGCCAGGCGCGTGCTGGCTGGAACTCGGCCCCGAGATTCGCCTGCGGCGCACCGAGTACGATCTTGCGAGCGCGGCGAGTCGCATTCGCGCGACCGCGTATCCGCAGGCGAGCGAGTTTGCGGAGAACAACGTGTTGCGCCCGTTGTCCGAGCAGCGAATTCTCGAAGCGTACGCGGGCGCCGAGCTCCAGTAGTCACAGCAGCCCGGCGCGCGTTCGACTCACGCGTAAAGCAACGATCCCGGCGTCGTAAGCTTCTCGCCGGTCTCGAGCAGCGTCTTGAGTCCGGAGAGTATCATCGGGTGCCCGCCGTAGAGCTCCGCGGGCGCCCCCTCGCGCAGCTGATCGTGCGTGAGCGTGAGCCGGCACGAATCGGCGACCTGCTCGATCTCCCACGTGATGCGCGATGCCCCCTCGCGCTTCGCCTCGTCGCTCCACAGCGCGGTAAAACTCTGCACGAGCCTGCGCGGCGGATCGACTTCGAGATTCTCGCCGGCAAAGATCGGCGTCGGACTCGTTGGCGAGCGTGCCTCGTACTTCGAGCCGACCTTCCAGTCGGAGAACACACTCACGCCGAACGAAAATTTGCTGCGCTGCTTCGGATTGGTGATCGCGTCCCAGAGCTTCTCCGGCGTCGTCTTGATGTAGATCTCGTACACCTTCTCCATTGTCCGGTCCTCCAATTCGTGTTTGAACCCGGCGAGCGTCGCTGCCAGTGGCTCCGCGTACTTGCTCACCCATCGATCGTAGATGAGCCGGATCGGGACGGCGTTCAGAAAGTGCAGCTTCTCGCGACCGCGTCGCTTCGTCACGATGAGTCCCGCCTCCTCGAGCACGTGCAGATGCTTCATCACGCCAAAGCGCGTCATCGCGAGCCGCTTCTCGAGCTCGCCGAGCGTTTGGCCGTCGCGCTTGTAGAGTCGGTCGAGGAGCGCGCGGCGCGTGGGGTCGGCGAGAGCCTTGAAGACGTCGTCCATGGGTGAAATTATAGGTGACTAAATGGTCACCTGTCAAGTTGGGCCGAAAGCCATGATTTCCGCGCATTAACTTCCGCGCGCGCTGTGGTGTATGAGACGCTCTCACCGCGCACTTGCGCTCGCTGAACTCCATCCGTGAATCAATCGTGATCATGTCGTCGATCGCCTCCACGAAAGCTCTGTTTGCCAGATTGGGCGTATTCGCGCTCGTGACCTTGCCGCTCGCGCCGCCCGCGAACCCGCCGCTCTATGTGCCGCGCTCCGTCGCGAAGGCGTTTCGCAATGGCACTCGCTCGATGAACGGCAAGCCCGGCCCGAACTACTGGCAGAATCGCGGGCGATATTCGATCACCGTCACGGCGCTGCCGCCCGATCGCACGATCAGGGGGAGCGAGCAGATCACCTACTTCAACAACAGCCCCGACACGCTGAAGGCTCCGGGGATGAAGCTGATCGTCAACATCCATAAGCCGGGCGCCCCGCGCATGAGCGCTGCGTCCGAGGCGTACCTCACGTCCGGCATACACATCGACGCCTTCGCCGTGAACAGCAAGCCGCAAACGTGGAAGGACGATCCGCGCGTCTTCACGACGACGCACGTCGCGCTCCCCGCACCCGTGATGCCGCACGATTCGGTGCACCTCTCCATCGACTGGCACTACGACCTCTCGCGCGAGGCGGGGCGCGAGGGGATGCTCGACTCGACGACCTACTTCCTTGCCTACTTCTATCCGCGCGTCTCCGTCTACGACGATTACGACGGATGGGATGACATGAACTTCACGGATCGCCAGGAGTTCTACAGCGACTTCAACGATTACGACGTGACCGTTCGCGCACCGGCCAACTACGTGGTGTGGGGTACGGGCACGCTGCTCAATCCCGCTGAGGTATTGCAGCCGGAGGTGGCGCAGCGATTCAAACGCTCCCTCACATCGGACGACGTCATCCACGTCGCGAGCAAGGCCGACTTCGGCGCGAAGCGTGTGACGCTCGCCAACGCGATGAACAGCTGGCACTTCCGCGCCAATGACATTCCAGACATGACGTTCGCGCTCAGCGATCACTACGACTGGGATGCCGCGAGCGTGCTCGTCGACGACGCGACGCACCGGCGCGCCTCGGTGCAAGCGGCGTACAATGACAGCGCGGCGGATTTCCATTACATGGTGAAGTTCGGCCAGCACGCGCTCGACTGGTTCTCGCACAACTGGCCCGGCGTCCCCTATCCCTACGAGAAGACGACGATCGTGCAGGGCAGCGCCGACATGGAATATCCCATGATGGTGAACGACGGCTCGGAAGCCGATACCGCGATCGCGCGCTTTGTGGCCGAACATGAGATCGCGCACACGTACATGCCGTTCTACATGGGGATCAACGAGACGCGCTACGGCTTCATGGATGAGGGCTGGGCGACGACGTTCGAGTATCTCATCGGCGCGTCGGACGTGTCGAAGGCGAAGGAAGATGCCTTCTACGCGGACTTCCGCGTGCACGATTGGATCAAGGATTCATCGCCGCTCGAAGATCTGCCGATCATTACGCCGGAGGATGTGCTCACGGGCGTCGCCTACGGGCACAACGCCTACGGCAAAGCCTCCCTCGGCTACCTCGCCGCGAAGGACCTGCTCGGCGATGCGCTCTTCAAGAGGGCGCTGCTCGCGTACATGGATCGGTGGCACGGCAAGCACCCGACGCCGTGGGACTTCTTCAACACGATGAACGATGTGTCGGGGAAGAACCTGAACTGGTTCTGGAACGACTGGTACTTTAGCAACCACTACATCGACGTCGCGATGAAGAGTGCGACGAAGAGCGGTGATGGCTACGCTGTCGCGCTCGAGAACATCGGTGGCATGGCGGTTCCCCTCGACATCGTCGCCGGTTTCGCCGACGGGAGCACGCAGCGCTTCCACGAATCGCCGGCGATCTGGCAGGCGAATCTCGCGCGCGCAACGGTGCGAATCGCCACGCGCAAGCAGCTCGCGACGCTGACGCTCGATCACGGGATCTGGCTCGATGCGGATACTGCGAACGATAGTTGGAGGGCTTCGGGGCGGTAGCGATTAGGGAACTGCCGCTCGGGCTGGCGCTAACAATAGGATACGGACAAAAACGGATGGCGCGGATAAAAACGGAAACTGCGAGAATGGGTTTTGAATCGCAGTATCCGTTGGTGTCCGTTGACCTCCGTTTTTGTCCGTATCGGATTGTTAGTCCTTGTGTACCGCGGCGATGAACTGGACCATCGACATTTCCCGCACTGGTACTAGATGACAAGGCCAGAACCTGGCATCCATTCGCTTTCCCAATCCGGGCTGCATCGCGATACATACCCTCAGGTACGAATGAACGCAGATAGAAACGCTGAAGTCCCCCATACGCTCATGCCGCGAAGGCTCCGCGTACGCGCACTGGCGCCGGCCCTGCTACTGCTGGGCGCTATGCTCCTCGCACCCCTCGCCGCTCACGCCCAACACGCTTCGGACTCGGCCCACGTCGACCAATCGATGGGCGACGCCTGGTGGACTGGCCCGATGATGACCGCCTCGCCGAATACGCTTCCGCAGGGACACATCCTCCTCGAGCCGTATTTCTTCGACGTGCACACCGCGCACTCGGACTACGTCGGCTCGCTCACGTACTTGCTGTATGGTCTCGTCGATAAGCTCACCGTCGGCACGATCATCAACGCCGGCTACAACATTCCCGATGAGGGGATGAACAGCTCCGGTCTCGCCCTGGGCGATCTCACGCTCCAGGCGGCGTACCGCCTCACGCAATTCAAGAAGGGCGGATGGGTTCCGAGCACTGCGCTCATCTTTCAGCAGACGCTCCCCGTCGGGAAGTTCGACAATCTCGGGAACAGGCCGAGCGATGGCATTGGGAGCGGCGCGTACACCACATCGATTGCGTTGTACGGGCAATCGTACTTCTGGCTCCCCAACCATCGCATCCTCCGCGCGCGACTGAACCTCACGCAGTCGTTCTCGCACACGGTGGATCTCGAGAACGTCAGCGTCTATGGCACCGGCGAGGGATTTCGCGGCACCGCGGAGCCGGGCGCATCGTTCGCAGCGCTCGGCGCCGTGGAGTACAGCCTCACTCGCAGCTGGGTGCTCGCACTCGATGTGCAATTCAATCACGCCCAGAACACTCGCGTGAGCGGAGTCGATAGCACCGACCCCCAGTCGCCAAGCATTCTCTTCAACACGGGATCACGCCACTCGTTCGCCTTCGCACCTGCGATCGAGTACAGCTGGTCGCCGAACGTCGGCGTCCTCCTCGGCACCCGCATCATCCCGTCCAACCCGAAGACGACGAGCTCCATCACGCCGGCGCTCGCGATCAATATCGTTCGGTAGCGCGTGCGCGCGGGGCTTCGGTAGGGGGAATTACAAGCCGAGGCCCTCCTGACAGGGCGGACGGGCGTCGCCATGGACGCGCGCTCTCGGCGCCCGTACCTTCTTCAAGGTCGCGCAAGGCCTCCCCCCACCGAGCGACCCCACATGGACGAAACGCCGCCTCGCCTCGTCGCAGCGCTGGCCGATCGCTACCGCCTCGAGCACGAGCTCGGCGCCGGGGGGATGGCCACCGTCTATCTCGCGCACGATCTCCGTCACGATCGGAGCGTCGCGGTGAAAGTTCTTCGCCCCGAGCTCGCTGCCGTCATCGGCGCCGATCGCTTCCTCGCCGAGATCAAGACGACGGCGGCGCTGCAGCATCCGCACATTCTGCCGCTGTTCGACTCGGGGCTGGCCGACGGATTTCTCTTCTACGTGATGCCACTCATCGAGGGCGAGTCGCTGCGCGATCGCCTCAAGCGCGAGCACCAGCTCCCCGTCGACGATTCGATTCGTCTCGCGAAGGAGATCGGCTCGGCACTCGACTACGCGCATCGCCATGGCGTCATCCATCGCGATATCAAGCCCGAGAACATTCTCCTGCACGATGGCTCCGCGCTCGTCGCCGATTTCGGAATCGCTCTCGCGGTGAGCCAGGCAGGCGGCAATCGCATGACGGAGACGGGACTGTCGCTCGGCACGCCAGGCTACATGAGCCCCGAGCAGGCGACGGGCGAGCGCGGACTCGACGCACGCTCCGATGTCTACAGCCTCGGCTGTCTGCTCTATGAGATGCTCGCGGGCGAGCCGCCGCACACGGGGCCGACGGTGCAGGCGATCATTGCGGCCGTCGTCACGAAGGAGCCCGAGCGTCTGTCGGCGCGTCGCCGCTCGGTGCCCGCGAACATCGACGCCGCGGTGCACAAGTCACTCTCGAAGCTTCCGGCCGATCGCTTCGCGAGCGCCGATGCGTTCGTGCGCGCGATCAGTGAGACATCCACTGGCGCAGCGACGGCCGCGATCGGAGGCTACGCAGCCGCGCCGGCAGCGCCGCGCTCGAATCGGCGCATGCTACTCACTGCGGCGGCGCTGCTCCTGCTCGTTGCGCTCGCCGCAGCTGGATGGATGCGGCCGCGCGAGCGCACGTTCATGAATCGCTATGCGCTCTTTCTGCGCGCGAACGAGACCGTCGCCGCCACAGCGCTCGGCGGGCACGTTGCGATCTCGCCCGATGGCCGGCGCATCGTCTACGTGGGGCGCGGCGAGGGCACCACGCGACTGTGGATGAAGAATCCCGATCAGGTGACGCCGACCGTAATTCAGGGCACCGACGGTGCGACGAGCCCGTTTTTCTCGCCCGACGGACGCCAGCTCGGCTTCGTGAAAGATGGGAAGACGGTGCGCATCCTCCCGCTCGAAGGAGGCTCACCACTTACTCTCACCGACAGCGCGAACGCAACAGCTGCCGACTGGGGGAGCGATGGCTACGTGTACTTCGAGGTGGATTCGGGAATCAGCCGCATTCGCGCGACGGGTGGGCGTTCGGAGGTGGTGTACAAGTTCGCACCAAAAGACGTTGGTACGGAGTGGCCTGTCGTTCTGCCGGATGGTCGTGGTCTCATCTTTCGGCGCCGCCGCGAGGGGCAGGGACCGGCGGACTTCGAGATCATGGCGATGTCGCTGCCGCGTGGCGAAGCGCACGTCCTGCTGCGCGGAGTCTCCGCGAGGTATGCTGCGACCGGTGACCTTATCGTCGTCACCTCGGATGGCAAGCTGCTCGTCGTGCCGTTCGACCTCAAGAAGCTCGAGCTCACCGGTCCGCCGATGGCGTTGTACGAGGGGCTCGAGTCAAACGCCTTCTCTGCGTCGGTCGCGCTCTCGGAGACCGGGACGCTGATCTATCCGACCGCAAGCCAGGCATCGGCGCGCGAGGTGGTGTGGGTGACGCGCGATGGCCTCGTGTCTCCCGCAGACCCCACCTGGAAAATGGATGGGACGATCAATTCGCTCGGCCTCTCGCCCAACGGGAAGTCACTGGTGGTCGAGCTGGCGAAGGACGGGAAGCCCGACATTTGGGTGAAGCAGCTCCCCGGTGGTCCCTTCTCGCGAATTACCTTCGGCGATACCGCGCACTTTCGGCCCTCGTGGACGGCGGATGGCGCTCACGTCCTTTATCTGGGAGATCGCGGGGACGGCAGCGGCATTGCGTTCACGAAGCGCGCGGACGGCGTTGGCGCAGCAGTACGCGTCGCGCCGTCCAAGATCGGTTTCGGACAGGTCATCCAGTCCGCCGATGGAAAATGGATCATTGCGAGGCGCGTGACCGGCGAAGTCGGGAATGGAGACCTTCACGCGGAACACATCGGCGACTCGGCGTTCACACCGCTCGTCGTCTCTCCGGCTCGCGAGCTGACGCCCGCGCTTTCTCCCGACGGAAAGTGGCTCGCGTATTCGTCGGACGAATCCGGGACCTTCGAGATCTATGTGCGCCCATTTCCAGACGTCGCCGCGGCACGCTGGCAAATCTCGAACGCGGGTGGTAGCGCTCCGCTCTGGTCGCACAGCGGCAAGGAGTTGTTTTTTCGCAACAACAAAGGCGACATGATCGCGGCTCGGATCAGTACGTCGCCATCGTTCACCGTCGTCGAGCAAAAGACGTTGTTTTCGGTCACGCCGTTCACCTTCGGCGGACCCGTGCAGGCGTACGCGGTTGCCCCGGACGACAAACGCTTCCTCATGCTGCGAGAGACGGTCGCCGGCGAAGCGGGGCTGCTCATCGTGAGTGAGCACTGGTTCGATGAGTTGAGGGCGCGCTCGCCCAAGTAAGGTCAGCGGCGCGGCGACGGACCTTCGCTCTGTTTGCGGGATACTAAGCAGAGCGGACGATCGCGCGGTGATCATTCCCCGCGCGTAGCGTCGTACACAAAACTTTATGCGTCGACTATTCATGAGCCGTGACCGCCGCGCTCGGCGGCGGCTCCAATTGCTCGTTGCTGCGCTCATCATCGGGCCTGCCGCGCTCCCCGCCCAGCAACTCGCGGCGGGCGACTCGCTGCACATTCGCCTTCTGTATCGCGTGCACAGCCATCATCGCGTGCACCCGCGGGTGCAAGCGCTCGTGATCGCGCCGTTGACTTCGTCAAGCGGGCGAACGGTCATCTCGCCGGGGAGCATTCTGTCCGGCCGCATCACGGGCAGTGGAATGGAGAAGTACGACGGCAAGCGTCATTGGCTCGCGATTCGATTCGACAGCGTTGCGGTGCCGATCGACAATGCCGCAGGCGACACGATCCACGCGGCGCTCTCGACGCGCATCGCCGGCATCGACAACGCGCGCGAGATCGTCGACTCCGTGGGTCGCATCGTCGGGCCGCCGATTCCCTCCGTCATCCGCTCCAAGCGCGACTGGGCGGTCGTTCTGCTCGGCGTCTTTCATCCGGTGGGCGCCATGGTGCTCGCGGCGACGATGGAGGGCGAGATGAAAGAGCGACATCGGAAGGTGTCGCTCGAGTCGGGGACGGAGCTCACCGCGGTGCTCACGAAGCCCACGACGCTTGCGCGATGGTCGGAGTGGAAGCCGCCGCCGGCGATCGCGAGCAGCGTGAACTCCGACTCTATCGTCGCTTCGTCACCACTCCGCGCCGAGCTTCGCGAAGGACGCGCGCCATCGGATGTGATCGGGATCGCCGTGGTCGGCTCGATCGCGCAGCTCCGCGCGGCCTTCGCTGCCGCCGGCTGGACGCGCGCGGTGCCGATGTCGCTGCGAAGCGACTTCCTCACCTTCGTGAAGGCAGCGAAGGGCGAGGGCTACGAGGCGCAGCCCGTCTCCGAGCTCGTGCTCGACGGGCGCGCGCCCGACGATGTGTACGAGAAGGTGACCGACACCTTCCTCAAGCGGCACCACTTCCGTGTGTGGCGCTGGCCCGTGGGCGCCGCGCAGGACGACAGCACCGCGCTCTGGCTCATCGCGGCGACGCACGACACCGGCTTGATGTTCTCGAATCAGCGACACTCGTTCACTCACACGGTCGACCCGCACATCGATCTCGAGCGCGACAAGATCGTGAGCGATCTGGTGGCGGCGGATCAGGTGGGAGCGATGAGCTATGTCTCGCGCGCCGCGCCGGCGGGTGGGGCGACGGTGAATGGGGGGAAGGGGGCAGTGGTGAGCGATTGGCGAATGGCGGTGGTGGTGCTCAAGGGGTCGTAAGGCGATTGCCGTGGGGCGAGCACATCGCGCGGGCGGGCACTAACGATTCGGATACGGACAAAAACGGAGTTGAGCGGACACGAACGGATAAACGCTGAAGTTTCCACAAAAAAAGTTTTTATCCGTTATGTGTCCGTGCCCGTCTCCGTCTTTGTCCGTATCCAATCGTTAGTGGGTGAGTTCCGCGACTCAGGAATCAACCTCGCGATGACCTGAACCAGACCTCTCCGCACTCCTCTTCGACGGAAGCCAGAGCGTAAACACCGCCCCACCGCTCTCCGCTTCGATAAAGCGCACGTCTCCGCCGAGCAGCTGCGCTACTCGCCTACTGATCGCCAGCCCGAGCCCATTCCCGCTCGGCGCATCATCGCCAGCCCGCACGCGGAAGAATTCCTGGAACACCTTCGACTGCAGCTCGACAGGAATTCCAGGGCCCGAGTCGCGAACCTCTACTCCCACGCAGTCCCTGATGCGCTCCACGCCCTCGGATGACACCAACCTCATCTCGACGCGTCCGCCGTGCGGCGAATACTTGATCGCGTTGGAGATCAGGTTGGTGAGAATCTGCCGAACGCGCAGCGGGTCGGTCACAATCGGAGTGCGGCTCGCGGCCACTGAGAGCTCGATCTGCTTCGCCCGCGCCATCCCCGCGTGGTCGTCGACGACGCTCGCGAGGATCTGTGCCAGATCGCCTCGTGCGTACTCGATATGGAGCTTGCTGTCTGCGCGGGCCAGCTCGAGCAGGTCGGTGACCGTTTGCACCGCAGTCTGCACCAGACGCTGAATCTTCTGGAGCATCTTGATCTGCGCCGGCTCCATTGGCCCCGCGAGCCCTTCCTCGAGCAATTGCGCGTAGCCGGCGGCGGCGCCGAGCGGATTCTTCACATCGTGTGTGACACCACGGAGCAGCGCGGCGCGCGACTCCGCGGCCCGAAGAACCTGGATGCGCTCCTCCTCGGCGAGTTCGGCGAAGTGGCGCATGCGCTGCCCCGACGAGACGACGATCAAAATGGCGATGAGCGCAATCGGCGCAAGGACACTTGGGGCGAGCACGAAGTAGCGCTCGAGCTTCGTGACCTCCTTACGACGCGCGTCCGACGCTACGGCCAGCGCGCTGTCCAGGCGTTCGGCGGCGCCGAGTAGTTCGAGTCCCTGCTGCGCCGTGACTGCGGAGTTGTCGTGTTGCATCTCGCTCCACGCGCTCAGCTGCCGATCGAGCGAGTCGTAGAGCGCGATCGTGTGCGGGTCACTTCCCGCAAGCGCCGATCGGAGCTCTACCTGATCCGCCTCGAGATGTCGCGGTAGCGCGAACGCGGGAGGCGCCTTGGACGCGAGCGCGCTGTTGCGTACGAGCAACTGGCTCGCGAAGGCGGCCTCGAGGTCGTTGAGCAGCACTCGGGCCTGATCGGAGCTCTGCGCGAGCTCTCCGCGCACTGCCTCAACCCGGATGTTAATGACGGTCGGAACAATGAGGAGCAGCAGCAGAGAGAGAATCGCAAACGCAGTCGGAAGCCACCAGCGCTTGGCCAGAACAGGCGCCGTGCTCGTGGATTCGGGTCGAAGGTCATCGTCACTCTCGGCCAACTTGCGCACTTCCTCCACTCAGAGAGGGGTTATAAGCGATACGCGTGGTACCGCGAAAGCGTTGCTCGCTTCGCTCTATAAAATCGAGAGCTGGCGAAGCGATAGATCCAGCGCATCGACGAGGCGATCGCCATCTTCCTTCGTAAATGGCATGGGCGGGCGAATCTTCACGACGTTGTGATACGGACCGTCGGTGCCGAGCAGGATACCGCGCTCGCGCATGCGATTGGCGACGAACGACGCCTCCGCGCCCGCGGGCTCGACCGTCTCGCGATCGCGCACGAGCTCCACGCCCCAGAACAGTCCGGAACCGCGCACGTCGCCCACGATCGAGTGTCGATCGATGAGCGCGCGCAGTCGAGCGCCAAGCTGCTCGCCCACATCGCGCGCGTGCGCCTGCAGCGCTTCGTCGCGCACGACATCGAGCACCGCGATCCCCACAGCGCACGACACCGTGTTGCCGCCGAAGGTGCTGAAGAACTCCATCCCGTTGTCGAATGCATTCGCGATCGCGCGCGTCGTGGCGACAGCCGCGACCGGATGTCCGTTCCCGAGCGGCTTCCCCATCACCACAAGGTCGGGCGCGACGTGCTGATCCTCGAACGCCCAGAAGCTCGTTCCCATTCTGCCGAGCCCCGTCTGTACTTCGTCGGCGATGCAGACGCCGCCCGCCTTGCGCACGTGCTCGTACACGTGCGTGAGATATCCCGGTGGCATGATGAGCTGCCCGCCCACGCTCGGACAGGTCTCGGCGATGAACCCCGCGACGCCGCGCCCCGCGTCGCGAACGCGCGCAATGGCATCGCGCACGGAGGTCGCGTAGTTCGCCCCCGCGTTCGGATCGCTCGCCTTGTACGCACCGCGATACACATCGGGGAGCGCGGCGACGTGCACCCACTCTGGCGCGCCACTGCCGCCGGGTCCCGCGTGCTTGTACGGGCTGATGTCGACGAGCGAGGTCGTGTTGCCATGATACGCGGCCTCGAGGACGATCATGTCCTTCTGCCCCGTGTACGCGCGCGCGAGTCGCAGCGCGAGCTCGTTCGCCTCGCTCGCCGAGTTGAGGATGTAGCAGACGTCGAGCGATGGAGGCAGCGTCGCCAGCAGGCGGTCAGCGTACTTGGAGAGCAGGTCGTTGAGATAGCGCGTATTCGTGTTGAGCAGCCGCATCTGACGCAGTGCGGCGTCGACCACTCGCGGATGCGAATGTCCGACGTGCGGCACGTTGTTGTACGCGTCGAGATATCGGCGGCCCGTATCGTCGTACAAGTGCTGCATCCATCCGCGCACGACCTTCACGGGCTCGCGGTATGCGATGCTGAGATTGCCGCCGATCACCGCGCGGCGCGCGGCGAGTGTCGCGCTCGTGCTCGGCTCGCGCGGCGGGAATCGATCCGCGGGGACGCGCGCGATGAGATTCGGATCGGGGCACAGCGCGAGCCATGCGGCTCGCTGCGATGGCCTCGCGACGCCGGGAAAGTCAGTCCCGAGCCCGAGCGCATCGGTGAGAATCTGCAAGTGCAGATGCGGCGTCCAACCACCGTTCACGGCGGCGGGGCCGAGCGTTGCAATGCGATCGCCGGCCTTCACCGGCGCGCCGATCGCAAGGTCGTCGAGCGATTTGCGGCTCAGGTGTCCGTAGAGCGTGAAGAACTCCGTGCCGTCGTCGGTCTCGTGGCGCAGCACGATGATCGGGCCGTAGTCCTGCGGCGAGCGATTGTCCGCGAACGCGTGCACCGTGCCGTCGAGCGGTGCAAACACCGGCGTGCCAACGGCTGCGAAGAGGTCGAGCCCGATGTGAATGCTCCGGTACTCGCCGTACGGGCCATCCGCGGTCGCGAATGCCGAATCCGTGTAGATGAGTCGCGGCTCGTCGTAGCGACCGATCGAGAGCGCGACGTTGGCGCGCCGCATCTCATCGAACACGCGTTTGGTGAGCTCAGGCTCGGCGTTCTCGCGCACGTCGCCCGAGAGCATCGCGCTCTCGATGCTGAGATCGAGCACGATGCTCGGTGCTGTCTGCGGATCGACGCCGAGGATCGGCGCGATCGTCTGCTGCTTCTCGAGGAAGGCGACAACGCGCTTCGCTGCCGGCGAGCGACCGACACCCGCCGCCTCGCGAATCGCCGCCCCGGCCAGCGGGAAGGGAATCGCTGCGAGAAGGGGAAGCACGCGCGCGATCGCCTGTTGGCTGACGCCGAGGTACTCGTTGTCGGGGCGCTGGCGCTGCTGATCGGCGGCGATGCACGCGCTCGTGCAGAGGCGGAGCACGGCGAGGCCGAAGAGCGCGGCCAGCTCGTCGTCGGTGGGCGCGATGGCCTGGCAGTAGCCGCGCACCATCGCGGCCGCGGGCGCGAGCGGGTCGCTCTCGTCGAACAACATGTAGGCGAGCGCGATGGCGAGGTCGCCGATGCGATAGCTGAACGACATGTCGCCGAAGTCGACGAAACCCGTAACCATTTGGTTACGCGATTCAATGTCGCTGCCACCGCCCACGAGCACGTTGTAGTCGTTCGGATCCCCGTGAATCGCGGCGCGGGGGAGGGAAGCGAGCAGCGGCGAGGTGTGCTTGTCGAACGACTCCATGAGGCGATCGATGGTGCGTCCGAGCTCCTCGCTGGCGATGAGCTCGCGGAAGCGCGCGACGATCGCTCGGCCGTTCGCGAGATCCCAATAGAAATCACGATGGATCGCTGGCGCATCGAAGGTCGCGAGAGCGCGTTCGAGCACGCCGATGTTGCGGCCGAAGTCCTCGAGCAGCTCGCGCGACTTTCGCGAGGCGAGCCCGAGCGGAGTCCCCTCGAGCCAGGAGATCGCCCAGGCGAGATGCGAGCGCCCGTCGGGGCCGGTGACCTCGACGAGCGTCTCGCCACTTTTCGCACGGATCACGCGAGGCGTGACGTCCACATGCTCGGCGACGTGCATCAGCGCCTGCTGCTGCGCCTCGAGCATCGCGCGATCCTCGCGCGCGTTCGCGATCTTGAGCACGATCCGCGCGCCGCTCGCAGTCTCGATGCGGAAGTTCTGATCGCGCTCGCTCGTGAGCGCCGTCGCCCGCCCGTCAGCGCCAAAGTGCTCGCGCGCGACGCGCTCGGCGTCGCGCACGTCGAAGCTGGGGCTGTGTTCGAGCATGATGCGAAAAGTTAGCGGGGCGGGCAGGTCGCTGTAAGACAGAGCATGCCAGCATCAGTGCGTCTTTGCACCCTGCGCTACTGCTGGCCGGGCACCATCGCCGGATCGCCCGTGCTGCGCAGGCAGTACACCTTCGCATCCGGTGCCATGCCGCAATTGTAGCCGCCAACCTCGAACGTCGTGAACGTGACCGCTCCGGAGCGCAGCGTTGGTACGGTCGGCGTAGCGTCGCCATTCACGTCATAACCCCAGCAGTACACGGCGCCCCCTGCCGTAAGACCGCATGCGTGATCGAGCTCGGTGCCGATCTTCGTGAACTTGAGGCCGCCCGCAACTGCCGTCGGCAGTGTCACGCACGCGTTGCCCTCCGAACAGGAAGGGGAGGCGATGCCATTGCCGAGGGTTCCAAATCCATCGGATCCCCAGCAATACGCGTCTCCCGCGGAAGTCAAGCCGCAGGTGAAGCCAGCGCCAGCGCTCACCTGTGTGAATGCGTGATTTCCTTGAATCACCTCGGGGATGGAATCATCCACGAGAGTGCCGTCACCGAGTTCACCGCTGTGATTCGATCCCCAACATTCGGCGACGTTGCTGGTGGTGATGCCGCACACGTGTACTCCTGTGCCCGCACTCAACGCAGACCAGTGGGTACCATTTCCCGCAGCCACTGGTGTCCAGTCGCAGTCGCTTCCGCATCCAGTTGGAGGTATGAAGAGCAGTCCCTGGTGGTCTCCTCCTCCCCAGCACCAGGCGATTCCCGTCGCGTCGAGACCACATGCGCGCGCTCCAGAATTCGAGAGCGAGACGAGCGTTACACCCGAGATCTTCTTCGGCACAAGGCTGCCATGGTCAAGCTCATCCATTCCACCCCAGCAGTACGGAGTGCCGTCTGCGGTGAGCGCGCACGTCCAGATACTTCCCGCAGCGATGGACGTGAACGACAGGCCACCTCGCACAGGAGCAGGCGCGGCATCACCCTGGTACACGAACGATTGCGTTCCCAGCTGGCCTTGCTGGTCATATCCCCAGCACCACGCCTGGTGATCCGCCGTGAGGCCACACGCGTGAGTCCCGCCCGTGCTCACCGATGTGAACGCGACGGTCGCAACGGTCACCGGAATGCGAAGCGAAGCCGTGTCGGCCTTTACAACGATGCTGGCTGAGCCGACTCGCTTTGCATACGCATTGTTGAAATCGGCGGTTGCAATGCTCGAGTCGGTAGATGAAAGGATGAACGTGCGGCCGAGAAGCTCGGTGTTCGTCGCATCGTACAAGTGATAGATCCACGGAGCCGAATGCGCGCCGGGAACGAGATTAAGTGTGTCGGGAACGAAGGAGATGCGCGCCACCAATCGCGCGTCCGCGGTGACGTGGATCGTGTCACTGAATCCTTCGCTAGTCGCCGTGATGCGGCCGACACCAGAGCTATGAATGTGCACCAGCCCTGCAGCCGAGATCGTCGCGATCGCCGGATCGAGCGCCGCCCACGTGATGACCCGGTCGGGGAGCACAACATCATCAGGCCCGGCCGCCTGCGCGTGCATCTGTAGTGAATCGTTCCCGTAGACTATGGGCACCCCGGGCGAGTAGAAGATACTCGCAACCGGCTCACGAACAATCGAAACGCGCAAGGTAGCCGATGCCGGCCCGGCGGCCGCGGTAAGCGTTACCGTTCCGAGAGCCTTCGTGCGCATCCCTCCGTTCGGGAAGGTGATGGCGAGAGCTGTGTCCGAGGAGGTCCAGACTACGGGATGGGATATGGCTTGGTGCGAGCGATTGAAAACGGTAGCCGTCGGGAGCGGAGTGTCACGATCGGGATATGCTGTGAGGGTGTCGCTCGAGAGCTCGATGCTGGCGGGAACGGTTGGGTCGGCGGGCTCTGTGCTGGCGCCACCGCATCCGGTGCCAATGATGATCACTGCAGCGAGCAAACGAATACGAGACATGCTGCGACTCCCCAATGAGTGTGTTTAAGCCGAGTTCGCTTGCGGCGTACAACATAAGGTCGGGGAGAAAAGGCGCAACAACCGTGGTGCAACGCTCCTTTACAACCATCGGTCGAATGCGATTCGAAGTAATAGATGGAAAAAACCCTCCGGCACTTTTGCCGGAGGGTTTTTTCTTCAATCCGTATCCTTTCGCAACCTTACCACCCCAACACGATCTCCGCCCGCGTATACAGATACCGCCCGTTGTACCCGAACGGACTCGCCGCCGCCCACGGGAAGGTGTTGTCGTTGTTGTTGAATTCCTTCTTCGGCTGATCGGGATACACGTCGAACAGGTTGCGCGCGCCGATCGAGAGATTGATCTGGTTGAAGCGGTAGCCGATCTCCGTGTCGACGAGCGTCTTGCCGCCGTAGTGCTCCTCATCCGTGAAGCTCGGCTGCGCCGAATCGAAGCCGCCGTAGTACGACACTCGGCCGAGCGCGTGGAAGCGCGAGAGTGAGTACTGGCCGGTGAGCGTGCCGCGCCAATCGGGGCGCTCCTTCTCGATGCCGACTTCCGTCACGAGATCCAGAATGCTCGTGATCTCCGTCGGCTTCCCCTGGAGCACGGCCGGCAGCGGGTCGACGTGCGTGATCTTGTTGCGCGTGTAGTTCGCGCCGAGCGTGAGGTCGAAGGTCCCGTTGCCTACAGGCATACGATAGTTGGCGTTGGCGTCGACGCCGTCCGTCTTCGTATCGAGCCCGTTCGTGAAGAACTGCACGCCCGCGATTCCCGTGATTCCGGAGTCAGCGAGAATAGCCTGCGACACCGAATCGGCGAAGGTCGCGCCGAGGAGGATGCGGTCGTTGATCTTGATGTGGAAGTAGTCGAGCGTGATCGTGAAATTTTCCGCGGGCGTGTACGCGAAGCCCGCGCTGATGTTCACCGACTTCTCCTCCTTGAGCGGCTTCGCGCCGAAGATCTGCGCGGCGCGGGCATCGACGGGGAAGTTGCCGATCTCGAACGGCGAGCCACCGATGAAGTTCGTCGTGATGTGGCTGAAGTAGCTCTGTGACAGCCCCGGTGCGCGGAAGCCGTTGCTGAGCGACCCACGCATCACGAACTGTTTCGCGGGCTGATAGCGCAGCGCAAGCTTGCCGGAGACGTTCGAGCCGAAGTCACTGTAATGCTCGAAACGCGCAGCGACGTTCGCGAGGAACTCCTGCGTCAGATTCGTTTCGAGATCGACGTACGCGCCAATGTTCGTGCGGCTGTGATCACTCGCGTCCTGCGGACGGAAGCCCCCGAATACCGAGGAGCCAGCGGGCGCGGGGCCACTTCCGTCCTGCGCCTCCATACCGCCGTTGATGTACGACGCGAGCTCGCCTTGCTCGATCTGGTAATCCTCGCCTCGGAACAACACCCCCGTGGCGACGTTGAGCGGCGCATGCAGCCCAACTTCGTACGCCTTCGATCCGTTGATGCCGAGCTCGTACTCGCTCCGGCGCAGGCGCCCTGCGAAGAATGTCGTCTGATTCGGAATCCCTGGATCATCTGAGGTGCCAAACACGCCGTCCGGTCCTGGTGCGCATGCGACGTCGAGACATGGACCAAGAGATGGATTCAGCGTGTTGCGGAGATTGTAGTCGAAGGTGTTGAGCCCGTACGATCCGCCAAAGTCGAGCGCCCACCCGCCGACCGCCGTGCGCATGCCGCCGGTGGCGGAGTAGTCCTTCGATGTCGGATCGAATTCCGGGAGAAAGCCCTGAGGATAGATCTCTTGCCAGTTGCGATTGCCGTCGAAGTAGCGCCAGAAGCCATTGCCGGTGCCGAAGTGATTGCTGTAGCCGCCGAAGGCATACAGCTCCGTGTTGCCCGAGGCGCTGATCGGCATGCGGAAGTTCGTGAACACCTGCTCGTTGCGAATCTCTCCGTCACCCCAGTGATAGTTGGGCTGAGGAATTCCGTTGTTCTTGTGGATGATCGTGCCCGTCAGCGTATCGATGTCATCGACTTTGCCCTGCGCGTCCGCGAGGAACTTGTCGGGCCACGCGCGGTTGGTGGGATCGTCGTGCTTGAATTCGCCGAAGAGCGTGAGTGAGCCGCGACCGAGCTTGAATCCGACGCCGCTGTTGATGTCGACGCCCGTGCCGTCGTCGGGATAGTTGCCGGTGACGTAGCGACCACTCGCGACATTCAGGAATGGAGCGAACTGTCCTTCCTTCATCTTGATGTTGACGACGCCGGCGATCGCGTCCGAGCCGTAGTCCGCCGCGTCACCATCGCGAAGCACTTCGATCCGGTCGATCGCGCCGGCCGGAATCGCGTTGAGATCGACGCCGCTCGAGCCCGCGCCGCTGCCGTACGGGAAGGTGTTGACGAGCGCCGTCTGATGCTGCCGCCAACCGTTGATGAGCACGAGCGTGTGATCCGGACTCAGACCGCGCAGTGTGAACGGCTGCACGATGTCATTGGCATCCGTCACGCTCTGGTGCGGCATGTTCACGCTCGGCGACAGCTGCGCGAGAATGCGTCCCGTTTCGGTGGTGCCTTGCTGTTGAATCTGTTCCGTCGTGAATACGTCGACGGGCACTGCCAGCTCGTCGGCCGCCTGGTGCCGCGCGCGTGAACCGGCGACGACTTCGACTCGTGCGAGCTCGATCGCGTTGGAGGCGAGAGTGAAGTTGGCGGTGACGGAGCCGGTGGGCTCGACGTTCACCGTCTGCGTCATAGGAGTGCGGCCGAGTGCGCGCACGCGAACGACGTGGCTCCCCGCGCGGACGCCGCGGAATTCGTAGGCACCGCGCGCGTTGGTTTGCGTGAGGAGCCCGGAGCCCTCGACGGTGACGACGGCGCCAACGACCGGCCCGGTCACGCTATCGGTGACGATGCCCTTGATCGTTCCCGTTTGTGCTGCGGCTGCGGTAGCGGTGAACACGAGCAGCGAGGCGATGCGAAGCACAAGAGACGAAGCGCGCATGATCTCCCGGAGTGAACCGTGGATGCCGAAACGCTCTCCCTCGGGTGACGGACCTCCGGTCAGGCGGACGCGACCGGAGTGAGGGATTGTTTGTGGCTACCATACGGATACTTGATGGGTCCGTCAAGCGGTGAAGGCGGAAGGGGGTGAACTGGCTATCGCTATTTCGCGGTAGAAGTGCATCGTTGTTCGCAGCATCGATCGCATTTCAGGATCCACGCGAGCCGGGACGCTCCTATGATCCTCCGCCATTGCCTCAGTTCCGTCGTGCTGCTCGTGCTGATCACCAGCACGACCTCGGCGCAACTCGAAGTGCCGTGCGTTCGGAACTCTCCCGAGCGTCACGGCGAGCTCGGATGCAGCATCGTCGAGATCAAGCCGCTTCCCGCATCACTCGCGAAGTCGCTGTACTGGCACATCGATCTCTTCGACACCGGCGAGCGCGCGCGTGCCGCCGTCACTCCAACGAGCATCGCACTCGAGGCGCACGGCGCGTGGTGGCTGCTATCGCTCGAGCCGGATACGGGTGATCACCACGGTGGCGAGCACGTCACGGAAGTGTTGCTCCCCGCGCTTCCCGAGGCCGAGGGGTATTCGATGCTCGCCATCTCCGCGTATGTGGCGTCGGGGCTCGCGTCGCACGTGCACAAGCACTCGGGCGTCTCGGGCTACTACGTGGTGAACGGATTGCAGTGCCTGGAGACAACGGAGCGCGCGGACACCATGCGCATGGGGACTGGGCTCGCCGTGCCGGACGGAGTCCCGATGCGACTCGTCGCGATCGGCCCCGATCCGCGGCGCGCGCTCGCGGTGATCGTGTACGATTCGTCAAAGCCTCCGACGACGCGCATGGAGCATGGACCCAAGCTCGTGCCGTGCTCGTAGACTACGCCTCAAAGAACAATTCAATCGAGTGAATACATTGTTTGTGCGACTACTCGTGGTGCTCACAGTCGCGGCGTTTGTCGCGCGTCCCGCTCACGCGCAGGGGCGCTGCGATGAGGCGACGGTGCGGCGTCTCGCTGCAGTGTCGGTGACCGAGCTCGCCGCGCCGGATCTCTACTTCAATGTCGTCGCGGGGCGCCCGGCCGTGGTCGGGCTCGCGTCGCTCGACACGCTGCGCAAGCTCCACGAGTCGGAGCGCAAAAACGAGCAGCCGCACGTCTTCACGATTCGCAAGGTCGAAGTCGCGAAGGACGGCTCGATGGCGTACGACGACGGCAGCGTCCACGTGGAGTTCGACGATGCCGCGACGGGGAAGCACGTGAAGTACGACCTCACGTATTTGCGCGCGTGGAGGGTGGTGGGAGGGAAGTGCGTGACCGCGGCGATGTACGGGCGGCACGAAGAGCCCGCCCCGAAATAGAAGCGGCCGCGAAATTTTTCCGCGCGCACATGTTGACAGCGGTAAGCACGGAGGCAATCGTCACTCCCGTCAACGGAGAAACTTTCTCGCGGGAGTGATGATTGTCTCAGTTTTTCGCGGCGAATCCTTGGCTCATGTACGCCTTGGTTCTAGCGCTGTTCGCCGGCCGCGTATACCTGCTGATCGGCAAGAGACGGCGAATCCAATCGGCGGTCGAGAAAGCTATTCGCACGACGCCCAAGGAATCTGGAACGCCCTTCGCCGAATTGAGCGGCTGGCAGCGCGTGAAAAAAGGGGGTGGTATCACCGCGGTCTTTCCGGGCGGATTCTCGATTTTGTTGCTGCTAATCTGGCTATACGGAGGCCGCTATCAGCGACTTAAGGGGACTCCGACCGACGTCGCCGAGTTGACGATCCTGTACTTCGTCGGCTCCGTCCTCCTTGGCGCGACGATCGGATTCGGATACCCGTACATGCGGGGGTTCGTGCGCTCGTCGTTGATCGCGACGCTTGCATTTGTGCCGCTGATGATCGGGTGCGAACTCGCGATGAACTTCGGCCACTGGGAGACGACCGATATCGTAGTTACTGCCTCTCTGTCCGTTCTGTTCGGAATGGCGCTTGGGCATGGCGCGGCGAAGGGTCAACGGCGAGCAAGTGAGGCTCGAAACGCATAGCCCAACTCCCATCCCTCACGACGCAAAGCAAAACGAGTCCGTCGATGAATCCCCGCCTTGCAGCCGCACCTGGTGCGAGCGGTGCCCCGGAAACTCGACGAAAAATCTTGGATCGATCTTGATTCCTCCGCCTGGGAGCGCATCGATCTTCGCCATCGCGCCCGGGATGCCCTTCGGATAGAACTGTGTGTCCCAGCTGCTGTAGAGCGAGTTGGTGACGTACACTCGCTTGCCGTCGCGGCTCACCTCGATCATCTGCGGACCGCCTGCCCACGCGGCGCGCGAGGGGTGCAGGGCGCGATGCAGAATGCCGCCGAGCTCGATCGTGCCCGTGTGCTTCGGCGCGAAAGGGTCGCTCACATCGTATTGGCGAAGCTCGCCAGTGCCCCAGCACGAGACATACAGGTAGCGATCATCGAGTGAAAGCGCGATGTCCGTCACGAGCGGCGGTACGGCGCCAAAGCCCTTGAGCATCGGCGGAAGCAGCGACGCATCGAGTGGCATTCCGGGAATGGTGATCGTCTTCGTCGCTTTCCACTTCGCGCCATCCTTGTACCACGTCCAGATCGATGCCGAAAGATCCGTGACATCGATGACCACGCCGACGAAGCCGAAGGTCTTTGTCGGATCGTGCGACGGCCGAAGCTCGAGCGCCATCTGGTACTGGTCGCCGAGGTCGACCTCGGCGATGTGGCTGCGCGTGGCCATGTTGAAGAAGTGGAGCTTGTGCCCGTACTTGCGGCCGAGCAGCAACTCGGGGACGAGGCCGTTCTCCATCATGTTCGGTTGCGCCCACTCGCTTGTCACGAGCACGTTCTCGCGGATGTGCCACCAGAAATCGTACGCGAGAAACTGGCTGCCTCGATCGACCTCCCACTGTCCCGTGACGTGAAAGTCGTTGTGGTCCATCGTGAAGATGCCGCCGGGGCCGTCGTTCCCATCTGGTGAGCCGGCGCCAACGGCGCTCACGAACAGTCCGCCTGGGCCGCAGTGGACCGTGTGCGGCCGAGAGTAGTGCCCCTTGATCATCACTTCTTCCGGCTCGATGGTGCGCACGAGCTTCGGATTGCGCGGGTCGGGCCCAACGTCGAGGATGTAGATGCGCGACGAGCGCAATCCTGGCACGATGAGATAGCGTCGCTCCATCGCGCCGTCGTGATGATGATCGTCGCCGAGCGCGGAGCTGCAGATGTTCCAGCCGTAGTGGTGGAACTCATCCGGCGCGCTTTGCTTCGGCGCGCTCCACCTGCCGACGACTTTCGAGTACATCGGTGAGGCGGGATCGAGGCCGACCACGGCGATCGCGTCGGGGTCGATGAGCGCGACGTAGCCGAATTTTTCGCGCGGCGCGGCCATGGCGTCGGCGGGCGTGCGATAGAGCGTCGGGTCGACGTGATGGCCGGCGTGTTCGTGATGCGCATGTGCGGCAGACATAGCGAGCTCCTGGGGCTGGATTCGCCGAACGGCGATATCGTGCGCGCGTTCCGTGCCAGTCGACGGTCACACATCGAAACGGAAGAGAGGCCCACAGGGATTTCCCATGGGCCTCTCAACGATTCTCGGCTACTTCAAAGCGGCAGTCAATCCTGTTCTTGCTGCTCTGACCTCGCTCTCACATTGTCGGCGAAGGACTGGCGTTCACTTCTTCGAAGCGCCATCCCCAACATCTCCCAACATCCCACCCTTCGATACCAGCTGCGCCGCCAGCACCGTCTGAATCACGCTTACGATCTGATTCGCCGTCCCGTTCGCTGCTCCCCCATCCTCGCCGTTCCCCGACACTGTAACGAGCCGAGCTTCGGCGAGAGCAGCAGCGATCTGCGGCGCAATCACCGGCAGCATCTCGATCTGCCGATACCTGAAGTAGCTCTCCCCACCCGCGGCGATCGCCTTGTTGACGATCTCGATGCTCTCCGCTGATGCCGCCGCGACCGTCCGAATCCGAATCGCCTCGGCCTCCGCACTCGCCTGCGCCGTGATCGTCACGCGCGCCGCGTCCGCGCGCGCCTGCGCGATCTGCGTCGCATCGAGCTCGGCGACGCGCTGCACGCCCATCGCTTCCTGTCTCTTCGCCTCGGCTTGCGCGATCAAAGCAGCGTTGCCCGCCTTCGTCTGCTCGAGCTCGCGCTGACGATCCGAAATGATCCGCTCGGCCTCGATCGTCGCTTCCTTCGCGCGACGCGCCTGCTGCGCCTGCACGATGTCCGCCGTCGCCTGTGCCTCGGCCGCACTCATGCGACGACGTGCGTCGGCGACTTCCGACTGCACGACCTTGATGTTAAGCGAGTTGAAGATCAGTCCGAGGTCCGTGAGCTCGCGCGAGCACGCCTTGCGGATGATCACCGCGAGCGGATCGTCGTCGTCCTCGAGCGTTTCGATGTCGCCGCTCACCTGCACAGCCGTCGAGCGCGGGGGCGCGGCCACGATCGCGGCCGACGGCGACGATCCCGCCGTGAGTACGCGCGGAGCGGACTTGGCCGAGAAGAGCTGGTCGTGCGTGAGGAGATTGATCGCGCGGCGCGCGGAGCTCGAGAGCAGATCCGTGAGCGTGTTGACCTGATCGGAGTCGGGCTTCGCGAAGAAGCGGTTCGCCGCGGTCTTGATCAGCACGTCCGTGTCGCCCACCGACACGATCGCGCTCGCGAGCACGCGCACCTTGATCGGCTGCGGTGTGCCGTTCTCGTCGAGATCGGCCGTCTGGTCCGTGATGTCGAGATCGACGTTGATCACCTTGCTCGAGATCGTCGTTCCCGTCGTGAGCAGCGGGATCTCCTTCGACTTGCCGGGGCCACGATAGATGACCGTGCCGCCCGCGAGCCAGCTCACGAGACGAATGGTGCCCGCCTCCACGTTGCGCAGGAACGACGCGACGATAGCCGGGATGACGAGAAAGACAGCGACGAGAATTACACCCGCGAGAATCGCGATGTTAGGCATAGTAGGGTTTGTGGTTTAAAAAATTCAGCGCGTTGGCGCTGTAACAGTACATCTGCCTCGTGCAGCGTCCACCTCGGCGATGCGAACGGCGTCGCCGGAGCGAATGCGAACGCCGCGTGCGCGTTCGTCCGCAGCAAGTGTGGCGAGGAGCTGAACTACCTGGCCATCTACGTCGACGGCGACGAGACCGTTGCCGTTTGCGTCGAAGCCGGTCACGGCGCGCCCCTCATCCTCGATCGCCGACTCGAGGGTGAGCGCTTCGCGAGACTCGAAGCGAAAGAGAAAACGCCAGAGCGGGCCGACGAGCGCGGCCTCGAACACGACCGCGCTGACCGTAGCCGCTGCCATGCGCAGCGGTTCGCCGAGTGATGCGGCGGCGATGCCTCCGGCGCCGAATCCCACGAGGAGCGAGAAGAGGAGGCGCGGTGACAAGAGCGACGTCCACCGCCATCCGCCTCCGGACGCACGTGCTCCGCGCGCACCCATTCCTGATGCGCGCGCGGCTCCGACGTGCCCATGGCCCGCGTGCCCGTGGCCGGCATGCACGTGCCCCGCGTGGGCGCCGTGCGCGAGGCCGCCGACGCCCATGAGCACGAGTCCCAGGGCGCCAGTCGCCAGGGAGATCATGTAAAGATCCATGTGATGAGAGATACAGCAAAGCAAGTCGCTCTGACAGGCCACTTGCCGGGCAGTGGGAGCCTTGCGCCCGGACGCGCCAGTACTCCGGCCCGCGAGAGAAATCGCGGGTCGGAGGGGCGTGATTAGCGTATGCTCTTAGCGTTATTTGTGCGCGTTGTCGGCCGAGGAGGAGTCTGCTGCGTGCATGGCGTGCTCCCGTTCGTCGATGTGCGGTCGGTGCATCAGCATCGGCACCTTCGACGCGCGCATCACCTTGTCGGCGACGCTGCCGACGAGCAGCCGCTTCAATCCGCCGCTGCCGTGCGTCTCCATCGCGATGAGATCGGATCCACTCTCGTCTGCGACATCGAGAATGGCCCGCGCGGTGCTCGAGTGGCGAGTGGTGCGAAAGTCCATGTTCACGCCGAGCGCGCGGAAGCTCTTCGCGACGCCTTCGAGGTAGCTCATCGCGGCTTCGTGCAGCTGGTCGTCGTCGGAGAGACCGGGGATGGGAACGTCGCCGATCGAGCCGATCGGCGGCAGTACGACGAGAAGCAGATACTGAACATCGTTGCCGGCGACGGCGATCGCGTGGTCGATCGCCTCTCCGCCCAGGCGCGAGCCGTCGAGTGGAATGAGTACGTGGCTGAAGAAGCGCGCGCGGGCGTTGGGCGAGTCTGTCTCTTCCGGCTTGATGAGCAGCACCGGTGCGAGCGAGCGCTCCACGAGATCGTTCGCGACGCCGCCCATCCAGAGCCGGCTGATGCCGCTGCGTCCGTGCGTCGACATCACGACGAGATCGACGTGACGGCGCTCGATGTAATTCGCGAGCTCGTCTTCGACGACACCGTCGAGCAGCGTCGCCTTCACGCTGACGTTGTCGGACATGTGCAGTTCGTCCGCGAGCTTCTCGAGTCGTTCGAGCGCTCGGCGGCGCAGCTCCTGATCGAGCGCGGGATCGAGCGCCGGCGCGCCCTCCGTGAGATGCGGCCATACCATCTCGTAGACGTGCACGAGCTCCACGTCGGCACGGTTGCGCCTGGCGATCGCCAGCGCGGTCGGCAGCGCCTGTTCGGAGAACTCCGATCCATCGAGTGGAACCATGATGATTTTGATCATGTCTGCCTTCGGTCGCGAATGAGTGTTCAGCGAACCTGCAACGCGATCCTTCCGATGATCTGTCCTTGCTCGAGCCGCGCATGCGCCTGCGCGGCGTCGTCGAGCTTGTACGTCTTTGGCGTCACGACCTTGAGATGCGCCTCGGCGACGGCGCGGTTCAGCCGCTCGAAATTCTGCGGACTCGCCTCTGCATCGTACGCGATCAGGCGCACGTTCGATCGCTTGCGCGGCACCGGAGTCACGCCGTTCGGATACGCGAGTCGTCCGCCTTCGAGCAGATGCTTTGCGCATTGCTCGAGCGCTTCACCGCCGGCGAGCGCGAGGATGGCGTTCAGTCCTTCGGGCGCGAACGCGCGGAGGCGCTCGGCCAGGTTCGGCATGCGCGCATCGAGCACGTGCATGGCGCCGAGCTCGCGAGCGGTCTGCTTGCCGCCAGCGCTCGAGGCGGTGGCGATGACGTACGCGCCGTGCCGTTTCGCGAACTGCACGGCGAGCGTGCCGACCGCGCCCGTCGCGCCGAAGATGAGAATCGTCTCTCGGCTGGCGAGTTGGATGTGATCGTCGATGCCTTGCTGCGCCGTCAACGCCGTGGCGACGGACGCACCCGCTTCGAGCATCGAGAGCGACTTCGGCAGCCTGCCGACGTGATCCGAGTGAACCGCAACGTACTCGGCGTAGAACCCTCCCTTCGGATTGCCGAACTCGTACGCCCACACTTCGAGCCACCCGCGTTTCTGCGTGGGCACATCCGCTCCGGCAGAGACAACGACGCCCGCGCCGTCGGTGCCGAGTACGAGTGGAAACTTCTCGTCGCCTTGGGAGTAGTTGCCGCGGCGCATCTCGGCATCCCAGATGCCGACACCTGCGACGCGGAGTTCGATGAGCAGCTCGTGGGGGCCCGGTTTGGGGACCGGGACTGTGCGGAGTTTTAGCGCGTCGGGAGCACCAAACTGTCCGATGGCCGCGGCGCGCATCATCGTCGGGAGGGTCGAGGTTGCGAGGGCCCTGGCGCGCTGGACTGTGGAGATTTCGATGGCCACGGGGTGGTCCTCAGAGCGGGTGCGGGTGGGGCGTCTGCTGGGTGGAGAGCCAGGGCGATGTGGGGAATGCGGCGATCGCGCGGGCGCCGAGGAATTGGCGGACGGCGGAAGTCTTCTTGCCGCGGAGGGCGGTGTTGGCTTCGACGTGCACCGCGCGATCGGTTATGCTGGAAATTGGGGAATCGATGCGCTTCGCAAAGTGCATTCCGCGCTCGAGATCTTGCGTGAAAACCGCGCTCGAAAGTCCGCACTCCGTGTCGTTCGCGATGCGGAGCGCGTCTTCGTCGCACTTGGGGTCGACCTTCTGCATGATCGAGTCGAACTGCGTCTCGTTGATGACCGGGCCGAGGTCTGTGTCGGGATATGCAGGGGCGCCCGTCTCGAGCGCGAGCGCGCGCTTGCTGAACTTGTCGAGGAATTCCTCGTGCACGCTGTCGCGCATGCGGATGCAATTGGTGCGAGTGCGGATCTGCCTTTGATGCGGGTAGCTCCCCGCGATGCCGGCGCGAACGGTGAGGTTGACGTTCGAGTTGGCGAGCACGAAGAGCCGGCAATTGCCGTCGAGTTCGAGGCATCTGGCGAGGGAGTTGGTGGTTAGGAGCTCACTATCATAAGGATTGAGGTTAGGGGCGAGGGTATTGGAGCGGCCTTCGCGCTTGGTGCCGCCTAGGGGGAGGTGGTGGAAGGCATACGGGCGAAGGGCTGAGGGGGCGCTCCAGGGGTCGGAGGGGTGACAGTCGGCATGTTCTTGGGAATCGTATTCATCTCGGGCGTCGCGATTTCTAGGGGTGTCGAGACTTGGGTGCGACATGTATCATCTCCGAGGCGTAGTTAGTGCCCGTTGATGAGTCACAATGGTGCCACGCGAAATGCGCCGTGGTTCCATCGGTAGAAATCAAAAGCGATTGTGCGTGGGGGATAACTTTCGGCCGAGCGCAGGGGCGTGGCGTCGGATAAGCGCGAAGGAAGCGCCAGAAAAAAGCAAGGCGAAAGCGGACGGAACAACTACTTGCGATACGTTGTCAATTTTGGAAGTCCGACAGTCGTACTCGCGAGTTCGCTGGCTGGGCGGGAAGCAACGGCTCAATGCTATCCGCAGGCCTCTCGATAATGGCAGAGTATTATATGAGCTCGCTTGCGGAAGTCGGTAGTCGGCGGACAGTCTCTCCGCTCTATTCCGAGTCTGATTAGATTTTCGAGCGAGAGCAGTGCACTCGGTGCGTGTAAAAATTTCCGAAAAGAGGTGTTTCGGGTCTATGGCACTCGCAGAGATGACTTCGTTAGAAGTGTGTGCCGGCGCTGGAGGGCAAGCTCTCGGACTGGAGCGCGCAGGCTTTTCGTCTGTTGCCTCAGTCGAGATCGAAGGAGCCGCTTGCGACACCCTTCGATTAAATCGTCCCGCGTGGGCGGTTCTCAATCAGGATATTCGGAATCTCTCCGGCTTGGACTATCGTGGGATCGATCTCTTCGCGGCAGGTGTTCCGTGTCCGCCCTTCTCCATCGCTGGGAAGCAGCTTGGTGCGGACGATGAGCGCGATCTGTTTCCTTCCGCCCTTCGAATAATTCAGGAATCAAAGCCGACCGCCGTCCTTCTCGAGAACGTGCCTGGGCTCGCCTCTTCACGCTTTTCGGACTACCGTCGGGCGTTGGCTGGTAAGCTGACACGATGGGGTTATAGCGTCGAATGGCAAATTCTAAATGCCTGCAATTATGGAGTACCACAGCTTCGTCCGCGCTTTGTGCTTGTCGCAATTCGCGAAAAATCTGCGTTCAATTTCGAGTGGCCAAAACCCATCGCGTCACCTCCGACCGTGGGTGAAGCTCTAGGTGATCTGATGGGATCACGAGGTTGGCGTGGTGCCGGGCGATGGGCTGTCGCCGCGAGTTCGATCGCGCCAACGCTCGTGGGTGGCTCGCGCAAGCACGGAGGGGCGGACCTCGGACCGACGAGAGCACGCGCGGCGTGGCGACAATTGGGAGTTGAGGGACGCAGTCTGTCGGAAGCGCCACCTGACTCAAGTTTCCCAATTGACGGATTGCCAAGACTTACGCTGCGAATGGCCGCGCGCGTTCAGGGATTTCCAGACTCTTGGGAATTTTCTGGCTTGAAGACTGCGGCCTACCGGCAGATCGGAAACGCCTTCCCTCCGCCCGTTGCATTCGCTGTGGGAAGCGCGATTCGGCAAGCATTACTTGGTTCCGGTCGCCAGAGCGTGCGCCAGCAGCCAGTTCTCGCGCTGCGCGCATGAGTGACGGAAAGCATCCTACAAGAAAATCCTCCGATCCGACGCCGAATGGGGCGCGCGCAAAGCTGCGTGCTTATTTCTTGGCACACGTTGGAGAGGTGGCGGACGCATATACTCTTCGCGCGGTCGCCGGAGGTATCACCGAGTGGGCTAGACGTGTTCGCGAGCTTCGGCAGGACGAAGGTTGGGACATTCGAACAGATAAGCACGACAGTCGACTGAAGCCTGGCCAGTACATGCTCGCAAGCGACAAGCCACGGCCGACGTTCGCGGGTACCATGTCGAAAGAAACGCGCGCCTACGTCCTGGACAGAAATGGATTTACATGCCAGATGTGCGGCGCAGGCGCAGGAGAACCACATCCGAGCGATCCTTCGCTCAAGACACGATTGCACATCGGCCACATTGTTGATCTGTCAAATGGAGGCACCAACGCGCGCGAGAATCTGCGCGCGCTTTGCTCTGTGTGCAACGAAGGTGCGCAAAACGCTACGCTGAATAAACCAGATTCCGCCTGGTTGTTATCTCAGATTCGCCGAGCAGGCGGACTTGAACAAATCGATGTCTTGAAGTGGCTGATTCGGAAATATCCCGATCGAGTAAGGGGGTTGTTAACCGAGTTAGACGATCGAGAGTCGGCCGGGGTGAAGTGAGAGTATCTCGGTTTTTGATCTCCATGATTTTTTAGCGGCGAGGGTACGTCGCTCGATCATGCGTCAAGGTATTTTTTAATCCGATGCGCGCTAACTCTTGGCAGGAGTTGACCGCAACTCGGTCGCACACCCAAAGCGTAGAGATAGTGATTCGCGGTGCCACATCGGTTGCGTAACGCTAAATCGGCTGCCGAAATCGCGCGAAATATGTCCGCGATTCGCTCCTCGAACAACCGAACCGAGACTGAGCTGCGAAAGACCCTTCACTCGATGGGATTTCGATATCGGAAGCACTGTGCGACGTTGATTGGAAAGCCGGACATAGCGTTTCCGAGAGAGGGAGTCGCGGTCTTCGTCGACGGAGACTATTGGCATGGGCGACGACTTCGCGAGAATGGTATCGAGGCGCTAAAAGGATATTACACCCAAAAGCAACAAGAATACTGGCTTCCTAAATTGCAACGGAATGTCGCCCGAGATGACTTCGTCAATGAATCTCTGAAGCAACAAGGGTGGCTCGTGCTCAGATATTGGGAAGGAGATTTAAGGACGAATCTGATTCAAACTGCTCTTGAAATCGCCTCGCACGTCGGACGAAGACGCGTTGAGCTCATGCGTAATTCTGCAGAGTCGCGCGCCTCCAGTTTGATCTGCTCACAGGAACGATGTTAGTACTCTACTCGATGGCGCTCTCACTGGGCCGCTCAGAAGCCTGCTGATCGTTAATCGCAGAGGTAGCTCGTAGCTCGATCAGCTTCTTTGGCGTCAGTCACGAGTGCATGTCGCACGATCAACGGCCTCTCGACCTCACTGCGAGCAGACACCACGAGCTTTAAAATCTCGTGCTCCGTGTCTTGCCGAATCGTGCAAACGCTCAGCCGAGCGCACTTATGATCTCTGCACCCACACGCCAAGCGGCAGGCCGACGAGCGATCTGAATTTCACGAGACGCTAGCGCGAACAGCGCGCTTAGATGTTTGTCGCGCTTCTGTACACATCTTCGGCGATCGCGTGCATATGACGGAGCGAGTATTCGAATCGCCGTCCTCGTGGGGCGTCGAGGGATAATGGTTGAAGTCGACCTCGCTCCAGCTAAGTTCGGACTAAGGAATTGTCGAGGATGAGAACATTGCCTAATCCCCCCATCACCCTCCGCAACGCGCAGCCCAGCGACGTCGCGGCAATCTCCGCGCTCCTCACCGAGCTCGAGCACCCGACCATCCCCTCAGACATCCCCACCCGCCTCGCCGCCGTCCTCGCCGACCACGGCGCCGTCCTCCTCGCCGTCGACGAGCACGACGACCCCCTCGGTCTCATGAGCCTCTCGCGCCACGTCGCGCTCCACGCTCCCGGCCCGATCGCCTACATCACCGCCCTCGTCACGCTTCCCTCCGCGAGAAGACGCGGCGTCGGCCAACTCCTCGTCGCCGCCGCCAAACGCTGGGCAGCAGAGCAGGGATGCGTGCGCCTCTCCGTCACGAGCGCCGAGCGCCGCGCCGACGCGCACGCGTTCTATCCAGCGTGCGGCCTCCCATACACGGGCCGTCGCTTCTCCACGCCAATCTCTCCACCCGAGTAGCTCCCAGTCGAGCCTCTCGAAGTGTGCTAGCGCTTCCCTGGCACCGCGCGCATGATCCCTGCTCCGCAGTGCACCGGGAATTCGCACGCAATATCTCTCCACCGAGCTCGTTCTCTCCGCCACCGCACATTCCTCGAGATGGACGCGGCCGCGAAGATCCTCAACAAGCGACAGTTCACCGATCCACTCCTCGAGCTCCTCCTCGCTCGCGGACTCGCGCGCGAGTAGGCGTACGTCGACGAGCTACGGGTCACCCGTCTCCTCGAGCGGCTAGCAGATGCAGCGCACGTCGGAACGGTCGACAAGTTCCAGGGGCAGCAGGCGCCCGTCGTTCGCGCGCGAAGTGCGCCGCGATCGCCGTCGCTGCCATGACCACACCCCCGCGACGCGCGTCGCCGCAGCGCTAGCTGACCTTCGTCTCGCTCGCGACGAGCTTCTGGAAGCGCGGGTTGCCGCGCAGTGGCGCGAACGTCGGATCGATGCGCAACCAAGCCGGTGTGAGATAGTACGGATGCTGCAGGAGCTTCTCGAGAATGTCGAGCGCTTGCTCGGGCTTGCCGGCCGTCATGTACACGCGCGCAAGCACTTGGTCGAAGTACGGCCCATTTAGCGCGTTGTCTCTGTACGATGGCTGAATGGTCGGGGCGCGCTCTGCCTCCTGAATCGCCTCGGCGTTTCTGCCCAGGTACGCGAGGCACAGTGCCGCGAAGAGGAGCCGCTGTGGATCACGCGGATTCACCTTCAGCTGTGCCTCGAACGCGGCACGCGCGCGTTCCGCCGCGCTGCGCGTGTTCGCCTCGTCTCCATGAAGGTGAAACTGCTGCGCGCGTACGATTTGCCACACAGCGGTGTCCCCATCGAAATAGTCGACACCCAGGCTGAAGAGCAGCTTGTCCTGCGCGCTGTCGAGCGTCCATCCGAGATCGTAGTACTCGCCGAAGTACGCCACGAGAGCAGCGGGATCCGTGCTCACCGCCGGCGCGTGCATCCGTCTTCGAGCGGCGGCAAGATCGCCGTGTTGCAGATCTGCGAGAACGCCGTACAACAGGTAAACGAAGTTGCCGGGGGCGAGAGCCGTTGCCCGATCCGTCCACATGCGCGCGGTCGAGTCCCGGCGAAACACCGAGATGTTCACCAGTCTTCCGATCACCGACGCGCTACGTGGATCGAGCGTGTAGGCCTGCATCGCATCCGCGGCCGCCGCATCCCACTTTCCGAGTTGCTGCTCGGCGTTGGATGCTTCCACGTACAGGGCGCTCGTTTGTGCATGCGCAAGTCCCGCCTTTGCCTCCGCCAGCGACCGCACATTGTCCTTCATCACGATGGAGTAAAATCTCGCGCGCGTTGCGCGCGCAGCCGCGAGATCGGGCTCGAGCGCGAGCGCGGTCGCCGAAGCCTTGTCCGCCGAGTCGGCGAGGGCAGGCGAGGGAACGCCATTGCTGTACATCAGCGAGAGTTCGCCACCGAGCGCGCTCCACGCGAGTGCGAAAGTCGAGTCCCTGACGACGGCATCCCTTTGCGCCTCGATGGCGCGGCGCAATATGCCGGCGGAATTGCCGGAATTCTGTAGCGCGAGCCCTCGCAAATACGAGTCGTAGGCGATCAGATCCTTCGTGGGCTTCGCCGCCAGATCCTGCTTCGCCGCCGGCGTCAATGCTACCTGCAGCGCCTGCGCAACCTTCGAGGCGATGTTTCCCTGCACCTGAAACACGTCGGTGAGTGGCGCGTCGAACGGCTGCTGCCACTTGTCCGCCGCCGTGCTCACATCGACGAGCTCCGGACTCACCTGCACTCGGCTCGTGCCGCCTGGTCCGCGCGCCCAGTGCACGCGCCCGATGAGCAGATAGCGCACGCCGAGCTCCTGCCCGATCTGCTGTGGCGTCTTTGTCGTCTTGCGGTACTGCGCGGAGCTCGCCGAGCCGATTACCTCGATGCCCGGCAAACCGGTGAGCTTCCCGCGCACGGCGTCGGTCACACCGTCGGCAAAATACGCATCGCTGGTGTCGCCCACGTTCTCGAACGGAAGCACCGCGAGCCGTAGCGCGCCCGATTCCCCGGGCGCGGCGTTCTGTGTGTGCGAGCGCCATGCGAACAACGCGCCGCCGCCGATCGCGAGCCCCAGGATGAGCGCGAGCGCGGACGCCGGAATCCGGCGCCGGGTCGGCGCCCGTTGCTCGCGAGCTGGACCAGGCGCCGCGGTAGCTCCGGCAGTGGTCGTCGCATGCGCCTCCGCCTCGAGCGCGTGCGCCATCTCCCCCGCGGACCGCCACCGCTCCGCCGGCACGCGCCGGAGCGCGCGCGCGAGGATGGCATCGATCGCGGGAGACAGATCGGGGCGCAATACGCGAACCGACGGCGCATCTGTCGTGAGAATCTTCGCGACTATCACCTGCAGCGTCGGCCCGGAAAAGGGCGGCTCGCCTGCGAGCATCTCGTAGCACACGGCGCCGAGCGAGAAGATGTCGCTGCGTGCATCGAGGGTGCGCTCGCCGGCCGCCTGCTCGGGACTCATGTACTGCGGAGTGCCAATCGCGATCCCCGTTTGCGTGAGGCCCCCGCGCGATGTCCCCTCACCCGTCGCGCTCGCATCCAGAGCGCGCGCGATGCCGAAGTCCGCGAGGAGCGCATCGCCCCCCGTCGTCAGCAGAATGTTCTCGGGCTTGATGTCGCGGTGGATCACACCCTTCTGGTGGGCGTAGTCGAGCGCACCGGCGACCTCGCGGATAATCCGCGTCACATCCTGCACGGACATCTGCCGCTCGCGGCGGAGCCGGTCGCGGAGCGACTCCCCCTCCACGTACGGCATCGTGAACCACAGCTGACCGTCGGCCGTCTCGCCGGAGTCGTACACGCCGAGGATGTGGGGATGCTGGAGCTGGGCCGCGGTCGTGATCTCGCGGCGGAAGCGCTCCGGGCCCAACGACGCCGCGAGGTTGGGATCGAGCACCTTGAGCGCGACACGGCGCTGATGCTTCGCATCACGCACCAGGTAGACGGTCGCCATCCCGCCGCGACCGAGCTCACGCTCGATCGTGTAGGCGTGGCCGAGCGCCGATTGGAGCGGTTCGTTGTCTGATCCCGTCACGCGGACGCGCCCCCGGTTCGATATGCCCGGACACAAGCTATAGTCCGGGGTCCAAACTCGCCAATCGGCAACCGTGCGGTTGTGTCGTCGCCTCGCGCTAGCCGCGCGGTAGCGGCCAAAGTCTGTTATTAATATCTGTTAGCGTGCTGTAGATCGAATAGCGCATCAGGAGGGACATTCGATGCTCATCCGTCTATTCCTCACCGCCATCGCCGCGTCGGCGCTAAGCGCGCCGCTGGCGCTCGTCGCGCACTCCTCCGCGACCATCACCGAGTACCAACTCCCCCGCGCCGGCGCCTTCCCCCACGACCCCGCCGTCGGCTCCGATGGCATCGTCTGGTACACGGACCAGAACAACAGCTTCATCGGTCGCCTCGACCCTGCGACCGGCAAGATCACCGACGTCGCAACGCCCACTCCCTCCTCGGGCCCGCACGGCATCGTCGTCGCGCCCGATCTCTCCGTCTGGTACACGGCGCAGAAATCAGGTTTGATCGGCCATCTCGATCCCGCGACGATGAAGATCACGGAGTACAAGCTTCCCTCGAACGCCAACGCGCCGCACACGCCGCTCCTCGTCGGGAAGAAGGTCTGGTTCACCGCGCAGGGCAACAACACGTACGGCGAGCTCGATCCGGCGACGGGCAAGGTTCGCGTCTTCGATTGTCCGACGCCACGCTCGCTTCCGTACGGCATGCGCCCCGCTCCCAACGGATATGTGTGGATTTCGCTCTTCGGTACGAACAAGCTCGGTCGCGTGGACACGACCACCGGCGCGATGAAGGAGTTCGTGATTCCCGATGAGCAGTCGCGGCCGCGGCGCATCGAAGTCGCGCCAGACGGCATGGTCTACTATACCGATTACTCGCGCGGCTACCTGGGCCGCCTCGACCCGACGACCGGACAATTCAAACAGTGGCCGTCGCCGGGCGGCGAGAAGGCGGCGCCGTACGGCATCGCGTACGCGCCCGACGGTCGGATTTGGTACAACGAATCCGGCACGGGTGAGATGGTCGCCTTCGATCCAAAAACCGAGAAGATGGAAACGCTGAAGATTCCGACGTCGGGCTCTGTCGTGCGCAACATGTCGGTCGACGAGAAGCGCCGAATCATCTGGCTCGCGGAGAGCGGGATTCAGCGACTCGGCAAATTGGAGTTGGGCGGAAAGTAGCGAGAGCGTCGCGATTTCACCGCACGCATTCCTTGTATTTCGCGCTGCTTCGCACATCGTTCGCGAGATGACTCGCGATCAAGATCCCGACTTTGAGGCCATCCTCGACGAACTCACCGGAGGCGGGTCCTTCGGCTCCATCGAGGAGGCGAACCGCGTGATGGAAGCGCGCGTGCGCGAATACAACGCGCGTCCGCAAGCGGAGCTGGGAGGGCTGTCGCCAGACAGGATGATTCAGCTCCTCAACGGCGATTGGATGACCGATGGCGCGGTTCGACTCAACGCGCGACTCACGCTCGACGATCTCGCCGGCGCTCCAATTCTCGCTGACGCGCGTACTCTTCTCGAATACTTTCAGACCGAGGGTCCGGTGAAGGAGACGGCGGCGGGCTTTCTGCCGCGCGCCGTAGTGGCGGCGCTGCGCCCGCGCCTCCGGATGCCGCGCGTCTCGCACATTTTCCGCAACTTCCTTTTCACCACGTCAGTAAACGAGGGCGACGTTCCGTGGCTCCCCGATTTGCGGCACGCGCTGATCTTCGGAAAGCTGCTCACTCGTCGGAAGGGACTGCGGACCACACCGCTCGGGCGCGAGCTGCTCTCACCGGATCGCGCCGGCGAGCTTTACGCGCACATTTTTCGCACCTTCTTCCGGGTGCTCGATCTCAGTGTGCTTGATGGCCCCGGTGACAATCGGGGACTGCAGGCGACGCTTGGGTATTCCTTCTACAAGCTGGAGTCCCTGACACGGCAATGGAAATCGCCGCAAACACTCGCGCAGATGGCGTGGCTCGAGAGTGCCAAGGATCCGCCGGATCAGCGCGATTTCGGGAACCGAGATCGCCGCTACTACGCGTTCAAGCATCGAGTGCTGGATCCGCTCGTGCAATTCGGTCTACTCGAAATACGCCCGACGCCAGGCGAAGATCCTCGAATGCGTGAAGTGGAATACCGCCGCACGCCGCTCTTCGCGCGGTTTCTGCGGTTCCAGTTCGAGTCCCCGCCTCGCGGACCTTAGCCCGCGCTCGGCGCCACGAGATCCGTGTACACAAATCGCTCGTCGCGCGTCACCCGCTCGCCGATCGAAAACTCCACGCGCCTCCGAAAGATCGGCCCGTCGAAGACAAACGTGTGAAACTCTCCGTTCTCCCCGCACGGATCAACACTGCGTGGGAGATCGGCGACGAACGATGCGTCGTACATCCGCCCCGAGAAACTCGGCGCAAGCAGCGTCGAGTCCACGCACACGACGACCGCGCGAAAACCGTCATCGAGAAATGCGCGAGCGAGGCCTCCGGTGTGTTGTCCCCACAGCGGAAAGATCGCATGCATGCCGAGTGGTGCGAGTCGCTCTTCGCGATAGCGACGCACGTCTTCGAGAAAGAGGTCGCCGAACACACAACGCCTCACGCGACCGTTTCGCTCGCGCGCCGCGGACAGCGCCTCGGCGAGACTCGCCTCATACGTTTCATTCGAGCAGGCGGCGGGAATCTCCATCTCGATGAGCGGGAGTCCCAGCGCTGCCACCTGCGCCTGGAGAAGCGATCGGCGCACGCCGTGCACGCTGATGCGATCGTACTCGCGTGTCACCGTCGTCAGGAGCGCTTCCACTCTCATCGTCGGATCGGCGAGCACCGCGCGCAACGCGAGCGCCGAATCCTTTCCGCCGCTCCACGCGACGAGTGCTGGCTCTGCCATGCAGAAAAGTACGCTCCGGCGTTCCGGTTTTCTGCGCTACCGCTCCTTCGCCGCCCGATACACGTGGGCGACAGCGCCAGCGGGGAAGGTCGTCGAGCTCACGAGCTGTAGCGCGATCGGCTTCGGCAACTCCGAGAAGAGCGGCAGCCCCACTCCGCGCGCGACGGGATGTACGAGCAGTTGGTATTCGTCGACGAGTCCCAGCCGCACGAGACTGCGCGCGAAGCCGGCGCCTCCGTGCGCCATGATGTCCATTCCCGGCTCACTCTTGAGTTGCGCGATGTCGCTCGCGAGATCGCCAGACATCACGCGCGCGTTCAGCCAGCTCTCCTCATTCGCGGAGTTGCGACTCTTCGTGTCAACGCGTGTGCCGCTCGCGCTCGACGCGTCCTTCACCGCCTGCGTCGTCGACCAGCTTTCCGGTGACGTCACCGATGGATTCTTCGAGAAAACGACCTTGGGGATCTCGTTCATCGGCGCCGCGTACACCTCGTTCGACGAGGGCCAGTACGACGCCATGTCGTGAAAGGTGCGGCTCCCCATGATGTGAACGCCCGCCCGCCAGATCGACTTCATCGTCCAGTCGACCGCGCCTTCATCCATGGTACCGAAGATCCAATCGACCTCGCTCCTGGATCCGCCGACGAAGCCGTCGATCGATATGGACATCTTGAGAATCAATTTGCGCATGAGCTCATCTCCACTGAGTTCCCGTTGTGAGCGCGGCGATCGCCGCTCCCATACAGGCGACGAATGGCGATCGCCGATTTCGACACGGGATTCAGCTCATTCCAAAAACGGGTGCTCATCGGCGCTGTCACCATAGATCGCGGGCACGAGCGCGCCTGTCTCGCGCAGGTAGACTGTGAGCTGCCCGCGATGGTGGTACCAGTGATTGAAGAGCACCGTCCGCAGGAATTGTCCGCGCGACATCGAGAAGAGCTCCTTCGTTCCGTGCATCATCTTCCACGGTGCCGCGAGCGCGCCGTCGTCCATGCCACCGAGTATCTCGCGCGCGCGTGCGACGCCAGCCTCGTGTGCAGCCAACAGCTCGTCGAGGCTCTTCGCTTCGGGGCGCGGAACAGCGAAGCTCGCGTCGAACGAGGGGAGAATCGAGACCTCGGAGAGCACAGCGGGGATGGTCGCCACGTGCAGCGCGAGTTGGCCAAGCGACTGCGACTTCTCGTGGGGCTTCCACGAGAGTTTTCCCTCGGGAACGCGCTCGAGCGCGCGCCTGGTCGCAGGGGCCTCCTGCTCGAGCTCGTCGAGGAATTCTCGGATCGTTGGCATAGGCGCTCCGTATTGGGTGTCCGATTCCGTGGACACGGCAAGATTCGGGCGGCTCTATGCTAACCTATTGACACCATGCTAACCCACTAGCATATTGGCTCCGTACCCTCAACGGAGCCCAGTACCGTGCCCTCCCGCGAAGTCTATTCCGAGCTCGGTCGCCGAGAGCGCCAGCTCATGGAGATCATCTACCGGCGCGGTCGCGCGACCGCCTCCGAGATTAGAGACGAGCTCCCGGATCCGCCCAGCTACTCCGCGGTTCGTGGCATGCTCCGTCTGCTGGAGGACAAAGGGTATCTGCGCCACGAGCAGGACGGCCCCCGCTACATCTACCTCGCGACGGCCGACCTGAAACACGTGAGCAAATCCGCCGTACGCGATCTTGTACGGACCTTCTTCGATGATTCGGCCAGCTCCGCCGTGGCTGCCATGATCGGGCAATACGAGGGACAGCTCAGCGACGCGGATCTCGATCGTCTCGAGTCGCTCATCGAGCGCGCACGCGCCGCCGAACGCAAGAACATCAAAGGAGGACGGTCATGAGCTCCTTCATTCTCTCCCTCGCGATTCGGCTCACGATCCTCATGGTGCTGGGCGGCCTCGTCGCTCTCGCGATGCGGCGCTCGACCTACGCCGTGCGCCACGTCGTCGTGGCGGCGACGCTCGCCTGCGCGATTGCGCTCCCCGCGCTGATGCTTGCGATCCCACAGTGGCGCGTCGGGGTGCTGCCGGCTGCTCCGCCAACGGCGACGCTCTTCTATAGTATCAGCGCGATCCCGACCGCGAGCGCGCCAGCTGCGAACGAAGCAGACGTGACCACATCGCTCCGCCCGGTGCTCGTGACCGCGCACGCCGAGGGCGCCATGCTCGAGCCCTCCGAGCTCGCTTCTGAATCGTTCGTCGCGCCGTCCGAACCCGCGTCCGCATCCGTATCCGCGCCCGCACCGGTTCCCGCGCGGTTCGCACCCTCCGCATCACAGATCGCGCTCGGCGTCTGGCTCCTCGGCATGCTCGCTGGCCTCGCGTGGATCGCGCTCGGTCGCATCGGACTCGCGCGCATTCGCAATCGCGCCACGCCGCTCGCATCCGAAGAGTGGCGCGCGATTCTCGAGGCCGAGCGTGCGAACGCGGGCGTCGATCAGAACGTCGCGCTCCTCGAGAGTCGCGCAGTGACGTCGCCAGTCACGTGGGGCGTGCTATCGCCGGTGATCGTGTTGCCGAGTGCTGCGCATTCGTGGGCGCACGACCGCAAGCGCGTCGTCGTCATGCACGAGATGGCGCACATCGCCCGGCACGACTCCGCCACGCAACTCGCGGCGACGCTCGCGTCGATCGTGTATTGGGTGCATCCGCTCGTGATACTCGCGGCGCGCAGACTCCGCGCCGAGTGCGAGCGCGCGTGCGACGAGCGTGTGTTGGAGCTCGGCACACCCGCAACGGACTACGCCGCGCATCTCCTCGACGTCGCCAAATACGCGCGCTCGTTCGGCGCGGCGAGCATCGTCTCCGTCGCCATGGCGCGCCCATCCCAGCTCGAAGGACGACTCATGGCCGTGCTTCGCTCAGAGCCGCACCGCGGACGTTCCTCCGCGAAATCGCGTGTGGCCGCATCGCTCTTCGCCGCAACGATGCTCATCGCCATCTCGGCGTTCATGCCAGTCGAGCGTGACACTAGTGCTGTCTCTACGCTGCGCACGCCCGGCGGGTTGAGCCGCGTGAGCGAGCTCCCGAACGGACGTGCGCTCGCGAACGTCAGCGAGAGCTGGAATCGCGCGCAAGACACTTTCCCGCCGGCGACGCCGGCCACACCAGCCACTCCTGCGGCGCCAGCGGCACCGGCGACCGTGAGCGCACCGGCGGCACCTTTGGGACCGTTGGCGTCTGCAGCGCCGGTGACAACGCCGGCACCCGCTGCGCCTTCACTCTTCGCAACTCCACTAGCACTTCTGGCGCCGGCGTCGCCCGCAGCACCTGCGACGCCAGCTACACCCGCGCCCTTCTTTTCGGGCGCCGCGATTGCCGCCTGGAGCGCGAACGCATTCCGCGTTCATGCGAAGCCCGATACCACATTCGTGAAGTCGGTCCCCGCGAAGTCCGGCGGAAATCTCGATCTCGACCTCGACACCGGTGGTGACATCACTATCACCGGCACCGACGAGGCGAAGGTCACCGTCAGCGCGTCACTCGGCGGCAGGAGCTGGCGCGAAACGACGGTCTCGCTCGAAGGCAGCGACAACGACGTGCGACTCGAGAGCAGATACGAGCAGCGGTCGGGGAATCAATCGTTCGACAATTCGTTCACGATTCGCGTGCCAAAAAAGTTCAGCGTGCACGTGGCGTCGGCGGGCGGGAGCGTCGCGATCAGCGGCGTCGAGGGCGACTTCCGCGGCAACACTGGCGGCGGTCCGATCGTGATCGATCACGCGAAGGGTGAGGCGCGACTCTCGACGGGCGGCGGCGACATTCGCATCTCCGAATCGAATCTCGACGGCTTCGTGACCAGTGGTGGTGGCAAGGTGATCCTCAACAACGTCACCGGCAGTGTCGTCTCCAACTCAGGCAGCGGCCGCTCGTACGGCAAGCGCTATGGCTACAGCTATGGGATGCCTGACGGGAATCTCCAGATGGAGAAGTACAGGGTCATGGTGCCGGACATGAAGATGGACATGGCGGAAATGAAGATGAAGGACATGACTATCGACGTGCCGCGGGTACGGTTCCGGATGCTCGACAGCGCGAAAATGAAGAAGATGATGGACGTGCAGGGACCGGAGTTCGAAAAAGCTCGGAAGGAAATGCTGCACGCGCAGGAGGCGATGCGTGAAGCCGAGGAGCGCATGGCGCGCGATCGGAGCACGCTCGACGACGACGATTCGACGATGTCCGACAGTGCGACGGCGCAAGCGCGCGAAATGTTCGAGCGTCATCGTGAAGAGATGGCCAGTGCGCGAGAGGCCATGCAGCGCGCGCGTGAGTCGATGCTCCTGAATCGCGACAGCGACACGTCGGACTCGGATCCCACGATCGTCACGATGAAGCACATGCGCATGCTGAAGGACGGCAAGAGCATCGTCATCGACAAGGATGGCGGTGACGTCCATCTCGAGGACGCGCCGGACGGCGCGCGCATCTTCACGGGCGGCGGCGCGATCGTCGTCGAGCGCTCGAAGGGGGTCGTCCGCGCCCAGACGGGTGGCGGCAACATCGAGATCTCGTCGGCGGAAGGCTCGGCGGCGGCAGTCACCGGCGCGGGCGACGTCTCGATCAATCTCGTCGGCGAAAGCGCACATCCCGTGAACGTGAGCTCGGGGAAGGGGAACATCGATCTCATTCTTCCCAAGGACGCCAACGCCACGCTCGATCTCGAGACGGCGTACACGAAGAACTACGGCAAGCACACGCAGATCAAGGGCGACTGGCCGCTCACCGTGGTCGAGACGGACGAGTGGGATTCGTCGCAGGGGACGCCGCGGAAGTTCGTGCGCGTGAAGCAGACGATCGGGAAGGGCGGTCCGGTGATCCGCGTACGCACGGTGAACGGGGACATCCGGATCAAGCGGGGGAGCTGAGAAATTCGCGGCGCTGTCCGCGCTAGGCTACCGGCTTCGCACCAGCGACGAGCTTCTCGAATCTCGGATTTTCCCTGAGCGGTGCGAAATTCGGATCGATGCGCAGCCATGCCGGCGTCAGATAGTACGGATGGCTGAGCAGCTTTTCCAGAATGTCGAGCGCACGCTCCGGCTGGTTCGCAAGAATGTAAATGCGAGCCAGCTGATGCTCGTTGTATGGTCCAAACTGCGCATCGAGGCTCGATGAGCGAAGTGCCACGCCGCGCTCACCCGAGCGAATGGCTTCTGCACTGCGGCCCATGTAGGCAAGAGCGAGCCCGCGAAATACGAGTCGCTGATCATCCTTCGGCGAGGCCTTCAACTGCTCATCGAGTGCGGCCAGCGCCCGCGCAGCATAGGCGCGCGCTTTTTCCCGGTCTCCACGAAAGTGATATTGCTGCGCGAGCACAATCGCCCAGGACGCGGTGTCGCTGTCGAACGCGTCGGGACCAAGCGAGAGCAGCAATTGTTCCTGCGTACGGTCGAGAATCCATCCCAGATCGAAGTATTGGCTGAGATACGCCACGATCGTGGACTGGTCCATCGATGCTGGTGCACCGCGTATCCGCCGCTTCGCGGCCGCCAGATCACCAAGCTGCAGCTCGGCCATCGCGCGCTCCTCGAGCAACTGTGGATTATCGGGCGCCAGAGCGCATGCTCTGTCAAACAAAGAGCGAGCGGCGGCGACATCGCGACGCCACAACGCGATCCGTGCAGCACGACGAAGCGCATTGGTGGAGCGCGGATCGAGCCTGACGCCTTGCTGCGCATCTGCCGCAGCCTCTTCCCAATGGCCGAGCGACCCCTCCGCCTGCGCAGCGGCGGCAAGCAGCTCGGCGTTCTGCGTATGGGCCAGCCCGGCCTTCGCCTCTTGCAGGCTGCGTGCATGGTCATTGAGCAGATCACTGTAATATGCTGCGCGGGCGGCGTGTGCTTCGGGGAGATTTGGATCCAGCGCCAGCGCACGTGCGGACGCATTGTTTGCACTGTCCGCAAACTCCGGCAGCGCAACGCCGTTGAAGGACAGCAGGGTGTACGACCAACTCAACCCGCTCAAGGCCAATGCAAAGTTTGAGTCGCGCGCGACAGCCTCACGATAGGCGGCAATCGTGCGGCGCAGCGCTACGGGCGAGCTGCCGCTTTGCGCCAGCGCGCGAGCGCGAAGGTACGCATCGTACGCCAGCAGATCAGTAGTAGGCCTCGACGCGAGCGTTTGCTGCGCTGCCGGCGTCAGCGCGACCTGGAGCGACTGCGCAACTTTCGCCGCGATGTCTCCTTGCACCTGAAATACGTCCGTGAGCGGTGCGTCGAATGGTTGCGCCCATTTGTCCGCCGCGCTTTCGACATCGATCAGCTCCGGGCTCACTCGCACTCGACTGACGCCGGGCGAGCCCTTGTCCCAACGGACGCGACCTTCGACGAGATAGCGTACCCCGAGCTCCCTGCCGATCTCCTGCGGTGACTTTGTCGTACCGCGGTACTGACGAGCGCTGGCCGAGCCAATGACCTCGAGGCCGGGGAGGCTCGTGAGCTTGTCGTGTACGGCCTCCGTCATGCCGTCAGCGAAGTACGCATCCGCCGATTCGCCGAGATTTTCGAATGGAAGCACGGCGAGGCGCACGGCGCCCGAGGACGATGCGGACGCAGTACGACCTCTCGAGGACCACGCAAACAGGAGGCCGACGCCGATGAGAAATCCTGCGGTGAGCGACACGGCGGCGATCGGCATGCGCTTTCGCGGAGCGGCGGAGGTCACGGTCGAGGGCGCGGCGAGGCTCTGAGTCGCGCGCTCCGCGACTAGCAAGGTCGACGCGAATTCGCCCGCGGAGTTCCATCGGTCGCCCGGAACGCGCGCGAGAGCGCGATGGATAACTTGATCCATTTCTGGCGACACGCCGGGACGAAGCACGCGCACGGACGGCGCGTCCGACGTCATCATCTTCGCGATGATCGCCTGCTGCGATTGACCTGAGAATGGTGGCTCGCCAGCAAGCATCTCGTAGCAGACGGCGCCGAGCGCGTAGACGTCGCTGCGCGCATCCAGTGAGCGATCGCCGCTCGCCTGCTCGGGACTCATGTACTGCGGCGTGCCGATCGCGAGGCCAGTCATCGTAAGGCCCGCGCTCGGCGACGCGCCCGTCGATGGTTCGTTGAAGAGCGCACGTGCAATGCCGAAGTCGGCGAGCAGCGCGTCGCCGCGCTTCGTCAGAAGGATGTTCTCGGGCTTGATGTCCCGGTGGATGACGTTCGCCTCGTGCGCGTAGTCGAGCGCGCCGGCGATCTCACGCGTGATGCGCAGGGCGTCGTCGATGGGGAGCTGCTGCTCGCGCTCGAGACGTGCGCGAAGCGTCTCGCCCTCCACGAACGGCATCGTGAACCAGAGCTGGCCGTCGGCGGTTTCGCCGGAGTCGAAGACACCGAGGATGTGCGGGTGCTGGAGCTGCGCGGCGGTGGTGATCTCGCGGCGAAAGCGCTCGCTGCCGAGGGAAGCGGCGAGATCGGGCTCGAGCACCTTGAGGGCGACGGGGCGCTGGTGCTTCGTGTCGCGAGCGAGATACACGGTCGCCATGCCGCCGCGCCCGAGCTCACGCTCGATCGTGTACGACGCGCCAAGCGCGGCTTGAAGCTGCTGCAGGATCGATCCCGCCAAAGCCTGGGCGCCCCGTGCGAAGTGTCCGCGACGAATCTATGGAGCAGAGCAGGGTGCCGCCAGCAGCGACTGCGAGAAGAGCGCGCCAGCCTCTGACTCGGAGGCGGGCGCGTTGCTTCGTGATCGCGGTTCACGCGGACTACTTTGAGTAGCGCGCCTCGAGCTTGTCCATGATCGACGTCCATCCATCGGTGTGTCCCTTCCGCTCGCCGTCGTGCGTGATGCCGGCGTGCGTGAGCACGACCTCGGTGGAATCGCCACGCTCGAAAAACTCGATCGTCACGGTGCTGTCCTTCACCGGATGATCGCCATCCCACCCCCAGCTGTAGACGACCTTGTTCGGCGGATCGACGAGGCGATATTCGCCGGACGCTCGGTGCTCCTTGCCGCCCGGCTCGATCATGTGAATGCGATACTTGCCGCCGGGGCGAAGGTCGATCTCCGCGAAGGAAACGGTGAGGGGGCCGGGCGCGTGCCAGGCCTTTATTTCTTCCGTTTTCGTCCACGCGTCGAAGACGCGCTGCCTCGGCGCGCGGATCGTGCGGCGGACTTCGAGGGACGGGGGGGCTGCGGTTTGGTTGGGCATGAGGGATCAGCAGGTGAAGGGTTTTCGAGGTAAGCAGCGAGTAGATCGAGCTCGGTCTCCCAGAACTTCCGGTAGTGCGCGATCCAGGCGAGCGCGTCGCGCATGGGCATAGCGTGGAGCGTCGCGCGGCGCACGCGGCCTTCCTTCTCGACTTTCGCGAGCCCGGCGCGCTGCAACACGCGCACGTGCTTCGAGACGGCGGGAAGGGACATCGTGAATCGCGACGCGAGCTCGCCGATGGTGCGATCGCCGGCGGCGAGGCGCGCGAGGATGTCGCGGCGAGTGGGGTCGGCGAGGGCGGCGAAGGTGGCGTCGAGCGTGTTGGATTGGTAAACCATATGGTTTAGTATTGCTGGCTTCCGGAGAATTGTCAAGCACGGGCGGTGAGTAGTAACTGCCAACTGCGATCACGAATAACTACCAAAAAAGACGAATCGAACCGTTGGTGCGACTGGCGGACGATGCGGGGTGGAGGGTCAATGATTCTTTGTTCTCTCGCGTGCGGAGATCGGGTCGGCTCGGGTCGATTCGTGGTTTTTTTTGGCCTTTATCGTGCTTGTAGTAGCAGTAATGATCGCTGCCACTTACTGGCGCATCAGTTCGCATTCACGGAGAAAAAATGTTCTCGATACGAACTCGCAGGTCGCTCACGCGCACGATTCCCGTGGTGGCGACCGTCATTCTTGCGCTCGGCGCGTGCAGCCCCGTGCAGGTGCGCACGCTCGTTTCGCCGGGCGCGGACTTCAGAGGGCGCACCACGTTTCATCTGATGTCGCCCAGGGCGCGCGGTGACGTGCAGATGTCGCCGAACGATCCGATGCTCCTCAACTCGATCACCTATCGCCGCATACGCCAGGCGATTCGAAGTGATATGGAGAAGAAGGGCTATCGCATCGCCGCAGAGGGCGCCTCGATGGACGTCGCGTACTACGCCGCAGCGCGCAACAGGCTCGACGTGCGAACGTACGACTACGGCTACCGTTGGCGCCGGTGGCCAGGCGAGCGCGCCGACGTTTACGAGTACACGCAAGGAACGGTGATCGTCGACGTCATCGATCCGGCGACGCACGAGCTGCTGTGGCGGGGCCAGGGACGCGCGCCGGTGTCCGATGATCCGGACACATTTGCGACTCAGCTAGAGGACGCGGCGAACAAGATTCTGGGGAAATTCCCGAACGCGTCGCGGTGAAGTTGGCGTAAGTAAAGCTTTATGCAGGCGAATTTGGGATGCGACATCGCGCTTGCTATGCCTGCGCCACAATTCTGGCCCTAACGTTTTGGATACAGACAAAAACGGATGGAACGGACAGGAACGGAGAAGTCGTGATTTAGCAATTTCCGTTAATTGTCCGTTTGATCCGTCTTTGTCCGTATCCAATCGTTAGCGCGTGTGTTCCGCGGGTTCGTGCCAGCCCGGCGGAGCCCTCGCCCCTGGCCCCGGCGTTAGCTTCATCCGCGACATGATCCGCGACCATTCCCCCCCGAGATGAGCTCCGCTTCATGACCGCCTGGCACCTCGAATGCTCGGCGTGCGACTATCGCGCGCCAGGAAACGCACTCGCGTCCGTCTGCCCGAGCTGCGGCCAGCCGCTGCTCGTGCTCTACGACTCTGCTTATCCCTCGCGAGACGCGCTGCTGCCGCGCTGGGACATGTGGCGCTACTCGCCCGTGCTCCCGATTCGTGACGACGAAGCGCCGGTCTCGCTCGGTGAAGGGCTCACGCCGATGCACGACGCGCCGGTACTCGCGCGCGAGATCGGCGTCTCGCGGCTCTGGGTAAAAGACGAGGGGCTGAATCCGACGGCGTCGTTCAAGGCGCGCGGGATGACCGCGGCCGTCACACGCGCGCGCGCACTCGGGGTTCCCGGATTCGTCACGCCCACGGCGGGCAACGCGGGCGCCGCGCTCGCGGCGTACGGAGCCGCGGCCGGATTGCCTGTTCGCGTGTACGCGCCCGCGACCACGCCGAAACCGATTCTCGACACGATCCGCGTGTTCGGTGCGGAGCTGAAGCTCGTCGACGGTCACATCGGCGACGCGGGGAAGCAGGCACGCGCATTCGCGGCGGAGAGCGGCTACTTCGACACCTCGACGCTGCGCGAGCCGTATCGCATCGAGGGAAAGAAGACGATGGGCTACGAGCTCGCCGAACAGTTCGGATGGCGGCTGCCGACGCACATCATCTATCCCACGGGCGGCGGCACGGGGCTCATCGGAATGTGGAAGGCGTTCGCCGAGATGCGCGATGGCGGTTGGCTCCCGCGCGACATCACGATGCCACACATGGTCTCGGCGCAGGCGGACGGCTGCGCGCCGATCATTCGCGCTTTCGCCGCAGGGGACGACAAAGCGACGCCGTGGGAAAATCCGACGACGCACGCGAGCGGATTGCGCGTGCCGGGGCCGCTTGGCGATCGGCTCATTTTGCGTGCGCTGCGCGAGAGCAAGGGCGACGCGCTGGCGGTGAGCGAGGATGCGATTCGCGCGGCGACGCTGCAGCTGTCGCGCGCGACGGGAGTGGACGCAGCGCCGGAGGGCGGCTGCGCGCTCGCGGTGGTTTCGCAGCTCGTGCGCGAAGGGAGGGTGCCGCGCGACGCGGAGGTGCTGGTGTTCAACACGGGGAGCGGGGCGTCGTACAGGTTCTAGCGCGGCATCGCGCGTGGGAATAGAATTTCCGCGACCCCAACATCAGCCGAGCATCGCTTGACCGACTCGACTCACGCGCGCCGCCTGTCGCTCCTGCTCGCCGCAGCGGTCTTCATCAACTTCGTCGATCGCGGCAACCTCGCGACCGCCGCGCCCGTGGTCGCGAAGGAGCTGCATCTCTCTGCGACGCAGATTGGCATTCTGCTCTCGTCCTTCTACTGGACGTACGCAGTGAGCCAGCTCGGCGCGGGGTGGCTCGCCGAGCGCTATCCGGTGCAGCGCGTGATCGCGTTCGGCTTTGCGCTTTGGTGTGTCGCGACCATTCTCTCCGGCTTCGTGAGCACCTTTGCCGCGCTGCTCGTGCTGCGACTCTTCCTCGGGCTCGGCGAGAGCGTCGCGTTCCCGTGCAGCTCGAAGATGTTGGCGGAGAATGTGTCGGTGACGAGGCGAGGCCGCTCGAATGGCGATATCGCGATCGGGCTCGCGCTCGGTCCCGCATTCGGCACGTACGTGGGCGGACTAATCCTCGCGCGTTATGGCTGGCGCGTGCTCTTCATCTCGCTCGGCGCGTTGTCGCTGCTCTGGCTTATTCCGTGGCTCGCGGGCCCTGCGCGCACGCTACCGGTGCGGCACGTCGAGAGAGCGGAGCCGGGTCCGGCGTTTCTCGACATCGTGCGCAAGCGCGCGGCGCTCGGCGCTGGACTCGGGCACTTCTGCGCGAACTACATATTCTACTTCGTGCTCGCGTGGCTGCCGTACTATCTGGTGGAGGTGCGCGGCTACTCGATCACGCGCATGGCCACGATCGGCGGGCTGACGTACGTGATGCATGCGGTGGGCGCGTGGTGCACGGGATTTATCGTGGATCGATTGGTCGAGCGCGGCGAGTCGCCGCATCGCGTATATGCGAACACGCTCGTGGTGAGTCACGTCGCGTCGGCGGTGTGCCTGGTGGGCGTGCTGCTCGGCGGACCGCTGCTGCTCGAGGCGAGCCTACTCGCGGTGGGCTTCACCTTCGGGCTCGCGTCGCCGATGCTGTACGCGGTCGGTCAGCTGCTCGCGGGTCCGAAGGCGGCGGGCCGATGGATCGGATTCCAGGGCGCGGTTGGGAATCTCGCGGGGATCGTGGGGCCGGCGATCACGGGATTTCTCGTCGACCGCACGGGGAGCTTCTATAGCGCATTCGGGCTGGCGATCGCCGTATCGCTGATCGGCGTACTCGCGTGGACGGTCGTGATTCCGCGGATCGAGCAGGTGAAGTGGGGGCTCGCGCCGGCGTCATGAGGGAGACCGAGACGGCGGGCCCGTCGACTCGTGCAGCGCAATTGCTCGCGGAGCTCATCCGCGCGCCGACATTGAAAGACAGAGTGTTGGGACGTGCGCACCAGCATGTCATGTGCTTAAGGGAGCTCGCGACTGTAGCCGAGCCTGCGACAGTACCGTGGATTGTCCAGTTTGTGTTCAGCGCAGAGCCTGCGGTTGCACGTGCGGCCTCGATCGCGATCGATGCCATCTTCCGCGCGGCTGATCCGCAATTGGTGCCACGAATGGAACTCGGCGTTCGCCGCCTCGAATGGGGGATAGAGGACGCTCCGAAAGGCTGGATTTCGCTGAAGCCAGTCGACGTCGCGCGCTTCGGATCTTTTGCCGAGGGGGAGGAAGCGGTGGTCGCGCTTGCGACGTTCCACCACAATGGCTACGTGAGGGAAGCCGCGATAGAACGCCTCGATGACATCGGTGGCGCGCTCGCTCTGCCATTTCTCTTGCAGCGGACGAATGACTGGGTGCCGCAGGTCGCCACCCGCGCACGCGAGGCCGTGAGTCGCAGGCTGCTGACAGAGACCGCGGATGAGATTCTTCACTCCCTCTCGCTGGTGCTCAAGCTCGTCGCGGCCAGGCGACGCGATAATTCGGGTCTTCTGCATCTGGTCTATCGGCGCATGCGCGAGGAGGAACAGGGGCCGGCGCTCATGCGCTGGCTTGTCGCGAAAAACCTATCGGCTCGAAGAATTGCGTTTCGTATAGCGCGCGAGGCGAATGGAGTGAACCTCGCCGACGTCACCCGGGCGGCATTCCGCGACAAGGACACCGTCATTCGACTGGAAGCCGTCGAAGATCTTCGCCATCGTCCCGCAAGTGATGAGCTTACCGCTACGCTCATCGCGCTGAATGCGGATTCATATCCGCTGGTGCGAAGCAAGGCGCTATCGATCGCCGACGAAACGCTTGGAGATTCGGGGCGGCCGTGGCTGGTGGCGGCGCTCGCGGACCGAAGCCCCGGCGTACGCCAGACTGCGCGCTTTCTTATGAATCGTCGTGACCCATCGTTTGACGTCGGCGGACACTATCGGCGAGCGCTGCGCGACGCGAAGTCCACTGGCGCGATGGTAGGGGCGCTTTCGGGGCTCGGCGAGACCGGCGACGCGGCGGATCTAGACGTCATACTGCCGTTTCTCGCACACGATCGGCCAACAGTTCGCCGTGCGGCGCTCCGTTCAGTAGGGATGTTACACGCCGAATCGGAGCTGCCGAGGATTGTCGCGTTCCTGAGCGATGCGGCGAGCAGCGTGAGTGGCACCGCTCGTAGAATGTTGCGGCCGCTAGCCACGAGGGTGGGACGAAACGAGCTCGTTCGAGTGGCGAGGGAGTCGGAGCACGTGCACGGTCGCGCAAACGCCGCCGCATTGGCGACGGCGCTTGGAAAGTGGGAGAGTCTCGCGATGCTCCTCGAAATCGCGTCGATGGGAGATCTTCGAATTCGAGAGTTCGCGCTTCGTTCGATCGACGAATGGATTCGACAGCAGAATCGGTCCCAAGTAAGGCCGACGCGCGACCAGCTACGCGATATTCGTCGCGAGCTGGACGGGAACGCGCTCGGCCTCTCCAATCTGGCGAACGTCGAGCTCACGGCGGTTGTCGAATATTGGACGACCGAGGTTAAGTGATCACACGCTGAGTCTCAGCCCAGCGCCCCGTCCGCAAGCTCCTCTAACAACTCTCGCCCCAACGGCCACTCTCCGAGCCCGCTCGCCGAGTTGATGTGCCCCGCGGGGCCGATGTTCACGAAGATGCTCGACCAGGCATCGGCGAAGCGCCGCGCGCGCTCGATCGTCGCGTACTCATCATCCGTGCTCGCGACCACGATGCTCGGGAAGGGCAGCCGCGCCATCGGCATGGGAGTCCATCCCGTCGGCCCCTTCGGATAGCTCGCAGCCTCCGTGTCGCTCGGCGCCACGATGAGCGCGCCTCGCACCGAGCGCGAAGTGCTCGCCGCCCAGAAGGCGATGAGCGCGCATCCCGTGCTGTGCCCAACGAGCACGACATTCGGCCCATGCTCGGCCACCGCACGCTCGAGCGTCGCCACCCACTCGTCGCGATCGGGGGTCTCCCAGTCGCGCTGCGTTACGCGCGCGACGTCCGGAAGCGTGCGCTCCCAATGCGATTGCCAGTGGTCGGGGCCCGAGTCGTAGAGCCCGGGAAGAATCAGGACGCGCGTCATGAAGCGATGCGAGCGTGAGCTTCGCTAGCTGAGCGGCTTTGCCGCGGCCAGAATCTTCTCGAATCGCGGATTTCCCTTCAGTGCGCTGAATTCGGGATCGATGCGCATGCGCGGTGCCGAAAGAAAGTACGGAATTGGCAGCAGCTTCTCGATCTGATCCATGGCGACGTCGTTCTCGCCCAGCGCGAGGTAGACCCTCAGGAGCTGGTGTTGAACGTACGGTCCGATAATCGCGTTCTTCGCGACGGGCGCCAATGTGACGGCGCGCATTCCCTCGGCCATCGCTTCGGCCTTGCGACCGAGGTAGGCGAGCGCGATAGCATGGTCGACAACTCGCTGTGGGTCGCCCGGATACTGTTTCAACTGCGCCTCATACTCGATGCGCGCAGTGTCCGCCCAAATCCGCATGCGGCCGCGATCGTTCATCGTCGCAAACTGCTCCGCGCGGCTGAATGCCCACTGCGCTCGATCGCCATCGAATGCCGACGACCCCAACGTGAGCAGATGCCGCGTTTCGGCGCTGTCGAGTACCCAGCCGTAATCATCATAGGTCGCCAGATACGTGACGACGCTCGTACTGTCCGTTGCCTGGATCATGCTCGCGATGAATGCGCGCGCCGACGCCATGTCGCCCTGCATGAGTGCGAGGGTCACCTGGTCCTGGTTCAGATCGATTCGGTGCGGCTGCAGCGCCGCCGCACGCGCGAACGACGCCTTCGCTTCGCTCACGTGATGCAACCGCATTTGCGTCTCGCCGAGACTGATCCATCCCCCGAGATCGCGCGGATCGAGTTGCAGCCCCTGCTGATAGTGGCCGATCGCGGCATCCCACCGGCTAAGACCGACTTCATCGCTCGCAAGGGAGGCGAGCGTTCTCGGGTTGCGCGGCTCCAGGGCGAGCGCGGCTTCCGACTCGGCGATTCCACGCGTCGGATCGCCAAGCACGCTCTTGTAGTATGCCGCCCGAGCCCGATGCGATACCGCAAGTCCGGGAGCCCACGCAAGCGCGCGCGCGGAAGTCACGTCCGAAGAATCCGCCAATCCGGCGTCAGTAACACCGTCGAGGAACAGATTGCCGTAATTGATCGAAATCTGCGCCCACGCCGAGGCAAACGTCGAGTCGCGCTGCACTGCTTCACGAAACAGCGCGTTCGAGCGGCGATATGCAGTGGACTGTGGTCCCCCGACACGCAGTATCTCCATGCCTCGCAGATACGCGTCGTACGCGACCACATCCTTCGTGGGCTTGTCGGCGATCGTCTGCTGCGCTGCAGGCGTCAATGCGATCTGCAGCTTCTGGGCAACCTTGTCCGCGATGTCTGCCTGCACCTGAAAGACATCCGTGATCGGTGCGTTGAACGGCTCGGCCCAGGTGTCCTGCGCCGTCTTCGTGTCGACGAGCTCCGGGCTCACCTGCACTCGACTCGATCCGTTCGGCCCCTTCGCCCAGCGCACCTTCCCGATCAGCAGATAGCGAACCCCCAACTCCTCGCCAATCTGCTGCGCGGTTTTCGTCGTGTGCCGGTACTGGCCTGAGCTGTTCGACCCGATTACGCCGAGCCCTGCGATGCCCGTCAACTTGCCGCGCACGGCATCCGTCACGCCGTCGGCGAAGTACGCGTCTGCCGTGTCTCCGAGATTGTCGAAGGGCAGCACGGCGAGTCGCACTCCCGATGGCGACGTGGCATCAGCAGCGGCGCCAGAAGAGGACTTCGAGCGCCACGCGAACAGCAGCCCCGCGCCGATGAGGAAGCCGAGCACGAGTGCGAGCGTGGCCACGGGCATCTTGCGACGACTCGCATCGACCGACCCCGACGGTCGAGGCGTGGTCGCGGGAGAGGTCATCGTCGCTGCCGATGCGTGCGACGCCTGCTCGGCCGCACTGAGCGCGCGCGCGAACTCTCCCGCGCCCGGCCACCGATCCGCGGGCGTGCGCGCGAGGGCGCGCGCGAGCACCGCATCCATCGCCGGCGAGACGCCCGGCCGCAGCACGCGCACGCTCGGCGCCTCCGTCGTCAGCATCTTGGCGACGATTGCCTGCTGCGACGGCCCCGAGAATGGCGGCTCGCCTGCGAGCATCTCGTAGTACACGGCGGCAAGCGCGTAAAGATCGCTGCGTGCGTCGAGCATGCGATCGCCGCTCGCCTGTTCGGGACTCATGTATTGCGGCGTGCCCACCGCGAGTCCGGTCATCGTGAGCCCGGCCCGCGGGGCTCCCGAGTCAGGTGCGCCGTCCGACAACACGCGCGCGATTCCGAAGTCGGCGAGCAGCGCGTCACCGCGACGGGTCAGGAGAATGTTTTCGGGCTTGATGTCACGATGGATGACGCCGGCGTCGTGCGCGTAATCCAGCGCACCCGCGATCTCGCGCGTGATGCGCAGCGCGTCTTCGATCGGAAGCTGCTGCTCGCGCTCGAGACGAGCGCGAAGCGATTCGCCCTCGACGTACGGCATCGTGAACCAGAGCTGACCGTCGGGGGTCTCGCCGGAGTCGTGGACGCCGAGGATGTGCGGATGCTGCAGCTGCGCGACCGTGGCGATCTCGCGGCGAAAGCGCTCGGGGCCGAGCGTCGCCGCGAGATCCGGTTGAAGCACCTTGAGGGCGACGGGGCGCTGATGCTTCGTGTCGCGCGCGAGGTACACCGTCGCCATTCCGCCACGACCGAGCTCGCGCTCGATCGTGTACGAAGTGCCAAGCGCAATCTGCAGCTGATCCAGACTCGATCCAGCCAACTCGAGGCGCTCCAGGGCGAAAAGTCAGCCACGAAGTTATTGGTCTGACCGTGGGGCCGCCAGCACTATTTTGCCCGGGAACCGCCTTGCAGAGTGCTCGGCACGCCCTCGAGGAACGACCGCTCCTCACGCAGCACGAATTGTTTATTCTTTGCGAACTCGAAGTTCGCCTTGCCATCGGGGTCGAGCAGCAGGCGCTTCCGATACTCCTCGTACGCCGCGAGCGACGCGAACGAAATGAGCGCGAAGGCGACATCGTTCGTCCCTTCCTTGGGCAGGAAGTAGCCGATGAGATCTCCGCCGCAGCGCGGAATCACTTTCGACCATCCGTCGGCGTATTGCGCGAAGGCGTCGCGCTGAAAGGGGTCGATTTGATAGCGGATGAAAACGGTGATGGACATCTGCGACCTCGCTGTTGCTGACGAAGAAAATGAAGCCGGGCGGAAGCCTGCGATCGCGACGAATCCCGCGGCGAGCGTGCCGAGGAACGAGCGACGAGGAGTGGAATCGAGAACGTCGGAAGTGGGCATGAGTGAGCCTCGCGTACTGCGGTGCGTTGGGTGACGACCGCCGCCCGGTGACCGGCGGCTCTTCGAGCTTACTCGCTTGACCGTCGACAATGGTTCGATTACCATGGAACTATGCTCGACACGATTCAGGACACGGAAACTCCCGACATCGCCTCGATCGCCTTTTTGATCGGCGAGCGCGCCCGCGCCACGATTCTCATGGCGCTCATGACCGGCCGCGCGCTCACGGCAACGGAGCTCGGCGGCGCCGCCGGCATCAGCAAGCCGACAACGAGCTCACACCTCTCGAAGCTCGTCGCTGCGGGGCTCGTCGCCGTCGAGGACGTGGGGCGCCACCGGTACTTTCGGCTCGCGAACCACGATGTGGGATCGGTGATCGAGAATCTCGTCGGGCTCGCGCACCGGCTCGGCGCCGTCGACGTGGACTCAGGCCCGGCGGACCCCGCGATGCGCAAGGCGCGCGTGTGCTACGATCATCTCGCCGGCGATCTCGGCGTGCTCGTGCACGACAGCCTGCGCCAGCAAGGATGCGTGCGCGGCGACGGGAAGGAGCTCCACCTCACCGAGAAGGGCGAGCGCTTCGCCGAAGAGATTGGAGTGGATCTCGCGGCGCTGCATAGCCGCCGCCGACCGCTCTGCCTCGCGTGTCTCGACTGGAGCGTGCGACGCCCGCATCTCGCGGGCGCGATGGGCGCGGCGCTGCTCGAGCGCTTCCTCGATCTGCACTGGGCCACGCGGCGGAAGGGGACGCGCGCCGTGACCTTCTCCGCGGTGGGCGAGCGTGCGCTGCGCGCGAAATTTCCCTATCGCGAGAAGAGCGCGGCGCTAGTCAGATAGCGAGCGGTCCTAGGGCGTCGGTCGCACCCAGTCGAAGCAGAGCGGGTGCAGCGTGTCAGCCTTCACGGCGAGCGCAGCTGCCGTCGCGTTGTTCAGGCGAACGGAGTCGCTCAGGTCGTATAGCTCGGCGCTCACCGGATCGAGCGGCGCCACCGACTTCCGCTGAATCGAGTCGCGCACGACGCCGATGGTTCTCAGATATTTTCCGATCGCCTGCCGTGCAGGGCGAAAGTCAGGGACGCTCGAGCCGATCACCCAAAGGCGTCGCGCGCCGCGATAGCGATCGACGTCGAGGAGGTATGGGCCCGTCGACGTTTCATCACAGGTGCCTGCGTCGTACGTGCCAACGGGCATCCCGTATTGACCGCCGTACCGCGCGATCGCCTGATAGGCGTTCGAGTACACGTAAACGCGGTCACCGGGCTGCCGATGCGCCTGCACGTACGCGAGCACCGGCTTGAACGGCTCGGCCGTGTATGGCGGTGGGCTGAGCGCAATTGCGAGAATTGGCGGCGCGATCGCAGCGAGGGCGATCGCGACTCCCAACGGTTTGGCGAGCGCGTACAGGTGATCGATGGCCCAGCCCACGGTCGCTGCGGCTGTGATCAACAACGGCGGTAGCAGGAAGAGCACCACGCGCATGCGAAATGGGTACTGCTGCGCGACGGCCGCCGCGAAGGTCACGGCGATGGGGCCGAGCAGAATCAGCGAGACATCGCGTCGTCGCAAGAGCACGATGAAGCCGAGAAGCGACAGTACGGTGTACACGAGCGGCAGTGGATACCCCGACATCGCGTCGAAGAACTGCGTGAAGCGATCGCGCGTCCACAGCGCGAACGCATCGGTGGTCGTGGGCAGCGGCAGGAATCCAAGCCGCGTGCGCCAGAACCAGTGCATGAACTCCATGGTGTGCGCGGTCATGAAGTACCGCGCGGAGAGCACGCCAATCGCCGCGGCGCACGCCCAGATCGGCACCGTCACCAGCACGATTCGCCGCGGCAGCTCGCGCAGCCGAACGAGATAGCGCAGTGTGAGCGCCGCGCCGATCCCCGTGAGCACGAGCACCGCCGCCTGCGAAAAGAGGATCGTGAATGCACCGACGAATCCGGCCTTCACGCACTCGCCCACCGTCGGCGTGCGAGCGCAGAGGTTCAGCGCGACGAGCGTGAGCACGAGAATGACCAACACATCGCATCCGTACTGCTTCAACTCTGTGGAGTAGCGGATGAGCGGCGGCGAGATCGCGAAAAGCGCGACCGCGATCGGCACGGCGCTCCCGTCCAGCGTGCGTTTGGCCAGGCGAAGAAAGACGAATACCGAGGCGAGGCCGCAGAGAAAGGGAAAGAGCCGCAGCGACATGTCGCTCGGGCCGAGCAGGGTGCTCGAGAGGTCGACCATCGCGAGAAAGCCGAGTGGCGCGGTCTGCTGGAAGCCGAGGGGCTGTGTGAGGAGCTGGGGGAGCGACCGCTCGGTGATGTTGCGGGCGATCGAGAGCTCGTCGAACCACATCGACGTATCGGCGAGATACTGCCAGAGGCGAAGCGCGACGCCGAGTGCAACGAGCGCCCACAGAATGCGCTCCATGCGCGGCGATGTCTCGTATCGTGTGCGACTTTCTTCCATTGCATCGCCCGGAATGGGAGGCAGAAGCGGTGGAGCGAAGCTAACTCGGCTCGTGGGAAAGCGTAACAATAGAGAGGTCGAGTCGCGGCTCGCTCGACTCAATGGTAGAGGATCACCTCTTTCCGCTGCAGCACGGGTCCGTTCACCTTACGCGCCGAGTCGAACGCCGCGCGCTGCTCGGGGGAGAGGAGTGTGCGAATCTCCTGATCTGTCGAGTCGACGGCGATCAGCATGTGCACCGAGAGCTCGTCGCGCACGCGGAGCACGCGATCGCGGCCGCGCCGCAGTGCCGCCTGGATCGGAGCGCGCTCTGCCTCGGTGATCCCGAGGCGCTCGAGCTCCCGCGGCATGCGATCGGTGGCGGTGATGGTGATGTTGACGCCGGGGCGGACACGATTGGCGTACCACGTGCCAGCGGCGACGCCGAGCGCGAACGTGCCGATCGCGAGGAGGGCGCCGAGTGTGCGAGCGCGCGCGAGTGACGTGATCATTGGCGTGGTCCGGTGGAGAGGAGTTGCGGCGGTACGCCCATCGATTCGGCAATGGTCGCAGGCGCGGTTTGTGGGCGTGGCCGCTGGCGAACTGAATCGCCGATGAGCGCGAGCGCAACGATCGACGCCGCGAGCAGCAGCGGGCGTGAAAGTGACCAGAGACCGTAGAGTGGGTCCATCGGCACGAACGGCCTCATGTCGACTTCCAGGATCCGCGACGCGACGGCGCGCTCGAAGCGTCCAGGCGCGAGCGGATCGGTATCGGGGTCGAGCGCGCGCAGCTCCGTGCGCAGGGAGGGGGAGCCATCATCGTCGACTGAATGTTCGTGAGTCATTGTCCCACCTTGTGTGCGAGAAGCTCGCGGAGGCGGCGGCGCGCATCGGAGAGGTGTCGTCGCGACATGACGACCGAGCAGCCGAGCGATTGTGCGATCCGCTCGTGCGACCACTGTTCGAGATCGGCGAGGAGCACGACCGATCGTTGCACGAGCGACAGCTTCCCGAGCGCGGCGAGGAGCTCGTCGCGGAGCGCGCGATCGTCGAGCGCGGTGTACGCGGAGGCGCGCGTGCGATCGGGAATTGCATCCGTGAGCGGCTCCGCGCGGCGACGCTTCTCCGCGCGAACGAAGTTGAGGGCGCGGCGATGCACGATGGTCATGAGCCACACCTCGAAACGCGCCGGATCGCGCAGCGCGGCGAGCTGCTCGTACGCCTGCACGAAGGCGCCCTGGGCGACATCGTCGGCATCGAGCGGGTCGAGCACGATCGCGAGCGCGCGCGCGAGTGCCGCGCGCCGATGACGGCGCACGAGCGGCGCGAAGGCTTCCGAGTCGCCCGCAAGGGTAAGTCGCACGAGCTCGTCGTCGCGGTATTCGCTGGTCACGTTTGGTATATGACACCGCCGGGTATCAAAGCGTGAGTCCCCCAGGTGGCACTCACGCGGCGCGGGCCACAGGTGTCTCACTGGATAGCCCTCTCACGGACGTGCCATGCCTGTCGACTCCCGTTCCGCCCGCCGAACTCTGTTTCTTCTCGGCATCTTCGCGATCAGCGACAACGCCCTTGCCCAGAACGCGCCGCCCCCGCCCGTCGCGACCGATACCCTCATTGCGCGGCTCTCATCGCTCGCCGACTCGCTGGCAAAGCGCGACGAGCTCTCCGGTGTGATTCTACTCGCGAAGAATGGCACGCCAGTATTCGAGCACGCCTACGGCCTCGCGAATCGACCGGCGCGCCGCGCGAACGCGCTCGAGACGTCCTTCAACATCAGCTCGATCGGCAAGCGGTTCACGCAAGTCGCCATCGCGCAGCTCGTGGCCGCTGGGCGCTTGAGCCTCGACTCGACGATCGCGAGCGTGTGGCCCGACTATCCCAATCCGCAGGTTGCGCGTCAGGTCACGATTCGCCAACTGCTCGAGCATCGCTCCGGGATCGGCGGCAACATCTTCGCCAACCCCTCACAGTCGCGAAGCAATCGCGACTATCTCGCGCTCTTCGTGCACGAGCCGCTCCGCTTCGCCCCCGGCACGCGCGAGGAGTACTCCAATGCCGGCTACATCGTGCTCGGCGAGATCATCGCGCGCGTCTCGGGAGAGGGTTATGACGCGTACGTGCAGAAGCACATCTTCGATCCGGCGGCGATGACGGGCGCCGGCTTCTTCGCTCGCGACTCACTCCCGCCATTCGCCGCGATCGGCTACACGCGCGAATCGAAGCCAGGTGAGGCGCCCACGCCTGGCGCTCAGCTCGTGAGTGCGGAAGACGTGCAGCCGCGGCGGGGAAGCGCGGCCGGCGGCTCGTATGCCTCCGCGCGAGACCTTCTCAAGTTCGTTCTCGCCACTCGCACGGGTACGTTCGGCACTCCCGTCGATGGTCGACGCTCGCTCATCGCCGGCGGAAGTCCAGGCTCGAATGGCGTCATCGCCGAGGGGCTCCCCGGTGGCTACGATTTGATCGTCCTCGAGAATCTCGATCCGCCAGCCGCGGATGCGATCGTCTCGCCGGTGATGTCGTGGCTCGGTGTGCGGTCGCCCGGATCTGGAAGACGCATCGCGGCTGGCGCTCCGTCGCGGCCTACGTCGGCCGCGCCCGCGAGATTGCCGGACACGCGCGCGGGCACAATCGCCGCTGACTACTTGCGCGCGTTCAACAGCGGCGATGCGGAGACGATGAAGCGATTCTTCGAAGCCGAGGCAGTGAACGATTCGACGAGGCCGGTCACGGCTCGCGTCGAGACGTACCGGAGGATCTACGACGACAACGGCCCCCTCGAGCTCACTTCGGTCGACAACGCGACGCCTACGTCGCTCACGATCACGGTGAGCGCCGCGAAGGGGCAGAACATGATGTTGTCGTTCGAGATCGAGGAGGGGGCGACGGGAAAGCTCAGAGCGCTCGCGGTAAATGTCGACCGGTGAGTAGTTGCGTGACTCGCCTCGAATTCGCGTCGCCTGCTTGCGTTCGTGTCGTGTCCGAGCCAAAGTGCTTGGACACTCACTCTGCGCGGCTCAATGCTACACTTCCGCCCGCCGATGTTCGCTGCGTTCGTCTTGCTCCCGGTCGCCATTCTCGCCCGGGAGACACCGCAGCGTCCCACGATCATCGTCGCGCCAGTGGTGCTCAACAACATGTCCGCGCTTCCGGACACGCGCGCCGACTCTGCGACGATCGTCCTGCTCACTCGCGAGGCGCGCGCTCGCCTCGTCACCTGCGGATATCCGGCGCCCACCGACTCGGCGCCGTCGATCACCGCCGCGCATCCGGGCGCATCGTACTTGTGGGAGCACTCGGACGTCGTGGCCGAGTGGGGCGCGGCGCAACACGCCGACTGGGTATTGCTCAGCCGCCTCAATCGGATCGGGCCGTGGGTTGCCGAGTGGGAGGTGCAGGTGATCTCGACGCAGACCAGGCAGTCAGCGAGCACGCGCGTCGTCGAGCTCAAAGGCATTAGCCGCGACACGACGCTCACGGCGCACCTCTCCAATCGCGGCGCAGCCTGGCTCGTCGACCAGGCGACACAGTCAATCTCGCAACGCAGCGGAGATACCACCGCTGCGGGGCGCCCATGTCACGCCTAGGTCGTGGCATGAGAACACGCCTGCCCTCGAAATGAGGCGGCTGCTGCGCGACTAGGGGTGCGGGCGGGTTGGGTCGTGGCGAGCGCGCCGACCCCTCCATTGTAACGGATCTCGTTGATGTGTCCGGTATCTGGGGGCGAGTACGCTCTCAATACAGGGGCGATCCCCACGCGCCCCGTGGCCCTCTACGAGAACGGGAATCCATGCAGGCACATCCACAGCAGGAATCGTTGACTCATCTCCTGACGGGCGTTTTCGCGTACTCATACTCCGGCTACCTGGCGGCGGAGGGAACGCCACCCCACGGCGCTCCGGAGATCGGCAGCTACCTCGAGCGCACGCGCCCCGCGACGACGGTGGCGGGGCAGCGCGGCTGGGAGCTATACGACGAGATCGACGGCTACGTGCTCGTCGACTACATCGGGTGGATCGACTTTCACGGCGATGGCTTTCTGAGCGGCGGGGGGACGGCACAGCGGGCGGGCGCACGCGCGGTGCCGTTCACGCACTCCGGCACCTACACCGTGGACAACGCGATTCCGCCGATACTACGCGGCGAGCGTTTCGCGGATGCGAGTGTGATCTTCACCCATTCGCAGGAAGCGCGTGAAGCGGGAAGCGTGCTGAAGTTCACGGTGCTCGACGGCAACGAGGGGAAGCTTGTCGCGTCGGGGACGATGATGAAGGGGTGAGACGAGGAGTGCGTGCTACGGCTCGTTCTTCTTCGCTTCCTCGGCGCGCTTTGAATCCGCCGTGTAGAACTTATCGCGAAAGCGAACGAGTTGCGCTACGGCGCATGGACCGATTCGAGCGGGGCTGAACTTTGCCTTCTTGATCCAGTTTGTAGTGGTGCGCACGAACTCGGAGTAGTACCGCGCGACTTCGCCCTCGGGTCTGGGTTTTCCAGAGTTCCAGACGTCGTGAATTGTGGTCGCGTCCACTCTGCCGAGAGTGTCGACGACGAACTCGAGAATGACCTGGCCGGTTATCCCGTTCTCTCCGTTGAAGACCGGATAGTGTGAATCCTCCGGTGTCGACTCGAGCACTGCCGGTGCGAGGTACGGCTCGCCGAGGGAGAATACGGCGAACTTCATTCGCGGCAATGACGTCTGGCCCGGCAGGAGGGCACTGCTCGCGGATGACGGCATGATCGACAGGCGCACGACAACCGAGTCAACCTTGGCGTTTTCCGGCCAGACGATGTTCGCCGTGCTGTGCACGCGCGCCGAATCGAAGGCACGAGCGAGCATAGTCGCGGCGCTCGAGTCGCCGGCAAAGGTCTTGAGGCGGCGAGTCACATTCCCGTCCCGGTGCGCGGTGACCACGAGCTGGGATGGAATGGAATACCACACCAAAGTCTGGTTGGCGACGGGAACCTCGTCACCCTTTGCGCCGAGCAGCGCGCGAAACTCGTTGGCGACGTCCTGCGCCATCATGTCCGCCTGCAGCGTGAACGCGCTGTCCGTGTGCTCCGGCATGCGCGCATCGAGGTAGATGGGCATGCGGTACATGTTCACGGGCGAGAGCGCCTTCATGCACGCGGACGGCTGGTCGAGAACGTAGGTCCAATCCCTCGTGGAATCATCCCACGTGCCGACGAACTCATAGCGCGCCTTGCTTTGCGCAGAGAGCGCCGGCGCGAGCACCATCGCGAGTGCTACGAGCGACGCCCCCCTCATCGCGTACCAGGGGCCAGAAACTTTATCGGCTGTTGCACCACCTGCTTGACAGGACACCCTCCGACACGCATCGGCTCGTAATGCATTTGCTTCTCCCAGTTGATCACAGAGGTCACGAAGGAGTTGTAGTAGTCGGCGAGATATCCTTGCAGTCTCGGCTTATCCGCAGGCCACAGGTCGTGAATTGTCGCCGGATCGGTGCGTCCAGTGCTGTCGACGACGAGTTGCACGATCACGTCGCCACCGACGCGATCGTTTTCGTTGGTGAAAGGATATTTCGGCGGGGCACCCAATCTCTTTGGTCGTGCGGGCGTTGCATCCGGCTCGGTGAGATAGAAGACACCGAATTTCACCGCTCGAGGCACGTTGCCGGAGTTGTTCTCGTGAAACCCCGTGTACGTCGGCACGAGTGAGAGGCGGACGATAAGGGATTCAGCCTTCGTCCCTTCGGGCCAGAACAGCCGCGCCGTTCCGTGCGCCTGCGCGGATTCAAAGGCGGCTCCGAGCAACATGGCTGCAGTCGAGTCACCGCCCGCACCCTTCGCCTTCCATGTCGCGCTTCCATCCTGGTGCGCGGTCACGACGATCTGCGCAGGTACGGAGTACCAGGTCAGCTTTCCGTCGACGTTCGGCATCGCCGAGTGCGAGCTGTCGACGAGAGCTCGGAGCTCCGCGGCGACATCCTGCGCAATGAGATCCGCCTGCAGCGTGAGCGCGCTATCGCTGACCGACATGTCGGCGCTCAGATACACGGGAACGTTGTGCATCTTCGACGACGGGATCGCTGCGAGACAGCCACCGGGCTGGGGCCTCCGCCAGTACCAGTCGGGTGTCGAATCCGAGGAGCGGACTGCGGAGGAGCGCTGCCCGCCGCTCTGCGCTGCGAGCGAGGCTGCGCATGCAAGCGATATCGCGATCAACGAGGCGCGAGACAGGACGAAGCCATGGCGACGAGGAGATTTCATGCGCGATGACATCGGAGACGTCTCCAGCCGAAGGCGAAAACTCTGCGACTCGATAGGCGCCCTACTATACGGCAGGCTCGGCCGTCGAGCGCGTGAAGATTTCTATACGAAAGACGCGTTAGCCCTTATCATGAGCGTCTAACTGTCCGAAAGCGGCCCCCCTTCCTTGCATCGTTAACCTTCCCGAGACGCCACGCGCACCCTCTGCGCATCTGCGCTCGCTCGCCCCGATTCACCTCAGCAGCGATCACCAACATGCCCACCGAAGAAGAGATCGCATTCCCATCTCTCAGCGACTCCGACCTCGCGATCTTCAGGCGCCGCGGCCATCCGCGCACCGTGCGCGCCGGCGACATTCTGTTCGCCGCGGGAGACCGCAATTTCTGTTTCTACATCGTGGTCGAGGGCGCCGTCGCGATCGTCGAGCACTCGAGCGGCGAGGAACGACTCGTTCGCATGCACGGTCCGCGCGATTTCACCGGCGACGTCGACATGCTCTCGGGACGCCGGGCGCTCATCACTGCACGTGTGGACCAGGATGGCTCGCTGCTCGAGCTCAGCACGGATGAGTTGCGCAGCACGATCGACGAACATCCCGAGCTCACCGAGAAAGTCGTCAAGGCGTTTCTCATGCGCCGCACGCTGCTCCTCAGTCGGGGATTCGAAGGCGCAAAGATCATCGGCTCGCGCTTCTCCCCCGACGCGCACCGGCTCCGCGATTTCGCGACCCGGAATGCGATTCCATTCCGCTTCATCGATCTGGATTCGGATGAGCATGCCGACGCGATACTGAAGCAACTCGGCGTTGGGCCATCACAAACGCCGATCGTGATCGGGCGCAACGGTGAGTGGCGCACCAATCCCTCGATCGCCCAGTTCGCCGAATGTGCCGGACTCACGTACTCGCTCGACGCGGAGCACGTCTACGATCTCGTCGTCGTCGGCGCCGGCCCCGCGGGGCTCGCCGCCTCAGTGTACGGCGCGAGCGAGGGACTCGACGTGCTCACGCTCGAAGCGCTTGCTGCGGGTGGCCAGGCAGGCACGAGCGCGCGCATCGAGAATTATCTCGGCTTTCCCACGGGCATCTCCGGGAAGGACCTGACGCAAAAAGCGCTCATTCAGGCGCAACGCTTTGGCGCGCGCGTGACCGTGCCATGCGAAGTAAAAGCGCTCGGCATCGACGGTGGCGAACGCATCGTCACGCTGATGGATGGCACTCGCATCCGCACGCGATGCGTTCTCGTCGCAAGTGGTGTCGAGTATCGCGGCCTCGATGTTCCGCGTTACTCGGAATTCGAGAACGCGGGGATCTACTACGCCGCCACTGAAATGGAGGCGCGCCTGTGCAAGGGCGAGGAAGTCGTCGTCGTGGGAGGCGGTAATTCGGCGGGGCAGGCGATCGTCCACCTCGCGCGCCAGGCGCGCCATGTGCACGTGCTCGTGCGCGACTCCGATCTCGGCGCGAAGATGTCGCGCTACCTGGTCGACCAGGTGATGGGACTCGAGAACGTCACTGTGAGCTGTGGCGCCGTGGTCACGAAGCTCGGCGGCGACACGCATCTGGAGGCTGTTCACCATAGTAAGGACGGCGAAGAAAAGCAGATCAACACAAGCTCACTCTTTGTGTTCATCGGCGCCAAGGCGAATTCCACCTGGCTCCGCGGGTGCGTAGATCTTGATTCGAAGGGCTTCGTCCTCACGGGGATGATGCTTCCGCCGCAAACCTCGACGGCCGAGCGTTGGCGCTCGGCCGGGCGATACCCATATCTTCTCGAAACGAGTCTTCCGGGAGTCTTCGCCGCAGGCGATGTTCGGAGCGGATCGGTGAAGCGCGTGGCGTCGGCCGTGGGCGAGGGCTCGATGTCCGTGAGCTTCGTGCACGCCTACATCGCGAAACCAGCCTAAACGAGAACCATGACAAGAACGCTACTCGGGTCACTCTCCGTTTCGATTTTCGCCGCCTGCGCCATTCACGCGCAGTCCCCGCAGCCCGCGGATCTCATCGTCACCGGCGGCCGCATCTACACCGTCGACGAGACGCGCCCGATCGCCGAGGCGTTCACGGTGACCGGCGGCAAGTTCAGCTTCGTGGGCACCACGCGCGACGCGATGATGTACAGGGGGCCGCAAACGCGCGTGCTCGACCTGCACGGCGCCACAGCGTACCCCGGATTCATCGACGCCCATGCGCACCTGCTCGGCCTTGGCCAGGCGTTGCAGAGCGTCGACCTGGTCGGAGCGCCCTCGTACGACGACGTCGTGTCGCGTGTGGTCGCGCGGGCGAAGACGACGCCGCCGGGGCAGTTGATCACGGGTGATGGCTGGGATCAGAATCGCTGGCCGGTGAAGGAATTTCCGACGCACGATGCGCTCACGCGCGCGGTGCCGAAGAATCCCGTGGTGCTGAATCGCGTGGATGGGCACGCGGTGCTCGCGAATGCGGCGGCCATGCGCGCGGCGGGAATCACCGCGAAGACACGCGATCCCGCGGGCGGCCGCATCATTCGCGATGCAAAGGGGAATCCCACGGGCGTGTTCGTCGACAACGCGCAATCGCTCTTCGCAAACGCGGCGCCGAAGCTGACGCAGTCGCAGCTCGCGGAGCTGATGCACGCGGCGGCGGTCGAGAGCAACAAGTGGGGGCTCACGGAAGTGCAGGACATGGGCGAAGAGCGCGCGACGATCGAGGCGCTCGAGTCGCTCGCGAAAGAGGGGAAGCTCCCGCTGCGCGCATACGAGATGGTCACCGACGACTCGGCGGCGCTCGCGTACTACTATGCGCGCGGGCCGAAGGCGGGACTGTACGACGGGCACGTGTGGGTGCGCGGCATCAAGCTCTACGCCGACGGCGCGCTGGGCTCGCGAGGCGCGGCGCTCCTCGCTCCGTACAGCGATGACAGCACGAACACAGGGCTGCTCGTCTCTACGCCCGAGCACTTGAAGGCGCGCTCGATCGAAGCACTGAAGCACGGCTTTCAAGTGAGCACGCACGCGATCGGCGATCGAGGCAATCGCAATGCGCTCGACGCGTATCAGGCCGCGCTCGACGCGGTTCCGACGCCCGATGCGCGGCTCCGCGTGGAGCACGCGCAGATCATCTCGCCCGAGGACATCCCGCGCTTCGCCAAGCTCGGAGTGATTCCGAGCATGCAGGCGAGTCATCAGACGAGCGACATGCCGTGGGCCGAGCGACGACTGGGGCCGGAGCGCATTCGCGGCGCCTATGCGTGGAGAACGCTGCTCAATACCGGCGTCGTGATCCCGAACGGCACGGACTTTCCAGTGGAGTACGTGAGCCCGATCATCACCTTCCACTCGTCGGTCACGCGGCAGGATGCGGACAACGTGCCGCCGGGCGGATGGTATCCCGACCAGCGGATGACGCGCGACGAGGCGCTTCGCTCGATGACGATCTGGCCCGCGTACGCTGCATTTCAGGAGAAGGAGCTCGGGTCGATCACGGCCGGCAAGTATGCGGACTTCACAATTCTCAATCGTGACATCATGACCACCGCGCCCGAGCGAATACTCGGCGCGCAGGTCGTCGCGACATACGTGGGCGGGGCGCCGGTGTACGAGTGGAAGATGGGCGCCATCAAGGCTGAGGCGGAAGACAACGCTGAAGCGGCGAACCGCAGCGCGAGCGCCATGCCGATCCAGCGAGAGGAGGAGTGGACGCGCGGGCTCGTCGCGCGCGATCCCAAGGCGTTCGAGCGTCTTCTCGCACCCGGCTTCGTCTACACGGAGGACGCGAGCGTGGTGAGCCGCGAGGACGTGATCGCGAGCGCGACCAGCGACGACACCACGACGTGGGCAGGGAACGAAGGGATGAAGGTGCACGACTTCGGCAACACGCAGATCATCACGGGCGTATTGCACGTGAAAGGGCGGAACAAGAGCGGCCCGTTCGATCGCCGATACGCGTTCACGGACACGTGGCAGAATCGCGATGGCAAGTGGCTGCTCATCGGTGCGCAGGACTACGTCATCCCCAAGTGAGTGGAGAATCCATGACTCGACTTCGATTCGCGGTCGCCGCCATCGCCGCAACGCTCGCCGCTACCGCGTGCGCGAGGCACGCCGGTGCCGCGGATGATCACGCGGGCCACGACTCGTCGCCCGCCGCATCGCCCGCAGTCTCGAGCGCGGCGCGCGACTCGTTGCAGCAGGCCGCGGGCCTTCCGGCCGGCGGCGCCGACGCGCAGGAGCGTCTCGCGAAGTCGCCGCGGCATGGCGAGTACGTGATGGTGAAAGTCGGGAGCGACAGCGTGCGCGCGTGGGTGGTCTATCCGCAGGTGAGCACGAAGGCGCCTGTCGTCGTCGTAGTGCACGAGATCTTCGGACTCTCGAGCTGGATCCGCGGCGTCGCCGATCAACTCGCGGCTGATGGCTTCATCGCGATCGCGCCGGACCTGCTCACCGGCAAGATCGCGCCGAACCTCGACGACAGCACGCTCAAGGCGCAGGGCCCCGCACTCATCGCCACGCTCGATCCCGCGGTGGTGCAGCGCAACATCGATGCGATCGCGCAGTATGCGATGGCGCTTCCCGCAGCGCAGAAGAAGTACGGCATCGTCGGATTCTGTTGGGGCGGCGGCGTTTCCTTCGCCCACGACGCGCACGCGGGCACGTCGCCGGAATTCGGCGCCGCTGTCGTGTACTATGGCATGCCGCCAAAGCCGGATCAGCTGGCGAACGTCCACGCGCCAGTGCTCGGATTGTACGGCGGCACCGATGCGCGCATCGCGCTCACCGTGCCCGGCACCGACTCCGCGCTCAAGGCGCTCGGTCGCACGTACGAGCACACGATCTATCCGGGCGCAGCGCACGGATTTCTTCGCGCGCAGACGCAACCCGATGGGATGATCATGAAGGAGAACGCCGACGCGACGCGTCAGGCGTGGCCGGCGACGATCGCGTGGTTTCGGAAATATTTGAGGTAGGGAGTGGGGCGTGGCATTCTGGCACTAACGATTGGATACGGACACACCTATAAAGCGTTGCCAGTCAAGAGGGCGTAGCCCAGCTCCCTCGTCGAAGCGTGCGTCGGCGAAGTGATGCGCGGGTGAGGTTCGACCAAGATCCCTCATATGCGCTCGGTTCGGG
>Ga0207712_10000088_pt1 | contig 106461 bp, 102 predicted proteins | sample KBSS44metaG_FD_184402 | JGI IMG/M metagenome (GOLD analysis project Ga0207712, IMG submission 184402) | Switchgrass rhizosphere microbial communities from Kellogg Biological Station, Michigan, USA - KBS S4-4 metaG (SPAdes) (version 2) | ecosystem: Host-associated > Plants > Roots >...
TGAGGAAGCCCTGTCGTCATGCACCCGCGCCATCGGCCGCCTTGACGCCGAAACGCGCCCCACGCGCCTCGGGCCCGAGCGCGGTCACGATCGCGAGCAGCACCGCCACGCAGGCGATGAACACCGCCATGGCAAACGCGTAGTCGCCGTCGCGCTGCGCGGCCAGCCATGTCAGCAGCGGTGCGGTGAACGAGGCCAGCAGGTTGCCGCCCTGGTAGGCGAAGCCCGGCAGCGTCGCGCGCACGGCATCGGGCGCGAGTTCGTTCAAATGCACCGGCACGACGCCCCAGGCGCCCTGCACCATCACCTGCAGCATGAACACGCCGATGCCGAGCAGCACGACCGATCCCCCGTAAGCCCACAACGGCACCATCGGCAGCGCCAACAGGGCCGCCGTGATGATCGCGCGGCGCCGGCCGACCTTCTCCGACCACGCCCCGAAGAACAGGCCGCCGACGATCGCGCCGAGGTTCAGCGTGATGGTCAGCCACGCGACGGTCCGGGTATCGAAATGATGCTGCTGCTTGAGGAAGGTCGGATAGATGTCCTGCGAGCCGTGACTGAACATGTTGAACGCCATCATCAGCACGACGAGGTAGGCGAACAGGCCCCAGCGTCCCTGCATCGTCGCGAGGAAGCCCGGTCGCGGCTGCGCGGGACCCTGCCCCTCCGCCGCCCACACCGGCGACTCGGGAACATGCCGGCGGATGTACATGACCAGCAATGCCGGCAGTACGCCGATCGCGAACATGCCGCGCCAGCCGATGTGGTCGAACAGCAGCAGATAGCACAGGCCGCCGAGCAGGTAGCCGGCCGCATAGCCTTCCTGCAGCAGTCCGGAAACCGCTCCGCGCGTCTTTGCGGGAATCGACTCCATCGCGAGCGACGCGCCGATACCCCACTCCCCGCCCATCGCGATCCCGAACAGCGCGCGCACGACCAGCAGCGCCGCCAGCGAAGGCGCCAGCGCCGAGGCCGCTTCCAGCACGGCGAACAGCACGATGTCGACCATCAGCACCGGCCGCCGTCCGTAGCGGTCGGCCAGCCGGCCGAAAATGTAGGCGCCGACCGGTCGCATCGCGAGCGTCAACGTCAGCGAGAACGCGACTTCGGGAATGCCGACGTGGAAATCGCGGGCGACCTCCGGGATGACGAACACCAGGAGGAAGTAGTCGAACGCATCGAGCGTCCAGCCGAGGAAGCTTGCGAGAACCACCTTGCGCTGCTGCAGGTCCAGTTCGCGCAGCGCGGCGAAGAAATGCATGCAAGGCGTCCTTTGCGGATCGGTTCCGCGGTTGGTTTTTCGGCGGCCGGGCAGGCTAGCACAGGCGGCGGCCGGCGAAATCCGATCGTTCGGGAGATCGCGTCGCGTCCATGCGCGCGCATGGCACGGCAGCTTCCGCTAAGCTCGCCGACGCCTATTCGTCTGGGGACGGCATGAGCGACATCGATGGATAGCCCGGCGCGGCGCGACACGGCTGTCGGCATCGCGGCACGCTTCGCGCGGCCCTGGCATCGCGACTACGCACGCAACAAGCTGCGCCTGGATCCGGTGTACGCGGCCGTCGCGGCACACGTCGAGCACGATACGTTCGACCTGCTCGACATCGGCTGCGGGCTCGGCCTCCTCGGCTTCCACCTGCGCACGCAGGGGTTTCGCGGCAACTACCGCGGACTCGATTTCGACGCGGCGAAGATCGCCGCGGCGCGCTCGGCGGCGGGCGGCGAAGCCGGGCTCGCGTTCGACAACGGCGATGCGCAAGGACTGCCGGCATTCCGCGGCCACGTTGCACTCATCGACGTGCTGCACTACCTGCCTGCGTCGGCGCAGGCCCCGCTGCTGCGCGAAGCGGCCGCTCGCGTGGCCCCCGGCGCGGCGCTGATCATCCGCAACGCGCTGCGCCAGCCGGGCTGGCGCTTTCGCGTCACGGTATGGGAAGAACGCCTGCTCCATGCGATGGGCTGGATGCGCAGTCCCGCACGGCACTTCCCGACGCGCGAGGAAATCGAAGCGCCGCTGCACGCCGCCGGACTCGCGCTCGACGTACGGCCGCTGTGGGGTAAGACGCCGTTCAACAGCTTCATGATCGTGGCCCGGCGCCCGCTCAGCTGACGGCGAGGGCCTGCAGCGGATCGACCGAACGCGCGCGCCGGCGGCGCATGCGCGCCTGCAGAAGCGCACGGTGTTCGGCCAGCTCGCGCGCGTGGCGTCTGCGCGAAGTATCGTCGCCGCTGCCATGATCGAGCTCGGCGCGGAACGCGCAGAACTCCGCGTAGGCCTTGCGCACGCGCCGCAGGCGGCGCAGCAGCAGCTCGAGCATGATCGCATCGTCGAGCAGACCGATGACTTCGATGTCGTCGGGAATCAGATCGTCCGGGTCGCTGAGATACACCAGGGTGTCGATCACGTCCGCGCGCTCCGGGTCCGGCAGCGCCCAGGCTTCGTCCTCGAGCATGGCGATGAGGCGCTGCACTTCCGCCAGCCGCTTGCGCACGTACGCTGGTGCCGTGGCGGTGGCCAAGTGATCGAGCGCGTATTTGGCGGCGTCGATGACATCGACTTCGTCCGCGCAGCGCGTCGTGCGGCGCGCACGCGCCAACGCCGCCTGGAAGCGCTCGAGATCGGCGGGTTCGAGTTCGAAGGTGATTCGCATCTGCGGTCCGTCGCGCAGACTACTCGCCGGGATCGCCGGCGGTCAAAACCTGTGCGCGGAAAGTCAGTCCGGCTCGGATTTCTCCAGGCCGGCGCGGAGCATCGACTCGCGCAGCCGTTCCTGGTCCAAGAGCTGCTCGTCGGTGCGGGCACGCTGCCGGCGCCGTTCTTTCTCGGCGATCAATCGGGCGGCCTGCTCGCGCCGCTTCCGGATCGCCAGCTGTTCTTCCTGCCGACTCATGCGTTCAGCCCGGTGCGCACCGGGCTGCCGCGGCGCGAGGGGTTTTCCTGCTTGAAATAGCCATCCGAAGCCCTACTTTATGGGTTGGCGCCGCCTCACTCCCGGCGCCTTCAGAGTTGTCCCTCGTTTTGGACTGGCCCGGCTTCGCAAGCCGGGCTTTTTCATGCCCGACACCGATGCCGGACGTCAGCTCCGGCCTTCCGTGACAGCGGCCGACGACGATGAACTCCTAGCGCGAACGCCGCACGCAGCGACTTGCAAACGGATGGCCAGGGGCGATCGGGAAATCCCTCAGCGGCTTGCGGAAGATTCCTCAATCGGCGGGTCCGGGCGCTGAATGGAGCGGTTCTTGCGTGCGAAGCGCAACTTCCACCGGAAAAAGCCCCGTGAAACCACTGCTCCTGCGATGTCCACGCTGCGAGAGCACGCAATTCATCATCAAAGCCGACCCGCAGCCGAAAGACCTGGCAACCTGCGGCCGCTGCCGTGGGCGTTTCATCTATGGTCACCTGACCGACGAAGCGGAAGCCGAAGCGGCACGCGCCGGTCGCGCGCAGGCACACCCCGCGGCCACGCCGGAAACGCCGGTGCGCAAAGCGACCTCGAGCGCCTGCTTCGTCTTGCGCTGGCTACGCTGGTCTCGCCGTTCCGATGACGACAGGCCGGGCGCTTCGCCGAAGTAGCCGGCTGCGACGCGCTTGGAGCGTACGGCCTAAGCCGGAGCCAGAAACGGAAAGGACTGCATCAGGAGCGAGCGCGTCTCGGCGAGCGCCGCTCGCTCCAGCTCGCCGTAGGTGAACCACTCGCCGCACGCCCGGCATTCGACGGCATCGTCGCCGCGCGGATGTATCGGCATGTCGAGCGCGCTGCTTCTGCAGCTGGTGCAGTGGAGCAGGAGTCCCACGTTTCGGCCGATCCCCTGCCAGATGTCGAGTTGCCGGAATCTACCGCCATTCACGACGGCGCGAAAGCCCCGCCCGTGCTTGCGCGAAGGTGCGCCTTCGCGCTGGGGCGAGAACACGCAAGCAAACGACTGCAACCGCACCTCGGCGTCAGAAAAGTTCACAACGAGCCCCCTCCTCGCCCCGGGGATCTGCGTCTACGATCCTCTCTTCTCGCAGGGCCACGGCAGCCGCCATCCACCTCGCGCACCTGCGTGTGCTCCCGTGCAAGAAGTCCCAGTGCCGGCGCGTGTCGTGATCCGGCGCCAAATTGCGTATCTGGTGTAGATCGGCAGCAAGGCGGTCGGCTTGCCCGGCGATCGTATGTAAGTTAATGTAAATATGTGATAGCTATCACACTCTATCGGGGAGAAAAAGGATGAGAACTGCTTTCGTGACACGTTTGAGCACGGCCCTGTTGAGTCTAGGGCTGCTGGCTTTTGCGTCCGGGGCCTACGCCAAGGAAGCCAGAGCGCCCGCACATATCACGGCCGCCCCCCAGGTGACGGTCATCAACGGCGCGCCGCTGCAGATCCACGTCGGCGACGACAGCTCGTTCCAGGTCTTCAATTCGCAGGTACCGGGCTCGGGGCAGATCTATCCGAGCGGCGCGACCGACACCGCCGACATGGGCTGGTTCGTGCGTACCGCCGACACCTTGTACGCGCCGAACTTCGGCGAGCATCCCTCGGGCTCGGCAACCGGGAGTATCGGCACGTATACGGCATTCACGCCGGTCTCGTTGAGCGGCGTGTCCGGCGCCGGAACGACCGCCAGCCCGTTTCAAGTGACCGTCAGCGGCACGCTCGGAGCGAGCGGCATCAGCGCGAACATGCAGGTGCAGTACGTCAACGGCCAGAACTACTTCACCAAGACGCTGACGCTGAGCAACAGCGGCGCAGCCCAGAGCGTCAAGGTCTTCCTCGGAGCCGACATCTATCTCGCCGCCAGCGACGCCGGCGTGCCGTTCCGCGAACCGACTTCGGGCAGTCCCGGTGGGCAGGACTGCGGCAGTCCGCCCACCTATACGATCCTGCTGATTCCGCAGAGCGCTCCCGATGCGTATTCCGCGCGAGGCTACGGCACGGTCTGGGGCGAGATCGGCGCGGCCCAGCTCGACAACATCACCGACACCGGCTGTGAAGACAACGGCGCCGCCCTGCAGTGGAATCGCACGCTCCCGGCCGGCGGCACGACCGTCATCCAGGCTGCCACGTCGTTCGGCGAGATTCCGTCGATCACGCAATTCAACGTCAGCGCCGTCAACCCGAACAACGGCGCCGTCGGCACCAACGTCAACGTGACGATCACCGGCGTCGGCTTCATCGCCGGCACGACGTTCGACTTCGGCGCAGGCGTTGCGGTCACGCAGCTCACCATCGTCGACGTCAATACCGCCACCGCGACCCTGGTGATCGACGCGAACGCAATCCCCGGTCCGCGCAACGTCACCGGCACCCAGAACGGCGCAGGCTCGCTGACGTCGACGCTGGTCAACGGCTTCACCGTGACCGGAGGCGGCGTCGTCAATCCGCCCGGACCGATCGCGACGCCTGCGTTGAACGTGCTCGGTCTGCTGATGCTGATGCTGGCATTGGCCGCCGCCGCCGCCTTCGCATGGCGCCGTGCCTGACGCGCAGGTTTTTCAGCCGCAATGACCAGGAAGAACGGGCGAGCAATCGCCCGTTCTTTCATTGGACCATGACCCATGCCAACCGCTCATCGGCTCGGCAAGTCTTCTTCGAAGCGAGGGGTCGCTCCCCCTGAATCGGGCGGAATCCGGTTCCGTCGTCGAACCGGAGAGCTTCGGCAAACGCGTCGCAAGCTCGCTGCACCGCAGCGCGACCATCCTTCTCGCGAGATGACCTCCGTCGCGCCGCGCGCGAGCGCCGCCGTCGCAGTGGATCAAGGCCGGGCCCTGCGCCGAGGATGGTCTGTCGGGTGCGCGCAGAGCACATCCGTAGGAAGCGCGGATTCGATCCTTTTTTCCAAAATGAACTTGTGCCAACGACGCCCGGCGTCTTCACGCCTTCTCGACATCTGTTTTCCGCAAATGAAGGTGCCTGCGGCCGGTCGTGCCGATCATGGGGAGACAGCAATGCGGCTCGTCCCGACTCATCCCAGCGCGATCGCAAGTTTCAGCTACGACGAAACCAACCGGACACTCAGTGCGCACTACGCCAACGGCCGCACGACGGTCTGCCGGAACGTGCCGGAAGCGATGTTCCATGTGCTGGAGAAGACGCCGGCACCGGAAAATTTCTTCATCGGCTACATCGAACAGCAGTACGGCTGCGAAACACTCCCTCATCACGAGGATCGAAACGTCCACTGAGTGCGCGCTGGGAGCGTCGACATGGAATTCGAACCGACCTACAGCTTCAGCATCCGCAAATTCACCTATGACGAAACGCGCGGCGAGCTGAGCGTGCACTACTACGACGGCCGCCAGAGGGTGTGTAGCGAGATACCCATAGCGGTCGTCGCCGCATTGCGCGACTCGACGAATCCGGAGAGCCTGCTGCAGCCGTTCATGGTTTCGGACTGCGTGGACGATTGATCTCGACGCCCCATGTCGGCCATGTGCGCCGACTCGGGCATCACCGTTCGAGCGGCTCTGCCGGCGTCACCCTGCGCGCCACGCGCCGCAGCAGATCCTCGTAAAGCAGCAGCTCGTCGGTCGTGCGCGCACGCCTGCGCCGCTCCTTGTCGGCGATCAGACGCGCAGCCTGCTGTCGGCGCCGCTCATTGGCGTGCCGTTCCTGCTCCGGTGTCCCCATGCCCCTCACCCACGCGACGCCTGCGCGCGAATAGTCGATTCACGATGGTGGGCAATTCGTGAAGAAGCGACGAGCGGCGAGGTCCGCGCGACCAGCGGCACCTCGCACCCGGTGCTGCCGCTAAGCGGAAAGCGGCGGCGGCAATGCCGGAGGCTTAGCGCTCGATGTCGGCGTAGCCCTGGGGTGCGCTTGCGGCGTGGATTGAGACGTTACGACGGTGTGGTACAGCAATCCCAGCATGCACAGGATCGCGCAGCAGAGCAGGACGAGATAGCCCAAGGTCTTGCGCGTCGCCCGCTCGTGCGCCGACTCGGTTGACGCCACGTTTACCGTACCCTCATTCATCGACGGTGCTCCGCAGTAGGTGCCAGGCAAGTATGGGCTCGTCGACGGCTGTCCGCCACTGCGATCCGCGCTCGACGCAACGGCGCAGCGCGTTCGTTTCGTCGCCGGCTCGAATCATCGGCAGCCGGACCGAACCGAACATCCGTGAAGACGCCCCTCGTTTCCTTGGAGCCGCATCGCCGCGGCCGGGCGCTTGCAATCCTGATCATGCTCGGCATACGCAATCCAGAACCACTGGGCATGCTCGTCGTGCAATGCGACCTGGCCTCGACGGGTCCGCTTCCTCCTCGCCGGCGTCATTTCTGCAATCCCGCGGTCAGCCGCAGTTGGGTTCGCGAAGCGTAAACCGGTGGTTTTCGATGGGAGATCCGCCATGCAAGTCGATCAACGCAAATGCGAGCACAAGGCCTGCGCATGCATCGTCGGCGCCGAGGATGCATTCTGCTCGCCACAGTGCGAAAAACGTTCGGACGATGGAATCGGGCCGCCCTGCGGATGCGGTCACCAGCAGTGCGACATGTCCGCGGAAATTCCAGTCGAGGCTGCAGTGGCGACCTGAAAGGAATGAAGCAGCGGCAAGTACGCGACACCACATTTTGGAAAAAGCCCGTAGGCGCGGCCTTGGAACCACGCCTACGGGCAAGGCCGCTGATGCGGCCGTGTTGCCCCGATGCGCTCGGCCGAGGGGCGCGAGCGCACGCGTAGCATGAGGATGCGCCGGTTACCGCGGCTGAAGCCACTGCAGGCATCGACAGCGATCGTTCAGACGCGCGATGCCCCCATCAACGATCGTTTGTGAGCTCGCTTGCGAGTGGCAGAAGCGAATCGGCGCGCGACGCCGCGGCACGCGCCTTCGACAAGAAATCGACAGTCGAGCCGCGCAGAGGCGCGTTGGGCCCAAAACCCGCGCCGCAGGATCGCGGCGCGGGAAGATGAAGACAACTACTGCAGGACGCAGAGCGTCCCGGCCTGGTGATTGGATGCATACGCGGACACCGACGGCGTCGTATGTCCCGGGCACGTCAGCGTCGCCGCGGATTGGGCGACGCATCCGGGCGGCGAGTTGGCCGCATAGGCGGAAGCGATCGCCGGCGTCGCGCCGTGCTGCGTCGACGACTGATCGCCGATGATGTCGCCGAGCCTGTTGTAGACCGTGGCGTGGACGAAGTTCGTGGTGTTGACTGCCGTCGCCGAGGTGTCGGTATTGACCGCCTCGCCGCTGCCGCCATAGGGGCCGTTCTGCAACGGACCGCCGGCCGATGCCTGGGCGAAGAACGGCCCCGTGCTTTGCGGACTGCCGCCGTTGCAATCGCCGTGCTCGGTCACTTGCTGGCCGAGGCGCGGTTGCGGCGGCTGCCTGAGTTTCGAAATCAGCTCGTCGAGGATGTCCGTCGGCTCCAGCGTACCGTTGGCCGACCGTTCGCGCACTTCGACGAGCTTGCTCAGCATCGCTTGCTGGGCTGGAGTGCCGACGGCGACATAGGAATTCTCGTTGTCGGTCTCCTTGACGAACAAGCCATCGGAAACTTCGGTCATGCCTTGGCTGATGAGCGAGTCGCGCAATGTCGGTTTCGCTGCGTCCTGCGCGAAAGCCGTACCGCAGATCAGAGTGCCGAGTATCGCTACTCCCATCATGGTCTTCATGGCGGTCTTCTCGAATGCCAGGATATTCTGGCCCGCCTATCCTATGAACGGCCCCGCAAGCGATCGTGATGGCGTAACCGACTTTACAGCCGAGCGCACTAGGGGAAACCCTAGGGCACGCGAACACTCGCGCCTCACAATCGCTGCTTCGCAGGCAACGTCGCAAACCCTCCGCGCGTATTGAGCTGCTTGAGTTGCGGATACTTTTCGACGGCGCGGCTGGCGAATCGGCTGACGCCGCCGACGAATGCACGAAACTGTCGCGCATCGCCGTGGACATCGCGCGCGCATCCGCAATGCGTGCAGCGGAGCGTCCAACCGGTGAGGCTGCGTTGTGCCTCGGTGGCCGTCCAGAATCCACATCGGCCGCAGTTGTGCGGGAACAGTCCCAGTTCGTCCAATTCGGTATCCCCGCGTGGTCGTCGGCGCAGCTTGGACGAGCGAATGTGAATGCTTCGTGGGAACGCGCAGGTACGGACGACGGCCGGCAACGCCGCACGTCGGCATCGGCGCTGCTTCTTCGCGTTTCAGGCAAACCTTCACATTCCTTCGACGCGGTTTTCGTGCATATAGGCGGCGTACCGCCGGACATCGAATCGAAGGGGATGCGCCGTGAGGCTCGTCCCGATTCGTCTGCGCGCGGCGACCATGCACTTCAAACCGATCTACAGCTTCAGCATCCACCGCTTCGACTACGACACGAACAGCCACAGGCTGCTGGTGCACTACTGCGACGGTCGTCAGTCGATCTGCTCCCACGTCCCTCCGATCGTCGTCGCGGTCCTTCGAGCGTCCTCGCAACCCGAAACCGTATTGAGGCGCTACGCGGAACCGGAGGTCGCGAGCACGCGGTAAACGCGCGCATAAACATTTCGTTTGTTGAGGCGAGTTCAGACTTCGGCGACGAAACTTGCTCCAAGGCATCGCGTCCGCCATTTCTCGCGCAACGCGCCGCGGGCCGTCGGTTCCTTTCGCGGGTTCGCAGCCGACGTCGAATTCCGCGCTTTTATCCAGAGATCGAATAGGAGGCTGAGATGACGTACGGATTCACTTTCGAAGAGATCGATGGCGCTTCTCCGAACGAAATCGCCGCCACGCGCGCATGGCTGCCGCAGCGAAAGCCCGAGGCGGACGCGCGCCGCCTTTACACGAAGGATGGCAAACCCCGGCGCGAGTTCGTCGAGGACAGGCCGCATCCCTGGCCCTTCGGCGATTAGTTCGCTCACCGATTCTTGCAAGACGTTCACGCGTCGTCGACCGCGATCCCCCTAGCGTCGGCTTCGCGCCGGGAGACGGAATCCACCACCTCGCCAAGGCCCGCGGATTCCGGGCGCAGCATGCGAGAGCATCCGCGCCAGGATGGACGTTGCAGCCAGGGACGGCCACCTCGCCGCTTTTTCAACTTTTTCCTTGTGCAGCAATGGGTACCGCGGCGGTGGCGCTTCGCCGGCCGCGCAACGCGGGGGCAACGCTCGTCGATCGAAGCCGCCGCGTGCCGAAGATGCTCTCTTGCTGGCGTGTTTCTTGCTGCCATGACACTTTGTTCAATGGGGCAACGTCGATGCCGGACGCATTCCTTCGGATCAATTTCGTCCGCGACGAATTGCATCAGCTGCAGGCGGTGACTGCGTATTGCGTGAAATGCAGGGAGGAGCGCGCTCCGGTCGTGGCGTCGATCGGCCTCGGCACGGTGAGCGTGCGCTGTCCGATCTGTCAGACATCGTCCATGCTGATCGTGTCAGAACACGACGGGTCTCGTCTCCCTTGGGCGTAAGCACTCTCTCGAAAAAGACCCCCGACTCGGACAGGTGGAAGGCACGCGACCCGATGGGCGACACGACCAGAGTCTATTCCACGCCCATTCCCCTGCCCGGGCCGACCTCGTCGGGCCGCGCGCGCTACGCGGAGTCGGGCGGCTACTATCGTTTGCATGACGCCGATGCGCTTCGTTTCCCATGCCGCTGCGAAGCGGAGTGCGCTCCCGGGTGCGAAGGCGGCTGCGGATGCTTCGCCTGCCGCGTTGCCGCGGCCGACCGGCGGTCGGCGCAAACACGGCGGGACGAACGGGAGAAGCTCGGCGCGACGGCCTGAGCGCCGGACGGCTTGCGGTTCGAGTGCGGCTGCCGGGCAGCGCTCGAGCAGAATCCTCACGAATACTCACGCACGCTCGCATGCGGGCACGCAAACCGGCGATCAGGCGTCTCGCGGCGATCCTGCGACGAGCGAAAAGCGGGCAGCGCGAATGCACGCCTGCCGATGCGCCGCACCGACGGGCGGCGGGTTCTTCGCGTTGCATCGGCGACGGAGCATGGAGCATCCGAACAGGGTCAGGCGAACCGGTGAACGCACTCGATCGCCTGGGCCAGGGACGGCAGCGGCCGCGCGAACGCATAGCCCTGGCCGAACGTACAGCCGAGCCGATGCATGCGGCTCGCCGTCTCCATGTCCTCCACGCCCTCGGCCAACGTCAGTGCGCCGATCGATGCCGCCAGCTTGACTCCGAGCTCCGTCACATGCCGCCGCTCGGCCGAATTCGCCGAACCTTGTGCGAACACGCCGTCGAGTTTCACCAGATCCACCGGCAGCGTGCAGAGATAGTCCAGTCCGCAGAAGCCGGTTCCGAAATCGTCGATGGCGACCAGAACCCCGCTGCCGCGCAGCTCGTTCAGCGCATGAGCGGCGAACTGACGCGATTCCACCAGTTCCTGCTCGGTGATCTCCAGCCACAGGTATTCGCCGAGGCCACTGCTCGCGACATGTTCGATGATCTTCTCGACATTCGAGCGCCGCAGCTGATGGCTCGACAGATTCACCCCGACACGCACGCGCTGGTGCGAAGGAAGCTTTGCAATCTCCTCGAAAGCACGGTCGAGGATGCGCAGGCCGAGTTCGGTGACGATGCCCTGGCGTTCCGCGGCAAGGATCGCTTCGGGCGGAGGCACGAAACCGAGCTCGGGATGCTTCCACCGCAGCAGCGCTTCGGCTCCATACAGGCTTCCGTCGTCGAGACGAACGACCGGCTGATAGACCAGCGACATCTCGTTGCGTCCCCAGGCGCTCGAAATATCGCGGTTGACGCGGGCCGCGTGACGCGCGCTCGCACTCATGCACGGCTCGTAGCGCACGACGCGACAGCCGCCCTGGCGTTTGGCCCGTACCTGCGCCAGGTCCGCCTGGTCGATCATGTGATTGACGTCGCTGTCCAGCGACGACGCCGCGCTCGAGAACGAACAGGACACGACACCGATCGACGCGCTCGCACAGGTCGCGTCCTGCGCCACCGGCGTCGACCGGATCGCATGCAGCAGTTCGATTTCCAATGGAGTCTCGGGCCACGCCACTTCGCTCGAGTCGCCTTCGGCGACGATCACGAATTCGTCCCCGCCCAGACGCAAGGCCGTGTAGGGCAGCGAGTAGCTCAGACCGCGCAGCGCAGATGCGATTTCGCAAATGAGCCGGTCGCCGGCTTGATGCCCCATCCGATCGTTGATGTCCTTGAGGTTGTCCACGTCGATGTAGACGCAGGTCAGCGCCAGCCGGCCTTCGGCCCTGAGCTTGGCTTCGAACTCGGGTACGGTGACGCTGGACAGATAGCGACGATTGGGCAGTTCCGTCAGCGCGTCGTGATGAGCGAGCTTGCGCAGTTCGTTCGTCGAGCGGTTCGCGGATTCCACGGCGGCACGCATCCTCACCACGATCGCGATGACGACGATGCCGATGCCCGCCGTGAATGCCTGGCGCACGGCTCCGCGTTCCAACGGCATCAGGATCGCTTCGGTGCTGATGGGCGCGAGGACCGCGACGAGCAGGCCGACCGTCCGCAGCGCGTTCCATGGCGGCCGCGATTCCGCCGTCGGCGCTTCGACCTGTCGCATCGAAGGCAGCAGCGCCGCCACCGTCAGGCACGATTGGCCCACGCCGATGCCCAGCGTCGCGATCGTCTTCTCCCATCCGGCGAAGACGAGAATGCCGTGCACGGCGAAATAGTACTTCTCGCTGAGCACGGCCAGGACCAAGCCGCCGATGTAGAGCTTGAGGCTTGCGTTGCGCAGGGGTTCGCTGAACACGATGGCCAGCAGCGGCACCAGGGCCAGCGTATCGCGAAGCACCGCCAGAACGCCGACGTTGAGAAACGCGAGACCGAATCCATTCGTCTGGTAGATCGGCAACGTGACCAGTCTCGCGCAGGTCAGCAGGATGGCGAGCGCGATCAGCCAGGCGTCGGCAAGCGGCCAGTCGCCGTGCGGCCGGCGCGCACGCAGAATGAAAATCGACGCCGCCGCGATGGCGGCCGATGCGCACAGCGTGACGGCGAACAGCAGGGGGCTCTGCGCGAGGAACTCCCATCGGCCGGCGGCCAGGGTCCTCCCGAATTGCTCCAGCTTGATGCTCCCGGTCAGCAAGGCGAAACCGCCGAGGCAATACCAGGCTTTCGCATGGGCGGGGCGAAACCGCCGTATGCCGTACAGGACCGCGGCCAGCATCAGGGTCTTGGAGAGCAGTTGCTTGCCGGTATCGACAATCGCGCTGTCGGAAAATTCCAGCAACGCGTTGGCGCAGCACATCGCGATGATGAACCAGCCCAGTGCCCCGATCGTCGTGTGCGCAGGCTCGGTCGCTGCTTCCTCACGGCCACGCGTCTGGCGCATTCTCGTTCTTCCTGTCGGCATTGCGATTGCGCGATCCTTCGCGTCGATCCTTCGCATCGATCCGGAAACTCCGAATCGCACGCGGAAGATTCGCCCCCTTGCGCGCCTATCACCCCAACTCCAGCGATCGGGCCATCGACCAGTCGACAGGCCTTCGGATCGCAGCGATGGATCGATACGCCGCATGCTGCTTCGGTGGGTCGAGCCGGCGCTGCGGCCTTCGCCGCTTCGTACGCGCGCGTGTAACGCCCCCGAAAGAACGGCCGAAGCTTCGCATGCGCAACGGGAATTTTTCACGGCGATACAAATATTCACACCGCCATGACTCATGACGGATTGCTTTGGCGCTGCCCGCGGGAGTTCACGCAGTCCGCCGGTTTGCACGGCAATGCAAGCCCCTCTTCGACCGGCTGGCAATCACGCTGGTGCCATCGATTTCGGCAGGTGCGATCCCGATCGCGTCCCGTCGCATCTCGGCCGCAGCGAATCGGCAAGTGGAGACGCCTCGCCCTGTCGGTCCGCTGCGCGAGTTCGTCGATGCGCGTGTGTGCGCGACACCGTGGGCAGCCGCGGCATCCGCCGGCAGCGATCGAAAACGATGTCTAGTCGTCTGCGTGAGCGATGGCTTCGGCCACGAGCTCGTGTGCTCCGGTCGACCACGAGGCTTCGCCGCCGGTGAAAAATGCCATCTTCTGGAAGATCACCCGATGGAGCCTGGCGTCCGTGAGGCGAATGGAGGCGTAGTATTCAGTATTGCCGGCCTTCGAGATCACGCCGATCAAGGACCTGTCGGCGCCGAGCTTCGATGCGATCTCCGCGTCGCAGCCGCGGCAGCTTCGAAGCGTGTGCGCCAGCGCTTCCTTCGCATCGACGTGCGAAACATCGATGGTCTCGAATTTTCCCGATCGCTCCAGATCGCGACGCACTTGCTCGGTGATCGCCTTCATGGCGGGTGAATCCTTCGACGTCTCACCCCACGTTGCGCTGCTCGGGCTGGTGTTCTCGAGCTCGAACTCGAACACCGCGATCTTCGAGGGCGCAGCGCCGGCGGCGCAAGCCGTATACGAAGCGGCGGCGAACGCGCAAAGCAGCGGGATGCAGCGGCGAGGCACATCGATTCGCGCAAGCATGATCGAATCCTGCTCCAGGTCGGATGGCCGCTCCTTGGTACCACCGAAACGCGCGCGAACACACCGCCCCGTCGTAGATTCATGATTTCCGCTATGGCCCGACAAGGTTATTTGCCAGGCGCGCTTCGATCATCCGATCGCGACGGCACACCCGTGCGTCCGAACCGATCGGCAGCATCGCTCATGGCCTCGATCACTCGGCATCGGCCGCCACGAAGCCGCCCGTCTGGCGCGCCCAAAGCCGCGCATACAGACCACCGCGCTCGACGAGTTCGCGATGGCTGCCGGCTTCGACGATGGCGCCGTCGTCCATCACGATGAGCCGGTCCATGCGCGCGATCGTCGACAGGCGATGCGCGATCGCGATGACGGTCTTGCCGGCCATCAGTTCGTCGAGGCTCTCCTGAATCGCCGCTTCGACTTCGGAATCGAGCGCCGAGGTCGCCTCGTCCATGACCAGGATCGGCGCGTCCTTGAGCAGCACGCGCGCGATCGCGATGCGCTGGCGCTGGCCGCCCGACAGTTTGACGCCGCGCTCGCCGACATGGGCGGCGTAGCCGCGCCGGCCTTCGCCGTCGACCAATTGCTCGATGAAGACATCGGCGCGCGCCTTGCGCACGGCGGCCGCGAGCTGCGCCTCGCCGGCATCGGGACGGCCGTACAGCAGGTTGTCTCGGATGGAACGATGCAGCAGCGACGTGTCCTGCGTCACGACGCCGATCTGCGCACGCAGGCTTTCCTGGGTGGCGCGGCCGATGTCCTGGCCGTCGATGCGGATGCTGCCGCTCTCGAGGTCGTAGAGGCGCAACAGCACGTTGACCAGCGTCGACTTGCCGGCACCGGAGGGGCCGACCAGTCCGATCTTCTCCCCCGGACGCACGTGCAGGTCGAGCCCGGCGATGACGCCGCCGCGCTTGCCGTAGTGGAAATGGATGTCCTCGAAGCGCACGTCGCCGCGGGTGACGGTCAGCGGCTGCGCGTCGGCGGCATCGCGTACCGACGTCGGCTGCGCGATCGACTCGATGCCGTCCTGCACGGTGCCGATGTTGTCGAAGATGCCGTTGACCGTCCACATGATCCAGCCCGACATGTTGTGGATGCGGATGACCAGCCCCGTCGCCAGCGTGATCGCGCCGACGCTGACCTGGCCGCGGCTCCACAGCCAGAGCGCCAGCGCGCAGGTACCGACGATGAGCACGCCGTTGATGAGCGCGATGGCCGTGTCCATCGTAGTGGTCACGCGCGTCTGCGCGCGATGCTTGACCACCAGTTCGTCGATCGCGTCGCGCACGTAGCCCTGTTCGCGATTCGCATGCGCGAACAGCTTCAGCGTGCCGATATTGGTGTAGCCGTCGACGATTCGCCCCATCGCTTTGGAGCGCGCCTCGGACGCGATCCAGGCGCGCGTCTTCATGCGCGGCACGAAATGGACCATCAGCGCGCAATAGGCGACCAGCCACGTCGCAAGCGGCGCCATCAGCCACGGATCGGCCTGGGCGAACAGCCACAGCGCGCTGCCCGTGTAGACGACGATGTACCAGATCGCGTCGACGAGCTGCACGGCGGACTCGCGCAGCGACGTGCCGGTCTGCATCACGCGGTTGGCGATGCGACCGGCGAAATCGTTCTGGAAGAACGTCAGGCTCTGGCGAACGACGTAGTTGTGGGTCAGCCAGCGCGTGCGGTTGCTGAGGCCCGGCACGACCGCCTGGTTGACCAGGAGATTGTGCAGTGCGAGGAACAGCGGCCGCGCAATCAGCGTGATCCCCGCCATCCATGCCAGTTCGCCGGCGTGACGGCGGAAGAAGTCCGCTCCGGGACGCTCGGCGACGAGGTCGACGATGTGCCCGAGAAACCCGAACATGGCGACCTCCGCCAGCGCGAGCAGCAGTCCCGCCATCAGAGTCGCGGCGAACAGCGGCCACAGCGGGCGCAGGTAGTGCGCATAGAATCGCCACACGCTGCGCGGCGGCGTCTGCAGCTCGATCGGCGGGAACACGTCGATCAGGGATTCGAACCAGCGGAACATCGCAGCGATCCGGAACGGCAATCTTCGATTATCGCACCCTCGTCCGGATACCCGTGCGAATCGAACGTACACTGAAGAAAAGGCGATCTGCTGGCGATGCCTTCCGCGCCACACCGGAATCTTGGCGTGATATTCGGCAGCCGCTGCGCGCCTGCAGCGCGCCGCGCGGTTATTGGCGTCCGCGGTCGACAGCGTGCCGCTTGCGCTGACCGCCCGCTTCGCCGGCGTACGAATCGGCCACTTGCGTCGGGCTCAGCCCGAGCACGCGGCGCATGCAGCGAGCCATGTGGCTCGGATGGGCGAAACCGGCCTCCAGCGCGATCTCGATCAAGTCTCTGCGTCCTTCGAGCAATCGCGACCTGGCCCGTTCCACGCGGCGCTCCAGGACGAAACGATGCGCCGGCATGCCGACCGCCTGCTTGAACAGCGGCTTGAAGTGCGACAGGCTGAATCCGGCGACGGCCGCGAGCTCGGCGAGCGTCAGGTCCTCGTCGAGATGCGCCTCGATGTATTCGACGACGTGGCGCAGCCGCCATGCGGGCAGCGCACGGCCCGGCTTCGCGCTCGATGCCGTCTTGCGCGACTGCAAGGCGAGCAGGCGCGCCGCAAGCGCCGAGGCGAGGCTGTCGGCGAACAACCGGCCGCCCGGATAGGCGTCATGGTCCTCGGCCTGCATCATCCATCCGATGCGCTCGACCTGGGGATCGCGGATATGGATCGACGGCGCGAGCTCCGCGCCTTGCGAACCGAACCCCATGACCTCTGCCGTCTCGCGCACCAGCGGCGAGGCGACTCGAAGCAGCAGCGACCGCGCCGGCCGCGTCAGCGTCCACCGCGTGCTCGACCCCGCGGGCACCACGCAGAACTGGCCATGGATCCTGACGCCCTGCCTTTCGTAGTTGCCCGCACGGTAGGACACCGGTATCGGATCGCCGAGATGGAGGCACAGGACATGCCGGTCGTCCACCGGCGAATCGAACAGTCCTCGCGGAACCGGCGAAGTGAGCACGTCGAGCAGCGGCAAGCGGTGCTGGCCGACGCCCGACAGCAGCGCGACCGGAGGCTCGGGATAGCACGAAGGGCGATCGCTCATGGGCCGATCGTTCTACAGCCGCAGGCGCGAACGCAAGTGCCGAAATCATCCATTCGTACCCGGCGCCGGCCGTTCGTGCGCGCGAACGCGCGGCGCAACCGCCAGCATGCTCGCGGGCATCGGTGCCTTTGATGGAGACGTGGAATGAAACGCAGGCAATTTCTACAGTTGAGCGCGGCCGCGCTCGCGGCCGGCGCATGCGCATCGCGCGCCGGCATGACACGTGCGCTCGCGAGCACGACTTCGCCGCAGCCGACGGATGCCGCGGCGTTTCGTGCGGCGCGGCGTTTCGCGGACATTTCGTTCGGCAGGATCGCGTATTACGAACGAGGCACCGGCGATGCGGCGCTGTTTCTGCATGGTGCCCCGCTCAACGGCTATCAATGGCGTGGCGCCATCGATCGATTGTTCGCATATCGGCGATGCGTGGCGCCGGACTTCATGGGCCTCGGATACTCGCAGGTTCCCGGGCATCAATCGCTCGCCGCCGACGCGCAAGTGGCCATGCTTGCCGCCCTGCTCGATCGGCTCGCGATCCCGAAGGTCGACATCGTCGCCAGCGACAGCGGCGGAGCCGTCGCGCAGCTGTTCCTGGTGCGTCATCCGGCGCGCGTACGCACGCTGCTGCTGACCAATTGCGATGTCGAGCCCGACAGCCCTCCGCCCAAGGTCAAGCCGGCGATCGAGATGGCGCGCGCCGGAACGCTCGCGGATGCGACGGCCCGTTGGCTCGTCGACAAGGCGCTGGCGCGCTCGACGTTCGGCGCAGCCGTCTATCGCGATCCCGGCCGCTTCGCCGACGAGACCATCGAGTACTACGTCGAGCCGCTGGTCGCCTCGCCTCTGCGCAGTGCGCAATACCACGCATTCCACATCGCGCTCGAACCCAATCCACTGGCTGGCATCGAGGCGGCACTGAAGCGCAGCCAGGTGCCGGTGCGCATCGTTTGGGGCGCGAGCGACGACATCTTTTCGCAGGCGGATGCCGACTACCTCGACCGTACGTTCCCGAAATCTCGCGGTATCCGCCGCATAGCGGGAGCGAAGCTATTTTTCCCGGAGGAGTTTCCCGACATCATCGCCGAGGAGGCACGCCGGCTCTGGCGCGTGACCTGAGCGCGTGGAGTCGAGCGAGATCGGATCGTCTACCTAAACACAGGAAGCGGCACGCCGCCTTGCGACGAGGACGCCAAGCCGAACTCTGTCATCGATACGGGTGTACAAACGCAGGCTCGAAGCGCTAGCGTCCACTCCGCCTATGACTGGAGGGAAAGTCTCATGAGCACGACATCGTCCACTCGCCGCAGCAACCCGTCGCGCAGCATCCTGCTTCCCCACGGCCTCGCGCTCGCACTCGCGCTTGCCTCGCCCGCCATCGCGGCGCAACGCGCGCACGACTTCGCGACGAGCGGAAGTTTCGCCGCCGGATCGGCTGCGCCGGTTGCGCTCGGCCCATCATCGGCGCAACGCCAGCAGTCGTCGCAGGCGTGGATGCGACGCGTCGCCGGCCCTGCACCGATGGCGCCGGCTGGCTCGATCGTCGTGAGCAACTGCGACGACGCCGGACCCGGCAGCCTGCGCCAGGCGGTCCTCGACGCCGTCAGCGGCGACACCATCGATCTCAGCAAGACCGGCTGCAGCGCGATCACGTTGAGCACCGGCGAGATCGCCATCGACATCGACGATCTCACGGTGCAAGGCCCAGGAGCGTCCTTGCTCACCGTCTCCGGCGGCGACCTGTACCGAATTTTCCGTCACGACGGAACCGGCACCCTGAGCATCGACGACCTGACGATCTCGCATGGCAACGCCTACGTGCCCGTCGGCGAATCCGGCAACCCGTACGGCGGCTGCGTGATGTCGATGGGTTCGGTGAACCTCGCGCGCAGCGTCGTCGATTCGTGCCAGGCGACCAATTTCACCTATGGCACGAAGGTCAAGGGCGGCGGCGTCTACAGCCTCGCGGGAGCGTCGGTCGTCGACAGCGTCATCTCCGGCAATCTCGTCCAGACCACCGGGTCATTCAGCCTCGGTGGCGGCCTCTACACGGCGGGGCCGCTCGAGGTCAGAAGTACCCTCGTCACCGGCAACCAGACACGGCCCGACTTTCGTGGCTACGGCGGCGGCTTGCAGGCCGGACGGACCTCGTTCGCGGAGGCCTCTCTCGTGCTCGACAAGAGCCTCGTAGAACTGAATACGTCTTCCTATGGCGGCGGCGTCTTCGTCAATGGCCCCGTACTGATCACGTCATCGACATTGACGCAGAACAGCGGACGGGACGGCGGCGCGCTCTACACCTACGAATCGGGTACGGAAACGGTGGCGTTGGAAAACACCACCATTTCCGGCAACCAGGCCTATTTCGCAAGCGGCCTGGCCCTCTATGGAAACGTGGAAATTTCCAACTGCACGATCGCCAACAACATCTCTCTCGGCACCGCGCATCCGGGAGCGGGAATCCAGTTGGTGTCCGCAACCTTGGACCTGCAGAGCAGCATCGTCTCCGGCAACACCAGCAACATCGGCGGAAATGGACCGGTCCCCGACGACATCGGTTCGGGCGGGGCCGCCACCGTGACCGGCGCGAACAACCTGGTCTTTGCCTCGACGCTGACGCTGCCCGCCGATACGCTGGTCGGCGTCGATCCGCTGATCCTGCCGATCGGGGACAACGGTGGCCCCACGCCGACCCACGCCCTGGATCCGCTCAGCCCCGCGATCGACAGCGGCAACGACGCGGGCGGGTTCGAATTCGATCAGCGCGGCTTTCCGCGCACGTTCGGTGCGGCCACGGATATCGGCGCTGTCGAGTACGGATCGACGGACACGATATTCGCCGACGGATTCGACGGCAGCTAGTTGCGCTGCAACGCCAAATGCACCGGCTTCGCTCGCGCTAGCTGGTGCAGGCGTATGCGTCCTTTTCGAACGTGGCCGTCCATCCCGCGGCGTTTTTGGAAAACTCGTAGGCATAACCGTTGTTCGGCCCGCCGACGAACACCTTGAACTTGCCCGTGTTGGATGCGTACCAAAGTTTCCGGCTGAACGCGGGAATCTCGACCTGTTGAAGCAGCTCTGCGGCATTGGGCGGCGCCTTGCCGAGACGGTGGAAGACCTCGCCCTCGTACGAAGGCCGGCATCCGTCGGCAGAGCATGTCCACTGGCCGATCCGATCGCCAGGGCAACCGCCTGTCGAGTCGATCGTGGCACAGCCGGAGAGAGCGAGAACGATCAGCAGAAGACACTTCATGCAAGCACCTGCTTCATGACACGCGGAGCGATGCAAAACGACACCGATCGAGGCCGCATCGAATTCCTTTCGCGCCAGGATAGCAACCGTATCCTCGAGCGTTGTAGCGCCCTCGTCCACAATGCTAGATTGCGACTGTCGAAAAAGGCAGGCTTGGTTCGGGTAGGCCCAAGCCCTTCCGGTACGGAAGATCTTATCCTTGCTTTCGCATGAGATACCTCGACGTTCCCGGCGCATCGGCGTCTCGGGTTCGTCTGGGTGCGCCTGCTGTTCGACACGCTGCTCCGACGAATCCTTTGATGGAGCAGTTCCATGACACCGCAACATCGCAGTCCTTCGTACTCTGTCCCCTCCTCGCACGACTTCGACGTCGTGATCGCCGGCGCCGGCCCTGTCGGCTTGTTTCTCGCCTGCGAACTTCGTCTCGCGCAATGCTCGGTCTTGGTGCTGGAGCAAGCCGAGGACCCGCGCTCCCCCTTGAAGCGGCTTCCGTTCGGCATGCGCGGTCTTTCGGCCCCCACGATCGAAGCCTTCTATCGCCGCGGCCTGCTGAACGACATCGCGGCGCCGCAACGCGAGAAAGACGATCCGAGCACCGTCGCGTCGAACGCCGCGCATTGGCTGCAACAGCCGCGCCGCCCCGGCGGCCACTTTGCGGGCATCCAGTTCTACCAGGACACCATCGACGCTTCGAAATGGCCTTATCGACTGCCAAGTCCGGCCGGCACCCACATGGCTGTCGAGATGGAACATCTCGAATCCGTGCTGGCCGCTCGCGCCATCGCGGTGGGCGTCGAGATCAGGCGCGGCCTCGGCGTCGACCACGCCGACCCGTCGGACGACGGCGTGAGCGTTCGCGCCGGCAGCGAGAGGTTTCGCGGACGATGGCTCGTCGGTTGCGACGGCGGGCGCAGCACCGTGCGCAAGGCGTGCGGTTTCGAGTTCGCCGGCACCGATCCCGAGTTCACCGGCTATTCCGTCGACGTCGACATGGCCGACCCGGACACGCTCCGCACCGGCCGCCACTACACGCCGACGGGCATGTACACCTACCAGAAGCCCGGAACCATCGCGATGGTCGATTTCGACGGCGGGGCTCTTCATCGAAGCCCGACGATCACGCGCGATCATGTGCAAGCGGTGCTGCGTCACATCTCCGGGAGCGACGTCACCATAACGGCGCTCCGCCTTGCCACCACCTGGACCGACCGCGCCTACCAGGCGACCACGTATCGCAAAGGGCGTGTGCTGCTCGCTGGCGACGCCGCGCACATCCATTCTCCGCTGGGCGGCCAAGGACTCAACCTCGGCATTGGCGACGCCATGAACCTGGGGTGGAAGCTGGCGTCGACGATCCGCGGCGACGCGCCGGCCGGACTGCTCGACACCTATGCGGGCGAGAGGCATCCGGTGGGGTCGCAGGTGCTCGACTGGTCGCGCGCGCAAGTCGCGATCATGCGGCCGAGCCGGAGTTCGCGCGCGCTCGAGGCGATCCTGCGCGATCTCATCGACACGCGCGACGGCGCGACCTATTTTGCCGAGCGCGTGTGGGGCGTTGCGCTTCGCTACGATCTCGACGCCGGCCATCCGCTGGTCGGTCGCAGCGCCCCCGACTTCGAACTCGCCGACGGCACGAAGCTGGGTACGCTGCTCGGCACAGGGACGGGCCTGTTCCTGGACTTCGAAGCTGGCGCTCCTTGCCGCGCGCTCGCAAGCCGTTGGCCGGATCGGATCTCGTATGTCGCGAGCGATGCCGTCGATCGGCTCGGATCGAGCGTGCTGCTGGTGCGGCCCGACGGCATCGTCGCGTGGGCCGGCAGCGAAAACTACGATCCTGAAGAAGCCGCTCGCGCCGCGGTGCGATGGTTCGGCGACCCTGCACCGAAGCGTTGATCGAGACGGAGCATCAACGGCCGCGGCGATCGACGCAGCCCTGTGCGGCACGTGTCGGTATATCGTGCGCTTCGGCGTTATTGAGGAAATGACCGGCTCATTTCGAGAGTCCCTGCATTTGGGAGGAGGCCCGATGCATATCGCGCGCTGCGCCATGCTGTCGTTGATCGTCGCCGGAACCCCTGCGTTTGCGGACGAATCGCACCACTCCCACCCGCCTCCGGAGAAGCTGGGTTCGGTGACGTTTGCGACCACCTGCTCCAAAACAGCACAGCCGAAATTCGAACGCGGCGTAGCGTTGTTGCACTCGTTCGCCTACGCCTCCGCTCGCGAGGCCTTCCAAGGCGTCGTGGTCGCCGACCCGAGCTGTGCGATCGCGCACTGGGGCGTTGCCATGGCGTATTTCTATCAGCTCTGGGAACCGCCGGGCCCGGACGATGTTCGCCAGGCCCAGTCGGAGATCGCGCTCGCGCGCGCTCCCGCAGCGAAGTCTGCGCGGGAGCGGGACTTCGTCGAAGCCGCAGCGGCCTATTTCCACGACGCAGACCATGTGCCGCATGCCGAACGCGCGAAGGCATATGAGGCCGCGATGGCCGAGGTCGCCGCGCGCTATCCGGAAGAGACCGAAGCGCAGGTGTTCTACGCGCTCGCACTCCTGGGCACGGCTTCGCCCGCCGACCGCGCGCACGCCAAGCAGAAGCGCGCGGCCGCGATTCTGGAGCCGTTGTATGCGGCGAACGCGCAACATCCCGGCCTGGCGCACTACCTGATCCACGCCTACGACAGCGCCGAACTGGCGTCGCGCGGCCTCCCCGCAGCGCGCGCCTACGCCAAGATCGCGCCGTCGGCTCCGCACGCGCTGCACATGCCGTCTCATATCTTCACCCGGCTCGGCGACTGGGACGAATCGATCGCGTCGAATATCGCCGCGCGTTCGGCCGCAAGCCGTGAAGGCGACATCGGCGAAGCGCTGCACGCGATGGACTATCTCGTGTACGCGTACCTGCAACGCGGTCGCGACGCCGATGCCGAGCGCGTCGTCACCGACGTGAACGCCATGGCGGCCATCAGCGCCGGCAACTTCAAGATGGGTTATGCGGCAAACGTGATGCCGGTCCGGCTCGCCGTCGAGCGGCGTCAATGGATCGCCGCCTCGGCACTGACGCCCCTGCCGAACTCGGCGCCGCATGTCGCCGCGGTCGTCTATTGGGCTCGCGCGCTGGGACATGCCCGGGGCGGCAATCCGACCGCAGCCGAGGCCGACATCGCCGACATCGATCGATGCGTCGAAACGCTGCGCGCCGGACACAACGACTACTGGGCGACGCAGACCGAAGTTCTCGCGGAGGAGGCGCGCGCCTGGCGGGGCGAGGGCGCAGGCGCGCACGACGAAGCGAAGCGACGGCTGGCCGCCGCCGCCGACAAGGAGGATGCGATCGAGAAACGTCCGGTGACACCGGGGCCGGTCGTGCCGGCGCGCGAACAACTCGGCGATCTGTTTCTCGCGCTCGGAGAGCCTGCGAGCGCTCTTCGCGAATATCAGGCCGCGCTCGCGCTGGCACCCGGGCGCCGCGGCGCACTGAACGGCGCCGCCGGCGCGGCGGAAGCTCTGGGCGACGTCGCACTCGCGAAGACCCTGCGCGCTCAACTCGCCGACACGCGATGAGCGGCGTACCGGCGCGCTGATCTCGATCGGCAGCGGCGCCGCTTCCTCCTCGTCACGCGCTCGCGTGGACTGCCCTGTCGCCGCACGCGAATCGGTCGTCGCGCGCGCGACCGCGCGAATCGCGCTCGACACGGACACGATGGACACGATCGACTGTCCGCGGACAACGCCGTAGTGGCTGAAAGCGCGACGACATGGCGCTGGCACATGGGTTGCTGCGCGCTGGGTCTGCCGCGAGGAGCCGCCATGCCTGCCATCATCCCCGATCCGGTGATCCACCAGACCGTCGCATACTACGACATTGCAGCGCGAACGGAACCTGAGATCGTGAAGGAGCTCAATGCCAAAGGACCCACCGGAGCGGACGGGAAGATCAACTGGGGTATGACGCAGTGGTCGGCGGGCTGGGACCTCCGTACGCGGCAAGTGGGCAACGGACACTGCATCGTCGACCGTGCGGACTTGAGCCTGAACATCCTGATCGTGTTGCCGCGCTGGACGCCGGCGGCCGACGTCCTGCCGACGGTCGTCGAAAAATGGAAGCGGATGAGTTCGGCTTTGGAGAGGCACGAGCAGGAGCACGCAACGCATGGGCGCGAAGCCATCGCCGCGGTGGCATCCCTGATGCGCGGCGATCGGCATGCCGATTCGTGCAAAGCCCTGCGGCGCGCGGTCGAAAAGGAAGGAAGAGCGCTGATGCAACACGGCGGAGCGCTGGACAAGGAGCTCGATCGCACGACGAATCACGGCGCGACCGAAGGGGTGGGTATTCAGTGGTGATCCACCGCTGTCGCGCGATGCCGGCAGGTCTATCCCGCGCGGTCGGCCGGTGTCGAGGACATCCGCAAGAAGCTGTCATCAGGGCGTTAATGCGCCAAGGACCGACAAGCACGGCGCACGCGAGGGCCGACGGGCGCACCGGAGGTTGCCGCTCGCAGGCTTCAAGTGCACGCTGGCGGCACAAAGGCGGCGCTTTGTCATCACCGACAGTTCGGGACTTCGAATATCTTGAGTGCTCGCTTGACTGAAGGCCGGTATGAACCTGAGAACCCTCAGAGAAAAGAGATTTCTTTCGCAAGAGCGGCTCGCGGAAATGAGCGGTCTGAGTCTCAGGACCATCCAGCGTCTGGAGGCCGGGCACAGGGTGAGCTATTCCTCGCTGCGCGCGCTGGCGGTCACGCTGGAAATGGACGTCGACTCCTTGGAACAGGCCTTGTACGCAATGAGCAAGTCGCCGAACGAATTCGTCGAGATTCCGACGTGGGTGCGCCTCCTGGACGGCAAGCGGTGGTTCGGCGGTCCCGGCCTCGGTCGCCGAGATCTGCACATGGTCGAGCTGTTTTGCCTGGCTTGCGCGGCCGCGAATCTCGCCGGTTGGCTGCTGACGGCTTCGGGTGCGAAAGCCAAGGTGTTCGGCGAGCTCGGCCTCCTCTCGGTGCTCTGCGCCTACGCCGTTTCGGCCAGCATTCGCCTGGGCGACACGTACAGTCTCTGGCCTTCCACTGAGTTGGCGTCAACGGCGCGTCCACGCACGCACCGAACGAAGACGGCCGAATACGCGTACCTTTTCGGCGTCGGCATCTTGGGCACGATGGGCATCTTTTGGCTGGTGTCCTGAAGCGGGGACCAGCGCAGCTGCACGCCTCTTTTTTTTGCCGCCGCTTGTTGCCCCGACAGCGGCATGTCGACGCGCCGAACCTCGCTCGTTCGGGTACGCTTTAGCGAATCGGAGCGTCCCCTATGCTGGCACTGACTCTCGCGCTCGCCCTCGCCGCGGCCACCCCGCAGGCTTCGCTCGAAAGTCCCTGCGGCATCCCTCGAAGCCGGCAGCTGATCGCGCTCGATGTCTATTCCGACAGGGCGAGCCACACCGTCCAGGTCGATCCGGCGCTCGCCCTCGAGTTTTCCCGGCCGGAGCACGGCCCGGTCGTCATTCGACGCGTGCCGCAAGGCGACGTTCTTTATGAGATGCCCGAGAGCGCATTCGATGGAATGCTCACGCCGACCAGCACTCGACGCGCGCCGAACGAACGCCCGCTCACCGTAAGGACGGAGCGCGGGACGCTGTATATCGATCCGTCGAGCACGCTGGAGAAAATGGGCGCGTGGGTCTTCGTCTGCTGGATGCCGAAAGATCGCGCCGATCCAGATGCCGAACGCCACCGGGAACTCTATTCCGACATCGAAACCGATGCGGCTACCGGGGAAATCTTCATTCGAAGAACGGACGGCTCGACGATTCCCCTCCCCGCGCTCCGCAATCAAGTCGAGATCGAGAAGACCTACGTGTCGGCCGACGGCAAGCGAATCGGCTGGCTGGTCGACGAGCCGAATTGCTGCACCAGCTACCCCGTTCCGCTGCATCTGGTGATCTTCAAGGGCGGAAGAATCGAAAAGACATTCGAGGAAGATCAATGCATCTTCGATTGGGCATTCGCGAAAAAAGGGGCAGCCGTTTCGTACTGGATGAGCGTCCTTCATGGCTCCGACTATCAGAACTTCCTCTTGCGCGACATCGCATCGGGCAAAAGGCTGGCCCGCTATTTCTATCCGGATTCATTCGACGGCGGTGACGAGGGAGGCGAAGCGAGGCGCGAGGCAGCCATTGCGGCGGCGCCCCGATGGGTCAAGGACACGCCGTCGCACTGAGAAGACATTCGGTGCAGCGCAAAAGATGGCAAACGAGAATCCAGTGACTTCATGAATCACTGCGCACGGGAAGACACCCGTCATTCGCCTATCGCAAAGTTCATCCTCACGCCCTTGCAGCAGTTGTAGACTGTCGCCGAAATGCTTTGACGTTCGACCCGGCTGAGTGCGTACCATGAAGAATCTCGTGCGTTCCGTGCTGACGGTGGCGTTTGCAGCCTCGTTCGTAGGCGCCCTGCAACCGGCAGCAGCCGGCCAGACGAAGATCGGCGCCTGGGATGCGCCGAGCTCGTTCCTCCCCGGCAAATACTACGAGCAGAAGGCCCAGTTCTATCTGAAGAAACGCGACTACGCGACCGCGCTGCGGCTGTTCCAGTTGTCTGGCTTCTGGGCCGACAAGATTTCGCAATACAACGCCGGGCTGATGTTGTTCAAAGGCATCGGCGTGCCGCAGGACAAGGTTGCAGGCACGGCGTGGCTGCAGCTAGCGGCTGAATCGCACGGCGATCTGGCCGAGGCGATGCTGGCGTCGGCGCGGGCCGAATTGACGCCGGACCAACTCGCGCGCTCGGAGTCGGCCTGGCGCGACCTCAACGAGAAATACGGCAACAAGGTCGCCTTGCCGCGTGCGCTGGCGCGCTTCCAGTCCGACCAGTTCATCGCGATCAATCACGGCCACAACGTCGGCAATGTCAGCGTCTACGACACGCTCGGCGAGGGCAGTCCGTATTACACCGAAGGATCGAACTACTTCGTCAAGAAGCAGGCCGAGCTCAATGCGTTGATCGAGCAAATCGGTGGCACCGTCAGCGTCGGACAACTGCAGACGCTGCCTTTGCCCGAAGGCGCGCCGGCAGGCCGCCCCACGCCGAGCGACAGCGGGCGCAACACCGACTCGCCGTAGTCGCCGTCGCCACGCGATACGCGATCGAATCGCTTCGTCTAGAAGGCGCCCGCCATTCGGGCGTATCCGCTTGAACCGGCTGGACGATAGCGGCCGGTTGCCCGCCGCCAGCGAAGCGGTGGCTGCGAGTATCGTCGTGCATCGCGACCCGGTTTCGAGAAAATCGCCTCTGCCGCTTCCCTATTGCCCGCCTCATGTTGGCTGAACCGCGTGAACGACCACCGGCTCGTTCGTGACCGCCTTCACGGAATCTCGACAGGCTCAGTTCGTAGGGTTGCGGCGCACCGCCGAGCAACGACAGACCGGAGAGCCCGCATGCTCCTCGTCAATGCTCATCCCAGAACCGTCAGCCGGTTCGTATACGACCCTGCCAGCCGCGTGCTGCGCGCCTATCATGCCGATGGGCAGGTGACGCTCTGCAGCAATGTTCCCGAAGCGATGTTCCATGTTCTCGAGAAGACGCCGCTGCCGGAAGAGTTCTTCGCGAGCTACATCGTTTCGCAGTTCGAATCGGAAACCGCGGCGACGCGGGTGCGATCCCTCGCCTCGCGCTGAACCACGCGGGGAAGCCGTTGCACACCGTTCAGCCACTGCCCGCGACTGTCGCCGGGCTCATCCCCTGACCGGCACGCCGCGCGTGAGCGCCGCTCCGTTCCGAACGGACAAAGCAAATATCGGCTCGGACCTTGTCCGAGCGTTTTTTTGCCTGCGCAAGCGAAACCATCGGCGGCGACGCGGTTGCGCGACGATTCACGAAGCGTTGACGAGTCGACGCCTACGGTATACGCCGCGAGCACAGGACGAGATACTGCAATGACGCGCCTTCAGTTGACCCAGCTCCGGCTCGAATGCCCGCGCTGCAAGGGACGATACCTCGAAGGACCCGAGCATCCGCGCGGCGATTCGAAGATGACCTGCGCATCGTGCGGCAACCAGCAAACGTTCCTCGATCTGGAGCGAGCGGCCATCGCGAAGGTGCAGGCGTTGATGCACAGCATCGGGGTCTAGCATCCGGGACCGTTCTCGGCTGGACCGGTAGCGCCGGGCTGCCAATCCTTGCGCCATGGACGATGTCGAAGCCGCCGTGGCTCCCCGGAATCGCGCAGATCGAACTTCTTCAAGTAAGGACCGCCGCTGGTGAACATTTCGGCCTGTGCAGCGTTGCCGCGAAAATCATCGATGCACCGTTGATCTCACAAACCGGTCTATCGATCTGGCGATCTTGGAATAGAATTCGATTGACGCGTCATGATGACGTGCCTCTCCTGGAAGCGCGGAGAGCCGATCCAAACGGATAGGTCTTCCGCTCCCCTTTTCCCGGCTCGGCCCCTCCGCGCTGCCGCGGCAATTCGCATTCCCCTTTCCAAGGCCAACGATGAAATTCCGCTCCCTGCTTGCTTCGGCTTCACTGTCGATTTGTACCAGCGCCTGCGCCGACGACTCCGTCAATCTCATACCCAACGGCGACTTCGCCAGCTCGATCGATGGCTGGACGTGCGACGGCAGTTGCTCCTGGACCGACCAGGGTTCGACGAACGACGGCACCGGCGCCATCGATGTGCCCGGACTGGGCGCATCGACGATCACTTCGTCGTGCTTTTCCATCGCGCCGCAAACCGTATACGACCTGAGCTTCGATGCGTGGGCGAACATCGGCCTCGCCGGCGGCGAGTTCGATCTGTTTTGCTACGGCTACGCCACTACCGATTGCGAGCAACCCACCGGCAATTTCTCGTACACGCCGCTTTACTACTTCGCCATGGGAAGCTGGGACAGCGCACAGGGACAGTACGACACGCAGGCCGACGAACTTTCCGCCCTGTGCGAAGTGCATTTTTCGGCGAACGGCGCCGAGGCGCGGATGGACCATTTCGTCTTCACGTTCAACCACCAGCTCGACGACATCTACGCCGATGGTTTCGAAGTCTCACCCTGACTCGACTCGCCGCAGTTGCACGAGGGATGAGTCGCTCGAGATGGCCAGCCAGCCCCCCTTCCGTGATGTCTCGATCCGCTCCCCTTTCACGTATGAGTTCTTGCAGCCTTCTCCGACCATTCGGTCCCCCGGAGAAGATCCCCCGCGTGCTCACCCCGCGCGCGGTTGGCCCGACCTTGCTCCCCCGAGGTCGGGCCTTTTTTACGGCCCATCCCGGCAGAATGCGCCCTGGATGCGCAAGGCCCATCGACACTGGGCGAGCATGACGATACGCCACACGACATCCTTCTTGACGCCGCGTCACCCTTTGCCGCCAACCGGACGGGAAGATCATCGGCGACGGAAGCAGCCATCAATCTCCCGGCTTCACGCTCGTCCCGGAGGCCCTCTTCTCCGATGGCTTCGACTGATGTGCTGAAGGTGCCGAACGTCCGTCGAGAATTTCACCGGCGGATTGCGGTCGACCGGAAAGCGCGAAGCGACGAGAGCGCTCGCATCCCTCACGCTTCTCGAAGCAGCTCCAAGCCATCGCGCAGGCCGTCCTCGGCGAGGCGGTACCGATCGCGGCCTTCGGCCTTGGCCTGATACAAGGCCCGGTCCGCGCGATGCAGCAGCGTGCGCGGGTCGTCTCCGGCACGGGAAAAGGCGATGCCTACCGAACAGGTGTAGCGAAGTTGCGGAATGTCGGGTACGGGCTTCGCGTTCCTCGCCTCTTGCAGCACTCTGGCAATCACGCCGGCGACACCGGCCCAATCGGCGCCAGGCAGGATCATGGCGAACTCTTCGCCACCGTAGCGACCGGCCAGGTCGTCGCGGCGAATGCCGGACTTGAGCACCGACGCGAAGTGACACAGCACGCTGTCGCCCACGTCGTGGCCGAACCGGTCGTTGATCGACTTGAAATGATCGAGATCGAGCAAGGCTACGGCGAGCGGCGCGGTGTCGGCTGCACGCGACTGCAGCAGGTCCTGCAAGTGCTTCATGATGTAGCGCCGGTTGCACAGTTGCGTCAGCTCGTCGACCATCGCGGTCAGCAGCGCCTTGTCCCGCGCCTGGCGCACCGAACGACCGTCCGCATGCAAGGCCGTCACGTCGGTGACGACGCACAGCATCCAGCCGTCACGATGTGTCGTCTCGGTCGTCAGCACCCAGCGCTCGCCATCGCGTTTCGTCTCGTCGTGCAGATTCGTTTCGATGACGCGGTAAGGGACTTTCCCGCGACGCGAGCGCGCCGAAGCGACCCAGGTCTCGAAATCATCCGCCTCGACGCGCGTACCGCGATCGCGCGCGTAGCCCAGGCGCATCAATTCGAACCAGGTCGGGAATTCGCCGTCGTGGAGTCCCAGCGCGCGACGGAACGCCGGATTGGCATAGCGCAGCGTGTCGGATTCGTCGAACAGTGCAAAGCCCTGCTCGGACGAATCCGCCAATCCGAGAAGATGGCCGGTGAGAAGAGTGCTGTCGTAACGTTGCATGAGAAAAGACGATCGATCGAAAAGGAATGCCGTTGAAGTTGGAATGGCTTGTCCGATGAATGTCGTCCATCGAACGCCCGGGAACACGCGCGTAGATCTTGCCGACGACGCTCCGCCGACCATCGAACGCCGGCAAGAGCGGCGCTCCGGAGTCGGCGATTCCGGCGTTCGGAACGACCTCGTCGGCCTCGATGCCGACGAAGCCTCGCCCTGCATTCGAGTGCCCGACGCGCCATCGATTCGGCCATCGTGGAGGGCAATGACATCGGCGCGCCGGGCCTTCGCAAAACTACGCACGCCGGGTGATTGCGATGTGAAGTTCCAGCGCGAACCGTCGATTGTTTTCGATTCGAGGCTACATCGAACGATCAGGCTGCTAAGCAACATCGATGCCAGAAAACCTGATCGCGGCGCTTGCGACGCGCCGCATCGCGAAGGGGCAACAATTGTTGACATTCCGACGGCTAAAACCGCCCCGATGGTCGGCCACGTGCGCCCGTCGTGGCCGTGTCCTGCCGTGCCACCTTTCCGCTGCCGACGAGGTTCGTCTGCCGCGGCCGAACGATCACCGTTCGCGATCCATACGGCCCCCTGCGCGGCTGTTCGAAGGGAATCCGATTGACGTCAGGGGTACGCGCGAAAGCCCGCTCGCGCAGCAGGCAGCGCGTCCGTCCAGAACGTTCGATGTCGGAAGTCCCTTTTTCCATCGGTGGTTAGCGTCCGGTTGGCTCGCGGTTGGGCCGTCGAAACCATGCCGCTCTACGGTGCGGCGACAAGCGCGCAGGGCTCATGAAATTGGACCTTCGCCGCGAAATCCTCTGCATGCCCTTATGGCGCGCAGGGTCAACCGTGCTTCCCATCGTCATCGTCAGCTTGGGGTAATCAGCATCATGGGAAATCGATTCGATCCGCTTTCGGCCGAGATCGGCTGCAGCGCGCTCAAAACCGTGTCGGCCCTATCCGTCATGGCGTGTTTTCTGACCGTGGCGCCGCACAGCCAGGCGCAGGGGCTGGCGAGCGTACCGGCACGCGTCTTGGCTACGCCCGCGGGCGGTACGGACTGCGCAGGCGGCTTGATCTACGACGACGGCACTTTCGAAGATGCCTTCGGCGGCAGTCCCGGGGCGCAGAACACCAAGATCGTCGAACTGGTATCGCCGACCGTCACGCCGGCCACGCTGAGTCATGTTTGCGTCGCGTTCACCCGCACGCAGGACCTGCCCAACAATGCGTCGATGGATTTCACGATCGAATTCTTCGCCGTGGATGGCCCCATGGAAGCGATCTATCCATTTCCCGGTACCGTGCTGGCGCGCATTCCGGAACATGTCGACGGCATCCCGCTCTATCCGATCAGCCAGTTCTACGCGATCGATACCTCGCAGGCACCGGTGATCAGCGACGGCAGCGTCTACGTCGGCGCCTCCTGGGATGCCGACCCGAACGGCCCCTCGCCGTTCGTCTACTTCAGCGTCGACACGTCGACGCCCACCACGGTCATGCCGGTCTTCACCGTGGGCGACGTCGGCTCCGGCGCGTGGTTGGCGATGACCGATCTCACCGGCAACAGTTCCAACTATCTGCGTGCGATGGGTAACCTACAACCGACTTTGCGCGGAGGCGATTGCACGCATAGCGACGTCACCGACGGGGTAGCCCGCCGAGGCGTCGAACGACTCCATCGTCGAACGTCCGCCGCCGCGATCGAGAAGCGCTCCTGGTGTGCCCCTTGGCGATCGCGATCGAGGTCGACCGCGCGGACGACGCCTTCATGGAGGACACGGCCGGCGTCCTGCGAAACGGAGGGTCCCTCCGCTCCATTTTCCCTCGGCCCAAGTAACGACCGTCGCCGAACGGCTCGAAAAAAAAGCGCGCAACGACAAGACGTTGAAAGAATTTTGATAAAAGTGGAAAGCGATTGGAGGCGTCCGGGAATGGCGTACCCCCTGAAGAATCGCAGGGTGCGCCCTCCTCCTGAACCCCTGGGGCACCTCCATGCGATTGCCGATCATCCTCTTGCTGCTCGCCACCACAACCACCGCCGCTGCGGCCAGCTCCACCGAAGTCGTCGATACCTTCGAAAACGGTGCGAACCCGAACGGATGGCTGTGGGGCGGCAGCGACCCCAGCTTGGGCGCCGGGATCAACGCCAGCGGCGGCAACCCGGGCGGCTGGGCCGACAGCGCGGCGCCGTATGTCCAGTACGTACCGCAGTTCGTCGCCAATCCCCCGCCCGGCTCGCCACTACGCGCCGCGTTGGACAGCGCGCAGCTGAGAACCGCATCGATCGACCTTCAACGCCTCGACGTGAGCGACGTCCCCGACTGCCACCAGCAGAACGTCGGTTTCAAGACGTATGCGTTCGACCTGATCGACCTGCATTCCGGCGAGAAAGCCATCGAGGGACGCAGCACGCTAGGCCCTGCCGCGCCTTACGACGACTACGCGTGGACGACGGTGCGCTTCATCATCCCGAGCGATTCGCCGACGTTGCCTCACGGCTGGACGTTGACGAACGCGCCCGACGGCTACACCTGGGCGGATCTGATGCACAACGTCGACGTGGTCGAATTTTTCCCGACGTCCTCGCCATTCCTGCAGCCGGGCGGCTGCTGGCATTTCGGCGCCGACAACGTCGTCATCACTTACGGCGACCCCGACAGCATTTTCAAGAACGGATTCGACGGCCCGGCCGCCGGCGCGGCCGGCCCGGTGCAGGATTCGAGCTTCGAAGCGACGACGGCGAGCGGCGGCACGAACCCCGCCTGGACCAGCACCGACACCAACCCGCGCGCGAACGGCGCCTCGGTGTTCTACAGCGCCTCCGATACCGGCCTCATCCCGCACAGCGGGAACTACGTCGCCTGGTTCGGCGGTTGGAACGAGGGCTCCGAGACCCAGTCCTTCTCTCAGACCGTGACGCTACCCGCAGGCGGCCCGCTGTACGTGAACTACTACCGAGAAACCGTGTTCCAGGTCGACACGTCGGACTACCCCGCCAATCTGACGGTGTCGATCGACGGCACGGCGGTGGAGACGACCGATCTCGGTACGCAGGGAGATACCGACTACGTACTCCATTCGATCGACATCAGCGCCTTCGCCGACGGTGGCTCGCACGAACTGAAGTTCCAGTACGACTACAACAACCAGGAGTCGCAGACCGACGGCGCCACGTTCATAGACGATGTGACGATCGATCCGACGCCGACGCCTGCGGGCTGACGTTGCACCGCTGAAAGAAGAAGTGGACGCCTGCGCTGGCGGCCTGCCCGGCACCCGCGAAGTCCGGCGGCTGTCCGATGCAGGCGTCCATGAGGAGCGCGTAAAGCGACGGCGCAGGCGTCCATGAAGCCCGTATAGCGCGCGACACCCCAACGCGACGTCATTCCCGCGAAAGCGGGAGACGCTTCTCAACAGCGAAGCTGGTCATCCATTTATCATCCATCCCGCGCCGCCAAACCGGCGGCGCTACCAGTGCGCGATGCCCGCCATCGTGCAGTCGACATCGAGGGGTGCTGCGACGGATTGAATTCGCCACGCTCGATATCGATCCTCGAAGCAAGGGCGCCCTCCATCAGGTGGAGGATTCGCGATGCCCGACCACCCACCCCGCTGACTTCACTTCGATCACACGCGGAGTTCCGCTCGGCACCCGATGCCGGCCCTGCCGCGCCCTGTCGACGGACTCCTACGCCCTGCGATAGGGCAATCTATCCGTTGTACCGGAGGAAAATTCTCATGGTGGAATACGCAAAAGAAGCCGTCGGCGCCACGTTCGACCTCGACGCGATGCGCTACGCGAGCGAACAATCCTGGCGCGCCGTCAAGCGCATGGTCGCCGCCTTCAAACCCGGCCTGCGCGAATCCGAAGCCGTCGCGCTCGGCCGCCAGATCCTGGACGACCTCGGCATGGAACGCATCTGGCACCCGCTGCACATCCGTTTCGGCGAGAACACGACGAAGAAGTACAACCAGCCTTCCGAAGGCGACCCCGCCCTCGCCGACGACGACATCTTCTTCATCGACATCGGCCCCGTCTTCAAAGGTCACGAAGGCGACGTCGGCGCGACGTTCACAACGGGCAGCGACCCGGAAAAGATCGCCTGCGCCGCCGCCGTCAAAACGGTGTTCGACGACACGAGCCGCGCATGGAAAAACGACAAGCTCACCGGCCCCGCGCTGTACGACTACGCCGACCAGCGCGCGAAGGAACTGGGCTGGGTGCTCAACCTCGACATCCAAGGCCACCGCGTCAGCGACTTCCCGCACTCGATCTACAAGGCCGGCGATCTCGGCCAATTCGACCGCTGCCCCGCACCGGGCGTGTGGATCCTCGAAATCCAGATCGCGCACCCGAGCAAACCGTTTGGCGCGTTCTATGAGGACGTGCTGATCTGACGACAGCGAAGCAACCCGGTGTGACGGCCGGGTTGCTTCCTTCACGCACAGGCATCGCGCGTGCGCGCTAGCGAGGCAGGTTTCCGATCACTTCGATGCGCGAGTCCATCTACTCCAGCAAGTCGCGCAGCAGGCCGGCTGTCTTCGCCAGCGTTCGCTCGGCGATTTCGATCTTGGCTTCGACCTGGGCTTGGCCGGCGACTTCGATGAGGTCGACGAGGGCCAGCGTCCAGTGACGGAGGTCTGCGTAGCGGTCGAGGGCGGCTAGGCGGTCGGTTGTGCTCTCAGGTTGGGAAATCATTCTGCGGCCTCCTGCCGGCTTCCAACACGCTCGCGAATTTTGAGTTTCGAACTCTGGTCGTCAGAGGGTCGCAGTGACGACGAGCGGAGGAATTATTCGTTTGAATAGCGCCCCGCGCGACTACGGCGTCATCCATGCCGGGCTTCATACGCTAGAAAAGCGACCCCAATGCTACGATCGGTACGCGCGCGCATGGAGGGAGGCAGATGTCACCGAAGCATTCGATGATAGCAAGCTGGTACGCCGTCCTAGCACTGATGTTTTTCTCACTCTACGGATGGGAAGCACCACGTATGCTCGCTCACCTTGTTGGTGCTGAGCGAGCGGCTGCGATCCAGTGGTCCTTTTGGTTTGTCGTGGCCGGCATTCTGTTCGCCCTCGCTGTCAGTGGAATCTTGATATTTTTTGCCCGCCGCGACTTCGACTGACGCAAGTCGCCCTTGTCACACGGCGCGCACATGCCGTCCAACTGCGTTAGCGATGATGTGAACACGAGCGCTGCGATAGGTCGGGCGAAGGGTTTCCAGCTCGATCGCTGTCCATTTTGGCGCTCCTGGCCCTCACTTGACTGCGTTCCTCATCACCGGCTTCCACAGCGGGTTCGACCTTCGTTACGATGTCCACCGGCGGAAGATGTCGGCCGATCAGCGAACGCGGCGCGACTGAAAGCAAACAACCTCTACGAAAACTCGAGGCGATTCATTGAAGGTGGGCAGCTATGAGCGATCGCTTCCTGAGATGGGCCAAGACGTGGATCGAGGAGAAGATCCCTCCCGGTGCCAATCCCGACATAGAAAGCCATGACGCGAAGGCAAAGCGGTTGTTTGGCAAGTTGTCCTCCGAGGCCGCTGCGGAAGGATTCACCAGCTCCGAGATTGCAGCGGAACGGGAGCGCATTTTGCCCCTGATACTGACCGCGGTCTCGGACTGCACGGACTTCGACATCGACGCTTATCGTCTCAAGTCGCTGCTTGCGCAGGAAAACGAAGATGGTGATTGAGTTTCAGAAACCGGGGTCAGAGTGCACTTTCCGAGCAAGTTCGCCCGCCCGGAAACAAAGGGCAGAGTGCACTTCCAGAAAATTCGCTCACCAAGCCACACGTGGCGCCGGGTTCGGTGGCGCAGATATGAGCAGGTAGCGTCGAAACGGCGATCCAATGCTCTTACCGTACCCGTGCCGTGGAACTCGGCGAGCGATCATGTCCGAAAGTGTCGTATCGATGGCCTACACCGATCGCGATTGACCGTGCATCCTCTGCCCGGCGCTCGCACCCTACGGCGAGGGATGGCGCGGAGACGATGCCATCAAGCTAGATGTCCGGTACGAAGCGGAGCATCCCCCAAAATACACATGCGTGCCGCAAGACCCCGGGCGCGGTACACGTCCTGCATGATCTTCTTGCAGAGTCCGGCAGCCTGCTTGGCGAGACCTTCGCCTCAATCCGGCCGAACCATAGGCTCAACGCCCCACTCGCGGGGCCTCCTTGCAATCAGCCCCCAGGAATTCCATGAATCGACGAATCTTGACCTGCCTGCTCGCAATATCCTTACCTGCGAGCGCGATCGTCATTCGTCACGATGTCGACGACTCCCAATATCGCGCCACGACGATCGAGTTCCCCGCGCTAGCCGATCTGCCTAGCGAGGGACACGGGGTTTTGATTGCGCCGCAATGGGTGGTCACTGCAGCTCATGCAGTGACTTGGCAATCTGAAGTCAAAGAAGTGCTGCTCAACGGGAAGGCCAGAAACGTCGAAAAGGTCATCGTTCACTCCGGCTACAAGAAGTTGCCGCAGGATCTGATCGATCAAGCCATCAAGACGGGCGATGCAACACACATCGTGGACTTTCTTGCATCGCAAGATGACATTGCCTTGATCAAGCTGGCGACGCCCGTGCTGGATGTCACTCCGGTAAAAATGTTCTCCGGAAGCGATGAGCTGGGACGGACCGTCAAGCTCATCGGCAAAGGCGCAACGGGAACGGGACTGGCCGGGCAGAATGCCAGCGCCTCACATCGCACCGATCTTCGTCACGCCTACAACAAAATTGTTGACTCGAACGATCGCTGGATTTGCTACGTCTTCGACAAGCCGCCCGCAGGGCTCGACCTCGAAGGCATATCGGGAGACGGCGATAGCGGCGGCCCCGTTCTGGTGAACGTCGAAGGCCAATGGCAATTGGCCGGCTTGGCTTCTTGGAAGAAGCATGCATACGACAATGCCCTGGTTCTTCACCCCGGCTTCTACGGACAGAAAAACTACAACGTGCGGGTCAGCCACTACGTGAAATGGATTGAAGACCAGATCCGCGCAGACAACGCATCGGCTCCGGGAAGCTGACTACACGATGAAAACCGGGGTCAGAGTGCACTTTCTGAGCCCGTAGAGGACGGAAGAATGATTCGCTTGAACAGCGCTGTGCGAAGCAAGGACAACATCCGCGCGAGTCAATCAACACACCCACCCTTCGTATCGGCGAGCGCTGATTCAAACGGGTAACTCCCCCGTCGCCTTTTTCGGCCGGAGCGGATCGACCCGATGCTGAGCATGATCGACCTGCGCGGCTCGGACGCGAGCCGCTAGTTCAACTATGCGCGGTGCGCGTGTTGGACTACGGCGATCATCTCGCTTCATCATCGAGTAGCAATTAGGCTATGTGCCATGACATTCTTGCTGTCCTGGCGCATTTGGTTCTTCGTGACAGTAGGCGTTGTCGCCGCATGTCTTCTAGGAAGCGTTTGGGCTGCCCTTCCGCTCTCCCATTTCTTCCCTCAATCCTTCAACAGGTTCTACGTTTCGTACTGGTGGCTTTCTTTGCTGGTGGGCTTATCCGCCTCATCGATTGTCGGGCTCATGCTTGTGCTGTTCGATGCATCCTTCTCATGGCTGTCCCGCCTCATCTGCACCGTCGTCATCGCGCCATTCGCTCCACTGCAACTCCCTCTCATCGGCTATTGGCTCTATCGTATTGAGCGCCCACGACATCTCGAGCGGCGCGCAACGACGGGCACATGCCAGTAAGGCCCTCGGCATTCGTGGGAGGGCCGATACCAATAGAAGGGACGGATGAATCATTCGCTCGAGCAGCGCCGCACGCGACCACGGGGACATCCGCGCAAGTCACTCAACGGTAGATGAGAATGGCCCGCCCAATCGACGATAGAACTCTCGAAGCAATAGAAGCCAGATGCCTTGCCGCTAGCGGGACCCTGGGTTTCTTACATCGAAGGTCGCGATCACACGAGCGGTTCCAGTTTCATACGAACCGGCACATCCGACGAACGACGCAACGACATCGAACTGTATGGCGCGTCAGACGAAGATCAGGACTTCATCGCGCACGCCCGTCAAGATCTTCCGCGTCTCCTCGCCGAGGTGCGGCGCTTGAGGGCTCTGGAACCAAAGATGGCCTAACAAGGTCAGCGACGACTCTACGACGCCAGCAAACGACGGCGCGGTCCATGCCCTCGGGTTGTCGACAGGGTACTGGTGGATGGGGCGACGGCGGCATGAACCGACGGCCAGCCCTAGAGTAAGCCCTCGTTCGGACAGCACCCCACGCGGCCACGAAGACAACCACGCACGACAACCAGCTGGATCCGCCCTCAGACGCCAGCGAGAGCCTATTCAAACGGAACATTCCTCTGGCCCGTTTTCGGAAGAGACAGCTCATGTTGAAGCTTTGCCGACATCTGCGCGTACTCGAGGTGGCAGACTTCCCGCTCCCTCTCTCGGTTCCAAAGGATGACCGCAATGCCTAGCAGCCACACGACGGCTGGTGACGACAGCTTCACGGTTGAGGTGACCAGCGTTCCGGATCGAAATCGTCTGGTGGCCGAAATCTGGAGAAACGGCGTAATGGTCGCAGAGGTCGGCAATGACGGACCGACTGAAGCCTTCACTCTCGAAATCTACGCGCGCGACTCGAGCGCGCCTTGGACCTTTGGTCTGGAAGAGTGGATGTCGGCGTTGAATGAAGCAAAGCGTCGACTTTTGGGAGCGCACGAGATCTAGAAAATGAGGACGGAGGAAGTATTCGTTTGAGCAGCGCCATTGTCTTGTGGAGCGTCTCGGCATTCCTCCCAGGCTGCGGAGGCGCGTGTCTGTCCAGAGCCAGCACTCACTCTTGACTACTGACCGATGCCTGTCACCCGGCGTCCCATTTCGTATCACACAATACGAGAGGAAAAGGCGGCAGCTTCCTTGTCCAACAAAGGATGAAGTGCGTGATCGGCGCGGTCAGGCCAGGTGCATCCCCGACACGTACCTCGGTAATCTCGCGCTCGCTGTCGTGGCCCCGACATACCTCGAGCATCAGCCCTCATGAATGATCCGATCACTCATTGCCCCATTTGCGGCTTTGGCCCATTTCCGGAGCCCTACGCTTCTTCGATCGAAATTCGATGGTCTTACGAGATATGCCCTTGCTGCGGGTGCGAGTACGGCTACACCGACAATGAGCAGCACTTCGCCAGGTGGGTCGCGGGCGGCTGCAATTGGTCCGCTCCGAAAGAACGGCCTCGAGACTGGTCGCTCACGCGCAGTTGCAAAACACCATTCGGCCTTGGCCGCCATCGACCACGAGCGAAAACAGGGGTCAGAGTGCACTTTCCGAGTAAACAGCGATGAGAGCGCCCTTGCCCAAAAAAACGGGATGAATTGTTCGTTCGCGACAAATGTCGCCGGAGGTGGCGCTGACGCTCGGTAACGGGCTCGCATGCCGTCTTGGTCGCTTGGACGCGCAGCCTAACTACTTCCTTTCCCGTGTCGGGTCGGCGTAGGACGATTGGAGTTTTAGGGATGGACGAAGGCATCTCCCGCTGGCCATCAGCGGGAGAAATTGCTCACATCCCCTGTTCCCAAGGTCACCTCGCCGCTCACCCATCAAACCCGTCGACGAAGATCAGATCGACATCGACTTGCAGCTCGAATGCCCCCACGTCGGCAGCCGCGCCGGCTTCGCGCGCGTACGGCTCGCCGCGCTGGTCGAACGGCAAAGCATGGGGATTCGAACCGTGATCGATGGCGCAAGATGCCGCACCGAGCGCTGCCGTCAGGGTAGGTCCGCCGTTGTCGGCGAGCGGCAGCACGTGCGGATCGCAATTCAAATTGTCGGCGGGCAATGTGGCGTTGCCGCCCGCTGGATCGAGGATGTCGTGGTTTCCCGTCACCGCGATCGAGCTCAGCGAAAGCACCGATGCCCCGCACTGCCCTTTGATGATCGAGCTGGACACATCCATCGTCGCTGCGCTCGTTTGCGACCTGATATCCGAACAGGGCGCCGCGGCCACGTTGCTGGAAATGGTGGAATTGTGGATCGACGATACGAATGGGCCGCCGAAGAGCGCGATGGCCGATCCCGCTTCGGTTGCCGTGGACGTATTGCCCACGATCGTGCTGTTGCTCATCGTAAGACCGTTGAACGTGGTGATGGCGGATCCTTCGATGGAGGAATTCGAGTTGATGGTGCTGTCGTCGAGAGTCAGGCTGAAGGCCCACACGCCGCCGCCACTTAGAGCGGCAGAGTTTCCATAGATGGAGGACCGCGTTATCTCGGCGGCGTCGTACACGTACAGACCGCCTCCCTTATTCCCGCCCGCATTGCCTGTCACTTGGCTGTCGCTCATTTCGAGCGAATACGCGTGCAGGCCTCCGCCCAGCGCGGTGCCTCCGGTGGAGGTATTGCCGGAGATCACGCTCTGGACCAGAACGACGTGCGAGAGCGGCGCAAGAATGCCAGCGCCGTCGCCGGCGTCCACGTTGCCGCCGCTGATTTGAATCCGGCGCAAGGTCAGCGAATCGTTCGAAAGCATCTCCAGGACGCGGAACGGCACATCGGCCGACGCTCGCTGGATCGTGACCAAGCGATCCTCGCCGTCGATCGTCAGATTCCCTCGCGCGGCCAGTTCGCCATTCGCGCCACTGAGGGTGATCGTCTGGACACCGTCTGCGAACACGATGGTGTCGGCTCCCGTCCCCGCAATGCAGCCATTCACGGCCTCGCCGCTACTGACCGCCTGGATCGCGTCGCGCAAGGAACACGAGCCCGGCGAGGAGACATCCTGTTCCGTATCGACACTGATGGTGGCCGCATCGGCCGACGGCGCAAGCACGAGTGCCAACGCGAGAGCCAACCGATCGCGACGCGCGATGATGCGAGAGATTCGGAACCCTGACATTGGTTTCTCCTTGTGGAATCGCTGTGTGGTCAGCCTGTAAAGCGGATGGAGCATCTATTCGGTTGGATAGCGCCACGCGCGAGTACAGCCAGGGCAAGCTGGCCGGCGAGACTCTTCAATCGACGCAGCGGCACTCTTTCAAACGAATGATTCCCCGCTCCTCTTCCACAATCGTGTCGAAAGCCTCAAGCCGATGCATCGGGCATCGTCTGTTCGTCGTCGATCGCATCCCTGCGGGCCTGATCACGCTCCGCCTGCCATTGCTTCTGCAGGCCCGCCGCACCGCCCTTGTCCTTGCCGAGCTTGTCCGCCATGCGCATCGCCCAGGCCGGCGGCGGCGTGTCGCTGTCGGCAATCCTCGGCGCACCGCGCGTCGCGACGCCGAGCACATCCGCGCAGGTCTTGATGCCGATCAGGACATAAAGGATGCCCATCGGCGAGTGGGACATCGCCATCGCGAACATGCCGAATAGGATCGCGAGGTGCAGCACGATCACGCGGCCCATCCGTGCCTGCGCGTAGTCGCGCAGCGCCGCGAAGCTCGCGCCGCGGATGCGCGTCAGGTCGGCCACGAGCTCGATGCCGAGGAAGACCGCAATCGCGAGCGCGCCGCGAAGCACCTGCTGCCACGACAGCTGCCACATCGCCTGATCAGGGTAGTTCTGGTGCACGACCAGCGCGATGACGCCGACGAAGACACCGTGCGCGAGCGTGAAGCCGAACGTGGCGATCGCGTACTCGCCGATCAGGCCCATCTCGGCCGGCTTGTCGTTGACCTGGATACCAAGCCGGTTCGAGTGCCGCCAGTAGCCTCGCTTGCGCGTCCACGCGCGATGCGCGAAGAGCCGGATGAGCGTGCAGAACCCGATCAGGAGGTTCTCGAACCAGTACAGCACGAGCACGTTGATCGCGGACCAGTGGAAATACAGCACGCCGACCAGCGGCACGACATTGATCAGCAAGGCGAGCACGACGGCGCCGAACTTCGACGGCTGCGGCACGCCGGTGGAAGGCACATTCGGTGCGGCAGTGTCCATGACGACCCTCCCCCGATCGTAGGCATGCCCATGTTAGCGGCAAGCGCGTCGCGCCGCGCGCAACCTGTCGCAAGGGAACGCAGGACCACTCTGTATGAGGCCGCACCCTCGCCGCAGCTCTTTCCTGGGCGAAAAGGGATCGTGATGCACCCGTGGATGCCTAAGGCCGCATCCACACTGACGAGACGAGAGCGCACAGCAACGCGATGCCTAGAACCAGCCCCAGGCCTCGAACCATCCAAACGACTCGGCGCGCGTAGGGCGGCGTACTCGAACCATCCGGATTGTTGAACCCGCCCGGAAGGTCATCTTCGAGCGTCGCGACCAGGCCGTTGACGAAAATGGCGAGGGTCGCAATGACAAACGAAACGAGAAAGCTCATGCCCGAGACAGCCGAAAGCCCGACTGCGAGCAGCGTCGAAAGGAGCCATGGAAACAAGCGCAGCGCGAGGGATTTCACGATGTACCTCAGGGCGACGACGACTCCAAGTCTCGCGTGAACCGACGACGCAATTCAGTGCGAACAATCACTGCTTCGCCCCCTTCTCTTTCGGAAGCTTCTGCTTCACGCGCTCGTACAGCGACACGCGCCCAAGTGCCTTGTCGAGCCGGTCGAGCGCATCGACGAGGTGCTTCGCTTCCTTGTCCAGTTCGACCGATGTCTGGTTGAGGATTTCCCACAAGGGCTCGAGGCGTCGCACCAGCTTCTTGCCGGCTGCAGAAAGGCGCAACCGACGGCTGCGTGCGTCGTCGGGATCCGGCTCGGACTCGACGAGCCCGGCTTCCTCGAGGGAGCGGCGCGTCTGGCTGACCGACGAATGGCGGATGCCGAGCATCGTCGCGAGTTCGCCGACCGAGAGCGCGTCCGCTCCGGCCAGCTGTTCCAGAATGCCGACCCAGCGCTGCTGAATCGCGAAGCCGAGTTCAGCGTAGATGCGTCCGGCATCTTCATCGAGGCTCTCGGAGAGTCGGCGAAGCCGCGCACCGATGGCCGCCGGGCCATACTTACGTGTGCGGTCCATTGCGCTCCTTGCATATCTGTAGGCACCTACATATCATGTCGATCAGACCTCCGAGCATCGGTGCGACGCTGTGCGCGTGTGGATTCTAGCCATCTTCTTCGCGGCTTTCGTCTGTGTCGCCAACGGCGAGGAAGCCGCGGCGTCGAATGGCGCCGACGGTGCGGCCCGCCTCTACTCGCCGGAAGAACTCCGCGAGGATCTCGACCAGATGTACCGAGGGCTGCAAGCGGCGCATTTCGATCTCTATGCGTTCACGACCAAGGCGGAACTCGATCGGCGCTATCACCAGGCGCGGGCGAGCCTGCGTCAGCCGTTGACCTTGCTCCAGGCGAAGACGCAGTTCCAGTTGTTCGCCGCTCTGGTGCGCATGGGGCATACGCGCGTCGACTCGCCGGCTGCGGATTGGCGCCGATATCGCAAGGATGGCGGCAAGGGATTCCCGCTGCAGATCCGCATCGTCGACGAGCATGTCTACGTCGCGGAGAACCTCAGCGGCCTCGACGACATCAAGCCGGGCGACGAAATCAGGAGCATGGATGGTCAATCCATGCGGCAGTGGCTCGCGCGAACGGAGCGGCACGTATCCGCCGAAACGGCCGCGATGGCGCATTCCCTGATGGAGTACGACTTCGCGATGTATGCATGGCTCGAACTCGGTCCGGTCGAGGACTTCGACATCACCATCGATCGCTTCGGCGCTCCGCCTCGTCGCCTGCGACTGCCCGCGCGAACCAGCGGACAAATGGATACCGCGCGCGCCGCGCAGCCGCGCGGCTTGGATCTGGAGCGACCCTTGCGCGCTGCGCGGATCATCGAGCGCGGCGTCGCCTACCTGCGCCCAGGTCCGTTCTACAACGCCGGGGCGAAGACCGAGGCCGACGCATGGGATGTGTCGGGCTTTCGCGATTTCATCGATCGATCGTTCGGCACGTTCCAAGCGGCCCATGCCGATCGGCTCATCGTAGACCTGCGCGGCAATCCAGGCGGCGACAACCTCTTCAGCGACATGATGGTTTCGTGGTTCGCCAACCGCCCGTTCCGGTTCGCTTCGCAGTTCAAGATCAAAGTCAGTGAAACGTCGATCGCCGCGAATCAGGCGCGCATCGATCACGATGCGGCCGCGGCGGGTCCCATTTCTCAGAAGTTCGCGCAGCTCTACGCGCGGTCCCGCCCCGGCGACATCGTCGACTTCGATATCCCCGTGACGCAACCGCGAACGGGCTCCCGCTTCGAAGGCAAGGTTTTCGTCTTGATCGATCGGCAGTCCTATTCCAATGCAGTGGCGGTCGCCGCGCTCGTCCAGGACTACGGATTCGGCACGATCCTCGGAGAAGCGACATCCGACATGGCGACGACGTTCGGTGCGATGGAACAGTTCAGCCTGACCCACACGGGACTGTCCGTCGGCTTTCCGAAGGCGAGAATCGTGCGACCCAATGGCGACCTGCGCTCTCGCGGCGTCACTCCCGACAAACCGTTGCGGATCCCGATCGTGCAATCGCCCGCCGACGACGTGTTGCGCGAAGCAGCGGCCATTGCGGCGGATGGATAGTCGGCCGAACGATCGTGAGCTGTACTAGCCTTTCCCCGGCAGGCTTGGTGTGCAGTCCAACGACTCGCTTTCCAGTGTCGTCTCCCCACCGTCGATCGCGATGCCACGGAGGCAGTACCGGGCATGCACGACAGTCGGCGCGAAAGCGAAAAGCGCGAGGCATCGAAAGGACTTGTAAAGCCGCACGTAAAGACTCGCTACATTCAGGGCCACGTCACGCTGGTACGCGAGGCCGCGAGTAGCATCGTTTGCATGCGGATATTTCGGATGTCGTCCTCGTGAGGCCCGCGGTCATGTTCAGAGTAAATCATTCGGTCGGCCTGCTGCTTGCCGTGGCAGGCGTTGTCGTGGCAGCACGCGCATTGCCGGCGCAAGCAGCAGACGGCGATTCGGCGCCTTCGACGCCGGTCATGTCCGGCGTCCTGGCCGGCAGCGCGAGCACCGCGCCGAGCCTCGATCCCGCGCCCACGCGACCGCCAGCGACTGTGTATACGCCGCCGAACGCCGCGCAATTGATTCAATTGCTGGCTCCGGTCGCGGTGTTCCCCGACACGCTGGTTGCCGAAGTGCTCGCTGCGGCGAGCTATCCGGATCAAGTCGTGGCCGCCGATGCGTGGCTGGCGCAGAGCGGCAAGCCCACCGGTGCAGCGCTTCAGCAGGCGCTCGAGCAGCAGAACTGGGACGACGGCGTGAAGGCGCTGACGGTGTTTCCCGAGGTATTGCATCAGATGGCGCAGAACCCGCAGTGGACCGCGGCGCTCGGCGATGCGTACGTCAACGATCCGGTCGACGTCATGAACGCCGTGCAGGCGCTGCGTCAGAAGGCTGTCGCCAGTGGCAATCTCAAGTCGAACAAGTACCTCACGGTGACGAGCGCACCGAACGACATGGCCAAGCTCCCGGCGGACGCCTCGGCGGACTCGTCCGAGCCGCCGGTGTATGAAGGGCCTGCGGTGGTGCCGCCGCCCGAACGCATCGTCGAGGTCGCGCCGGCCGATCCAGACAACGTGTACGTGCCCTACTACGATCCCGGCGTTTTCTACGGCGCGCCGATCGGCGTGTGGCCGGGTTACGCATACGCATGGCCGGCGCCGTTCTACTACGGCCCCGACTTCGGAGCGTTCGCGTTCGGCGCCGCCATCGCGATCGACATCGGCTTCGGTCGTTCGTGGGGTTGGCATTCGTGGCACACGCGCTGGGGCCCGGGCTACTACGGACATGGCTGGCGCGGGCCGACCGTCGTGCACGACAACCATCCCTATGTCGATCACTCCGATCGCATCGTCAACCATTTCGCGCCGCGCGACTCGTTCGGACGCGGCCGCATCGAACCGCCGGCGCACGGCGAGGCGCGGCTCGCCGACACGCCCGCGCGCACGGGATCCAATCCCGCGCCGGCACGCGGCGCCGCGTTCTCCGGCACTCGTGTCGCGCCGGAGAATTTCAGCCGCATGTCTATGCCGCACTTCGATAGCCCGGTGACGCAACGCGGCAGCAATGCCGAACGCGGACAAACCGCTTCCGCCGCGCCCGCCCCCGCTCGCGAAGGCGCGCTTGCGTCGAGTCACTACGCGCCTGCGCGCACCGCGATGGGCACGCGCGAGCCCGGCGCTTCGACCGGTTATGCGCGAGGCGAAGGTTTCGGCCGCGGCATGCCCATGCAGTCGCGCGCCTTCGAGCAGCGCCCCCTGTCGCCGCGAGGGAATGTCGCACCGCGATCTTTCCAGGGTGGCGACTTCGAGCCTCGCGGCCCTGCGGCGGTCGGCCGGTCGGCGCCATCGGGCGCCGCGCCGCGCGGTGGAGGCAACGGCGGGCGCGCCGGCAACGCAGGGCGTCGCTGACGTTAGCGTGCAGGACTCGAGGCGCCCAGAGCCCAGCGCCGCCATCGCTCTCGCCGAGGACGGAGCGATTCCTATTTCCGAGCGGCAACCTCCGCCGCCCTAGTGGGAACATCACCGGCGATCGGTTGCGGCGACGCGCCCTTCCACCGCCAGAGTACGACGATCAGCAGCACATCGACGACGACCGCGAAACTGCTCGCTTCGGGTCCGAAGGTGCCGCCGGTGACCCATTCGGGCTTGTCCTGCAGCAGCGGATGGAACCAGCCGGTCTGCCCGAAACCGCTCACGTCGAAACCGAGCAGGTGGCCAAGCGCCCAGTTCCAGCCGAGGTGGATGCCGACCGGCATCGCGAGGCTGTGCGTGCGCAAGTAGGCCAAGCCGAGCAGTACTGCGCCGAGGAAGAGTTCCACGGTGGCCCAAGCCAGGGTCGCGCCGTGCATGCCCGGGTTGTCCCAATGGCCGGTCGCGAACAGCAAGCCCATGGCGATCAGCGCGACCCACGGTCCCACACCCGCCACGAGGCGTTGGAACACGAAGCCGCGGAACAGCGTTTCCTCGAACAGCGCGACGAACAAGAACACGTAGGCGCCGCGCACCAGCGTCGCCAGGCTGCGCGCGGGGTCCAGTTCCAGGCGCGCGCCACCCACCGCCCAGATCATCGCCACCGCGAGCAGCGCGGTCGCGACGCCGAAACCGGTGCCGACGCCGAGCTCGCGCGCCCAGCGGCGGTCCAGCACGAAGCCGATGCTCGACAACGGCTCCCTGCGCAAACGCACGCAGATCCAGGTGACCAGCAGCAGGAAGCCCAGCCGCAGCGGCTCCAGGCCGTCCTTCGGCACCCCCAGTTGCTGCAGCGCGTGGCTCACCGGCGTGTAAACCAGCCGACTCGCGAGCATCAGCGCGATGAAGACGAGGATCCACCAACCGTTGCGCAGGTGGCCGTCGGAACCGAAGAGTATCTTCTTCAAGCGCACCTCGAGAGGAAGCAAAAGGATCGGAACAGGGGCCGGATGGTCGCCCAGGCTCACAATGTATCTTTACATTAAGATACTTGATGTCAAGGTATACTTGAACGATCGCCCGGACAGCCCTATGGCACGACAGACGGAACGCGACGACGACAGGATCGACCGGCTGCTGGCCGAGTGGCAGACGGAGCGGCCGGAACTCGACTCGGCCGCGATGGCCGTCGTCGGCCGGCTGCTGAACATCGGGCGCCAGCTGGAAGCGCGCGCCAACACCGCACTGCGGCCGCTCGGCCTGCACTACACCGATCTCGACGTGCTGGCGACGCTGCGCCGCGGAGGACGCCCCTACCGGCGCACGCCGACCCAACTGCGCGATTCGGTGCTGATCTCGTCAGGCTCGATGACCGCCTGCCTCGACCGCCTGGAGCGCAACGGCCTGGTCGAGCGCATCGCCGATCCGCACGATCGCCGGTCCAGCGCTGCCGCGCTGACGGGTGAAGGGCGCAAGCTGATCGACAAGGCCATCGCGGTGCGCTTCGGGGAGGCCGCGGATGCGCTTGCGGGCTTGTCTGCCGGCGAACGCTCGCATCTTGCGGCGCTGCTGAAGAAACTGGGCCAGACGTTGGAGCGGTAAAACAACTACGGGTCGACCACGCACCAACGAACCTCGCCGACTGATGCCAGTAGGCACCCGTTCAAACGGATAGTTCCTCCCTCCCCGCGTCCGCTTCTTCACTGCCCCGACTTCCGGCAGCGTGCGAATCACACGCCCGCGCAGCAACCCGATAGGCCCTGGGCGACTTGCCGGTGACACGCTTGAAGGCCGTGCTGAAGGCGCTTTCGGATGCGTAGCCGAGCGATTGGGCGACCACCGTCACAGGCGTGCGCTCTTCGCGCAACGCGCGTTCGGCAAGGCGCATGCGCCACTCGGTGAGGTAGGTCAGCGGCGCAACACCGGCGATCGTTCTGAAATGGAGTGCGAACGTCGTGCGGGACATCGCGCATGCTTTGGCGAGTTCATCGAGGTGCCAGGCGCGCGACGGATCGCCGTGCATCAACCGCAAGGCGGGCGCAACACGTGTGTCGCCCAGCGCCCGCAGCCATCCGGCGGGCATCGCGGTGGACGTTTTCAGATGGGCGCGCAGGATCTGGATAAAAAGAAGCTGCGCCAGTTGTGCGGACGCGAGCTGCGTGCCGGGCTGTTCGGTGGCCCGTTCTTCGACCAGCTGCTGGAGCAGCCAGCGGAAGGCCGTCGCCTGCGGCGAGGCGGCCGGTACGTGTATCCACGGCGGCAGAACATCCGACAGCAGCCGCCCGCTGGCTGGATCGAGCAGGACATGGCCGCCGATGTGGCCGAAGTCGGCGCCGTCGCCCAACTGCGCCGTGGTTCTGCCCGCGCCGGCAAATGCGCTCATCGCGTCGACAGGCGACACACTCAGATCGCTGGCGAGCACGAAGGATCGCTTCGCGGACAGAAGCCCGACGTCTCCGATGTCGAAGCGAATCGGCTCCGCCTCGCCGTCGATGCGAACCCAGCAATGACCCCTCACGATCGCAAAGAACTTGATCTTGTCAGGCGCCGGGAAACGGAGAGCCCAAGCACCGCCCGCGGTGAAACCACCGGTGACGAGCGATTGGGCGCTCGTGAACTTGAGGACGTCGGAGAAAGGATCGGCGCTCATATCCGCACTATCGCGAAAGTAATTCGCACTTTCAATTATTCACAGTACGGACCACCCTGCCTAACCTGGGTGGACCAATCCATCAGGAAATCGGCATGAACGAACCATGCGTACTCGTCACCGGAGGAACCGGCTTCATTGCACAGCACTGCATCCTCGCCTTGTTGCGCGAAGGGTATCGCGTGCGAACCACCGTCCGTTCGCTGGCGCGCGAAGCGGAGGTACGGAACAACCTCAGGACGGGTGGCGCCGAACCGGGGGATCGCCTGTCGTTCGTCACCGCGGATCTGGGCGACGACCGTGGTTGGGCGGAAGCCGTCGCCGGGTGCACCTACGTGCTGCACGGCGCTTCGCCGACGCCGTCGGGCGATCAAATCCGCGAGGAAGATTGGATCAGGCCCGCCGTCAACGGCAATCTGCGCGTTCTGCGCGCCGCGCGCGATGCCGGGGTCAAGCGTGTCGTACTGACCTCCGCCTTCGGTGCGATTTGCGCCGGGCATCCGCAACTGAATCGGCCATTCGATGAGACGGATTGGAGCGACCTGACGGGCAGCAACATCTGGCCCTATCAAAAGTCGAAGACGCTTGCCGAGCGTGCGGCCTGGGACTTCATCGCGCGAGAAGGCGGCGACTTGGAACTGTCCGCCGTCAACCCGACCGCAGTGCTCGGGCCGGTACTCGGCCCCGACTATTCGCATTCGATCCGGACGATCACGAACATGCTGGATGGCCAGCGCGGATGCCCGAAAGTCAATTGCGGCTTCGTCGATGCGCGGGACGTCGCGGATCTGCATCTGCACGCCATGCTTCATCCCGCCGCCAAGGGCGAGCGCTTTCTTGCGATCGCCGGCGACAGCCTGTGGCTGAGCGAGGTGGCGAAGGTGTTGCGCCGTCGCATGGGCACGATGGCCAGCAAGGTGCCGACATGGGAACTGCCGAACTGGCTGGTACGCCTTGCAGCGCGGCGGAACCGTGGGCTACGCGGCGTCGCCACACTGCTCGGCAGGAACATGAACGCGACGAGCGAAAAGGCCATCCGCCTTCTCGGCTGGGCGCCGCGTTCAAGTGAAGAGGCCATCGTGGCGACGGCCGAAAGCTTGATTCGGCTGGGCTTGCTCCGCGAGTCGAAAGAAGGCGCGTAACGTGTCTGGGACGAAATGATAGATGGAGGAACTATTCGTTCGAATAGCGCCGAGTGCGGCTGAAGGTACGGCCTCGCAAGTCAGCGAGATTCGGCAACCGACACCGACGGAAGCTGATTCAGATGGAAAATCCTCGGTCACTTTTCCCCGTCCGGCCGCCGCCTGTCGTCGAAGGTCGCACAGCTCCCGGCGACACCGGCAGTCCCCGCTCCGTCAGCCTCCCTCCGCCATCGTTCCAATAGCCATGTGCAACATCGGAAGCAGCAGCGGAATGCCGAAGGCACCGATCATGCCCAACGGCTTGAACGGACTGTTCGAGGGCATGACGAACACGAGCGAGGTCATCGCGACCCCGATCGCTGTGGGAATCAACAGCCAAATCGGGGAGTTCCTGAGCGCTCTTCCGCCGCCCGACAGGTACAGCCCGCTCAAGCCCCAGAAGCCGAACAGGCCGACGCACGACAAGAGAGCTGCGAATGCGCTGGGAACGAAGTCCGGATTGACTGCCGCGCCCCTGGCATAGGTCGAAACCAGCACCAGGAGACCGAACAGTGCAAACAGCGTTACCGGTACACCGAGCACGATGACCTCGGCGACGAATAAAAATTTGAACACCTTCCTCGGCATGTCGATCCCCTGTCGAACGGCATTGCCTTATTGAACGAGAGGAAAGGACCTCCGTCCATCCCATCGTCGCATTTCCGTCAGGACATGATGACGCACCGCGGCTACCGACTCACGGACGAAATCTGCGCCGTTGGAGGAGTCTTGTTCGCCAGTGCGAGCCGGCATTCAATCCCTGCGGGTTGCTTGGTCGCGCAGCTCGGGACAGCAGCTGCCACCGAAGGCGTAGAACTCGGGCCGGAATCGAGAAAGGCCCCCGACGAAAGTCTGGGGTGACGAGCACTCCGACTGCCTTGACCTAGCCTTTCAGAAGGTCGGTAATGGACGCTCTGCTCTACTGGGGAAGCAGATGCGGCCGCTCAGAAACGAGGCGCTGGGTAGTCTTCACGACGATTTGGAGCGCGTCGCCGCGAAGGCAGCTCGCCTCTGCGCGGAGCAACCCTTGACTGTATGGGTCGATCACATCGATCAGGTCTTCATAGACCTTCCGCCTGAAGTGATCCATGCGCCCCGGGACTACATCGTGGGCACCTACGACGGCCGCTCGAACAGTATGCCCGCGAAGATCGCTCGGGACCTCACTGAGATGAAACGTCGACACGGCCGGACCCAATAAGCACGGAAATCCTGGCGCTAGCGAGCCGACAGCAACTGCGTGTCACGGTTCGCCGCCTATTGGCGTTTGGAAGTCCGTAGGGCCTCTCGGATGAACCTCCGGAGCAGCATCCCGTCCCTGACGGAGCAGTGCGAGACGTGGCACTCAAGATCCCGCTTTTGAAGGATCGAATTTTTGCACAGAGGAAATGACCTATGGGCGACTCATTGAACGACCTTAAGCGGCGCTGCCACGAGAAATCCGATCCATCGCCTACCGAGAGAATAGCGCGCGGCGAGATGATCTGGATTAAAGGCCTTCCAGCAAGCGCGGACAAAGGCACGGTCGCGCTGCGCACGAGCTTGGATCTTGTCACAATCATCCGCGAAGAGGACATTCACGCTGTACGCGAGCAAGATGACGAGTTTTGGGTTCAGGTGGCCGCTGAAACGAGCGTATTGGTGCGTCTCGAAAAAATAGCGAGAGTCCGTCCATCGAGCGGAAAAACGGGAGAATGCGGCTGTGGCACTCAAGAGCCGCTCAAGAAGGCGCGCGACATGGTCACGCGGCGTAGTTTAGGCGGGAGGGAATTCGGGCGGCCCGGCGCGCATGGCTTCTACTTCCCCGGCATATGTGATCCCGTTTGCTTTGTCTACATGGAATGTATTCCATATGGAACTGATGAACAGTTCTGCGTGCCGATTCTTAGCTGCTATAGCAACTGCGAGTAGCCTTGAGCCGGGAAGCCTACTCGTCCCGTTAGCAGCAGAAGTCGGCGTTGCATGTTGAACCTGGCAAGATTGATACATTTTTTGGAAGCCATCACGGTCCCGCGCATTCGCCTTGGCAGAGCCATCACTCGGCATCGAGGAAATCCCCCGAGGGGCGCTGCTGCAACTGACAAGGCATCGAACGGGCTCGGATCAAATCCGGGCCCGTTGTTTTTGGCGGGAACAGTTTGCGGACACCAGGCGTCGTGAAGGAATTTCCCTCGACGCATTCACACACAGTTGACCTAACTGCGAGCCAATATTGATGTGCGCCGCCGAGGTTGATTACGGAACCGCCACCATGGCCCCCGAACTTCGCTGCCCGTCGTGTGGGCAGAGAACGCATTCGATGCGCGCGATCGCGCCGGGCATCGAGATGGTTTGCGCGGAGTGCGCTGCGGCGCTTCAAGCGAATGACGTTCGCGAAGTTGCCCGCACTCATCGACGAGACGATCTGCTTACTCGGCTGCCCGCATTGATCCGAAAGGTCCGCGAGATGGTTGGTCTCGAATGGGAGCGCGGCCGTAAACGCGCCAACCGCGGTAGGTAGGTCGCACTTTGCAGCGCTCGCTACTCGCCCATGACTGAATGGCGCATTCCGGCCGCGCCCACAGTCGATGTCGTATTCAGCACCAAGACGGTAGCGTCGGCTCCGCGTCGCGGCGCTTTGCAGGAGCATGCGGGCGCGTTCCAGACCGCCGATCTGGAGATCGACATGAAAGAGCTCGACGTTGGAACCAAGATGATCGATTCCGCAATGTACGACCGCGCGTCCTCGACGTTGCTCGTCCGATTTCGCCCTTGGCACGTGGAAGAATTTGCCGAGGTTCCCGAGAGCGTCGTTTCCGCATGGCGTATCTCTGATGAACCCGACGAGTTCTTCGACGCCAAAATCCGGCGACGATTTGCCAGCCGGCGGCTCGGCCAATTGAACGCTGCGAGCCAACGCTGACGCTGTCTAATGTCGTGCATCCGCCTCGCAGATGGTCACGTCGCGTACTGATACGAGCGCACCTTGGTGAGAAGTGGTACTACCGCGACGGGACGAAGACGATAATCTTTGTCGTGGCCAACGGAAAGATGCTGTGGATTGAAGAGGTTCGCTGACGCGCCATCCACGCCGACATCCGTGTGCTGCTTGGCGCATACTCGCTGCACCGAAACGCTACAGGCAGACGAATGCGCAAGACCATGGCGATCGCGCGTAACCTGACTTCGAATGGCCACTATCTCATCGGCTCGATCGCTGCCGAAAAGCTCGCGGGCATCAGGGGTATCTCGGAAGTTGCAATCGATTCGCAGCATCTCGATCGCACTACGCTGAGCTACTTGTCGGTCGGCGAAGAGCCTTTCGCAGAGATCGACTTTGCACTCGGGGCCTCCGGCCTCCACAGGGCTTGAAGCGCTAATACTCCAAGTGTTGAGCCAGGAGCGGCCGTCAAAGGGCGATCTTTGGCTCTTCGTTGCCGTTTCGGGGGCTTTCCCTTATGCCAACCTTACCCAGGAGCCACGCCCAGGGCGTCGAACATTGAGGGCTTCGCAAACGCGGGCCATGTAGCTTCCGGAGACGCTAAATTGCTCGGCGATCTCATTCAGGGCCAGGCAGAATCCGTACGGAGGCTCCGCAATGGACACGCCAAACCGCGACCCGCAAATCATCCAGGCATTCGGTCGGCTTGAGGCGCATCGTTGCACGGAGCCTTAGTGGCGGCATTTGAGAATGCCGGGCGTGTTGCGATAGATGCAGGCCGCCGCGACGAGAGTGAAGCCAAGCAACAGCAAGCCATACCAGTTCAACGTCGGAACACTGGAGGGCTGAGCCGCTCCGGCGACAGGCGTTACCATGAATTGGAAGTAGTCGGTATCAATACCGGAATCCCACGTGTACGCGACGCCGTCGATCACTTGATCGGGCACGTACGGCAACACGAAGCTGTATGCCTGAAGGGTCTGCCCCGCGAAGAACTCTGGTGACGTTGCTACTCCAGACTCATTCGTCACGGCAGATCCCACCGCGCTTCCATCGACGAAGTGCCCATACAGATCGCCGGGACAGAGGAAGTCGCCGCACATGTTGTCGAAATAAACGGTGATTCCAACGATGGGAGCGCCATCGTTATGCCTTGTGACTTTTACCGCAAAAGGTGCCCGCACAGGCGAATTCAGCGGAACGGCTTGTTCAACTGGTGACGCCGCGTCCGTATTTATGTACGTTGGCGGTAGGTCGCCGGCCCGCGCGACTGACACCGCTGCCGCAAAGCTGAAGAGCACCGCCAGCCCGGACAGGGTCAGCATCATCGAAATACGCTCCATAGATCCCTCCCAGCGAGCCTTGTCGTTATCACAGCAAAAGAACGCTACTCCGCACTTTTTTGCGACACATGCGGACGTTATCGAACGATCACTTGGTGCCCGGACCCGGAATCGAACCGGGATGACCTTGCGGTCGAGAGATTTTAAGTCTCTTGCGTCTACCGATTTCGCCATCCGGGCACGGATGGGCATGTTGCGGCCGCGTCGACATGGTAGCCGCTCGCGCGGGCCCGGACCAAGGCGCGCGCGTGGCGTCGGCGACGGCCGGTCGCGGCGGCCGTCATGCACGCGCGCGATATGCGTATGCTTGCGCGGCGAGCACGATCGCGCCGGACGCGCTATCTTCGGCGGCTGCGGCCGCCGGGCCGTGCCGGCGCCGCGGGGATCGTGGCGCGCGCAAACGCATCACGCCGCCGATTTGACGAGTAGACCGACGCATCCATGCCCCATTTGACCCATCTGCAACGCCTCGAAGCCGAGAGCATCGACATCCTGCGCGAGGCGGTCGCCGAGTCCGAACGACCCGTCATGCTGTATTCGATCGGCAAGGACAGCGCCGTCATGCTGCACCTGGCGCGCAAGGCGTTCTTTCCGTCGCGCCCGCCCTTCCCTCTGCTGCACGTCGATACGACGTGGAAATTCCGCGCGATGTACGACATGCGCGAGCGCATGGCGCGCGAGTCCGGCATGGAGCTGCTGATCCACAAGAACCCGGAGGCCGAACGGCTCGGCATCAATCCGTTCACGCACGGCTCGGCGACGCATACGGACGTGTGGAAGACGCAGGGGCTGAAGCAGGCGCTGGATCAGTACGGCTTCGACCTCGCCTTCGGCGGCGCACGGCGCGACGAAGAGAAATCGCGCGCGAAGGAACGCGTGTTCTCGTTCCGCACCGCGCAGCATCGCTGGGACCCGAAGAACCAGCGCCCCGAGCTCTGGCGCTTGTACAACGCGCGCCGCAATCCCGGCGAAAGCATCCGCGTGTTCCCGCTGTCGAACTGGACCGAGCTCGACATCTGGCAGTACATCCAGCAGGAAGACATTCCCATCGTGCCGCTGTACTTCGCGGCGCAGCGGCCGGTGGTCGAGCGTGACGGCCTGCTGCTGATGGTCGACGACGAACGTTTCCCGCTGCGCGACGGCGAGCAGCCGCAGCTGCGCAGCGTGCGCTTCCGCACGCTCGGCTGCTATCCGCTCACCGGCGCGGTCGAGTCGCTCGCCGATACGCTGCCGGCGATCATCCAGGAGATGCTGCTCGCGCGAACGACCGAACGCCAGGGCCGCCTGATCGACCACGACAGCAGCGGTTCGATGGAAAAGAAGAAGACCGAGGGTTATTTCTGATGGAGTCGCAGACCGCGCTGATCGAGACGGACATCGACCGCTACCTCGAACTGCACCGCAACAAGAGCCTGCTGCGCTTCATCACCTGCGGCAGCGTCGACGACGGCAAGAGCACTTTGATCGGGCGCCTGTTGTACGAAGCGAAGGCCGTGCTCGACGACCAGCTCGGCGCGCTCGACGCCGATTCGAAGCGCTTCGGCACGCAAGGCGACGCGCTCGATTTCGCCCTGCTGGTCGACGGCCTCAGCGCCGAACGCGAGCAGGGCATCACGATCGACGTCGCGTACCGCTTCTTCGCCACCGAGCGGCGCAAGTTCATCGTCGCCGACACGCCGGGGCACGAGCAGTACACGCGCAACATGATCACCGGCGCGTCGACCGCCGACCTCGCCGTGATCCTGATCGACGCGCGCAAGGGCATTCTGACGCAGACGCGCCGCCACACCTACCTCGCGTCCCTGGTCGGCATCCGCCGCGTCGTGCTCGCGATCAACAAGCTCGACCTGGTCGACTGGTCGCATGGCGTGTTCGCCGGCATCGAGCGCGAGTACCGCGCGTTCGCTGCACGGCTCGGCATCGCGAACATCGTCGCGATTCCGCTGTCGGCCCTCCACGGCGACAACATGACGTCGCCGAGCGCGAATACGCCGTGGTATCACGGCCCGAGCCTGCTGCAGCATCTGGAACAGGTGGAAATAGCCACTTCTGCCGACACCGGCCCGCTGCGCCTGCCGGTGCAGTGGGTGAACCGGCCCGATCACGCATTCCGCGGCTTCTCCGGACGCCTGCTCGGCGGCCGCGTGCGTCCGGGCGACGCCGTGCGCGTGCTGCCGTCGGGGCGGCAGTCGACGGTCGCGCGCATCGTCACGCAGGGTGGCGATCTCGACGAAGCGGTCAACGGCCAGTCGGTCACGCTGACGCTCGCCGACGAGATCGACATCAGCCGTGGCGACGTGATCTGCGCGGCCGGAGATCCGGCGGGCCTGGCCGATCAGTTCGAGGCGCACCTGGTGTGGATGGCCGAACAGCCTCTGCTGCCGGGCCGCTCGTACCTGGTCAAGCTCGGCGCGACCACGGTCGGCGCGTCGATCGGGCCGCCGAAATACCTAGTGGACGTCAACACGCTCGACCATCTCGCCGCCAAGACGCTGCAGCTCAACGAAACCGGCGTCGTCACGCTGACGCTCGACCGCGCGGTCGCCTTCGATCCGTATGCGCAGAACCGCGACATGGGCAGCTTCATCGTCATCGACCGCCTCGGCAACCAGACCGTCGGCGCCGGCATGCTGCACTTCGCGCTGCGGCGCTCGCAAAACATCCACTGGCAGGCGGTCGAGGTTGACAAGACGGCGCGCGTGCGCCAGAACGGCCACCGCCCCGCCGTGCTCTGGCTGACCGGCCTTTCCGGCAGCGGCAAGTCGACGATCGCCAACATCGTCGAGCGGCAGCTGCATGCGCTCGGCGCACGCACCTACCTGCTCGACGGCGACAACGTGCGCCACGGCCTCAGCAAGGATCTCGGCTTCACCGCGGCCGACCGCGTCGAGAACATCCGCCGCATCGGCGAGGTCGCGCGCCTGATGGTCGACGCCGGCCTGATCGTGATCACCGCCTTCATCTCGCCGTTCCGCTCCGAGCGCCTGCTCGCGCGCAACATGGTCGAGGCCGACGAGTTCGTCGAGATCTTCGTCGACACGCCGCTGGCCGTGGTCGAGCAGCGCGATCCGAAGGGCCTGTACAAAAAGGCGCGAAAGGGAGAATTGAAGAACTTCACCGGCATCGATTCGCCGTACGAAGTGCCCGAAGCGCCCGAGCTGCACATCGAAACCACGCACAGCGATCCGGAAACGGCGGCGACGCAGATCGTCGAGTACCTGGCGCGTCACGGCGTGGTCAAGCTGGCGCATTCGTAGGGATCGGCCGAGGAATCGCCCGGGTGGATCCTCCGCCCGCCCACGGTCAGCGCGAGTGGCAGTCGCTTCGTTTTTGCGAAGGTGACGCCGCGCGCGCCGAACTCTGCAAGAATCGACATCCTCCCTTACGACGACAGGACTCATCCCATGGCAAAGGATCTCGAAGGCAAGCGCGTCGCCGTCACCGGCGCATTCGGATCGCTCGGCGCGGCCGTCGCGCGCACGCTGCAGGCGGCCGGCGCCCGCGTCGCCGCGATCGATCGTTCGCCCGCGCCGCATGCCGGCACCGACCTCGGCGCGGCCGAGCTGTTCGGCGGCATCGACCTCGGCCACACCGACAGCGCCACGGCCGCGCTGGACGCCGTCGCCGCGAAGCTCGGCGGCCTCGATGCGCTGATCAATATCGCCGGCGCATTCCGCTGGGAGACGCTGGCCGATGGCAGCCCGGATACCTGGGACCTGCTCTACACGGTCAACCTGCGCAGCGCCGTGGCGGCGAGCAAGGCCGCGCTACCGCATCTCTCGAAGAACGCCAGCGGCCGCATCGTCAACATCGGCGCCGCGGCCGCCTCGAAGGCCGGTGCCGGCATGGGCGCGTACGCCGCCTCGAAGGCCGGCGTCGCGCGGCTCACCGAGGCCCTGGCGGAAGAACTCAAGGATCTGCGCATCACGGTCAATGCGATCCTGCCGAGCATCATCGACACGCCGCCGAATCGCGCCGACATGCCGAAAGCCGATTTCGACCGCTGGGTGAAGCCGGAGCAGATCGCCGACGTGATCGTGTTCCTGCTGTCCGATCGCGCGAGCGCGATCACCGGCGCATCGCTGCCGGTGGTCGGGCGCGTCTAGCCGAACGCGAGGGGCGACCCCGGGAGACATCGGACACCATGCCTCATCGCTCTTCGGCAGGACCGCGGCATCTCCGCGCGACGAGGGCCGCCCGTGCGATCGCCATCGCCGGCTCTCTCGCGACGGCCGCACTCGCGTCGATCACGGCCGCGCAGGCGGCAACACCGGCCGCGCGCGGTATCGCCGTCGGCGCGCAGTACGACACGACGCACGTCTACATCGGGCCGGCCGATTTCGATCGCTTCGTCGACAGCTTCATTGCGACGTTCGGCGGCAAGGCGTCCGACGCGATCGTCGCGAACGTGCTGCCCGTGCCGAGCCAGACGCGCTTTCGCGCCGTGCGCACGCCGGTCGGCGCGCTGTCGGCGTTCGCGTTCCAGACACCGGTGCCCTACCCGTTCGGCCAGGAGCGCACCGGCTACCTCGTCTCCGACATGGACCAGGCCCTGAAAGCGGCACGCGCCGCCGGTGCCGAGGTTGTCGTCGACAAGTTCAAGGATGCCATCGGCTACGACGCGATCATCCAGTGGCCGGGCGGCATCAAGATGCAGCTCTACTGGCATTTCACCGCGCCCTCGTCGCCGCCGCTCGCGACGATTCCGGACAATCGCGTGTACGTCTCGCCGGACGCGGCGGACCGCTTCGTCGCCGGCTTCGTGCGCTTCTCGCACGGGCGCACCGTTTCCGACAACAAGGCAGCCGATGCCGGCGAGATCGGAAAACCGCACGAGACCTATCGACGCATCCGCATCGAGTCGGCCTTCGGCAAGATGCAGGTCCACGTCAGCGATGGCCATCTGCCGTACCCATTCGGCTACGAGACGACCGGCTACGAGGTCACGGACCTCGAAGCGAGTTTGAAGAAGGCCACGTCGAACGGCGCGACGATCCTGTCGGCACCGTTCAAGTCGTCCGATCGCAGCAGCGCCATCGTGGAATTTCCCGGCGGCTACATCGCCGAGCTGCACAGCGCTCTCGGACACTGACCCGCCGCGGTCGCGCGGCGGCATCTCGACGCGCAGCGGCACACGAGAGTCGACTGCATCACGGAACCCCTCCGCGGGTTCGCTGATATCGTACGGCGGTCAGGTCGGGGGCGTTTCATGTCGAAATCGATACATGCGCGAGTTCGTGTGGCGGCGCTGCTCGCCGGGCTGCTTTTCGCCGGTGCCGCGTCGGCGCAACAGCCGACTCACGGCATCGGCACGATGTTTCATGACAGTTTCGACGGCGTCGCGGCCGGCCCGAAGACCGATGCCGATGCGGCACGCTTCCTCGCCCAGGCGACCTTCGGTCCGACCGATGCCGATATCGCCCATGTGCGCGCGATCGGCTACCAGACGTGGCTCGACGAACAGTTCGCCGCGCCGCCGACCTACCAGATGAACTATCTCAACTGGGCCGGCGACACGCTCGGCGAACAGGTCGGCCAGAACACGCGCCAGGAAGCGTGGTTTCTCGGCGCGCTCGGCGGTCCGGATCCGCAGAACAACACGCTCGTGCACAACGACCAGCTGCGCCAGCGCGTCGCCTTCGCGCTGAGCGAGATCTTCGTCGTCTCCGACCAGAACGCGACGCTCGACGGCTACCCGACCGGCATGGCGCATTTCTACGATCTGCTCGTCGCCGACGCGTTCGGCAACTACCGCAACCTGCTCGACGACGTCACGCTGAGCCCCGCGATGGGCGTGTATCTCAACATGATGGGCAACCGGCGCGCGGACTCGTCGATGAACATCCACCCGGACGAGAACTACGCGCGCGAGATCAACCAGCTTTTCAGCATCGGCCTCGTCATGCTCGACGCCGACGGCACGCAGCAGCTCGCCGGTGGCAGTCCGATACCGACCTACACGCAGAGCACGGTCACCAACTTCGCGCACGTGTTCACCGGCTGGAACTGGTCCGATTGCGACGACGACGGCTACGACAATTTTGCCTGGTGCGGCCCCGACTACGGCGGCGATGGCCAGCCGCCCTACGGCGCGAATTTCCTGACGCCGATGGTCGCGGTCGATTCCACCAACCCCGTCGTCATCAGCGGCGATTCGCCGAGCTATCACGACAATGGCACGAACCCGCCCGACGACATTCCGAGCAAGCAGCTGCTGACCTACCCCGGCGTCGCCGCCGGCGGCCTGCTCGGTCCGGGCGGCACCGCACGCAGCGACCTGACGTTCGCGCTCGACAACATCTTCCACCATCCCAACGTCGGCCCGTTCATCGGCAAGCAGCTGATCCAGCGCCTAGTCACCAGCAATCCGAGCCCGGCCTATGTCGGGCGCGTGTCGGCCGTGTTCAACAACGACGGCAGCGGCACGCGCGGCAACCTCGAGGCTGTGGTGAAGGCGATCCTGCTCGACCCGGAAGCGCGCTACGGCCCGTGGCAGAGTCCCGATACGTTCGGCAAGCTGCGCGAACCGCTGCTGGCCTTGACCCATTTCTGGCGCGCGATGGATGCGCGCCACGTCTGCGGGCAGGACATTCCGGCGAGCGGCGACAGCGCGGCGATCCATTTCGCCAACCAGCCCTATCGCTATGCCGGCTACAGCACGGCCTGGTCGACCGAAGACACGCAATACGGGTCCGGCGTCGCGCAGGCGTCGCAGGACGCCTTCACCGTGTTCAACTTCTTCAAGCCGGGCTTCCTGCCGCCGGGCGAAATGAGCACGCGCGGGTTGCTCGGGCCGGAGTTCCAGCTGCAGACCGACAGCGTCATCGCGAACACCGCCAACACGGTCGGCTACCACGCGTACTACCTCGATACGAACGACCCCTGCGATCCGGACGACGAGTTCGGCGACGTCAAGGTCAACCACAGCCGCGACCTCGCGCTCGCCGGCAGCGGCAACGGCGGGCCGTCCGATCCGTCGGACCGGCTGGTCGACGCCTACAGCACGCGCTTCATGTCCGGGCAGATGTCGCCGTTCATGCGGCAGAGCCTGATCGGTTATCTCAACATGATCGATTCGAGCTACGCGAACGACGGCGAGGACTGGCGGCTCGAGCGCATCTACCGCGCGCTGTACCTGATCCTCAATTCACCCGAATACATGATCCAGAAATAGGACTCCGCATGCGCCCCGATCGTCGCAAGTTCCTGCGTGACACGCTCTGCACGGCGCTCGGCGGTGCGGGCCTGTATTCCGCGCTCGGCAGCCTGCAGCTGGTGCAGGCCGCGACGCGCGGCGGCGGCTACACCTTCAGCGACTACAAGGCGCTGGTGTGCGTGTTCATGTACGGCGGCAACGACAGCTTCAACTCCGTCGTGCCGTACACGCAGAGCGCGTTCAACAGCTTCTACGGCAGCAGTGGCGTGCGACCCGCGCTCGCGCTGTCGCGCGGCGATCTGCATCCCCTCACCGCAGCGCCTTCGAGCGGCGCCGGCAGTTCCGGCGACGGCATCGAGTACGCGCTGCATCCGGACATGCCGGAACTGGCCACCGTCTTCAACGCCGGCAAGGCGGCGATCGTCGCCAACGTCGGCACGCTCGTGGCGCCGACCACCCAGCAGCAATATCAGAGCGGCAACGCGGCATTGCCGCCGCAGTTATATTCGCATTCGGACCAGACCTCCTACTGGCAGTCCTCGCCGCCGAGCAACGCGCCGGTGACTGGCTGGGGCGGCCGCATCGCCGACCTCGTCGCCTCGGCCAATCCGGCCGGCATTCCGATCCTGACCGGACTCAACAGCCAGGACGTCTTCATCCGCGGCCAGGTGCAGAACGGCTACGTGATGAACTCCAGCAGCGCGGCGACGGTGAGTTTTCCGTACGACCCCGCCGACGGACTGCAGTCGCAGTTCGACGCGCTGTTCGCCGCGAACACGCAGGCCAATGCGCTCGAGCGCACCTTCGCGGCGACGATGAACCACTCGATGGCGACCTCGTCCGTGATCAATGCGGCGATCGCTGCGGCGCCGACGTTCGAGAGCTATTTTCCGAACCCGACCGGCTACGACCTCGACACCCAGCTGCAGACCGTCGCGCAGCTGATCTGGGCCGCCTGCAACAACGTGCCGGGCTATGCCGGACTGAAGCGGCAGGTGTTCTTCGTCAACGCCGGCGGCTACGACACGCACAACGACGAACTCGCCCAGCACACCGACCTGCTGCCCTTGCTGTCGAAGTCGCTCGCCGGTTTCTACAACGCGCTGGCCAGCGTCAACCTCGCCAACGCGGCGACCCTGTTCACCGCATCGGATTTCGGCCGCACGATGACCAGCAACAACGGCGGAACCGACCACGGCTGGGGCTCGCATCACTTCGTCGTCGGCGGCGCCGTCGCCGGCGGCAAGTTCTACGGCAACGGCTGCGGCTTCAGCGGCCAGGCCGGCAACTACGGACTGGTCATGCCGAGCCTGCTCAACCCGACTTCGATCGACGACGGCTCCTCGCCGAACCTCAACGATTCCGGCGACGGCTACGGCCGCATGATTCCGACGACGTCGGTCGACCAGTATTCAGCGACGCTGGCCAACTGGTTCGGCCTGCACGCGAGCGACATCGGCCTGCTGTTCCCGAACCTCGCCAACTTCTCGAACCCGTCCAACTACCTCGGCTTCATGGGCTGAGCGGTCACTCGACCTCGAACGACTGCAGTTGCACCGGCGTCGATTCGCGCACGGTGATGGTGCCGAACATGCCGCTGCCCGGCGCGCCGTGGATCTCGCAGAAATATCCGACCGTGCCGGGCTTGTCGAAGCTGAGGCTCACGACCCAGTGCGCGGTGCTCGGCGCACCGGTGTCGCCCTGCCCGTCGCCGCGGCAGCCGCGCGAACAGCGGAACGATCCATCGTCGGCGACGACATTGTGGTTGCCGCCCTGGTTGACGAACGTGACCGTGTCGCCGACCGCGACGGTGATGAACTGCGGCGCGAACGCCGGCGGCTGCGCGCCTCCGACGTTGACGATGTGCGTCGTCGCCATCGCCGGCGCGGCCGCCAGCAGCAGCGCAGCGAGCAAGTGAGCCGGGATTTTCGGCATGCGTTCTCCTCCACCGCGCCCCACATCGAATGGCTGCCGGCAACGACGACGCTGCCGAAGGATCGTCGCTGGGCGCTGAAACGACGGCGCGACATATAGCATACCGGCGCGCGCCGGGAGCCCGAGTCGGCCGTGCGACAGAATCGACGAGGGTTTCGCGTCGATCGATCGCTTCGAACGCGTTCGTACGCTCCAAGCGGCAATGAACCGCCGGAGCCTTGTGCGCGTCAATAATTTCGATAATACTGGAATTATGGAATCGATAGAGACCGTAGCGTCGCTGCGCGCGCTCGCGCACGAAAGCCGGCTTGCCGCGTTTCGCGCGCTCGTCGAAGCCGGTCCCGACGGCATGCCGGTCGGCACCCTTCGCGATGTGCTGCAGCTGGCTCCGGCGACGCTCACGGCGCATCTCAACGTGCTGCGCGCGGCGGGTCTCGTCGTCGATCGGCGCGAAGGCCGCGTGATCCGCGTGCGCGCCGACTATGCGCGCATGTACGCGCTGATCGACTACCTGACCGACAACTGCTGCGGCGGCGTGTCGTGCAAGCCGGCCGCTCGCAAACCCGCACGCGGCAAGGCGACCGCGGCGCCGCGCGCCGGCGGCACCCGAAGAATTCGATGAATCCGGAGCTTTCCATGAGTGATCGCATCTACAACGTCCTGTTCCTCTGCACCGGCAATTCCGCCCGCAGCATCCTTGCCGAGGCGCTGCTCGGCACGCTGGGCCGCGACCGCTTCCGCGCCTTCAGCGCCGGCAGCCAGCCGAGCGGGACCGTGCAGCCGATCGCGGCCGAGCTCGCGACGAGCCTCGGCTACCCCGCCGCGAATCTGCGCAGCAAGAGCTGGGACGAATACGCCGGGGCCGGCGCGCCGGACATGGACATCGTCATCACCGTCTGCGACGACGCGGCGAGCGAAGCCTGCCCGATCTGGCCCGGCCATCCGGCGACGGCGCACTGGGGCGTGGCCGACCCGGTGCGTGCCGGCGGCGGCGAGGACGCCAGGCGCCGCGCATTCCTCGATGCATTCGCGACGCTGCGCCGGCGCGTCGAACTGCTGGTCGCCCTGCCGCTCGACAAGCTCGACCGCCTCGCCGCGCAGCGCCGTCTGCGCGAAATCGGCCAGGTCCTCTGATGGCGTTGGGACGCCGCCTGCTCGCCGAATACCTGGCCACGCTGCTGCTGCTCGCGGCAGTGATCGGTTCCGGCGCGATGGGCGAGCGCCTCGCCGGTGGCAACGCCGCGGTCGCGTTGCTGGCCAATACGCTGGCGACGATGGCGGCGCTGTACGTGCTGATCGAACTCTTCGGGCCGTTGAGCGGAGCACACATGAATCCGCTGGTGAGCGCGATCCTGGCGATTCGCGGCGAGTTCGACGCGTCCGCGCTGGCACCGTACGTCGCCGTGCAGCTGGCCGGTGCCGCGAGCGGCGCCTGGCTCGTGCATGCGATGTTCGAGTCGCCGATGCTGCAATGGTCGCATCACGCGCGCGACGGCAGCGGCCAGTGGCTCGGCGAGATCGTCGCGACGGCCGGCCTGGTGCTGGTCGTGCTGCGCGCCGGCCGCGCGCGCGTCGCCCCGCTCGTTGCCGCGTGGATCGGCGCCGCGTACTGGTTCACCGCATCCACTGCGTTCGCCAACCCTGCGGCTGCTTTCGGCCGCATGTTCAGCGACAGCTTTGCCGGCATCGCGCCGCGCAGCGTGCCGGCCTTCCTGATCGCCGAGATCGCCGGCGCGGCACTGGGCCTCGCCCTGCATCGTGCATTCGGCCCCGTCGCCGCAGTCACCGCGCCGGTTGCGCCTGCCGAGAAACACGCCCGTGTCTGACCCTGCCGCTGCATTCGACCTGCCCAACGTCGCCGCAGACGCCTTCCGGCGACCGGCCGGCGAACACTTCGCCGGCAACGCCACATCGACCCATGCGCCTCGAATCCTGCTGCTGTACGGCTCGCTGCGCACGCGTTCGTACAGCCGGCTGCTCGTGCGGGAAGCGGCTCGCCTGCTGCATGCGATGGGCGCCGAGGCACGCATCTACGACCCGCACGGCCTGCCCTTGCCGGACGCCGAGCCCGCCACGCATCCGAAAGTTCACGAATTGCGCGAGCTCGCGCGCTGGTCGGAAGGCATGGTCTGGTGCTCGCCCGAGCGTCACGGCGCGATGAGCGCGGTGTTGAAGGCGCAGATCGACTGGATCCCGCTCGACGTGGGCGCAGTGCGTCCCACGCAGGGCAAGACGCTGGCCGTGATGCAGGTGTCCGGCGGCTCGCAGTCGTTCAATGCGGTCAATCAGCTGCGCGTGCTCGGCCGCTGGATGCGCATGCTGACGATCCCGAACCAGTCCTCGGTGCCGAAGGCCTACCTCGAGTTCGACGACGCGGGCCGCATGAAGCCATCGCCGTACTACGACCGCGTCGTCGATGTGATCGAGGAACTGGTGAAGTTCACCCTGCTGACGCGCGACGCCGCCGCGCACCTGGTCGATCGCTACAGCGAGCGCAAGGAATCGGCCGAGCAGCTGGCGCAGCGCGTCGGGCAGCGATCGATCTAGCTCGCATGGCCGCGAACGGCGCGCGATCCGTCGCCCCACTGCGGCGACCTCGTGCGTTGGCCGGCTGGCGCTTGTAGGATCGAGCAACGAGTGTCATTTCTTGGCGCGAAGGAAATCCGCATGAGCTACGTGGTCATCTCCAGCTACGAGAACGTCGAGACCGGCGACCTGCAGGCGCAAGGCGAAGCGATCCGCGTTTTCCCGTCGGAAACCCTCGCGCGCGCGCACTTCACGCAGCGCGCCGCCGCACTCGACGGCATCGTTCGCGCGGCGCGCGCTGCCGACGCACAGGCCACGTTCATCGCCTGGGTCGCCGTGCTCGAAATGCCGCTGGAGGTGACGAGCGTCGAGGAAGCGCTCGAAGACCTCGAAACGGTCATCGAGGAAACCGAATCGCCCGACGATCCGTTCGGCGAACTGGTGATCGCCTATCAGGGCCGGCGCTACACCCCCTCGAACGACGCCGAATATCCGCAGAAGGAAGCGCTGCTCGGCCTGGAGGGTTGGCTGAGCTGAGCCGTCACGCGGCGCCCGCGCCGCGCAGTTCGGCCAACACCTGCCGCCGGCGCGCCTCGAGGTACGTCTTGAACTCGGCCGCTTCGCGCGGCGTGGCGATACCGCCTCCGCCATAGGAACCGGCTCGCACGTCGACCGCGTCGATGCGCGCCGCAAGACGCCGCATGAATTCCGCGCCGAGTCCCATGCGCCGCAGATGGTCCTGCACGCGCAGCAGGCGCAAGGTGCGCCCCTCCACCACCGCGATGGCGACGGTCGAATCGGGCAGATCCCCCGCAGAGCGCCCCAGCACGCTGCCCCACTCCATGCGCATCGCCACGATCCGCAGCGCGGCGTGATCCGCACCTGCGGCGATCGCGTCGGAGAGCAAGATGCCGCGTTCGACATGATTGATGCGGCCGTCGTCGGCCAACGCGTCGCAATGGGCTTGCCACGACACGCCCGGCGGGCGCGCCAGCTCGGCGATGCCGACGGCGCAGTTCAAGCGCGGCATATCCAGGCGCAGCTCGCAGAAACCGACGAAGCGGCGTCCGAACGTCGGCGCGCCGACCGCCCAGGCGACGCGGAAGATCGGCGCCCAGCTCCAGTGGCGGAACATGTTCATCCAGCCGCGATGGTCGGGATGGTCGAACGCGTGCTCCAGCCCGATGTCGTGGTAGACCGCTTCCATCAGCTGAATCAGTTCCTGGCAGAAGTAGAAGCAGCTGCGGAAGTCGCCGCGCGAAGGCAAGTCCGTGCGCCGCGCGAGCGGTGTCGACGACCGCGGCATGTGGATCTCGGCGATCGGCGGAACGAGATCGATCCACGACGGATAGATCTGCGCGTCGAGCACGGCGAGCGCCGGCGTCGAGCGCAGCTTGGCGAACAGCTGCGCCATCGCGTCGGCATGCGCGGCGAAGCGATTCTTCGCACCGTCCAGCGGCGCCGCCCAGGCATGCCGCAGCTCGATCAGGAAACGCTCCTTCTGCGGGCCGTCGCGCACGTCGAGCGCGGCCTGCGGTACCGATTCGGCCATCGCCGCCGTGCGCTCCAGCGTCGAGGCGAACGCGGTCGTCGCCACGTATTCGCCGAGACGGCGGTAGCTTTCGAACTGCGCCGCGTCGAAGTACTGGTCGGACGTCGGCTCGTGCGGGAAGCTCGGATGCGCGCGCGCGTAGTGCGCGACGTCGGTCGGCTCGCCGCCGGTCACGCTCGGCTTCAGGTACAGCAGCACGCCTTCCCTGCCGTCGGCATAAGCGATCGTGCCGACCGCGCAGCTGCGCGCCGACAGGCCGTTGGCGCCGACGCGCAGATCGTCGACGTCGATGCGGATGTCGACCCCGAAATCGACGCGGCATTTCTGCACGGCATCGCCGAGATCGGCGAAGTCGCGCTCCGAATCGGCACTGGCGTCGACGCAGACGATGAAGCGGCAACCACGCCGGACCAACTCGTAGATGCCGAGGTTTTCGAAATGGCCGCCGTCGGACAGGTACAGGTGCCGGCCGCCGTCGCGCGTCAGGCCGAGCAGTTCCGCGACCAGCCAGCCGCCCGAGAACGGCGGCAGCGTGCTGCGCGCGCGGCGGGCCTGCATCGGATTGGGCAGCCACCAGCCGAGGCGCGCGTCGAACAGCGTCAGCAGGAACGTGACCGCGGGCGAGCTGTGATAGCCCATGTTCGGGCTGACCGCCGCGCCGGAGATCGCGATCGCGCTGCCCAGGGTCAACGTCACGGCGACGGGATCGGGCAGCATCTTGCGCGGCGATGGCTTGGGCGATGCGGAACCCGCATCCGATGTCGGCTCAGCGTGCACCGCGAACGTGCCCGCGATTGCGGCGGACTTGTCGCCGATCGGACACGCGTTCGGATGCGACGGCGGCGGCAGGTAGCCGCAATAGCCGGGCGTCAGGCAGAACGAGGCCGCCTTGCGATCCTGCCAGTCCAGCTGCTTGGCGGCGACCATGTTCAACGCCGTGCCGAACAACGGATACAGCGGACGCCGGCCTTCGTCGCGTTCGATCTCGACGACCTCGGCGAGGACGAGGTCGTCCTGCGGATCGAAATTGGTGATCGGCTCCGGCCGCCGCTCGCCATTGCTCGCGCCGAGATAGCAGCGCACGAGGCGATTGCGATAGAACGCGTTCATGCTGAACTCGTTGAGTTCCATCGCGAACCCGAACACCAGCCAGATCGCGAGCGCGCCGGCGAGCGCGATCAACAGAACGCCGCCGTGCAGGACTGCGCCGCCGGCAAGGTGCGCCAGATACACGCGCTGGGCGGCGTCGTTCGGCGCCAGGTCCCAGCCGAGCGCGGCGAGGATGCACTGGCCGGCATAGCCGATCAGCACAACGAGGCCGAGCAGGAACACCCACGGGGCGATCCGCGCGAGCCGGTCGAGCAGTCGCGCCCGACTCTGCACGTCGCCGACCTTCTGGCTGTAGGCCGCGAGCACGCCGCTGCCGGAGGTGACGATCCAGGCGATCACGCCGATCCAGCCGACCGCGCGCCACTTCGCCTCGGCGAACGAAAGCCCGTAGGTCAGCATCCACGGCCCATGGATGGCGATCGCCAGGGTGAGCCCGATACCGAGAATCACCGCCGCCGCGGCGCGGCCGCCGACGCGTGCCCAGACTTCGCGTTGCAGGTCGTTCAGCGCCGGCCCGGCGAGCCCCAGATGCACGATGCCGGTGAACGTGACGGCGGCCCACAGGCACGTCGGTCCGATGATGATCGCGTGCCACAGGCCGACATAGCCCGGCCACGACAAGACGATGTGGCGCGCGGCGACGAGCGCGCAGCCGCCCAGGGCCGCCGCGGCGGCCGTCGAGACGACGAATCGCGCCGAATGCAGCATCAGCGGCGATCGCCAGTCCTCGTCGTCGCCCAGACGCTGCCGCCAGGCCATCGTGCGGTCGAATCCGAGCCAGAGCATCCAGGCGACGAAATAGAACGCCGCCGCCGCTGCGCCGAGGCCGACGTCGAGCGACGCCCAACCGTCGAACAGGCTCCATTCCGGCCCCGCCCCCGTGGCGCTCGGTCCGTAGCGCGCATTGATTCCCCACAAGCCGGCCGCTCCCAGCAGCGTGGCGACAGCGGTCGCCAGAATGGCCAGCGCAGCGGCGCGCGCGGCGAACGGCGGCGGCGCCTCTTTCGAGTCGGTGACCGCGGCACCGGCGACGGTGCCGCGCGCAGGTTCCTCGGCGCATCGATCATTCGGTGCAGCGCCGGCAACGGCCGGCTGCGTGTCCTGCAGCACGCGGTTCGCGCGCGTCGTGATCCATCCGAGCAGCATCGCGGCGGCAACGCCGAGCAAGCCCGCCACCAGCAGGAACAGGCCCGGCCAGCGCGCCGCGCCGCGCTGCAGCCACGGGTAGAGCAGCAACGGCAGCAGCGTCAGCGCCAGCAACAACGCGCACAATTGGATCTGCACCAGCAGCACGTTGCGCACGTACGAACCGAGCATGCCGAGCGTATCGCCCGACAGCGGCGATGTGCGCGGGCTGAGGTAGTTGCTGTATTCGCGCAGATGCAGGATCGGCTGCTGCGGATCGACCGCGTCGCCGGTCGCCGGCTGCGCCGCGCGGTCGCGCACGCTGGAGCGCAGCACGTCGAACGCCCCATCGAATCCGCGCCGGCGGATCAGCCCTTGCACGAACGCGTTGGCGTAGCCGCCGCCGGAAATCGACGAGAGGTAGTGGAAACCACGCAGCAGGTCCGATCGCGCGAGCACCTGCAGCACGCCGAGCGCGAACGTCGCACTGCGGATGCCGCCGCCGGACAAGGCGATGCCCCAGACCGCCGGCTCGGTCGGAGGCGGCTGCCGGGTCCGATTGAGGATCAGATCCAGTTCCGCGCGCTTGACCTGTTCGATGTCGACCGCTCGAGCGAAAGGTTCCATCGCGACTCCTGCAGTTCACCCCTGGGGACGGCATGGCCGCCTCGCCATCCGGACTTCGCCGGCACTGCCCGCACCCGGCGGACGCCGTACGGATCGCCCGCCTGCACCTGGAGCGCCGACAGCGCGGCGCGTCCCACGCATCGCGCCATCCTCCACTTGTTGACTTGTGCAATCCCGAAGCCGCCCCTGCGCCGCAAGGATGCCCGATCCTTTCAGGGAGTACGCGATTGGGCCCCGCAACACGACAGGAAAATCCGCCGGCGTGTCGTAATTCCACGCGAAACCCCGTTTGTGCAGACGACGGAGGCCGCGTCCTCGCGGCCGGCCCGTCGCTCGACTGTCTTGCTGAGGAAAGATTCATGCGTGGTTTCGCTGCTCTGGCCTACGGCCTCTTCTGCTACATCGTTTTTCTTTTCACGCTGCTCTATGCGATCGGATTCGTCGGCAATTTCGCCGTGCCGAAGTCGATCGACTCCGGTGTCGCGGGCTCGCCGTTGAACGCGCTGCTCGTCGATGCGCTGCTGCTCGGCGTCTTCGCCGTCCAGCACAGCGTCATGGCGCGGCCGGCCTTCAAGCGCTGGTGGACACGCCTCGTTCCGTCCGTGCTCGAACGCAGCACCTACGTGCTCATGGCGAGCGCCGCGCTGCTGTTGATCTATTGGCAATGGCAGCCGCTGCCGGCGCCGGTGTGGACCGTGACGAACCCGCTCGGTGTCACCGTGCTCGACGCGGTCTTCTGGCTCGGCTGGGCGACGCTGGTTGTCAGCACGTTCGTGATCAACCATTTCGAGTTGTTCGGCCTCTGGCAGGTCTATGCACATGCGCGCGGAAAGGATTCGCCACCCGCGCGATTCGAGGTGCGTTCGATCTATCGCCTCGTACGCCATCCGATCTATCTCGGCTTCATCCTCGCCTTCTGGAGCACGCCGGCGATGACGGTCGGGCATCTGTTCTTCGCGATCGCGACGACCGGCTACATTCTCGTCGGCATCTATTTCGAGGAACGCGATCTCGTCGCCTCCTTCGGCGACCAGTACCGCCGCTATCGAGGCCAGGTGCGCATGCTGCTTCCACTGCCCAGGCGCTCTCGTTCGCCGTCCTTGCGCGCCGTGGATCGCTAGATCGGCCGCGCGCCTGAAGCGGCCGGCGGCGACGAATCACCGCCGCCGCCGGTCGCTGTTGTTCGTCGAGCGTGCGAGCGGACCACGCGCGCGCATTCCTGCAACTGCCGCATTGCGCAACGCCAGGCGCACCTTTGCGTGGTAGCGTGGTCTCAAAGACCGGTGTCTCCGGCCGACACGGAGCCGAGCATGTCCGCCTTCTCCTTCCTCGAACGATACCGCGCTGCGATGTTCGTCCTCGCCGCCGTCTTCTTCTCCAGCCCAGGCTACGCCGAAGGCATCCAAGGCGAGTTCGACAACCAGTGCGTCATGGGGCTGGCCTCCGGCCACCGGAACCCGACCGACTGCTCGGTGAACTGGACCGGCAAGGACGGCAAGACCTATTGCTTCGCCGACGCGAAGGCGAAGGCGCTGTTCCTGAAAGACCCGACCGCCAACCTCGAAAAGGCGCGCGAATTCATCGCGACGAGCGAGGTCGAGGCGACGCAGGCCGACATGGCCGACGTGACGACCGACCAGGTCAAGACATTCACGCAGGAACTCATCGAATCGGCCGCGAAGACGAACGGCGGCGCCTTTCCGCTGCACGACGCGGTGACCGACAAGAAGCTCGATCTGGTGTTCGAACAGTTCGAATTCGTGCGGCAGCTCAAGGGCTATGGTTTCTTCCCCGACGTGAAGTTCCACTCCAAGGACGACGAGGCGAAGAAATACGTGCTCGATTTCTGGGTCAAGCCGCGCGCGGGCAAGCTGGTCCTGATGGATACGCGCATCTATCGCGCGCCGAAGAAGGAAGGCAACGCCTGGACGCTCGTGTCGCGCTCGCCGACGCCGTGGTGGTGGATTCCGTCCACCGAGCATCCCGGCGACACGGAAGTGCGCCGCGGCTGGCAGGTGATGTCCTCGATCGACGAGCACATCGTCGACGCCCAGAAGAAGGACGGCGGCGTCTTCAAGCTCAAGGACGATGTCACCGGCGAGGAGATCGCACTCCAGTTCGTCGCGATCCACCAGCCGGTGCGCAAACTCAAGGAAGACGGCCAGTACTTCGCCTGCAGCGACTTCCGCAAGGTCGGCACGACCGACGAGTTCTACGACATCGATTTCTGGGTCGACGAGCAGAGCGGCAAGATGTCGGTGCTGAAGGCCAAGGTGCACAAGGTGCCGACGCTCAAGGACGGCACCTGGGTGCAGGTCCCGCGCTACAACTGGGACGACACGACATCCGACGTCGTTCCCTGAGACTGCGTCGCATCGGATGAGGCCGCCGCGCAGCTTCTCGATCGGCTCGTCGATCAAGCGGCCGGATGTAAAGGCGCGGACGCAGAAGCGTGGGTGTATACGCCCAGCGCCATGCGGGAATTCACCCGTCTCGGGTGAAATTCACGAAGCGGTGCGCATAGTCGTTGTCCTGGGGGTCAACGTGCAACCGAAAAGCGGAGAATGTCATGCCTTATTCACCCCTGATCCGAGCGCTGTCGTCCGTCGGCGGCCTCGCCCTGCTCGCGTCCGCGCATGCCGCGGACTGGCCGCAGTTCGGCTACGACGCCGCACACAGCGGCAACAACACCACTGAAACGACGATTGGCACATCGAACGTCGCGCAGGCCGTTTCGTTGTACGCCACGCCGGTGATCCTGCCGGCGATCGCCGACGGCGCACCGGTCTACGCGAGCAATGTGGCCACCGCGAACGGAACGCGCAACCTGCTGTTCCTGTTCGGCAGCGACAGCGTGTCCGATTTCTCCAGCACCACCGGAACCGTCATGGCGATCGATGCGGCCAGCGGCGACGTGGTCTGGTCGAAGGCGACCAGCGGCAGTCCGAGCAACAGCACGCAGCATGCCTCGGCCTCGCCGATCGTCGATGCGGCCAAGCAGTACGTCTACAGCTTCGGCGTCGACGGGTACGTGCACAAATATGCCATCGGCGACGGCAGCGAAGTGCTGACGCCGGGGCCGGCCGGATGGCCCCGGCCGATCACGCTCAAACCCGACGTCGAGAAAGTCGCCAGCAGCCTGACGGTGTTCGCGAGCGGCGGCACCGAGTACCTGCACGCCGTCACGGACGGCTATATCGGCGACGGCGGCGACTATCAGGGCCACTCGGTCGCGATCGACCTTTCGACCGGCGCGCAGAACGTGTTCAACACCTTGTGCAGCAACCAGACCGTGCTGCTCGGCAACGGTACGTGCTCGAGCACGCAGGGCGGCATCTGGGGACGCGGCGGCAGCACCTACGATGCCGCGACCGACCGCGTCTACATCGCAACCGGCAACGGCGACTTCAACGCCAACACCAGCGGCGGATTGAACTGGGGCGACAGCGTGCTCGCCCTCGCAGCCGACGGCAGCGGCGCCGGCAGCGGCTTGCCGCTGGACAGCTACACGCCGACCAATTTCCAACAATTGGACGACCAGGACATCGATCTCGGATCGACCTCGCTGGTATTGCTGCCGGTGCCGGCCGGCAGCGCGGTGCAGCACCTGGGCATGGAAGTCGGCAAGGACTTCCAGCTGCGGCTGATCGACCTCGACGACATGAGCGGCGCCGGTGCGCCCGGCCATGTCGGCGGCGAACTGCAGCTGCTCGCCGCGCCGCAAGGCGGCGGCGGCATGCGCGAGCAGCCGTCGGTCTGGACGAATCCCGCCGACGGATCGACCTGGCTGTTCGTCAGCAACCGCTCCGGCATTTCCGGCTTCCAGCTCGGCCTCGACGGCAGCAACCAGCCGATGCTGACGGCACGCTGGACGATCACCGATTCGTCGACATCGACGGCCCTCGCCAACGGCGTGCTGTACAACGCCGGCGCGTGCAGCGGCGGCACCTGCGTGATCGCGCGCGATCCAACGACCGGCAACGTGCTGTGGACATCGCCGCTGATCGGCGCGATCCATTGGCAGAGCCCGATCGTCGTCGACGGTGCGATCTACGTCACCGACAAGAACGGCCAGCTGTGGAAGTTCGGCCTCGGCCAGACGGCCGACCTGATCTTCAAGGACGGTTTCGACGGTTGACGCAAGGACTGGACGAACACCTCAGGCAGGTGTTCGTCATGGGACGACTTCAGCCGCGATCGCGAGCCGACGGGCACGCATCGCGGCTGAAGCCGCTTCCACGCCCCTTCGATTCACGAAAAGCGCTTCGGATCGAACTCGTGCAGCAGCTTGGCAGCGTGCGCGGCAAGGTCGACGTCGCCGGCACCGGCGAAGAAATCGTATACGCCGTCCAGCTTGGAGAACACGCCGGCGGAGGGGGTCTTGTCGCTCAACGCGCCGATGTCCATTTCGCCGCCTTCGATGAGGCCGATGTCCGCATCGGTCAGCGAGCGGCTGCTGCACAGGTAGCCGCCGTCGGCGGCGGCGCGCAGCGTCCACAGAAAGCGATTCGCGTGCTCGTCGCGCACGATCATCGATTCAAACATCTCGCGTCCGTCGATCACCATGGCGGTCACCTGTTTCGATACTCATACCATCACTCGTTCGAGACATCGATGCAACGTCGACGTCTGACCGCCCGGCACGCCGCCGAAGGGCCATCGGAGGGCGATGGCAGCGACGCGCCAGACGGAATGTCAGGCTACGCAGACGGCGTGATGGCTGCGTGAAGCCGTGCCTGAACGGACGACGGCCGCTGCGCCGGATGCCGGCTCGGAAGGCCGAAGCCTCGAACACGAAGGGGACGAAGATCACGAAGTACACGAAGGAAAAGCCGAGGGCCCCGGTTGCCGCATCGTGTTTCCCGGCGCCCTTCGTTCCCATCCCTCCTTCGGACGGCGCGACTACGGGTCGCCGTGGTATACCTTCGACGCCCGACCGTCGCTCGACCAGCGCCGAGGGCAAGAACGACAGCGCCGACCCCGCCCGTCCCGCCACGAGTACTCGATCAATGAAGATTCGCCCGACTGCGGCATGGCCGCTATGCCTGTCGCTCCTGGGCCTGTGGGCCGGTGATGGCCGTGCAGCCGTCCAGACGTCCGGATTCGCGGCGCGGTCCGATATCGCGATCGGTCAGCCGAACATCCTGCCGAGCCAGGCGCTGGGCCTGGGTAACGGCCGCCTCGGCGCCGCGTTCTGGGCGGCCGACGGACTGACGCTGCAGCTCAATCGCGCCGACACCCTGCCGGGACGCCTTTCGCCGGGGCAGGTCGTCTTTCCGGATCTGAAGCAGATGACGGCCGACCGGACGTTTCGCGGCCGCTTGAACCTCGCCGACGGCACGCTCGAGGAAGCCGGCGGCGGCATCACGCTGAAAGCCCTGGTCGATCGCCAGGCCGACCGCGTCGTCGTCGACCTCGCAGGGCTTGCACCCGACCGGCCGCAGCGCATCGTGCTGCGCCTGTGGGCGCCGCGCGCGCCGATCGCGTCGACGCACGGCGATGTCGCCGTGCTGGCCGAAACCTGGCGCGACGACGCGCTGCCCGGCGCATCGGGCGAGGCGTTCGGTTCCGTCGCTGCCGTACAGGCGATCGGCCGCAGCAGCACGGCGCGCGTCGTCGACGCGCGCACGGTCGAAGTCAGCGCAGAGCCGACGAGCGACGGCCGTCTGCGCGTGCTGATTGCGGCTCCGGCTTTCCACGGCGAGCGAGCGGCGCACGATGCCGTGCATGCCACGCTGGCGCCCGCCGTGAACATCCAGGCGACAACGGCCTGGTGGCGCGCGTTCTGGTCGCGCGTCCAGCCGATCAGCGCCGAATCGAAGGACGGCGTCGCCCGCTACGCCGAGACCTTGCGTACGCTGTACCTGTTCGCCTCGGCCGCACACAACGGCGGCGACCGGCCCGGATCGCAGGCCGGCATCGCGGATCTGTTCTCTTCGTCGAAGGACGATCATTTCTGGGATCCGTCGGCGTTCTGGTTCTGGAACCTGCGCATGCAGGTCGGCGCGAACCTCGCCGCCGGCGTGCCCGAGCTCAATGCGCCGGCCTTCGCGCTGTATCGAAACAATCTCGACGCGATCCGGCGCTGGACACGCCGCCACATGGGCGGCCGCGCCGGCATCTGCGTGCCGGAGACGATGCGCTTCGACGGCAAGGGCGTCGAATACGAGAACGACCGCTTCCGCCCGTTCGCGATCGTCACGCACAGCTGCGACCTCGGCTGGACCGACACGTCCAACGCGCGCACGCTGACCACCGGCGCCGAAATCGGGCTCTGGGCATGGCGCACGTACCGGCAGACGCTCGATCGCGATTTTCTCGCCGCGAACTATCCGCTGATGGCCGAAGCGGCGCGCTTTCTCCTGGCCTATCAGAAGAAGGGCGACGACGGAAAGCTGCACACCGAACCTTCGAACGCGCACGAGACGCAGATCGACGTGCACGACCCAGCCACCGATATCGCCGCGATCCGCAGCCTGTATCCGGCCACGATGGCGGCTGCGAAGGAACTCCGCCGTGACGCCGACCTCGCCGCGCAGCTGGGCGACGCGCTCGCGCTGACGCCGCCGCTGCCCGTGATGGCCGGCGCACCGGATCCTGCAACGGCTGCGTCCGCATCGGCAGAGCTACCGGCAATCTTCGCCGCGAGCTACCTGCCCACCTCGCCCTATCGCAACGGCGAGAACATCGGGCTGGAGTCGGTGTGGCCGTATGCGCTGATCGGCCTGGACGATCCCGAGTTCGCGATCGCGCGCCGCACTTACGCGCAGCGCCCGTTCGTCTACCAGGCGACGTGGAGCTACGACCCGCTGCACGCGGTGCGCCTCGGACTCGGCGACGAGATGGCGGCAGGCCTGGCACATCTGGTCGAGGTCTATCAGGCCTACCCGAACGGCATGGCCGCGCTCGGCGAGAACCCGACCGGCGAGTTCTATCTCGAGCAGGCCGGCATCGTCGCGCTGACGCTGTCCGAAACACTGGCCATCCAGGATCACGACGGCTTGATCCGCATCGCGCCGGCACTGCCCTCGCATTGGATGATGTCCGGTTCGGTGCCGCTGCAGGACGGCGTGAGCGTCGGCGTCGAAGCCGTCGATGGAAACCTCGTCGCATTCACGCTCGAAGGCGGTCGCGGCGAACCGCTGCGGTTCGTCACGCCGTGGAACGAGCAGACCGTGCGCGTACTGGTGGACGGCAAGCCGATGCAGCCGATGACTGCAGGCCGCTTCACTTTTGCCCCGGAACGAGGAGTCCGCCATCGATTCGAAAGGGTCGGCGCTCCTGCGGCCGCCGTATTCGCAGCGGAACCGGAACCGCGCGTGAAATCGCTCGGGCGCGCATCGATCGGCTTCGGACCGCCCTGCTGCGCACCGCCGGCGGACTACGATCGCCGCGTGGACGACAGCGTCCGCCCGTAGCGCGAACGCACGCTGCGCAGCGCATTCTTTCACGCCGCTGCACCTTCGCCGTCGGCCCGCTGCTTGCGTTGCGGAGACGGCTCGAAAGGTTCGATCGTGTACTGCGCGCTGTCTCTGGCGCGTGAAGGCGACAGCGCTCCTACCCTGTCGTTTCTTACAGGATTCTCCGCGCCTCCGCTTCGCCTACGTTGCCGTCGAGTCGGCGTGCCTTCTTCACGTGTGCGTGATCCGCAGCTGGCTGACCGCCTATGCATGAGGGCCTTGGCCCGGGGAGCACGCGATGAGCTTTTCAACCTCGCACGACGCGACACGATCCACTCGGGCGAGCGGCCGCAGCCGCTCCGCACGCAGCCTGCTGCAGACGACAGCACTCTTGTTCACGCTCGCTTTCGGCACGGCCGACGTCGCGCTCGCGGCACCCGTCGCCGTGCCGAACGGCGACTTCTCCTCGGCCGCCAATGTCGGCTCGGTCGGTGGCGGACTGCTCAGCGGCAACGGCACCAATGTCACGATCGGACTGGGTCCGTGGACCGGTACCTATACGGGAGTTCTCGGCGTCCTGGCGCCGCCGACCCTGGCGATTTCCGCGCCGAACCAGAACGCGACGATCGGCGGCCTGCTCGGCATCAGCGTGCTCGGCCTGCTCAACAACGGCGGTTACATCGGTCAGATCCTGACGACGACGGTGCAGCCGAACACGCGCTACATCTTCAGCGCGGACATCGACGCCGGCCGCGCGCTGCAGCTCGGCCTGCTCAACGACACGCACACGGGCATCCAGCTCGCCGCCAACAACGTCGTGCTCGCATCGAGCGATACGGCCGCACCCGGCGCGATCACCCTGCAGCCGTTGCAGAACACCTCCTACCATCTCAGCATGACCTACGTGTCGCCGATGGCGATCGCCGCCGACCCGATCGAGCTTCGCCTGTTCGCGCAGCCGCAAGGTCTGTTGACGGCCGACTTGCTGCCTACGATCGCGTTCGACAACGTCGCACTCGACGCAGTCACGCTCGGCGTTCCCGCGACGGTCGGAAACATCGCCGGCGACGGCCAGTCGGCGACGGTAGGAACCCAGTTCCCGATTCCGCTCGGCCTGCGCGTGCTCGACGGCGCCGGCAACGGCGTGCCCGGCACGCAAATCGTGTTCAATGCGCCCAATTCCGGTGCGAGCGCGGTCTTCAGCAGCGGCGGCTCCAGCGGTTCGACGCTGGCCGTGCTGACCGACGCGAACGGTAACGCGAGCGCAACGGCGACGGCCAACCTCGTCGCCGGCGACTACACGGTCAGCGCGCAGGTGGCAGGACTGGCCGCTCCGCAAATCTTCCACCTGACCAATGCGGCAGGCCCGCCGACCATCGTGCAGATACCGATCGACGGCAGCGGCGGCGGCGACCAGAGTACGGCTGTCGACACCGCGTTCCCCGTGCCGCTGATCGTCGAAGTGACCGACGCCTTCGGCAACCCCGTTGCCGGCACGGACGTGAGCTACGCCGTCGTCCCTGCGCCGTCCGGCGCGGGTGCCACGCTCTCGTCGGCCGATGCCACGACCGATGCCGATGGCCGCACCTCGATCGCCGCCACCGCGAATTCCATCGCGGGCGCCTACGTCGCTACCGCTCATGTGGCCGGCGTCGCCTCCGTCGCGACGTTCGACCTCGCCAATCTCGCCGGCGCGCCGGCTGGCATATCGTCCACCGGCGGCAACGTGCAGAGCGCGGCGGTCACGACCTCGTTCGTGCTGCCGCTGGCGGTCAGCGTCGTCGATGCGTTCAACAATCCGGTCGCGGGCGTCAGCGTGAACTTCAGTGCGGCGGCGGCCGGCAACGGCGCCAGCGCCACGCTGAGCAGCACGACTGCGGTCACGGGCATCGACGGCATAGCGAGCGTCGGTGCCACGGCCAATTCGTTCGCAGGCAGCTATGCGGTCACCGCGAGCGTCGCCGGTGTCGGTGCGACCGCGGCATTCCAGCTGACCAATCTCGCCGGATCGCCAGCCAGCATCGTCGCCAGCGGTGGTGGCGCGCAAAGCACGGAAGTCGGCACGCCGTTCGCGCAGCCGCTCGCCGTCCAGGCGCTCGACGCCTTCGGCAATGCCGTGCCGAATGTCGCCGTGAGCTTCGCCGTCACGCCGAGTGCGGGCGGTGCCGCTGCGACCTTGTCCGCCAGCAGCGCGATGACCGGCAGCGACGGCCGCGCGAGCATCGGTGCGACGGCGAACACGATTGCCGGCAGCTACAGCGCGACCGCCAGCGTCGCCGGTGCGACGGCGGCGACCTTTCCGCTGACCAACACGGCCGGGCCGCCCGCGTCGATCGTGCTCGGCAGCGGTGGCGGAGGCACGCAGAGCACGACGGTCAACACGCCGTTCGCGCAGCCGCTGACGGTGCGGGTGAACGACAGTCACGGCAATGCAGTCGCCAATGCCAGCGTCGCTTTCGGCGTGCCGGCGAGCGGTGCCAGTGCCACCCTGTCGTCCAACACGGCCGTGACCGGCGCCAACGGCGAGGCCTCGGTGCAGGCCACCGCCAATACCGTGGCGGGAAGCTATACCGCCAGCGCAGCCGTCGACGGCGTCGCCGGCACGCTCGCGTTCAACCTGACCAATACCGCCGGCACGCCGCACGATGTCGTGCCGATCGGCGGCGACGGTTCGGTCGGCGGCGGCACGCAGCAGAGCGCGCAGGTCGACACGCCGTTCCCGCAGCCCTTGAAGATCCGCGTACGCGACCAGTTCCAGAATCCGGTCGCGGGTATCGTGGCGACGTTCGTCGCGCCGACCAGCGGTGCCAGCGCCGTGTTGTCCAGCGGCGGCCAGAGCGGCAGCACGCTGACCGTCACCAGCGATGCCGGCGGCAACGCGGTGGTGCTGGCGACGGCGAACGGCAAAGTCGGCGCCTACACGGTCACCGCACAGGCGGCTGGCGTCGCGGGCACGGTCGTGTATCAGCTGACGAACACGCCCGGCAATTCGGCCACGCCGATCGGCGGCGCCACGCAGAACACCATCGTGGGCAGCGCCTTCGAATGCGCCCTGATCGTGCGCTTGGCCGATCCGCAAGGGCAGCCGAGGGCCGGTATCGCGGTCGAGTTCACGGCTCCGCCGAGCGGCGCCTCCGCACTGCTGTCCAATGGCGGCGCGGGGGGCAGCGCGAACGTCACCGTGACGACGGATCTCGACGGCGTCGCCTACGTGGATGCGACGGCGAACGAAGTGGCGGGACCCTACACGGTGACCGCGGCCGAGAGCGGCGTCGCCGACGCGCAGGTCGCGAGCTTCAACCTGGTCAATCTCGACGCCGGCGAGCCGATCTTCAAGAACGGGTTCGACCTGCAATGCGGCAGTTCGCCGCCGTGACATCGAAGCGTTTCAGGGAGGAATAGGAGCGTCACTCCGTCGAGGGACGACGCATGGGCCGCCGCGAGGCGGCCCATGTTTTTGCGCGGCGCCAATGCAACCAAGTGTTTCACTACGTTGTCATACCGCTGCCGCAGCGGTATCAGTAGCGGCTGCAGCCGCTATCGAGGCGGCAAGACCTCTCTTCCAACCTCTGCCGATCAGTCCTGACACGAGGCGCGACCATGAAAAAAACGATCGGGCTCGTTTGCGGTTTCCTGGCCTGCGCTCTGACGGCGCCGGCCGACGCAGCCATGCGATATCGGCTCGAATTCACCATCGCCCGCGACGGCGTCGTCGTTTCCAAACCCAGCCTGGTCGTGGAAGAGGGAAAGCGCGCCGAGCTCACCCTCGAAAACGCCGGCGACCCCGACCGTGGCATTCGCATGCTCGCGACGGCCGTGCCGGCAACGGCCGGCACGCCGGAGCGCGAAGCCGCCTCGCTCGATCTGATGTTCTTCGAATCGCACGGCGGCGAATGGATCCTGCGCAGCGAGCCGTCCACGACGGTCTATCTGGACGAGCCGGCTTCGCTGGAAATCACCACTCACAATAGCAAGCGTGCGGCGCCGACGTTTGACATCACCTATCGCATCGGCAAGGCGAACGACGACGCACCTCGATAGCGCGTGCGCAGTCGGCTCCCGACCGCTTCATATAACTTTACCTTGCGCACAAACGCCGACAACACGCGGCGCGAAGACTAGGTGCCGGGCATGAGCCTGAACCTGCAAGGAAACCCCATGAATATCCGTTCGTCGTTCTCCACGATCGCCGCGCGCTCGGCGCTCGCCCTCGGTCTCGCTTTCGGCGTCGCGCTCGGTGCAGGCGTGACGGCCTGGGCCAGCGGCTCGGACATGGCCGCCCGGCATCACGCGGCACCGATGACGTCGCAGGACCTGGCCAGCCACGTCGCCGAGTTCCTGCCGCACCTGTACGCGCAGCTCGGCGTCAGCGATACGCAGAAGGCGCAGCTCGATCCGATCGTGAACCAGGCCGTCGCCGACGTCGGCGAGATCCATGCGCAGATGGGCAACCTGCACACGCAGGCGCTGGACCTGTTCGCCCAGGCCACTGTCGACCGCGGCGCGATCGAAACGCTGCGCGCGGCGCACCTGGCCGGCATGGACCAGGCGTCGCGGCGCATCGCGCAGCTGATCGGCGACGTTGCCGACGTGCTGACGCCGGCGCAGCGCCAGGCGCTCGCCGCGCACATCGCGCAGATGCACGAGGCGGTGCCCGCGCAAGGCTAGCCAAGCGATCGGGCCGCGCCTAGAGTGCCGGGCCATGCCCGAGCGCATCCTGCTGGTCGAAGACGATGTCCGCCTCGCCGAGATGCTGAACGAATATCTCGGCGAAGCGGGCTATCGCGTGCATATGGCCGGCAGCGGGCACTCGGCCATCGAGCAGCTCGGCCGCCTCGACTGCGACGCCGTCGTGCTCGATCTGATGCTGCCGGACATGGACGGCCTCGACGTCTGCCGGCACCTGCGCCAGAACTCCGACATCCCCGTGCTGATGCTGACCGCGCGCGGCGACGCGACCGACCGCATCGTCGGGCTCGAGCTCGGTGCCGACGACTACCTGCCCAAACCGTTCCAGCCGCGCGAGCTCCTGGCGCGGCTGCGCGCGATCCTGCGCCGTCGCGGCGGCGCTGCGGCGGCTGACAAGCCGCTGCGCTTCGGCCGGCTCGAAATCGATCGCGCGGCGCACACCCTGCGTGTCGACGGCGAAGTGCGGGCACTGACCGGCTACCAGTTCGCGCTGCTGGTCGCGCTGGCCGAGAACGCCGGACGCGTGCTCTCGCGCGAGACCTTGATGGACAAGCTCAGGGGCGAAGCGCTGGAAGCGTTCGACCGCTCGATCGACGTGCACATCTCGCGCATCCGCGCGGCCATCGAGGACGACGCGAAGCATCCGCGGCGCGTGATCACGCTGCGCGGCAGCGGCTACGTGTTCGCGAAGGCGCAGGACTGACGTGTCGCGCCTGTACCTGCGCTTCTATTTCGCCCTGCTCGGCAGCCTTGCCGTGTTCGCCATCGCGACGGCGGCGATCTGGCATCGCGTCGACATGATCGTCGCGCAAGGCGGCCGGCTGTTCGGCCATCCGGTCGTCGCCCTGCATGCCTTCCTGCTGACGCTGACCGCGCTCGCGCTGGCCGTGGCCGTCGGAGCGCTGCCGATCATCCGTCGCTTGACCCAGCGCCTGGAACGCTTGCAGGCCGGTGTCGAATCGCTCGGGGCCGGCGACTTGTCGGCGCGCGTCGCGGTCGAGGGCAATGACGAAGTCGCGCAGCTCGCGACGAGCTTCAATCGCGCTGCCGGCCGTATCGAGGCACTGGTCGGCGCACACAAGGCGCTGCTCGCCAATGCGTCGCACGAGCTGCGCACGCCGCTCGCGCGCATCCGCATGGCAGTCGAGCTGATGAAGCAGTCGGCCGATCCGAAACGCAAGGCCGGACTCGACCAGGACATCGCCGAGCTCGATGCGCTGATCGACGAATTGCTGCTGAGCAGCCGTCTCGACGCCGTCGGCGAACTCGACACGCGCGAGGACGTCGACCTGCTCGCGCTCGCTGCCGAGGAATGCGCGCGCTACGAAGGTGTCGACCTCGCCGCTGCCGATTTGCTGGATCGCGATTCGATCGGCACCGACCCGATCGGCACCGGTCTCAGCGGCGACCAGGCGACCGTGCGCGGCGATCCGCGCCTGTTGCGGCGGATGCTGCGCAACCTGCTCGAAAACGCCGACCGTCACGGCGTGCCGCCGGTCCGTGTGACGCTGGCGCGCGAGGCGCAGCACGTGATGCTCGTCGTTTCGGACGAAGGTCCGGCGATTCCCGCGGAGCAGCGCGAGCGCCTGTTCGAACCGTTCTATCGACGCGCCGACGCACACGAGAATCGCGGCGTCGGCCTCGGCCTGGCCCTCGTGCGGCAGATCGCGCGCCGGCACGGCGGCGAGGCACGGTGCGCGCCCACCGCAAGCGGCGGCAACGGCTTCGCCGTGACACTGCCGGCGGCGCACTGAGCGCACGGCGCAAGTCACCGGAAGCCTCGATCGGCGCGCTCAAGCCTGCGCGAGGCGGATTGCTTCTTCGAAATCGCGCGCGATGCGCAGCCCGTCGCCGTCGGCGGCCACGTGCATCTGCGCCAGGATGCGCCGGGGCTGCTCGCGCAGGCCCGACAGGATCACGCGCGTCCCCATGCGCCGGCAGCGCTCGATCATCTGCGCAAGCGCCGTGACGCCGGACGTGTCGATCAGCGGCACCTGCGCCAGGCGCAGGATGAAGACGCGCGGCGGCGCAGGCAGCGTGTTCAATACCTCGTCGAGGCGGTTGGCCACCGCGAAGAACAGCGGCCCCGAAATCTGGAACGCCTCGACACCGGGCGGCAACTGCGCGCGCTGATCGGGCTGCGCGGGGCGGTCGGCGTCGGCTGCGTCGCCATCCAGCAGCGACACGCCCGACTCCATCGCGACGACTTCGCTCATGCGATGCATGAAGAGGAACGACGCCAGCACGATACCGACCTCGATCGCGACCGTCAGATCGAACACCACGGTCAACGCGAACGTCAGCAGCAGCACGACGCGATCGCCGATCGGCCCGCTCATCAGATGCCGGAAGCTCTCGATCTCGGCCATGTTCCACGCCACCACCACCAGCACGGCGGCGAGCGCCGCGAGCGGCACCCAGCTCATCAGCGGCGCCAGCACGAGCATGAACAGCAGCAGGAATCCGGCATGCGCGATGCCGGCGACCGGCGAGCGCGCTCCGGAGCGCACGTTCGTCGCCGTGCGCGCGAGCGCGCCGGTCGCCGGCAGGCCGCCGAACAAGGCCGAGCCGACATTGGCCACGCCCTGCGCGACCAGTTCCGCATTGGAGCGATGGCGCCCGCCGATCATGCCGTCGGCGACGACGGCCGAGAGCAGCGATTCGACACCGGCGAGGAACGCGATCGTGAACGCGCTCGGAAACAGCTCCGTCGTCCGCTCCAGCGGAATGGACGGAAACGAAAAGCTCGGCAGCGCCGCCGGAATGCCGCCGAAACGCGTGCCGATCGTCTCCACCGGCAGGTGCAGCAGCGCGACGGCCAGCGCGCCGGCCACCACGGCGATCAGGAAGCCCGGCAGCGCCGGGCGCCAGCGGCGCACGAAGACGATCAGTGCGAGGCAGGCCGATGCGAGCGCCACGGCGGCCGGGGTGAAGCTCGGCAGGTGCTGCGCGTACGCCGACCAGCGTGCGAGGAATTCGGCCGGCACCTTGTCCATGCGCAAGCCGAGCAGGTCCTTCACCTGGCTCGAGAAAATGTTCACCGCGATGCCGGCCGTGAACCCGGTGACGACCGGCTTGGGGATGTACTTCATCAGCGTACCGACGCGCAGCACGCCCGCGCCGATCAGCATCAGGCCGGCGAGCAAGGTGCACAGGATCAGCCCGCCGTAGCCGAACTTGTCGATCACGTTGAAGACGACCGGCACGAACGCCGCCGTCGGTCCGCCGATCTGCACGCGCGATCCGCCGAGCAGCGAGATCAGGAACCCGGCGACGATCGCGGTGTGCAGTCCCTTCTCGGGCGTCGTGCCGGAAGCGATCGCGAGCGCCATCGACAGCGGCAACGCGACGATGGCGACGGTGAGTCCGGCCACGAGGTCGTGGCGAAGATCGGTACGCGAGTAACCACGACGCAGCACCGTGATCAGCTTCGGCGCATAGAGCTGCCAAACGGCCGGCGCGTTCGCCGTGTTCATCGCGCCGGCCCCCGGGAGCGCAGCGCGCGACGACGCCCACCGTCGCGCGGGCGGCGATCCTGCCGCACGAAGATCCTCTCTCGACTGCAAATCGCGACGCGCATGCGCACCCTTCCGAACCGGTGCGGGCTCGCGATCGTTCGCCGCTGCCCGCCGTACTAGGTTCCGGCCTCAGGCGGCGGAACCTTCAAACGAACGCCACGCCCGCTGCCATGACTGGGCATGTTCTCGCCGATCAATTCGATGCCGGCCGCGTCGAGCGCGGCCACGATCTTCGTCAACGTCTCGACCACGCCGCGGACGTTGCCGAGGCTGGCCTCCATGCGCTGGATCGTCGGCAACGACACTCCGGCTTTCTCGGCCAAGGTCTTCTGGTCCATGCCCGCCAAGGCACGCGCCGCGCGAAGCTGGGCTGCCGTGATCACAAGCCGGCTTCCGGATAAGACATTAACAAAGAATCACCAACCATCTCAAGTGATGTTTTATACATCATAAGAGCGAGCATCCGCTGGGCCGTCGAAGGCGAATCGACGCATCATCCGGAAGTCGCGGTGCGAACGCCATCCTTGCCACGCGACGATGCTCGCGGTCGGCCGCCCGGGCCAGCGCTGGATTCCACGGTCGTGCAGCCTGCGTACGCAGGCCGGCGCTAGAGATCGAACCCATCCGCGAAAATCAGATCGGGCGGCGCCGACTGCAGCTCGAAGGCACCGATGTCCGCCCTCGCGCCGGAGACGCGCGCGAAGCCGGTCCCGCGCTGATCGAAATCGAGGCCGGCCGCGTCGTTGCCGGCATCGATCGCCGGACTGCCGTCGCCGAGCGCGTGCGTGTAGGTCGGTCCGCCGTTGTCGGCGAGCGGTTGCAGCAACGGATCGGCGGTGAGCGTGTCGAGCGGCAGTCCGACGCCGTCGTCGGCGGCCTGCACGAGATTGTTCGCGCCGCTGATGTCGAGTCCCGGCGACCAGATGTCGTCGGGCAGGCCTGCCACCTGGTTGCCGGCGACGATCGTGCTCTGCAGTTCGAGCGGGTAGTCCGAATAGCGGAAATAGATGCCGCCGCCGCGACCGTTGGCCGAGTTGAAGGCCAGCGTGCTGTTGGCGAGTGACACGCTGCCGTAGGTGTTGGCGATGCCGCCGCCGTTGAGGATCGCGATGTTGCCGGAGATCGTGCTGTTGCTCGTCGCAGAGCTGCCGTAGCCGAACAGGAAAATGCCGCCGCCACGGCCGAGCGCGATGTTGCCGGTCAGCGTGCTGTCGACGATATCCAGGTTGCCGCCGAACTGGCCGATGCCGCCACCGTCCTTGTTCGCGCTGTTGCCGGAGACGGTGCTCCGCGACAGGTGCAGGTCGCCGCCGGCGCCGATGCCGCCGCCGTCCGAATCGGCGGAATTGCTCGACACGTCCGTATCGGTCAACGTGACCGAGACGGGCGCACCGCCGAAGCTCGCGCGGAAGTACAAGCCGCCGCCGCTTCCGTACTGCGCATTGCTGAAGGTCGAGTTGCCGTTGAACTGGCTCTGCACGAACGTCGCGCTGCCGTAGACCCAGGCACCGCCGCCGCGCACCGGACACGCCGTGCACGCCGAATAGGCGGCGTTGCCGGTCAGCCGGCTGTCGGAAGCGGACAGCGTGGCCTGGACTTGTCCCGCGCGGTCGCCGACGAACACGCCGCCACCGTAGGCTTCCGCACTTTCGGAACGCGCGTAGCTGCCGCTGATCGTGCTCGCGATCAGGACGAGGTCCCCGCGCGAGTAGATGGCGGCGCCGAACGCCTGGCCGCCGTCGGCATGGACCTTGTCGGCGTCGAACAGGCTGTCGTCGAGCGTCACGCTGCCGTGCGCGTACAGACCGCCGCCGCGCACCGTCGTCGCGCCGAGACTCGCCGCTGGCGCGCCACCGGCAGCGGAGCGATTTGCAGCCGAATCGGCGGTGCATTCGATGACGGAAACGTCGGCCAGGCCGACGCTGCCGCTCGCCCGGATGCAGCCGCCGTCGCCGCCGGTGAAGCCATGCGCGATCGTGAGTCCCGAGAGCGTGAGCGCAGCGGCGTCGCCGGCAGCGTGGTCGAAGACGCGATCGGCGTAGCCGCCGTCGATGGTCAGCGCGTTGTGGCCGGGCCCGGTCAGCTGCAGCGCGAAGAGCGGCTGGCTGTCGCTGCCCTGGGCGATCGTGATCGCGCCGCTGACCAGGCTGATCTGGCTGCAGGCAAGGCCGCTCAAATCGACGGTGTCGCCGCTGACTGCCGCAGCGACGGCCGCGCGCAGGCTGCCGGGCCCGTCGTCGGCGCAGGTCGTGACCACCTGCACGTTGCCTCGAGGGAGCGGCTGCGCCGCGCTCGCATCGACCGAATCGGGCGATGACAGCGCCGTGGCGATGCACAGGGCCAACGACTGCGGGCGCAGGCCCGAGCCGACGAATCGAGCAAGGTTCCATCGGTTCATGGAGATACCCGTCCTGCAAAGGGGGCCTTCATGCGTCCGGCCGACGCCCCGTCCGGCTCGAACCCCCGAGATCGATGCCCTGGACGAAGTGCGAGCTTACATCCGGACTCGCGCCGCGCGCGATCCGGCAGCACGCGCACGCCCGGCGCAGCGTTCCCGATAGCGCGATTCGCTCAAGGACCGCCGGCGCCCGCCTCGAACCCGTCGACGAAGACACGGTCGATCACGATGATCGATCCGCGCATGCCGCCGCCGGTGCCGCCGTGCTTGTCGCAGTAGTAGCCGAACGTGCCGAGTTCGTCGAAGCGCACGACGACGCTCCACTTCGTGCTGCTCGGGGCGTTGTCGGTCGTGCAGTTCACCGAGCAGACGAAGCGATCGTCGTCGGCATGCACGTTGTGCGGTCCTCCGCCGTTCTCGAAACGGATCGTGTCGCCTCGATGGATCGTGATCGCGGCCGGCGAGAACGTGAGGTTCGAATATGCGGTGACGACGTGCTCGGCCGCGGCCGCCGGATGCGCCAGCAGCAGCGCGGACGCGATCGTCGCAGCAAGGCCCGCGCGCGCGGCGCATCGGCGAGAGCAGAAGACGGGCGACGGACGGCGCATGCGTCGAAATTACCGGAGCAATGCTACGGACGGGTTGCGCGCGCGAACTCCGCGCTGCCGCCGAAGGCGCCTGCATATCGGCAGACGTCTGTGCAATCGCCACCGGGTGCGCTGCCGGCTCAACCGCCGGCGCCGCAATAGCCCGACAGGAACGACCAGATGCGCTGGTACTGGTTGCCGATCACATGGCCGCCGTCGTCGACCAGGATCAACTGGTAGCGGCTGCAGCTCGCGCCGTGCGCGGTCAGGTCGTAGCGGTTCGCGGCGTGACCATCGGCATCGTAGGTTTCCTCGAGCACGCCATTGTCCACGCCGCCGGGATTGTCGCCGACGAAGCAGCCGTTCTGCTGCGCCCACAGTTTCATCGGATAGAAGACGTCCCAGTCGAGGTTCCAGTCGATCGGATCGTGGAACGCCGCGATCGGCGGCGGCGCCACCGCCGGATCGTTCGTGCCGTGCAGGTGCAGGATCGGCGTCGCGGCGGAATGATGGGCCGGGCTCGAATCGTCCGCTTCGCAGTCGACGTCGCCGTCCTGGCAATACAACAGGCCCGCATTCACGGCGGCCGCGGCGAAGCGATGTTTCGTCGACGGACGCTGCAACAGGAAATACGGCATGTACGCGCCGCGCGATTCGCCGCCGATGTAGATCCGGTCGGCATCGACCGGCGCGCCGGCGACGCCGGAAGCGATCATCGTGTCGATCAGATCGCTGAGGAATTGCGAGTCCTGCGGCTGGCCCGGCAAGTCGTCGGCCGCGTGCGTCCAGGTCCCGTCGATGCCGCTCGGCGTGACCAGGATCGCCGAGGCCGCATCGGTATATGGGTAGAAGCCGCTGCCGTAGCCGTTGCCCGAACCGCCGTCGCCGTGCAGCCAGATCAACACGGCATGGCCGTGGCCCGGCACGGTAGCGGGCGGTATGCGGTAGTACCACGTATGCACTTGGCCGTCGGTCGTCGTCAGCGTCGATGATCCCGAGATCGCGGCCGGCAACGCCGCGACATCGAAGCCGTCGGCGAAAAGATCGTCGCAGCCGGCCCGGGCCGAGGCGCCCGCGAAGGGGGCGGCGATCCATAGCGCCATCGCCAGCGCACGCCTGCGCGATCGATCGCTGCACATGCAGCGCGAGGACAACGGCGGTTTCGGCCTTGCAACGGTCATCGTGGCGTTCCCTTCGAAGATGGGCGGTCGGCAGGCAAGCCGCTTGCGCGAAACGTCGGCGCAGCCCCCCGTATTCGACCGATTACGCCCTGGCGGAACGAAAACCGCCATCGAATGCCGCACGGTCGTCGACACCGCCGATTTCCAGCACAATCGGGGCATGTCCGACCCCTCCCCTCTTTCCAGCGATCAGGCCACCGAGCTGCTGGTGCAGGTGCTCTACGCGGACTTGCAGCGCCTCGCGCGCCGCGAGCGGCGCCGCGCGGGCGGCGGTCCAGCCGAGACGCTGAGCACGACGGCGCTCGTGCACGAAGCCTATCTCAAGCTCGCGCGGCAGAACGTGTTCGAGAGCGAGGCGCACTTCCTCAACACGGCGGCCTTGGCGATGCGGCAAGTGCTGGTCTCGCATGCGCGCGCGCGGCTTCGCTCCAAGCGCAATCCCGGCAAGCCGCTGCTCGACGTCGACGCGGTCGAGGTATTGGCCGAGAGCGACGAGCGCATCGTCGCGCTCGACGATGCGCTGCTCGCGCTCGAACAGTCCTCGCCGCGTCTCGCACGCATCGTCGAATGCCGTTACTTCGCCGGCTATTCGGAGACCGAGACCGCGCTCGCGCTGGGCGTCTCGGAACGCACGGTGCAGCGCGACTGGGCGATAGCAAAGGCCTTGCTGTACGAAGCCGTCGGCGCGTGATCTGCGCTGCACGCATACGATGTCGAACGGGCTGAGAGGGGAGCCATGTCGAACGCGCGGTCCACCGGTGATGTCGAAGGTCTGTTCGAACGCGCGCTCGCGCTGCCGCCGGCACGGCGCGGCGCGTTTCTCGACCACGAATGCGCGGGCGATCCGGCGCGGCGCGAACGCCTGGAGCGCCTGCTGCGCTTCGCCGAGTCCGACGACGGCTTTCTGGAACGTTCGCCGCTGCAGGTCCCTGCCGACGTGCGCACGGCGGCGACGCTTCACTCCGCCGGCCAGCTGATCGGCGCGTACCGGCTGCTGCGAAGACTCGGCGCCGGCGGCACGGCGGAAGTGTGGCTGGCCGAACGCACCGAGGGCGGTTTCCAGCAGCGCGCCGCGGTCAAGATCGTGCGCGACGCGCAAGGGTCGCTGCGCGAACGCTTCGTGGCCGAGCGCGAGATTCTCGCTTCGCTGGCGCATCCGGGCATCGCGCGCCTCTACGACGGCGGCGTCCAGGCGAACGGCTTCGCCTACATGATCATGGAATACGTGGAAGGCGAGCATCTGGGCGCCTACGCCCGCGCGCACTCGCTGTCGCTGTCCGAACGTCTCGCGCTGTTCCTGCAAGTGTGCGACGCGGTCGCCTACGCGCACACGCGCCTGGTCGTCCATCGCGACATCAAGCCGGCGAACATCCTGGTCACCGCCGACGGCCACGCGAAGCTGCTCGATTTCGGCATCGCCAAGCTGCTGAACACCGAGCCGACGCGCGACGTCACCGGCACCTTGCACATGTCGCCGGCCTACGCCGCGCCGGAGCAGCTGACCGGCGACTACGTCAGCACCGCAACCGACGTCTATGCGCTCGGCGTGACGCTGTACGAATTGCTGACGGGCCGCCTGCCGTGGTCCGACGACAACGCCACGCTCGCCACGGCGGTCAAGCGCCTGATGGACACCTCGATACCGCCGCCGAGCCGGGCTGCCGCACAAGGCTCGCCGATCCCCACGCGCGTATTGCGCGGAGACCTCGACGCGATCGTGGCGCGCACGTTGCGCAAGGAGCCCGGCGCGCGCTATCCGGACGCGCGCGCGCTGGCCGACGACATCCGGCGCCACCTCGATCACCAGCCGGTGCAGGCCCGCGCCGGCGCGCGCGCCTACGTGACGCGCCGATTCCTGCGGCGCAACTGGCTCGCGCTCGCGACGGCCGCAGCCGTATTCGTCGCGATGTCGATCGCGCTCGTCGCGATCGTCTGGCAGGCGCAGAAAGCCCGGCTCGAAGCACAGCGCGCGGCAGCCGTGCAGGACTTCATGATCGACCTCTTCCGTCGCAACAGCGGGCGCCAGTCCGATCCGGTCAAGGCACGACAGACGACGGCACGCGAGCTCCTCGAGATCGGTGCGCGGCGCATCGAAACGTCGCTCGCCGACGCACCTGAAAACAAGCTCGTGCTGCTGCGACTGTTCGGCGACCTGTACGCCGAGTTCGCCTTGACGTCCGAACAGCTGCCCGTGCGGCGGCAAGCCGTCGCATTGAGCCGCAGTTTTCACGGCGGCGATTCGCCGGAATTGGCGGGCGACCTGATCGCCCTGGCGAAAATCGAGCCCGACCGAACCGAAGCCGCCAAACTCCTTGCCGAAGCGGGCGCGATCCTCGACCGCCGGCACGATGCGCAGTCCTTGCTGCGCGGACGCTGGCTGATGACCTCGGCCGGGCAACACTACACGACCGAATCCGCGCGCGCCCGCGGCGAAATCGCGCAAGCCGTATCGATCCTCGACGCCTTCCCCGATTCCGCAGATCTGGCCCATGCACTGTTTCTCGAAGGCATGATCGACTACTCCGTCGGAAGCGGCGAAGAAGCCATCGGACCTCTGCAGCGCGCGATCGACGTTTCGTTGTCGACCGAAGGCACCACCAGCCCGATGCTGTCGACGTACTACCGCCAGCTCGGCGAGGTGCAGAGCTACCTCCTCCAGCATGCCGCCGCGGAAGCGTCCGTGCAGCGCGCGATCGCGCAGGCCCAGGCCTACCACGACGAAAACAACTACGACCTCGTTCGTGCCGAAACCACGATGGCCGTGGTTCTGATGACGGCCGATCGACCGAAAGACAGCCTGGAGTTCGCAGCGAAGGCGAAGGCCGATGCCGCGACGACCGATACGCAGATCCTGCCGGATGACAGTTCCGATGCCGCGTACGTCAAGATCTACGCGTTCAACGCGGGCAGCAGAACGGAGATTCGCGCCGGCGAATTGGATGGCGCGCTCGCAGATGCACAGGCCGCAGTGAAACTGGCGCGCGAAGTCGATCCGCAGGGAAACTTCCTCGTCAGCTCGCTGCAAAGGGAGGCGGAAGCGCTCGTCGAACTGGGCAAATGTGCACAAGCCGCGCAGCCGCTGAGCCAAGCGGTGGAACTCCTCAAGCGTATCGGACGCCCCTACAGCGAATTCGACGCAATGATGCGAATCCGCGTGGCGCTCGACGAAAAGCGCGCGAACGACGCACGCGCGATACTGGCGGCGATGCCTCCGGTCGATGCGAAATCGCCGAAGGCCATCGTCTCGACCATCCGGCGCGATCTGGTGCAGGCCGAGATCGATCTTGCCGGCGGCGACCTGGAAAGCGCCGCGCGGCGCGCTTCCGCGGTTTCGGCACGTGCGCGCGCCAGCGACCTCGCAACGTCGCTGCGTTCGGCGATTGCCGACGCCGAACTGCTCGAAGGCATCGCGCGCACGCGTAGCGAAGACGCACGCGGGGCCTGTCCGATTCTGGCCGACGCGGTCGCGACCCGGGTCGATTTGTACCTGCCGAAAAGTCCGAAAATCGCCCAGTCCAAACTCGCGCTGGCCGAGTGCGAACGCTCGCGGGGCAGGCATCGCGAGGCGACGGACCTGATTGCGCAGGCGCGTGCGATCCTCGCGCGACACAGCTCCCTCTCGGCCCGCTACGTCAACCCGTTCGCCGGCGAACGATAGGCGCGCGGTCCACTCCGATCCTCTCGTCACAGCGAAATGACGCTGCATGTCGTATTCGTCCGCCCCTCTCTACTGGCTGATCGTCGGCTGCGAAATCGCCTTCTGGCTGCTGCTGATGCTCGCGCTCGTCGTTCGCTACGTGCTGCAGCGGAACGCGCTCGGCCGCGCGCTCCTCTTGGCGCTGCCTGCGGCGGACCTGCTGCTGCTCGCCTTCACGGCACTGGACCTGCGCGCGGGTACGCCGGCGACGTTCGCCCATGGGCTGGCGACGGCTTATGTGGGTTTCACGATCGCCTTCGGCGGCGTCGCCGTGCGTTGGGCCGATCGACGTTTCGCACATCGGTTCGCCGGCGGTCCGCCACCCGTCGCGGCTCCGAAGTACGGGTGGCCCGCGGTCCGATACGAATTCGCCTTGTGGCTGCGCTGCATCGCCGCCTGGGCCATCACGGTCACGTTGCTGGTTGGCCTGATCGCCTATGTCGACAGCGAAGCCGTCACGAAGTCGCTTTCCGTCTGGTTCGGCATCGCATCCGCATCGATCGTCGCCTGGTTCGTCTTCGGCCCGCTGTGGAGCTTGCTGTTCTTTCGCCGCCAGATGGCGGAGTGAACGCACTTCGACTCGTTCGCCCTCGAGCGAATCGGCAAGGCGCGACTGCCGCCATGTCCGGCGAACGCAAACGGATGCACGCCTTTTCCGCCTGAGCCGCCAAGGTCTGGGAAAGGAAATCGGACTCGCGCGAGTTCAGGGCAGCACAGCCGCAAGCTCACGGTTTGGTGCGAGGCAGCACCATCGGTACCAGCAAAGGAGCGAGGAGCGGGATCATCGCGCACCAGACACGCGGATTGGCAGCGAGAAAAAGCGCCGTCAATTCGAGAGCGAATATGCCGCCTATCACGCCCGTCATCCTCAGCAGAGTCGAGCGGTTCGAAGGATTTTGCATGGCACTCCCGCAGCGATTGCGTTCAGCGAACAAAAGCCGTTCTCTGCCGTGAAAACGCCTCGATGCAGAAAGCGTTGACGCGATTCGTCCACGACGAGCCGTAAAAGCGCATCGACGGCTTGTCGGCCGTTGTCGAACCGGTTCGAAACTCCGGCACGCACCGCTCAACTCGAAGAAAGCACGAACGTATTACCGTCCGGGTCCTGGAATTTCGCGTAGGTGCCCCACGGCTGTTTGCTCGGCGGTTCGATGAACACGACGCCGCGCTGCGACAGCTGCCGCCAGGTCGCTTCCACGTTGTCGCACGCGAGCGCCCCGTTGAAGAAGGTTCCGATACGGTCCTCGTGGCCTTCCGGCGTGAACAGCACCACACGCGTCTGCGAATGGGCGACGCGCAGCTCGATCCACCGCTGGCCGGGTCCCATCGGCTGATCGGTCGCGATCTCGAACCCGAGCTTCTCGGTATAGAACGCCAGAGCCCTATCCTGATCGCCGACCGGAATGCCGACGAATTTGACGAAGGTGATCATCCTCTTGCTCCTGACTCGTTGTGGATGAGGCCATGCCTCGGGTCCAACGGCAAGTATCCGGCGGAACGTGCTCGCCCAGCAGCAATCGTTGCTATAGTAATGATTACCATGCAATCCCTCGCGATCGACCGCTATGTCGTGGATACGCTGATGCCCGATCTCGTCGGGCACGACCGGCGCCCGGCGGCTTTCATGGTCTATCTGTTCCTGCTGTCGGCCACCTCGCGAGGGCGACGCGACACGGTCACCGTCAGTCTGCAGACAATCGCCGTCAAGACGGGCCTGTCGAAGTCTTCGGTACAAGCCGCGCTGCGACACCTGAAGCGTCGAGGCCTCATCGATCCGACGCTGGTCGCGACGACGACGAACCCGGCGCGGCGCGTGCTGCGGCCGTGGAAGCGCTGATTGTCATGCGCCTGAGCGCGTCGGAGCGCCCAGGCGTTCGCCGGAGCATCGGAGTGAGCGACAGCGGAGCCGCCTACCGATCCGCGACACACGTTCGATTGCGCCCCTGCTCCTTGGCGGTGTAGAGCGCGCGGTCGGCGCGGTGAATGAGATGCTCCGGCGAGTCGCCGTGCTGCGGATACGAGGCGATGCCGATCGACACGGAAACCGGCCCGAGCTTCTGGCGGCGGTGCTCGACGTCGAGCGTCGCGACGGCGCGATGGATTTCCTCGGCGCGGTCGAGTGCGATGGCGGCGTCCGCTTCCTGCAGCAGGACCGTGAACTCCTCGCCGCCGTAGCGACACGCGACATCCTCGTTGCGCAGCAGCGTCAGGACGCACTGGCCGAACTGCGCGAGCAGCGCGTCGCCGGCATCGTGCCCGTGCGTGTCGTTGAATCGCTTGAAATGATCGACGTCGATCATCAGCACCGCGAGCGGCTGGCTGCGCCGGATCGCACGGGCGAGGTCGCGCGCCATCGAGACTTCGAGATAGCGGCGATTGAACAGGCCGGTCAGCCCGTCGCGCAGCGATTGCGTGCGCAGCGTTTCCTGCAGCTTCAAGTTCGAGACAGCCAGCGAGACCTGCTCGGACGCAGCGAGGGCGGCGTCTCGCGTCTCGCTGCCGATCGGCGTATCGGCCGCGAGGAGCAGCGTGCCCAACATCGTTCCCTGGGCGAGCAGCGGCACGCATAGATGCGAGTGCAGTTGTTCGTCGCCTTCTATCGCAAGATGCCGGCATGCGAACGGCGAGATTGCGCGCTCCTCGGGATAGGCGCGGCCGCGACGCAAGGCCCAGCAGTCGTCCGGCGTGAAAAGCGCTTCTCCGTCGATCGGGCGGCCCCAGGTGCCGATGGGACTCAGGAGGTTCTGCGAGGCGTTGATCAGATTGATCGCGCCGGACGTGCCGGGAAACAGCGATTCCAAGGTCCGCTGCAGCCCTGCGGCCGCCTCGTCGAGGCTGCGGCAGCTCTGCAGCATTTCGCCGAGATTGGACAACTGGCGCAGCGTGTCGGCGAGCCGCCGGGAATCTTCGAGACTGCGGGACAGTTCGGTGTTGGAAGCCGATACGCGCGCTTCGCTGCGGACGCGGCGATGCTGCTCGCGCAAGATCAGCGCAAGGGCGAATCCCAGGATGCCGATGCAGAGCGCGATGGCGCTGACGGTCAGCAAGCGCGTGAGTGCGGCCTGTTGCGACGTCGATGCTTGGCGCTGCACCAGCAAGGCGTCCTCGAGGTCGAGCATGCGCTGGGTCTGCGCATCGAGCGCGGCGTCCTGCTCGCGCGCTTTCGCGAACTCGGGATCGGCATGCAGCGCCTCCAGGCCGCCGGCTTGGAACGCGGCCGTCGCCTTGGTCATCAAATCCTTGCGCGCCGTCGTCAGCGTGCGCAACTGCTGCGCCGCCTGGATCTGATTGGCATTGTCGCTGACGAGCTTGTCGAGGCGGTCCAGGCGTTCGTCGACGCGCGGCATCGCCACGTAGTAGTCCGCCAGACGCGCCGCGTGGCCGCCGAGGAAATAGGCGCGCTGGGCGGCTTCGGCGGCGCGCAAGGCGCCGGTCGTGCCTTCGATCTGCTCGCGGACTTCGTAGGTGTGCGTCACCCAGCGGTTTTCATCGACCAACTGGCCCACCGTTCGATAGACCTGGACGGCGAGGACGCCAAGGACGACACCCAGCGCTGCGAACAGCGCCAGAACGCCTGTTGCAAAGCGGGATTTTCGAGGCACGTGAGTGGGCACTGGCATTCCGGAAATGAACAGGGTCGACGCGCGAAGCGCCTTCGGATGAGCGCTGCGCGAAATGTCTGGAAAGTACCAGAGCCTGGGGATTGGGTCGAAGAAGGCGCTCACATGAACGCAAAGACCGGCCGGCTTTACACGAGCCGGTCGAGCCCAAATCCCGGATCGAGGCCCTGCTTGCGCGCCATTCCACAGCGCATGCCGCGCGCGGCCTCGAAGAGAGGCGCGATCACGTCAGCTGGCCCGGCGAGGATCGCGCGTCCAGTTCCCGGCAGCCGGCGATCCCGTCCCTGCCGCCGCTTCGCCGCGTACTCAGAGCACGAACATCGCGATCGCCGCGGCCGCCATCACGAGAGCGGTCACCGCCACCACTGCCCGAACGAGCGGCGGCGACGGCTGGCCCACCATGATCTTCCGGTCGGCGGCGATCAAGTACACGCAAACGAGGAGCGGCGGAGCGAGCACGCCATTGACCACGGCGGACCAGTATAGCGCCTTGATCGGATTGATCCCGATGAAGTCGATGGCGATCGCCGCCAGCGTCGACAGGACGAATACGCCGTAGAACGCGGTGGCGGCCTTGAAGTGCTTGTCGAGCCCGTAGTTCCAATCAAACGTCTCGGCGAACGCGTAGGCTGCGGATCCGGCCAGCGTCGGAATCGCAAGGAGCCCTGTGCCGATCAAGCCGGCGCTGAAGAGCCAGTACGCCAGCGAGCCGGCGAGCGGCCTCAGCGCCTCGGCCGCCTGCCGCGTCGTCTCGATGCGCGCGTGGCCCGACGCGTGCAGCGTAGCAGCGGTCGTGACGATGATGAAGAACATGATCAGATTGGAGAACAGGGTTCCGATCCCGACGTCGAGACGCCGGTCGTCGATCGACCGCTTCGATGCTCCGCGACGCTGCGACGCCAGTCGCAGACCCTGAGCTTTCTGCTCCTCGATCTCCTGGCCGGCCTGCCAGTAGAACAGGAAGGGACTGATGGTCGTCCCGAGGATGGCGACTAGCATCGACCACGCCTCCTTGCCTTTCGGCAGCGTCGGCAGGAACGTGGCACGCAGTACGTCGCCCCAGCCGACCTTCACCGTAAACGCCGTGATCACGTACGCGAACAGCGCCATGGCGAGCCACTGCAAGGCGCGAGCGAGCTGTTGATAACGGAGGCGCACCGCGGCCACGCAGATGCCGAGTCCGAACAGCACTACATAGAGGAGCGACGGGCCTCCCCCGAGCATCTCGACGGCGTCGCCCATCGCCGAGAGATCGCTGGCGATGTTGATCGTGTTCGCGACCAGCAAGGCGAAGCCGAACACCGCCACCAGCCACAGCGGAAACTTCTTGCGGAACGCGCCCGCCAGGCCCTGACCTGAGACCATGCCGATGCGTGCGCTCATCATCTGCACGCAGCCCATGAGCGGCCACGTCAGCAGCGCCGCCCACGCGAACTGGTTGCCGAACTGCGCTCCGGCCATCGAATAGGTGGCGATGCCCGAGGGATCGTCGTCGGCCGCTCCCGTCGTGACGCCCGGACCAAGAGAGCCCAGCACGCGCTTCAGCAACGACGCTTTCGTTTTCGGCCTCGCCAATGCCCTCTCCTCTCAACACCAACCGTCGCAGTGGAGCGGGCCGACGCTATGTCCGGCAATGCGGTCATCGCGCCGTCCTTGCTGACATGATGACCTACGAAGACTAGGTACGCCTCAGCAGCAGGACTGCGACCACGATCAGGACGAGCAGACCGAGGCCGCTCGGGTAGTAGCCCCAGCCCGCGCTGTAGGGCCAAGTCGGCAGAGCGCCGAGGACCAGAAGCAGGATCAACACGACGACGATCATTCGCATGGACATTCTCCCGGATCGATGAATACGCAGATCAATGCACTTTGCCGAGCAGTTCGGTTTTGCGCGCATCCATGCGCTCGCCGAGCTCGGCGAGCTCCGCCTTGCTCAACAGCTTCCGTGCGCGCGGAAACATCTCCTTCTCTTCTTCGTCCGCGTGGTGCTCCACTAGCTCCTTGAGCACCTTCGCACGGCCGCTGAACGTGTCGGCGGCGGGATCGGTAGCCAGCAGGTCGGGCAAGACGAGGTCGCCGGCGGCACGATGCTCTTCCAGGGCCTCGAAGAACATCGTGCGGTCGTCGGCCAACTTCGCCGCTTCCTTGAATGCAGGATAGAAGATCTCTTCCTCGATGGTCGTATGCGCTTCCAGATTCATCCGGACCTTGGCCACGAGATCCTTGCGTCGCTTGACGGCCCGCGTCGTCGTCGACGCCAGTTCGTCCAGCAGTCCGCGCATCAGAACGTGATCCTGTTTGAGCAATGCGACAGCATCCATAGCACTCTCCGGTTGATGGATCAGCACGGTACGGCGCGCTCGACCAACGTTCGATAAGGATGGCGGGCGCCTTCGCAGCTCGCATTCAGGCTTCGCGCAAAAAGCGCCCCGCCAATGCTCGGCAGCTCGCTCTCGCTCGGTTGCGGCATGGCCGAAAGCGAGTGTCACGTGCGCGCGGACTCAACGCCCGGAAAGCATCGCGCCCCGATGAACGGGGCGCGAGGGCAGGATTGGAGGGACCAGGATTTACATCGAATGCGAGCACTTGTCGTATTCGTCGCGCGACACGGTGTTGTTGTGGTCGGCATCGCAGCGCTTGAAGTTCTTGGCCAGCCACGGATCATGCCTGGCCTGCTGCTGCGAAATCGCACCGGTCTTGCCGGCGTCCAATTCGTCGAAGGCCTTCGTAGGCCCCTTCTTGTTCGCCATCAAATTGTTGCCGGTCGCCGAATCCTGGCTGTTGATCGCGCCGGTCTTTTGCGCGTCCGAGTCATTGCCTGCGTTGCCGGCGTTCTTCCTGGCGGTCAGATCGTTGCCGGTGCGATGGTCTTGCGCGTTGATGTCCTCGGTCTTCTGCTGCGCAGAGTCCTGATTGCCGGTCGGCGGATTGGCTTTCTGGTCATTGGTCGATTGCGCGAAGGCCATGGAGCAAGCCAGCGCCAGCGTCAAACTGCACAGTGCGATTTTCGTGTTCATGACGGCTCCTGTTTTGGGGGACGCCGACGACACTGAGCGTGCGCGCTTGAAGCGGACGTAAACGGGGCCGATACCTGGTGTCGCGTGTTCATCGAGCGGCGTATCGGTCGAAGGAAGTCGGCCTTCGAACCATGGCCGCTCGTACCGACGCTAGGACTCGCGCGCCCCCGCGGACTGGCGCAGTTCCGCGATCGTCATCCTCAGCCGATGCCGCGAGTCCCTGGCAACTTTGGACTGCGCGGCCGGAGTTTCACGCAACTCCCACGTCATCAGCAGCGACTCGATTTCGTCGAGCAAGTGGCCGCTGCCCGGATAGGCGGCATAGATCGCTTTCATCATGACATCGTTGGCGACCACCCACGCCTCGAGCGCCTGCAAACGCTCGGCCATGGCGCGCCAGCGGAGTTCATCCGCTGTCGCGGGTCGCCGGGGATGAGGGGTGCGCGAGGCCATGATTCCATCAGAACAACATTCCGCTGAACGCGCGCCCTCGCGCTCCTCGCGAACACACCTGGCCTTCAAGTCATCGGTAGGCCATTGCCTCAACGTTCATTACGGCTGCGCCGACGGGAATGAAGCGCCCGAATGGGGAAGCGCAGCGGCAATGCGAATGGACGCGACGCGCCAACGGTTGTGCGCCGCGCCTTTAGACGCCGGTCGCGCGACGGATCGCCTGCAAGATCTGACCGATGCGGCACGGCTTCTGCAACACCGCGACCGCCCCTATTTCCTGTGCCGCCTGTCGCAGCTCGACGAATGGCTGTGCGGAGAAGATCACGACCGGGGGAAGCGTCCGACCGCTGAGTTGCAGTTGTCGAACCATGGCGTCGCCGCGATCTCGTCCGAGCTGCAGATCGAGCAGCATGGCGCAGAACCCATGCGGTTCGGCGAGATCGTCCACCGCGTCCTGCAGCGTGGGCGCGATCTTCACCGCATATCCCTCGGATACCAGCAGATCGGCTGTCACCTCACCGAGCGCGGCGTCGTCTTCCACCAAGAGGATGTTCACCTGCCGCGCACCGAGAGACTCCCCAGCTGAAGATCAGCGACAGCGAAACTACGCCGGTCATCATGAACGGTTGACCAGCATGTCAGCCGGCCTGACGCGATCCACCGCCGTCGATCGGCATCGTGAACGTGAACGTGATGCCCGCCTCGGCGGACGAAGCGACGCTGATCGCACCGTGGTGCGCCCGCGCGATCTCGCTGGCGATGAACAAACCGAGGCCGAGACCGGGTTTGCGCGCTGTGCCGACGGCGCGCGTGAACGGATGAAACAAACGAGACACGGCCTCGTCGGGGATCGGCGCGCCACCGTTGCCGACGGCGACATGCAAGTCGCGCCCATCGGTGTGCGCCCGCACGGTGACCGGGCTGTCCGGCGTTCCATGGACGAGCGCGTTCGCCAGCAGATTCGACAGCAGCTGCGCCAGCCGCTGCCTGTCGCAGACGACCGCCTGCGCGATGGCCCAGCTCGTCTGTACTTCCCGCTGCGGATGCGCGTGGCCGAGCTCGGCGACCACGTGCCGCAGTGCATCGGCCAGCTCGGCATCGCTGACGAGCGTGACCGGAATGCCGCCGCCGAACTCGCCGCTGGCGAAATCGATCACGGTCGACACCAGCTCGTTCATGCGCGAGAGGCTGCGCCGAACCAAGGCCAGCGATTGGCGCGTACGCGCCTCCTCCGCCGTACGCTCGGCACCCTCGATGCCGAGTCCAATCATGTGCAGAGGGTTGCGCAGATCGTGGCCCAGCATCGCCACGAACTGCTCGCGCTGCACGGCCGTCTGCGCCGCGATCGAGGGGCGGTTCCGGCTACTTTCGAGCTGGCCGTCGAGATCCAGCTGCGCGGCGACCAATTGCGCGAACAGCTGCAGGGATTTCAAGATCTGTGGCGTGTTCAGCTGCGCCGGTTCGGGATCGAGGCCGCACAGGGTGCCGAAGAAGCGGCCGTCTCGCGTGACGATCGGAATCGAGATATAACTCCGGAACCCGTACTGCTTCGGCGCGGGGTGATCGCGGAACCGAACGTCCTGCGCGACGTGATCGATGACGATGAGCCGGTTGTGCTGGTGAATTTCGTGGCAGCGCGATTCGAGGACGAGTTCGTCCCCTGGTGCGAGACCGAAGTTCAGCTGATCGTGGACTGCACAGGCCGTCCACTGCGTTCCGGTGACGCGTGCGATCGCCGTCAGGCGCAAGCCCGTCGCGTCAGCGACGGCCTCCAGGATCGTCGGCACGGCCTCGATGCGCTGGATCGCGCGAACGGCATCGTCGTTGACTGTGTTCATGAGCGACATCGGCGGCGCATGTCCTTCAGGATAACAGCGAAAATCGTCGCTGCGGCCGTCGCCGATCCGATCTCCGAGACAAGTGCCGGCCCACAGCATGAACGTCGAGCAACACCCCGCGCATGGTTCATTCCGCGTGCATGCCCCATTGCGTCCCATGGACGCTCCGCGCGTCGAAGGAGAAGCCGATGCAATTCGTCCTGGATCACCCGCGCAACATCCGCTCGTTCACCTACGACGCCAACCGCTGCATCCTCGTCGCCCATCATCTCGACGGCGCTGCGACGATCTGCAGCGACGTGCCGCCCGAAATGTTCGAGGCGCTGGCCAATACGCTGAGCCCGGAGGAATTGTTCCTCCGTTACATCCGCGCGCATTTCGACTGCGAAACGGTTACGCCGTCTCCCCCGCGCCTGCATTGAAGGCGACGACCATGATCACGGCATTCCAACCCCAGGCAAGTTTCAGCATTCATCACTTCGACTACGACTCGAATCGTCTCGAGCTTCGTGTGCACTACTACGACGGCAGGCGCAAGGTGTGCAGTGGCATCGCTCCTGCCGTCGCGGTGCTGCTGCGTATATCGTCCAGACCCGAATCCGTACTGCAGGCACACGCAGACTCGACCTGCCGCGAGGAATGAAGCGACCCGCGGCTGGAGAAAGCCTCGATCGCGTCCGCCGTCGGATCGTACAGACGAGGACGTCGAACTCAGGCAGATGCCTCGTCGCCCACCGAGCCCCGAGCCGAATCGGAAATAACAGGCCCGATACGATCCGGCGATACCTCATGGTCCGTCTCAGCCGCGCGCGGTATCGTCACCTCGAACACGGTCCTGTCCTGGGATTCCACGCGGACAGTGCCGCCGTGGGCCTGCACGATCTGCTGGACGATGTACAAGCCGAGACCGAGCCCGCCCGAAACGTCGTGCCCTCGTCTGCCACTGCGAAACGGATCGAACAACAGAGCGCGGTCCCCGGGCGAGATCACGCCATCGTTCGCCACCGTCAGCACCACGTTTTCGACATCGGTTCCATCCAGCTGCACGTCGATCGGCCCCGCCCTCCCGTGCTGCAACGCGTTGCCGAGCAGATTCGAGACCACTTGCAGCAGTCGGTCCGGGTCCCACACGCCGGTCGTCGCGCCGCTGCGGCGGAATCGAATCGGCATCTCGCGCTTCGCCGCGCCGTGTTCGTCGATCGCGCGCTCGACCAGGACTGCCAAATCGGTCTCGCAGCGGCTGATCGGAATGCCGGTGCCGAGGCGCGCGCGCGACAAGTCCAGAAGATCGTCGATCATGCGGCTCATGCGCAACGCGCTCGACAACGTGCGCGTCGCCAGATCCTTGACCGGTCCCGGCGGCGACCAATGGTCGATCACCTCGAACCCCATGATGATCGCGCTCAAGGGATTGCGCAGGTCGTGTCCGAGGACGGCGACGAACATCTCGTTGAGGCGGAGCGTCTCGGTGCGGTGCGCCAGCTCTTCGGCCAGCTGATGCTTCTGCCGATAGAGCTGAAAGAACACTTCCGCTTTGCTGCGCAGGACATGCGGCTCGATCGGCTTGTAGAGGAAGTCGACGGCGCCGGCCTCGTAGCCTTTGAACAGCCGTTGCCGGTCGTGCGTGCCGGCCGTCAGAAAAATGATCGGCACCTGCCGCGTCCTTTCGGTACCACGCATCAGCTCGGCCAGTTCGAAGCCGTCCATTTGCGGCATCTGCACGTCGACCAGGGCCAGCGCCACGTCGTGCACCAGGAGGAGTTCCAGCGCCTCCAATCCGGAGCGCGCGGTGAGCACCTCCACCTCGGCGGACTGGAGCAAGGTCGACAAGGCGAGAAGGTTGTCCTCCAGGTCGTCGACCAGCAAGCATTTCACTTGACGCAGCGGCGTACCCATGCCGCTCGTCGACGCGTGACTCATAACCGTCCCTCCCTGTGGAACGCGAGCATCAATGTGGCGATATCTTCGAGCGGCAGCACATGGTCCGCCCGCACGCTTCTCAGCGCAGAGGCGGGCATCAGCGAAGACTTCGCGGTCTGCGGCGACTGCACGATCGTCGTGCCACCGCATTCCTGGACGGTCCGAAGCCCCTTGGCGCCGTCTTCGTTGGCCCCGGTCAGCACCATGGCCAGCAGCCGTTCGCGAAACAGTTCGGCGGCGGACTCGAAAGCGACGTCGATCGAGGGCCGCGAGTATTGGACGAGCGCTTCGGTCGACAGGGCGATCTGCGGACCGCGGTCGAACAGCACGTGGTAGTCCGGCGGCGCGAAGTAGACCGTGCCGGGCCGCAGCGCGTCCTTGTCGTCCGCCTCGCGCACCGCCAGC
>Ga0207712_10000090_pt1 | contig 104492 bp, 77 predicted proteins | sample KBSS44metaG_FD_184402 | JGI IMG/M metagenome (GOLD analysis project Ga0207712, IMG submission 184402) | Switchgrass rhizosphere microbial communities from Kellogg Biological Station, Michigan, USA - KBS S4-4 metaG (SPAdes) (version 2) | ecosystem: Host-associated > Plants > Roots > Rhizosphere...
CGCATCATCTCGGCCGCCGAGGACCCGAACGACGGCTACCCGTGCGTCTACGTCGACGACCGCGACGCCGCCTACGACATCACCGAACACCTGATCCAGCTCGGCCACCAGCGCATCGGCTTTCTCTGGGGCAGCGAAGCGCATCGCTCGAGCCCGGAACGATTCAAGGGCTACGAAGCCGCGCTGAAGGCGTACGACATACCAATCGACAAGAAGCTCGTGATCCCGGGCGACTTCTCGTTCGACGACGGCTTCCGCGGCGCGCGGCGCCTGTTCGCCCTGCGCGAACGGCCGACCGCGATCTTCGGCTCGAACGACGAGATCGCCGCGGGCGTGCTCGCCGCCGCCAAGGCGAATGGCATCGACGTCCCGTACGAACTGTCGATCGCAGGCTTCGAGGACAGTCCGTTCTCGAAGCAGAGCTGGCCGGCGCTGACCACCGCGAAGCAGGCGACCGAAGACATCGCGCGGCATGCCGCGCTGCGCCTGATCGCGGAACTGAAGCCCACTGCCGGCGCCGCCGCGCCGATCAATCGCGGCTTCAGTCCGCAGCTGGTGATTCGCGACTCGACCGCGCGCGTCGGCAAGCCGGCCGCCTGACCTCGCGCTCGACCCGCACGACGGCCATGCTGCCGTCGTGGCGATCCAGGATGGCGGCTACGCGCGCTGACGCCGGCGCGAGGTCGACCGGGTCTTCAACGCATCGAGCGCGGCCGAGTTTTCGCGCGCCCACGCGTACACGCGCTCGATCGGTTCGACCAGAAGCCGCCCGAGCGGCGTCAGCGCGTAGTCGACGCCTGGCGGCACCGTGTCGAACACCGTCCGCTCGACCAGGCCGCTGGCCTCCATCTCTCGCAATGTCTGGCTCAGCATCTTCTTCGAGATGCCCGGCAAGCTGCGCAGCAGAACGCCGCTGCGCGCACGGCCTGCGTGGCGAGCGTGCAGCGTGTGCAGGATCATGCTCGTCCATTTCGTCGAGAAGATCTCCAGCACCCGGCGCGGCGCGCAGTCTTCGCGCCATTCTTCTTCCGCGCTGCCTGGTTCCATCGTGGTTACCTTTTCGTGCCTTCTTGGACTCGCCGGAAACCGTACCTATCGTGCTCGCTGGAATCTTTCAGGAGCCTCCGATGACGAATGTCGCACTGATTGCCGGCGCCAGCGGCATAGCGGGAAGCGCCGCGGCGCAGCGGTTGGTCGAACAGGGCTGGAAAGTCCTCGGCCTCGCGCGCCGCGGCGTCGCACAGCCCGGCGTGACGCCGATCGCCGCCGACCTCGCCGACGCGCCATCGCTGCGAGCGGCACTCGAGGGTCCCGCACCCACTCACGTTTTCCTGACGACATGGTCGCGGCAAGCGACCGAAGCCGACAACATCCGCGTCAACTCGGCGATGGTGCGCAACCTCCTCGACGCGCTGAGGGCCGCCGGCAGCGTCCGCCATGTCGCCTTGGTGACCGGACTGAAGCACTACCTGGGGCCGTTCGAGTCGTACGGCAAGGGAACTCTGCCGCAAACGCCTTTTCGCGAAGACCAAGGCCGCTTGAACGTCGACAACTTCTACTATGCGCAGGAAGACGAGGTATTCGCGGCGGCCGCGCGCGACGGATTTCGCTGGAGCGTGCATCGACCGCACACGATCGTCGGCGCTGCCATCGGCAACGCGATGAACATGGGGACGACGCTCGCGGCCTACGCGTCGATCTGTCGCGAAACGGGACGACCGTTTCGCTTCCCCGGTTCGCTCGTGCAATGGAACGGCCTGACCGACATGACGGACGCGCGCCTGCTCGCGCGCCACCTGCTGTGGGCCGCGTCGACGCCGGAAGCCGCCGACCAGGCGTTCAACGTCGTCAACGGCGATGTCTTCCGCTGGAGCTGGATGTGGCAGCGCATCGCGGCCTGGTTCGGTATCGAGCCCGTGCCCTTCGACGGCACCGTCGCCCCGCTCGCCTCGCAGATGGCCGGCGACGCTCCGATCTGGGCAGAGATCGCTGCCCGCCACGGCCTTGCCGAGGCCGATATCGATCGCCTCGTTTCTCCCTGGCATACCGACGCCGACCTCGGCCGGCCGATCGAAGTGGTGACCGACATGTCCAAGAGCAGGCAGCTCGGCTTTCTCGACTATCGGCGCAGCGACGAGGCCTTCGTCGATTTGTTCGAACGTCTGCGCGCCGATCGCATCATTCCCTAGCGCATCGAACCGTCCGCGCTGTCGACTCGGCCGCTCGTGAAACGCATCCCGCCGTCACGGCGCCTGGGCGGCTGTCTGCGGCTGCGTTCGAGATTCGCGTCGATACTGCAGCGGCGCCCGGCCGGTCACTCGCTTGAACGTGCTGCTGAACGCGCTGTCGGAGGCGTAGCCCAGCGACGCCGCGATCGACGAGACGCTGGCCGTATCGCTGCGCAACGCGTGGCGTGCCAGGCGCATGCGCCATTGCAGCAGGTAGTCGAGCGGCGCCGTGCCGACGATCGTCTTGAAGCGCAACGCGAAAGCCGATCGCGAGACGCTGGCCGCACGCGCCAGATCGTTCAACGTCCAATGCCTTGCCGGCGCCTCGTGCATCAGGCGCATGGCGGGCCCGATCTTCGGATCGGACAAGGCCGCCAGCCAGCCGGTCGCCGGCCGCGCGGGCGAGGCCAGAAACGATCGCAGCACCTGCACCAGCATGATGTGGCTGAGATGCTCGGCCATCAGCTGCGCGCCCGGCCGCGTGTCGGAAAGCTCCGCGGCCAGATGCGACAACACCCAGCGCAAGGTCGTCGCCTGCGCCGAATCGCGATCGACGTGCACGAAGGGCGGCAGCGCATCGATCAGCATCGACGCATCGGCCGGCTCGAAGATGAAGCGGCCGCCGATCACGAACACGTCGGCGGCCGTGCCGATGTGCGCGGCGCCGTCGACCGGATCGCGAAAGACATCCGCAGCGCCGATCCGCGGCAACGTGAGGTCGCTCGCCAGCACGAAGCTATGGCCGCCCTTGAGCAGGAAGCAATCGCCCGCCTGCAACCGGACCGGCTCGATGTCGCCCTCGAGCGCGAGCCAGCACGTTCCCTCGACGACCGCATTGAACTTGATGCCGGCCACCGTCGAGAACTGGATCGCCCACGCGCCGCCGGCCTTCAATCCGTTGGAGAAGGCACTGCGCACGTTCAGCAGCGACAACACGTTGGAAAGGGTATCCATCGCGAGAGATTTGGACGATCGAGAAAGAATTGTGGACCTGTATACATGGATGATCCAAGCGCCCTTGCCTAAAGTGGCGCTTTGCATTCAGGAGCACACCCATGCAGGACAAGCAGTCGCCGATTCCCTCGGGATTCGGCCCGCATACCACGGCGCAAGAAGCCCTCGGCGGCAAGCGACTCGACGGCCGCACGGCAATGATCACCGGCGGATATTCCGGACTCGGCCTCGAAGCCGCACGCGTCCTGGCGGGCGCCGGGGCGACCGTGATCGTGCCGGCGCGCACGCTGGACAAGGCGCGCTCGGCGCTCGCCGCCATCGCTCGCGTCGAGATCGGCACGATGGATCTGCTCGACCCCGCGTCGATCGACCGGTTCGCGCAGGAATTCCTCGCTTCGGACAGGCCGCTGGACATGCTGATCACCAGCGCCGGGATCATGGCCGCGCCATTGACGCGCGACGCGCGCGGCTACGAAGCGCAGTTCGCGGCCAATCACCTGGGTCACTACCAGTTGACCGCACGCCTGCTGCCGGCGCTGCGTCGAGCGGGCAACGCGCGGGTCGTCTCGGTGAGTTCGGCCGGCCATCGCTTTTCCGGCGTCGACTTCGACGATCCGAATTTCGAACGGCGCGCCTACGACAAATGGAAAGCCTACGGACAATCGAAGACAGCCAACGCGCTGTTCGCGCTGCACCTGGACGCGCTCGGCGCCGCGCACGGCGTACACGCGTTCTCCGTGCACCCCGGTTCGATCCTCTCGACCGACTTGGCGCGCCATCTCAGCGTCGAAGAACTGCAGTCGTTCGGCATCGCGTTCGAGAACGGCAAACCCGTCCTTCCCGCCCACTTCAAGACCGTCGAGCAAGGCGCCGCGACGCTGGTCTGTTGCGCGGTCAGCGAGGCGTTGAACGGCCGCGGCGGCGAGTACTGTGAAAATTGCGACATCGCCGCGATGACGACCCCGCAGTCGACTCAAGCCGCACCCGGCGTCGCGGCCTACGCGGTCGATGCGGCACTGGCCGAATCGTTGTTCGGTCTCAGCGAAAGACTGACGGGCGTGGCGCTGTCGTTCTAGGCGCTCCCCGCACTGCGAACGGCTATGCGCCGGTGTGCAGCTCCAACGCCAGGAATCTCGTGCCCGCGATCGGATTGAAGACGTAAGGCTCGATCGGCGCGAATCCCAGCGCACGATAGAGCCGCTGCGCCGCTGCCATCGTGGGGAGCGTATCGAGACAGATTTTCGAATAGCCGGCTTGGCGGGCTTCCTGGCAAATGCGCTTCGCCAGCTGTAGCCCCAGCTGCACGCCACGTGCTTGCGGCCGCACATAGAGCCGTTTCATTTCGCACGCAGCGCCGTGCAGCGGACGCAAAGCGACGCAACCGAGCGCGTCGCTGCCGCTCCACGCCAGTAGGAGTCGCCCTGCCGGCGCTGCATATTTTCCGGGCAAGCCGGCGAGTTCGGCTTCGAAATCCTGGAAGCCGAGGTCGACGCCGAGGCTTTGCGCGTATTCGCGAAACAGGCTCCGCACCTCGTCGGCGTCGTCGGGAAACGCGGCTGGCCGTATGTCGATCATGCGCAGTGCAAGCTCGGTGCGCTGACGCGCCCGGCGGACCGAAACGTCCTGGCGCAATGCACGCCTGCCGTCCATCGCGACGTCGCCGAACGTCGAGTCCGGCGTTCGCCGGAATGGCGTCTTGCAGAGCCGTCGTCGCCGTTCTTCATGATGGCATTTGCCGAACGAAGCACTGCTCGGTCAGGGAAGCGCCCCACTGCTCCCCGCGGCCTTCCCAGTCCAACACGAAACCGGCCCGCTCGTAGAGGCGGCGCGCCGCATCCAGTCCCTTGAACGTCCACAGCTTCGTCCGCTCGAACCTGCGGGCGTCGCAAAACGCCAGGGCCGCCGCGAGCAGATCCCGGCCCGCGCCGCGACCGCGCGCTTCGTCGTCGACGATGAAGAAACGCAGGTGCGCCTCACGGTTGCCGAGGTCTTCGCCGTCGATCGCGATGCTGCCGACGATTCGCTCGTTTCTCATGGCCGCCCAGATCGCGTTCGCCGGATCGGAGAGCCGCGAGGTCAGATCGGCCATTTCCACCGCGACGCGGTGCTCGAAGAAGCGGCCGAGTCCTTCGTGGCGCGAGTAGTGGCGCGCGTGCATCTCCGCGACCCGGCCGATGATGCCGGGGCGGTAGCCGTCGACGATCGACAGCGGCGATTCGTCGGCAACCGGCACGCCGAGCCGATCGGCGCGCAGGGCGGCGCCATACCGGCACAGGCCGTCGCCGATCGAAGCGAGTTCGTGCGGGGCCAAGTGTCGTGCGGCATCCGCGACTTGACGCCGGGCGAAGCGATCGATCGCGGCGAGCGTCCTGCGCCCCTTCGCCGTGAGCGAAAGGCGCTTGAAACGCGCATCTTCGCGGCCGGCCGACTGCTTCAGTTCGCCGGCCTCGACGAGCTTGCCGACCATGCGGCTGACGCTCGACTTCTCCAGCCCCAGGAAATCCGCCAGTTCCACCGACGTCATCGCGCCGCGGGCGCCGATCTCGAGGATCGAGTGAACGGCCGACGGCGGATAATCCGTCGCCGCCAGGGTGCCTCGCATGAATCCGAGCTCGCGAACCATCAGGCGCGAGGCCGAGCGGACACGATCGACGAGCTCGATGTCGGGCGGCTGCATTGCGGTCTCCTGCCGTGCCTATAGTTGTATCATGCAACCATATCGTCGAGAAAGAAAGCGGGCCGCCATTTCGCCGACGGTCGTCCGATCTTCATCGGGATACAGACGCACCGAACACCTCCCAGCCGCAGCCGGGCAAGGCGGCCGTGCCCGGCTCACGCGGCCGTTGACTGTACACATGTCTATTTGTATACATGCGGCGCCATGACCCAGCCGCTGACCAGTCAGATCGAGCACATCGTCGTGGTGATGCTCGAGAACCGTTCGTTCGACAATCTGCTGGGCGGCCTCTATCCGCCCTCGGCCGCGTTCGATGGATTGACCGGCAGCGAGACCAACCCCATCGATCCGAGCGATCCGAAGTCGGCCACCGTGAAAGTGTGGCAGGGACCGCCGGGCATCGACACGATGATCACGCCGTTCCCGGATCCGAACGAGGATTTCGACGACATGACGCGCCAGCTGTTCGGCCGCAATGGCGTCGACCCGAACACGTCGAGCGTCCCGACGATGGACGGCTTCGCGTGGAACTACCTGAATGCGAAGCCGATGGGCGGCGCCGCGCCGCAGCCCGCCGACATCATGCAGTACTACGCGCCCGGCCCGGGCGGGAATATCCCGGTCACCTCCGCGCTCGCGTCCGCCTATACGTTCAGCGATCGCTGGTTCGCCTCGGGACCGGTGCAGACCTTCGCCAATCGCGTATTCAATCATTGTGGAACGCCCGGCACGTCGTTGTTCGATGCGCCCTATCTGAATGACCCCGACTACGTATTCGTGATCGCGCTTCACGGCGGCGTCGGCGATCCGTCGGTCTTCAGCACACTCGATGCCGCGCGCCGAGGCCAGGTCAACTGGAAGATCTACTACCAGGACGAAGCGAAGACGTTCGGCTTCCCCGGCGGCATCCTGTCGGCGCTGCTGGTGAAATATGTCCGCGACGTCCACGAGTCCGACAACCAGACCCGGGTCGTCCAGTACGAACAGTTCGCCAAGGACGTCGCCGGCGACGCGCTTGCGCCGTATTCGTTCATCGAGCCGCGCTACTTCGAAGCGAGCGACGGCCGCTCGCAGAGCAATCATCCGGGCAACGCCATCGCGCCGGGCACGACGGCGGACCCGAAGGCCATCAGCATCTGCGACGGCGAAACGTTTCTCGCCGGCATCTACAACACGCTGAGCGCCCATCCGAGCGTGTTCGACAAGACGCTGCTCGTGGTGATCTACGACGAGCACGGCGGCCTCTACGACCACGTTCCGCCGCCCGCGGCTCCGTCGCCGTTCAAGAGCGGGACGGTAAAAGGATTCGACTATTCCCGCTACGGCGTACGCGTGCCGTGCCTGCTGATCAACCCGTACGTCAACCGCGCCGACGGGGTCGCGTTCCGACCGCCGAGTCCGGGCAACCCGTTCGACCACACCACGATCATCCGGACGGTCATCGAGCAGTTCCTGCCGAGCGAGCAGTGGACGAGCCTCACTCCGCGCGACGCGAGCGCACCGGTCCTGGCGAACTTGATCGACCCGAGCAACCCGCGGATTCCCGACGTGACGCTGCCGCCGCTCGACTGCCCCGTGCCGCCGACGTTTTTCGGCCGTTCGAGCGAGATTCCGAGTGCTCGGCAGAAGCTGATGAAGGCGATCGCCGAAATCCTGCGGGAACGCGGCGCGTCCCGCGCGTAGCGGCCGATACGGCGTGGACTCGCGGCGGCGCCACGCCCGGCCTGGATCCTAGTGGTATTTAAGTGGTATAGTTCTCCGATGCATGCATCGGAGTCCTCCGCGACGGCTCGCCCGCTGGCCTACCTCGACCTGCGCAACACGCTCCAGCAGCAGATCGAGAACGGCGCGCTGGCGCCGGGCCAGGCGCTCTCGGGCGAGCGTGAACTGGCCGAGCGCCACGGCGTGTCGCGCGTGACCGTGCGCAAGGCGATCGCCGGACTCGTTGCCGACGGCCTGCTGGTACAGCGGCAAGGCTCGGGCACCTTCGTCGGTTCGCGCATCGTGCGGGCGTTTTCGCAATTGACCAGCTTTTCCGACGAACTGCGCGCACGCGGCCTCGCGCCGCGCAGCGAGACGATCGACAGCGGCAGCGGCGTGGCCACGACGGACGAATCGATGGCGCTCGGCCTCGCGCCGGGCACACGCGTGATACGCCTGCGCCGATTGCGCTACGCCGGCGACGAGCCGCTCGCCCTCGAACGCAGCACCGTGCCCGCATTCGCACTGGCGAGCGCACGCGGCGTACGCGACTCGCTGTATGCGGCGCTCGACCGGCGCGGCATGCGTCCGCGGCGCGCGCTGCAGCGCCTGCGCGCGGTCGCTTTCGATGCCGAATCGGCAGGCCTGCTGCACGTGAAGAGCGGCAGCGCGGGTCTTCTGATCGAACGTCGCGGCTTCCTCGCCGACGGGCGCGCCGTCGAGCTGACCTACTCCCACTACCGCGGCGATGCGTACGACTTCGTCGCCGAACTGAAGAGCGATTGACATGCCCCAGCCCGCACCGCGCGATGCGCAGACGACGCACATGTACCGCGAGGTGCTCGAATCCTCCGGTGCGATCGCGCGCCAGATCCACGAAAACGGCGCCGTCGTGCGCGAACTCGCCGCCGCGTTGCGGCGCGACCCGCCGCGCCTGATCGCGACGGGCGCACGCGGCAGCTCGGACAACGCGGCCACCTACGCGAAATACCTGTTCGAAACGCGCCTCGGCGTGACGACGAGTTCGGCCGCGCCGTCGGTGCAGTCGATCTATGCCGCCGCGCAGCACCTGGAAGGCGCGCTGTTCGTCGCGATCTCGCAATCGGGCCGCAGCCCCGATCTGGTCGGCCAGGCGCAGGCGGCCAAGCGCGCCGGCGCGCGCGTCGTCGCGATGGTCAACGTCGAGGATTCGCCGCTGGCGCAGGCCGCGGATTTCCTGATCCCGCTGCATGCCGGCCCCGAACGCAGCGTCGCCGCGACGAAAAGCTTCCTGTGTTCGCTCGCCGCCGTGCTGCACCTGGTGGCCGAATGGAAGCAGGACGACGGCCTTCGCGCCGCGCTCGACAGCGTGCCGGCCGCGCTCGAAGCGGGTTGGGCGCTCGACTGGTCGGCCCTCGTCGACGGCCTCGTCGATGCGCAGAACCTGTTCGTCGTCGGCCGCGGACTCGGGCTCGCCGCGGCGCAGGAAGCCGCGCTCAAGCTCAAGGAAACCTGCGCGCTGCACGCCGAAGCCTTCAGCGCGGCCGAAGTGCAGCACGGGCCGATGGCGCTGGTCGAACGCGATTTTCCGGTGCTGTTCTTCGCGCAGGACGACGACACGCAAGACAGCACGCTCGCCGTCGCGCAGAAGTTCCGCGCACGCGGCGCGCGCGTGTGGGTGGCCGGCGGCGACGCCGAGGGCGGCGCGCTGGCCTTGCCGCCGCGGCTGGATCCGGTCTGCGCGCCGCTGGTGGCCGTGCATCGCTTCTACGGCGCCGCGAACGAACTGGCCCTGCGCCGCGGCCGCGATCCGGACGCGCCGCCGCATCTCAACAAGGTCACCGAGACGGTCTGATGGCGACGCTATTGACCCATGGGCGCGTACTGACCGCCGACGGCTGGCGCGACGATGTCGACGTCCTGATCGACGGCGAGCGCATCGCGGCACTGCTCGGTCCCGGCGATGCGCGCGCGCGCGGTGCCGACGCGCACGACCTCGGCGGCAATGCGCTGCTGCCCGGATTCATCGACATCCAGGTCAACGGCGGCGGCGGCGTGCTGTTCAACGACGCGCCCACGGTCGAGACGATTCGACGCATCGGCGCCGCGCATCGCTACTACGGCACCACCGGCTTCCTGCCGACGCTGATCAGCGACGACGCCGACGTGATGCGCGCGGCACTCGCAGCCGTCGATGCGGCGATCGAGCAAGGCGTGCCCGGCGTGCTTGGCATCCACCTCGAAGGTCCGTACATCGCTCCCGCACGGCGCGGCGCGCACGATCCGGCGAAGTTCCGCGTACCCGACGCACGCGAGATCGACCTGGTCTGCTCGCTGCGCCGCGGCGTCACCGTGCTGACCCTGGCCCCCGACCAGGTTTCGGCAGACACGGTGCGCGAGCTCTCGGCGCGCGGCGTCATCGTCTGCATCGGCCATACCGCCGCGACCTACGAGCAGACCCACTCCGCGCTGGCGGCGGGCGCGCGCGGTTTTACCCATTTGTACAACGCGATGTCGCCGCTGCAGGGGCGCGCGCCGGGCGCCGTCGGCGCTGCGCTGGAGGATCGCGACAGCTGGTGCGGCCTCATCGTCGACGGCCATCACGTGCACCCCGCGGCGTTGCGCGTCGCGCTCGCCGCGAAGCCGCCGGGCAAGCTGATGCTCGTCACCGATGCGATGCCGCCGGTCGGCGCGGCGAGCGACACCTACGTGCTCGCCGGCGCGACGATCACCTGCCGCGACGGCCGCTGCGAGACGGCCGACGGCGTGCTCGCCGGTTCCGCGCTCGACATGGCCGGCGCCGTGCGCAATACGGTGGGGAGCCTCGGCGTCGCGCTCGACGAGGCGGCACGCATGGCGTCGACCTATCCGGCCGATTTCCTGCGCCTGGCCGATTCGCACGGGCGTATTGCCGCCGGCACGCGCGCCGACCTGGTGGAACTCGATGCCGCGTTCGGCGTGCGCCGCAGCTGGATCGGCGGCGAAGCCTCGGCCTGACGCGGCGCGACTTCCGCCCGCCTCTCCAAGACGTCGTCCGCGCGAGCGGAGCGCACACGGCCTGCACCGCAGGGTTTAAGGTTCGCCTAAGCCGGCACACCTACGCTGCCGGCCTTCACAGCGGTGGACTCGCGTGCACATACTCGTGGTCGAAGACGACGACCTGCTCGGCCGGGGCATCCAGGACGCATTGGCGCGCTGGTCGCATACCTCGCAGTGGGTGCGCGACGGTGCTGCGGCACTGGCCGCCGTGCGCGCCGGCTCGTTCGACATCGCCTTGCTCGATCTCGGCCTTCCGCGCGTCGCCGGACGTATGCTCGACGGCATCGATGTGCTGAAGGCGCTGCGCCGCGATCGCATCCACATGCCGGTGCTGATCATCACGGCGCGCGATCACGTCTCCTCGCGCATCGAAGGGCTCGATGCAGGCGCGGACGACTACCTGGTGAAACCGTTCCACCTCGACGAACTGGCGGCGCGCCTGCGCGCGCTGCATCGACGCGCGAACGGCCTGGCCGGCCGGCTCGTCGAAGCCGGCCAACTCAGCCTCGACACGCAGGCGCACACGGCCAACTATGCCGGCCGCCCGCTGGAACTCTCGCGCACCGAGTTCCTCCTGCTGCGCACCCTGGCCGAGCGCGCCGGACGCGTCGTCACGCGCGACACGCTGGAGCAGGCGATGTACGGCAACGAAGGCGTCGAGAGCAATGCGCTCGAAGTGCACGTGCACGCGCTGCGGCGCAAATTGTCGCCCGAGGCGATCCGCACCGTGCGCGGCCTCGGCTATCTGCTGATCAAGGATACGGCGCAATGAACGGTTCGCTGAAGAGCCGTATTTCCTGGCTGGTGCTGGCGTGCCTCGCCGCCGTGCTGCTGCCGCTGGTCGTGCTCAGCTATCTGTTCATGATGGAAGAGGTCGACGAACTCAGCGACGCGCGCCTGGCGCAGAACGCGCGCACGATCACCGCGCTGGTCGCCGACATCGGCACGCCGGCGCCGAACGGCCACGAGCCGATCGAAATCGCCAGCTGGCGCCGCGAACACGGCAAGCAGCCGCTGACGGTCCGCGGCCACAGCTACGAAATGCAGATCGGTTTCCAATACTGGAACGACGCGAACCAGTTGCTGCTGAACTCGGAAAACCTCGCCGACGTACCGCTCGACGCAGCGCCAGCCGGCTTCGCCGACATTCCGATCGGCGGCCGCCATTGGCGCGTGTTCACGCTTCTGGCCGACAACAAGAGCTGGGTTCGCGTCGGCGAACGCTACGACAGCCGCCGCGAAATCGCGCGGGCGCTGGCGGTCGAGGCGATCGCGCCGCTGCTGATCGGGCTGCCGCTGCTCGCCCTGATCGTCGCCTGGGCCGTCCAGCGCGGACTGGCACCGCTGCGCGCGCTCGCCGATCGCCTCGCCGATCGCCGCCCGGACAAGACCGATCCGCTCGGCATGGCCGACCTGCCGAGCGAGATCGAACCGGTGGTCGCTTCGTTGAACGGTCTGCTCGGCCGCTTGCGCGTGCTGCTGCAGCACGAGCGCCAGTTCACCGCGAATGCCGCCCACGAACTGCGCACGCCGCTCGCCGGCGCGCTGATGCACGTCGAGAATGCGAAAGCGTCGACGTCGGAATCGGCGCGCAGCCAGGCGCTGCAGCAAACCGCGCAAGGGCTCGATCGCCTCAGCCGCATCGTCAACCAGATGCTCGACCTCGCCCGCTGGGATTCGGATGCGCCGACGCAAGCGCTGGCCGCGGTCGACCTCGGCACCTGCGTCGAGGCGGAGCTGCAGGAACTCGATGTGCGCGTCGCCGAGAAGGATCACGAGATCGCCGTCGCGATCGACCCGTCGGCGCGCATCGTCGACGGCTGGGAACCGGGATTGCGCACGCTGCTGCGCAACCTGCTCGACAACGCGATTCGCTACGGCTTCCCCGGCGGCCGCATCGACATTTCGATCGCGCGCGAAGGCGACCGCACGCGGCTGTCGATCAGCGACTACGGCCCCGGCATCGAGCCGGTCCTGCGCTCGGCGATGTTCGAACGCTTCCGGCGCGGCCCCGAAGGCATCAGCGACGGCAGCGGCCTCGGCCTTTCGATCGTCGCGCGCATCGCCGAACTGCACCGCGCCCGGATCGTGCTGGCGGACGCGGACGCGCACGAAGGCCTGCGTGTGGACATCCTATTTCCGCCGCGCGCAGCGGCACGCACCTGACTTTCCACTGCCAGAGGCACCCTGCATGAATCTTCGCGTCTTGATGGCTGCCGGCGCTCTCTCCGCGTGCACGTGCGCTTCCGCCGCACCGGCGGCGACCTACACCGTCGATACCCGCTGGTCGCTCGGCGGCAACGGCGGCTGGGACTACCTCAGCGTCGACGCCGCGGCGCATCGCCTGTTCGTGACGCGCGCCGACCACGTCGACGTCGTCGACATCAGCAGCGGTGAACGAATCGGCGCGATACAGCCGACCGAAGGCGTGCACGGCGTCGCGCTCGCGCCGGCGCTGCACAAGGGTTACGCGAGCAACGGACGCGGCGACAGCGTCAGCGTGTTCGACCTTCGCACGCTGGCGACGCTGAAGACCGTGCCGATCCAGGGCCACAATCCCGACGCGATCGTGTTCGACGCGCCGAGTGCGCACGTGCTGACATTCAACGGCCGCAGCCGCGATGCGACCGTGATCGATGCGAAGACCGATACGCCCGTCGCGACGATTGCCCTGTCGGGCAAGCCGGAGTTCGCCGTCAGCGACAGCGGTGGACGCGTGTTCGTGAACATCGAGGACCGTGCCGAGCTCGGCGTGATTGACACGCGCAGCGCCAAGCTCGTCGCGACCTGGCCGCTGGCCGGTTGCGAAGAGCCGAGCGGCCTCGCGCTCGACACGAAGAAGCAGCGCCTGTTCTCGGTGTGCGACAACGGCCGCCTCGTCGTGACCGATGCGAAGTCCGGCCGGCACGTCGCCGAGGTCGCGATCGGACAAGGTCCCGACGCCGTCGCGTTCGACGCCGAACGCGCGCTGGTGCTCAGCTCGAACGGCGAGGACGGCACGCTCAGCGTGATCCACCAGGACGACGCCGATCACTATTCGGTCGTAGCGATCGTACCGACGCAGAAGAGCGCGCGCACGCTCGCGCTCGATCCGGTGTCGCACCGGGTCTTCCTTGCCGCCGCCGAGTTCGAGCCTGCACCGGCGCCGACGGCCGGCCAGCCGAAGGCGCGACGGACGCTGAAGGCGGACAGTTTTGTGATCCTCGTGGCAGAACCGCTGCCGATGCGTTGACGGTTTTGCCGGAAACGCGGGCGTAGGATGGCGCCGCGGTGTCAGACGGAGGGGTGATTTCTCGTATCCCCTTCTGTCGGTACTCGGCTCGCAAGGCCGATCCGCCCATTCCGCTACCGAGGACCCCTGATGAACACCAGCCTCACGCTTACTCTCAATCAACTCGCCAGCCTGATCGGCTCGTTCGCGTTTCCGGACCCCGACGGCGACGACTCGCTCGTCCACGGCCCCGGCGGCCCGCGCGTGCGCATCGGCGTGCTGGCCGAAATCCGGCGCGTGACGATTGCGGTGATCGAATGGGCCGAGCGGCTTGGGGAGCAGGCGATGCTGTCGGTTCAGCCCGATGCCCAAGGACCGAAAGGTCAGGCGAAGGGTAGTGCCGCTGCGACAGCGGCGAAGCCGCGCAGCGTGAAGGAAGGCCCGGACGCCGGGGGCCCGACTGACGACGACTGCGGGCCGCTGCCGACCGACGCCAAAGGGAAAGGGCCTCCCGGCAGTGCGAGGGTCATCATCGAGCGTCCCATCAATGATTTCGTCAGCGATTTCACGCACGGTCGGCCGGTGCGCCTTCCGGTCCCCGCGAGTCCCGACGCCAATCCGTGGAAATTGCCCGTTGGGCCGGAAGGACGGCATGGCCTCGGACTACTGGTTGCTGCTGCGCAGTTTCAGTTTGCCGTCGAAGCGACCAAGCTCGACGGACTCAGCCGTATTTTTCAGGCTGCCGCGAATAGCTTGTTCGAACACGGCCTACGTCGTCTCGGCAACGCATAGGCAGCGACGCGCAGCGCGGCACGAGCTGCGGAGCACTCCGTTCGCGCGCCCTTCCTGTCCACGATAGGGAATCAGTTTTCGCCGAACAACCGGCGCGTCTCGGGAAAGAGATCGAAACTGATTCCCGGCAGCGCGCGCAAGGAGGCGCGCGCATGAGTCATCCGTTGCTTTGCTTCAGTCCCATGGCTGCCTTCGCGTTGACACGCACCGAGCAGCAGATTGGCCTGCGGTTGCCAAATGGGATCTTTGTTACTCATCTTGCCGAGTTCCAGCAGCGCCGCTTCAAGCAGCGGAACGGCTTCGCCACAGCGCCCGGCGGCTACCAGGAAGTCGCCATACGCAATTTTCCAACCGAACGTACCGAACCCACCTGACGGTGCAATCTCCTCGACCAGTGCGATGCTTTGCCGAAAGTGCGCTTCCGCATTCTCTCGATCGCCGCTCAGTTGTTCGGCTAGCGCCAATTCGCGCAGCGCCATCGCATACGGACGCGAACGATCTCCACTCACCTGCCGCTGTAGCGTGAACGAATTCCGAGCCGCGTCCAGCGCCTCCGTGAATTTCCCTTGCTGCTGCAGGGTGCGCGCCAGATTCTGCAGATTCATCACATCGGTACCGGTGCCGTTGTCGCTGCGAAATTTCGTCACTAGGTCGCGCTGCAGTGCTTCGGCTTCGTCGAGCTGCCCGGAGTAATAGAGCGTGTAGGCGAGATTGTCTTCTGCGGTCAGCGAGTCGGGATGATCGGCGCCCAGTGCATTCTTGTAGCGTTCGGCAACCTCGCGGAACAACGGCGCCGCCTCGGCATACTCGCGTTGATCGAGACGCAGGATCGCCAGCAGGTTCAGCGTATCGGTAATCTTCCGATGCCCTTCATCCAGACTTCCACGAAATACGGCGAGCGCCTGTTGAGCGAAGGATTCGGAAGCAGCGAGATCGTGCGTGCTCTCCAGCACCGAGGCGAGCTCCAACTCGGTGAAGCCAACCAGCGGATGTGAATCCCCGTACACACGCCGGCGGATGGCCAACGCGCGTTGGAGCATCTGCCGTGCCTCGGAATAGCCACCGGTAGCTGTCAGGCTGACACCAAGATTGTGCAGCGAGGCCGCGACATCTGGGTCGTTCGGTCCCAACTGCCGTTCGCGAATAGCGAGCGCCTCTCGGTAGAGCGCCTCTGCTTGCATCGGCTTGCCGATGCGCTGCAGATTCGTCGCATAGTCATCCATGCAACGTGCAGCCTCGGCGCTCTCGGTACCGAAGCGTCGCTCGGCGCGGTCCAGCGCATCGCGAAAGGGCCCGTCGGCGGCTTGGAAGTCCCCGCGGTCCTGCAGCAGCTTGCCGAGGTGGCCGAGGCTCTCGATGACCGCAGGATCGTCTTCCGGCAAGTGTGCGCGGCGCAGCGCGAGCGCATCGCGCAACAGCGGTTCGGCGCGCGCGTAGTCGGCCATCAGCGCATGGATCTGGCCGACGCTGTCCATGCTTTCGGCCAGCGCGGGATCGCTCGCGTCCAGATACTGACGCCGCAGTTCGTAGGCCTGTTCGGCCAGCGGCAGCGCGCGGTCGTACAGGCCCAATGCCGCGTAGCTGGTGGCAATGGTCTGCAGGAAGCGCGCGCGCAGCAGCGGGTTGGCGAGGCGCCGCTGGCTCAACTGCTCGGCGCCCTGATCGAGCAGGTTCTGCGCGCTGACCGACGTACCGCGCGTGTGCGTCGGATCGGAGGCCGCGAACAACCCGACCAGGAATTCGGCGACCTCGCGCGAGGCCTGCGCTTCGGCGGCCTTGCCGCGCGCCTGCCACAGCGCGGTACCGATCGCACTGCCGAGGGCAACCGCACCGATCGCTGACGCGGCGACCGCGACCCAGTGGCGGGCGACGAACTTGCGCGCGCGATACAGCGCGCTGTCGCGATGCGCGGCGATCGGCGCGCCGGCGAGATAACGCTTCAGGTCTTCGGCGAACGCGTCGACGGTCGCGTAGCGGCGATCCGGCTCGCGCTTGAGCGCCTTCAGCACGATCGTGTCGAGGTCGCCGCGCAGGCGTCGCGGCGGTACCGGCGCGTCGGGCAGCCGCAGCTGGCTCGGCGGGATCGGGCCGGTCGAGTCGAGCACGTTGCGCAGCTGGTCCAGTGTCGGTTCGTCGTGCAGACGGAACGGGCGCTCGCCGGTCAGCAGTTCGTACAGCAGACAGCCGAGGGCGTAGACGTCGGTCGTCGTCGTTACCGGCTCGCCGCGTAATTGTTCCGGTGCCGCATAGGCCGGCGTCAGTGGGCGATCGACCGTGGGCGCCACGTTGCCGCCGGCCTGCTCGCCGAGCAAGCGCGCGATGCCGAAGTCGAGCAGCTTGACGTCGCCGCTCGCGCTGACGAGTACGTTGGAAGGCTTCAGGTCGCTGTGCACGACGAGCTGGCGATGCGCGAACTGCACGGCCGCGCAGATGCCGAAGAACAGGCGCAGGCGTTCTTCCAGCGTGCTGTGCTGTTCGGCGCAGTGGCGCGGCAGCGTCACGCCGTCGACGTGCTCCATGACGAAATACGGGCGCCCGTCCGGCGCGATGCCGCCGTCGATCAGGCCGGCGATGTTGCGGTGCTTGAGCCGCGCGAGGATCTGGCGCTCGCGCAGGAAGCGCGCGAGCACGGCCTCGCTGTCCATGCCGCGCTTGATCAGCTTCAGCGCGGCCTGCTGCTCGAATTGGTCGTCGGCGCGTTCGACCAGGAAGACCAGGCCCATGCCGCCGCGGCCGATCTCGCGCACGATGCGCCAGGCGCCGATCAGCTGTCCGTCGAGCGGCGCATTCCATTCGACCCAGTCGGCGGCCGCGCGGCCGCGCAGATCGTGCGCGCGCGCGTCGAACGTGTCGCCGGCTTCATCGGCGGCCAGCATCGCTTCGACCTCGCCGCGCAGCGCCGCATCGGCGGCGCATTCGTGTTCGAGCAGCGCCGCGCGTTCGGCCGGCGGCAGCTCGACGGCGCGTTCAAAGATCGCGCTGATCCGCTGCCAGCGCGCGCGATCCATCCGTCCCATCCTGCTGCCCGAGCTGCTGCACCAGATACGCACGCGCCGAGCGCCAGCGCCGGAACGCCGTGCGCACGTTGACGTTCTGCAGCTGCGCGATTTCCTCCAGCGTGAGGCCGCCGAAGACATGCCACTCGACCAGTTGGCCGGCGAGCTCGTCGAGCGCGGCCAGATCGCCGAGCGCACGATCGAGCGCGAGCACCTCGAACAGGTTGCCGCCGCCCGGCGCATTTTCCGAATCGGCGCTGAGCGTGGTGAACGCGACGTCGCCGCCGCGCTTGTAGCGCGAACGGTTGCGCGCGTGATCGACAAGCACCTGGCGCATCGCGCGAGCGGCGAGCGAAAGGAAATGCGCGCGCGAATAGCCGACCGACTCGCGCGCCGAGGCGAGCTTCAAGTAGGTCTCGTTGATCAGCGCGGTCGTATCGAGCGTAGCCGGGCTGCCGGCCTGGCGGCGCCGCTTGCGCGCGATGCGCCGCAGCTCCTCGTAGACCAGCGCGAACAGCTGATCGGCCTGGCGCGGACCGGTCGCAGGAGTCGGTGACTCGGTCATCCGAAACTGCCCCCGCGGCAGATGCAAGACGTTGCGCGGACTATAGGCGCGGCCCGGTACGCCTACAAGCAAAAAAGGCGGGCCCCGTCGCCGGGACCCGCCTCGATAGTGCGCCGAACGGCGAGGCTTACTTCGCCTCTTTTTCCATCAGCTTGTCGACCAGGCTCGACGGCACTTCGTCGTAGTGGTCGAATTCCATCGTGAACGTACCGCGGCCGCGCGTGGCCGAACGCAGGAAGTTGATGTAGCCGAACATTTCGGCGAGCGGCACGAAGCCCTGCACGAATGCCTGCGCACCCTTCTGGCCCTGGTCGCTGACCGTACCGCGGCGGCGGTTGATGTCGCCGATGATGTCGCCGAGGAATTCCGGCTCGGTGACGACCTCGATGCGCATCGACGGTTCCAGCAGCTTCGGCCGGCTCATCTTGTGCGCTTCACGGAACATCTGCTTGCCGGCGATTTCGAACGCGAGCGCCGACGAGTCGACGTCGTGGTACTTGCCGTCGATCAGGCGAGCCTTGAAGTCGACGACTTCGTAGCCGGCGATCTGGCCCTGGCGCGATTCGCTCTTGATCGCGAATTCGACCGCAGGAATGAACTCGCGCGGAATGCGGCCGCCGACGATTTCGTCTTCGAACACCACGCCCGAACCCGCTTCACCCGGCTCGAAGATCATCTTCACTTCGGCGAACTGGCCCGAACCGCCCGACTGCTTCTTGTGCGTGTAGGTGTGCTCGACGCGGTTGCCGAACGCCTCGCGGAAGCTGACCTTCGGCTTGCCCATGTTCGCTTCGACACCGAGCTCGGTGCGCATGCGATCGATGGTGATTTCCAAGTGCAGCTCGCCCATGCCCTTGAGCACGGTCTGGCCGGTTTCCTTGTCCACTTCCAGGCGCAGCGACGGATCGGCCTTGGCCATCTTGTAGAGCGCGGTCGACATCTTGTCGATGTCGTTGCGCGTCTTCGGCTCGACCGACACGCTGATGACCGGGTCCGGGAAGCGCATGCGCTCCAGCAGCACCGGCGAGGCCGGGTCGCTCAGCGTGTCGCCTGTCTCGGTGTCCTTCATCGACACGAACGCGCAGATGTCGCCGGCGCGCACTTCGTCGATGTCCTTGGTCGCGTTCGCCTGCACTTCGACGATGCGGCCGATGCGCTCCTTCTTGCCGCGCGTGACGTTGAGCAGCGTGTCGCCCTTCTTGATCACGCCGGAGTACACGCGCGTGAAGGTCAGGGTGCCGAACTGGTCGTTGATGACCTTGAACGCGAGCGCGCGTGCCGGCGCGTCGTCGCGCACTTCCTGCACGCCGACGATCTTGCCGTCCTCGTCGACCATCGAGATGCCGCCGTTCTCGCCCGGGTACGGCATGTAGTCGATGACGCCGTCGAGCAGCTGCTGCACGCCCTTGTTGCGATACGAGGAGCCGCAGAACACCGGCACCAGCTTGCCGCTGACGCAGCCCTTGCGGATGCATTCCTTCAACACGGCCGGATCGAACTCGCCGGTCTCCAGCAGCTTCTCGAACGCATCGTCGTCGAGCGCGAGCGCGGTCTCGAGCAGGTCCTGGCGCAGCTTCGGCAGCTGGTCGACCCAGTCGTTGTCGTGCGTGGCGGCGAACTTCAGGCGCGCGCGCAGATCGGCCAGCGGCACGGTTTCCCAGGTGCTGTCCTTGTCGTGCGAAGCCCAGATGTAGCCGACGCCGGCGACGAGGTCGGCCATGCCGACGAATTCGTCGTGGCTGCCGAGCGGGATCTGGCACAGCAGCGCGTTCGCGCCGAGGCGCTCGCGAATGCCCTTGACGCAGTGCGCGAAGTTCGCGCCGATGCGGTCCATCTTGTTGACGTAGCACAGGCGCGGCACGTTGTACTGGTCGGCCAGGCGCCAGTTCGTCTCGGTCTGCGGCTCCACGCCGGCGACACCGTCGAACACGACGACCGCACCGTCGAGCACGCGCAGCGAACGGTTCACCTCGATCGTGAAATCGACGTGCCCGGGGGTGTCGATGACGTTGATCTGGTAACCCTTCCACTCGGTCGAAACGGCGGCGGACTGGATCGTGATGCCGCGCTTGCGTTCCTGCTCCATGTAGTCAGTCGTGGTCGAGCCCTTGCCGTCCTTCGTGTCGTGCACGTCGACGATCTGGTGCTTCTTGCCGGTGTAGTACAGCACGCGTTCGGTCGTCGTCGTCTTGCCGGCGTCGATATGCGCGATGATGCCGATGTTGCGGTAGAGCTTGAGTTCCTTCTGCCTTGCCATAGCTGTGGTCTCTCGGAAAAAGTGTCTGGTGCAGCCGACACGCGTACCGCTTCGCGGCGCGCGCCCGGCTATGAAAATCGCGGCAATGAAGCCTACGCCGCGCGCCATGCGCGACGTCGTGCGAACCGCTCGAATCCCTGTCGAAGTGCGAGTCGCCGCGGCGGCCTGCGCATCGTTGAGAATGCGCCGCACGCTGCTGACGGATCGCGAATTGCCCTGCGACACCACCCCGGCCGCTGCAACCGCCGGAGGGTAGCCTTGCGTGATTTGGCGGCGGACTTTACACGATTGCGCGCCAATTTGGGGACATCCGTCCCGCAATCAATGAGTTGACCCGCAAAAAACGCGGATCCGGCGTCGTCCCGGGCAAGAAACCGGGCTGAACGGCGGCCGAATCCGCACCGCCGGTCTTTACGAGAAACCCCGCGGTCTTAACGAGAAATAAGGGTCGCCACAGCTAGGCTTCCTCCACAGCTCGCGCGGACGGACCGGTCTAGGCGGAGTGGTCTCGGCACCGGCGAGACCGGCGAGCTGACCACCTTCGAGCCCGGCGCGACCGCGCCGGGCCTTCCGGCCTGAGCCTCAGCCCCAGAGCGACGCCTCGCAGCGGCGGAAAGACGCGGATCGCGACCTCGCCGCGCCGCGCGTCGCTTCAAGAGCCGGCCTTGAACGTCGCCACGAGCGCTTTGGGCGCCTGCACCATCCAGGCCTCTATGAGCAGGCCGCGCAGCGCGGCGCGGCCGATCTTCTTCAGACGCACCAGTACGGCCGGGAATCCCTCGTAGTGCGGCTCGGTGAAGAACACGAGCGGATCGGCCATCAGCAAGATCTCCTTGGCCCCGAGGTTCGCCACGCGCACCGCGAGCACGTCGTGACACGGAACGCGCGCCTTGCGCGCGTCGACGCGCTCCATCCACACCCAGGCAAAGCCCTTGTACTTCTTGCCGGCGAGCACCGAGAACGCGAAATGGCCCTCTTCCTCGCGCGTCTGCGGAAGCGATAGCGCGATCGTGCGCACGTCGGACTGACTGGCCATCGGCCAAGGATACGACGCCGCGCGCGGGCGCGAAGTCCCATTCCTGCGCGCTTGCCGACCGTCGCGCGCCCGGCGCGGGACAGGTTCGCCGCTACGATCCGCGCGACCTGCCGCCAGCCGCGAGCGCCGCCGCCAGGCGCGCCAGTTTCTCGGGGTTGCGCTGCACCAGGACGCGCACGATGCGCTCGCCGTCGATCTCGAAGGTCTGCGCCGATTCGAACTCGCCGTGGATGAAGCGCAGCAGCGCCCACTGGCCGTTGATCAGGGCGAGCTCCGATCGCGAGGCGCTGCCGTAGCGCAGATGACCGGCATGGAACAGCTGCGCGATACGGCGTCAGCCGAGCATGGGCTTGGGGAAACTCGTCACGATGCCGCCGCCGATCAGTTCGGCGTCCCCGGCGAGCATCGCGTTGAGCGCGGCGAAATCGCTGTACTCGTCGCTTCGGGCGGCGGCGAGGTGCAAGATTCGCTCGCCCGGCACCATCGACAATCCATCGTTCGGTCGCAGGTCGCGACCGGCCAGCAGGAGCAAGCCATGTCCGCATCGCAACCCGAAAACGGCGCGGTTCCCGATTTGACGCAAGGCGTCGCGCTGTCGCGCATTCCGGCCGACGGCGTGCTGCTCGGACGCGTCGGCGAGGATCGCGTGCTGCTCGCACGCGTCGACGGCGCGCTCGTCGCGGTCGGTGCGTCGTGCAGTCACTACGGCGGCAACCTGCACGAGGGCCTGCGCGTCGGACCGACGATCAACTGCCCGCTGCATCATGCCTGTTTCGACCTGCGCACGGGTGTCGCATTGAAGGCGCCGGCGCTGAGTCCGCTCGCGCGCTGGCGCGTCGAGGAACGCGATGGTCTGGCGTTCGTTGCCGAGCCGCTGGAGCCGGCGCGCGCGCCGCAGCGGGACGGCTGCACCGATCCCGCATCGATCGTCATCGTCGGTGCCGGCGCCGCGGGCTTCGCGGCGGCTCAGCGCCTGCGCGAGCTCGGCTACGCCGGCGGCCTGACCGTGCTCGGTGCCGATGCGTCGGCGCCCTACGATCGCCCGAACGTATCGAAGGACTACCTGGCCGGAACCGCCGAACCGGAATGGATGCCGCTGAAGGATGCCGCGTTCTATCGCGACAACGAGATCGCCTTGCGGACCTCCGCACGCGTCGACGCCGTCGACGCCGCCGGGCGGCGCCTTTCGCTGGCCGGTGGCGAAACGCTCGCCTACGACGTGCTGCTGCTGGCCACCGGCGCGGAGCCGAATCGACCGGCGACGCCGGGCTTCGAGCGCGACAACGTCTACGTGCTGCGCAGCCTGCAGGACAGCGACCGGCTCGTCGAAGCCGCGGCGCGCGGCTCGACCGTCGCGATCGTCGGCTCCAGCTTCATCGGACTGGAAGCGGCCGCTTCGCTGCGCACGCGCGGCCTCGCCGTGCACGTGATCGGCCGCGAAACGGCGCCGCTCGAAAGCAAGCTCGGGTCCGCCATCGGCAAGCTGATCCAATCGGTGCACGAGCAGAACGGCGTGCAGTTCCATCTCGGACGCTCCGTGGAGCGCTTCGACGGCAGGCAGCTGACGCTCGACGACGGCTCGTCGGTCGCGGCGGACTTCGTCGTGCTCGGCGTCGGCGTGACCCCGCGACTCGACCTTGCACGAGGCGCGGGCCTCGCGATCGACAAAGGCGTTCTCGTCGACGCATCGATGCGTTCGAGCGACCCGCACATCTTCGCCGCCGGCGATATCGCGCGCTTTCCGAACCCGCTGGGCGGCGCGCCGATCCGCGTCGAGCACTGGGTACTCGCCGAACGCCTCGGCCAGATCGCCGCACACGGCATGCTCGGCGTCGGCGATGCGCTGCGCGAACCGCCGTTCTTCTGGAGCGTGCACTACGACGTGACGATCCGCTACGTCGGCCACGCCGATCGCTGGGACCGCATCGAGGAGATCGGCACCGTGGCGGAGAAGGACGCCGAGGTCCGCTACATCGAGGACGGCGCCGTCGTCGCGGTCGCGACGATCAATCGGGACCTGGCATGCCTGGAGGCGGCGCAGCGTCTGATCGATCGAGCCGGCGCGTAGCGACCGGGGACCGCGCCGTCGCAGCGCTCGCGCGCTGCCGCGGCGCGACCGCCGATCGGCGATGCACCGTTGCTCGCGCGTGCGTGATGGCCGACCATCGGTCTCCCGTCGTACGAATCGTACAAGAGCGGCCATGGATCGCATCGAAGCGATGAAGGTGTTCGTGACGGCTGTCGACGAAGGCAGCCTCGCCGGGGCGGGACGCAAGCTCGGCCGTTCGCCCGCCGCCGTCAGCCGGGCGATTGCCTTCCTCGAAGCGCACGTCGGCACCGAGCTCCTGCATCGCACCACGCGCTCGATCCGGCTGAGCGAGGCCGGCGAGCGCTATGTGGCGGCCTGCCGGCGCGTGCTGACCGATCTCGAAGAAGCCGACCTCTCGGTCGCCGGCGAGCGCAGCGCGCCGCGCGGAACGCTGACGCTGACCGCGCCGCCGATCAGCGGCGAGGAAATCCTGCGCCCGATCGTCGATGCCTACCTCGACGCGTTCCCCGCGGTCTCGGTCAACCTGGTGCTGCTGGACCGCCACGCCAGCCTCGTCGACGAAGGCATCGATATCGCACTTCGCGTCGCCGAGCTTCCCGATTCCTCGATGATCGCGGTCCGCGTCGGCGGCGACGTCAAGCGCGTCGTCGTGGCGTCGCCACGCTATCTGGCCGCGCATCCGCGCATCGCCGAACCAGCGGACCTCGCTCGGCACGCCATCGTCACCACCACGCACTTCGGACAGGACACGTGGGTGTTTCCGCCGTCTGCCGGCAGTTCGATTGCGCGATCGGTCCACTTCAAGCCGCGGCTCGTCGTCAACAGCGTTCGCGCCGCGCTCGCATCGGCCGTGGCCGGTCGCGGCCTGACGCGGCTGTATACCTACCACGTGGCCGAGCGCGTGCAGGACGGTTCGCTCAAGATCGTCTTGCGCGATGCGGAACCTCCCGCCCTGCCGGTGCATCTGGTCACGCCCTATGGCCGCATGTCGGTGCCGAAGGTTCGCGCCTTCATCGACTTCGCCGCGCCGCGCCTGCGCGCCGAGTTCGCGCGATTGTCGACGGAGGCCGGAGCGTTTCCGCAGTGACGCGGATCGCCGCCGATGTTGCGGCGCGCGCAACCGCCAGACGTTTTGATGTCGCGGCGCGTGCAAGCGCCACGCGTTCAAGAAGGCGTCATTCCCGCGAAGGCGGGAATCCAAGTTGCTCGACTGCGTTTGCATAGGCCACAAAGCCCATGGATTCCCACCTTCGCGGGAATGACGTCAGTACAGGCGTCCGCTCCGCTTATCCCATCGACTCAACCGCTTCGCTCGTAGCGTAGCTCGTAGACTGATGGCAGTACCGATCGGCAGCGGCGTCGCGCTCGCTTGAATGTCGAGGCCGCGCCATAGCGCGGCCCCCAATACACCTACCCGCCACCACCTTCAGCCCTTCGCCTGCGGTACTCCAGGGCCGGCAGACCGCCCCAGCCCCAGTTCTCGGTCTCGACTTCCTCGATGACGACGAAGGTCGATTCGAGCGGCTTGTTGAGCACGTCGAGCAGCAGCTGGCTGACGCCGGCGATCAGCCGGGCTTTTTCTTCGCCGGTGACGGAATCGCGGCCGGGGCCGGATCCTTCGCGGGTGACCTGGATGGTGACGATCGGCATGGCGTGCTCCTTCAGTGACCGGCGCTCAGTGACCGGCGCTTTGGCCGCCGTCGACGTGCAGGATCTCGCCCGTGACGAACGGGGCGGACTCCAGGTAGAGAACGGCCTCCACGACGTCGCGAGTTTCGCCCATGCGCTTGACCGGGTGCAGCGCGGCGAGGAACTCGTAGCTTTCCGGGCCATGCATCGGCGTCTTGATGACGCCGGGGGAAACGGCGTTCACGCGGATGCCCCGGGTCGCGTACTCGATCGCGAGCGCTTTCGTGGCCGAGTTGATGCCACCCTTGGTCAAGTTGGCGAGCACCGTCGGCACGCCGGCGACCGCGTTGTCGGTCAGGCTGGTGGTGATGCTGACGATGTGGCCGGAGCCCTGCTTCAGCATCTGCGCCGCCACGCGCTGCGTCACGTAGAAGAATCCGGCCAGGTTGGTCGAGATCTTCGAGCGCAAGTCTTCCTCCGTGTAGTCGGTGAACGGCTTGGCGATGAAGATGCCGGCGTTGTTGACCAGCGTGTCGATGCGTCCGAAGCGCGACATCGCCTCCTGCACGATTCGCCCGGCCGTCGCCGCATCGCCGATGTCGCCGGGCACGGCAACGATGTCGCGATCGCTGCCCTGCTGGATCGAGCGGGACGTCGCCACGACGCGGAAGTTGCGCTCCCGATACGCCTTGACCAAGGCGGCGCCGATACCCTGCGATGCGCCGGTGATGATGGCTACTTTCTGTTCGCTGCTCATGATGATGGACCTCGACAATGTCTACGGCGAGCGGAGTGCTGCCGTCGGCCGGTGGTTGGCCGGTGCCCAGGAGTCTGCGATCTTTCCATATTCGAGTGAATGGCTATATTTTGGCATTCACTATTCCCATAAATGGAATAATTGAACGGCAGAAATTTCGGGCTTGCGTACCGTTCGACGTACCAAACGCGTCCGCATGCGAGGCTTCCCCGCGACCGATCGACCGCCGCCGCACTCCCCTCGCGTGTTGCGCGGCTGGCGCGGCGGGATGCGTACGCTCGAAGTTCTCGGGTGCAACGCGGGTCAACAAGCGCTTTCCGCCGATATCCTGCGCAGACACTGCACGATCACCGCCAGGGAGCGTCGCCCGCGTGAACCGTTCTTCCTTTCAGCGCACTGCGCGGCGGACGTCATGAGCCCGCTCGCGACCTTCGAACTCGCCGGCGCCATCGTGCTCGCAGGCTCGGGCGCCATGAACACGCTGCTCGGATTGGCCCTCCCCCGCACGCGATCGGCGCTGCGCTTCGCGGCATTCTTCGCGTGCGTGACGCTCGCCACGCTGTCGAGCGTGTCGATCATCGGCTGGAGCGAATGGCTGTCGCCGGCGGACATTCGCTGGATTCATTCGATCGGCGTCTCGACGTGCTATCTGCTCGGCCCGCTGTTCTACGTGTACGTGCTTGCGCAGGTCCGGACGGCCGACGCTTGGCCGGCGAAGGATTGGGCCTGGCACGGCATGCCGTTCCTCGCAACGTTCGCCTTGGGTTTGGCGAATGCGGCGTGGCCGGGTTTCGAGCGCCAGCCGATCGGCGGCGCGCTGGTTTCGATCGCCTACCATGCGTGGGTCGTGCAGGGCCTTCCGTATTTCCTGGCCGCCGCGTGGCGCGCGCGCGCCGCGAACGACGCGGTCGAACCGGATTCTTCCCGCGAAGCGCGCAGTCGCATGACGTGGCTTCGCGTATCGACCGCCATGACGGCCGGCCTCTGGGCCGTGGCCGGAATCAAGCGCGTCGCGGTGGCCTCGTTCGGCATGGAAGCCGTCATGGCCGATGCCGGACTGAACGCCATCCTCTGCGCGGCCCTGTTCTTCCTGACATGGCAGGGACTGCGAGAGTGCATGCCGGCCTTCGCCCAATTCCGGACCCCGGACGATACCGGCGCGGGCGGTGCCAGATATGCGCGTTCGGCGCTGGATGAGGCGGGGCGCGAACGCGTCGCCGACGATCTGGTGCGCCTCATGCGCGAACGACACCTCTACGCCGACGCGCAACTCGACTTGGCCGCGTTGAGCCGGCACAGCGGCTGGCCGGCCGCATATATTTCGCAAGCGCTGAATCAGCACCTGAAGCAAAACTTTTCCGAATTCGTCGGCGGCTTCCGCCTCGCCGCCGCCAAGCGCTGTCTCGCCGATCCGCGCGAACGCCGCACCGTACTGGACATTGCGCTCGGCTGCGGCTTCGGCAGCAAGTCGACGTTCAACACCGCCTTCAGGCGCAATACCCGTCTCACGCCACGCGAATTCCGGCGGCAACACGCCGAGGCGACCGGCGAGTCCTCCGCTGCGGACGGCTGAACGTCCAATCCCGTTCGCCTGGACGATTTTCCTGGCTCGCTTGACGACCCTGCCGGCACCCTGCGCCATTCCGGAGCAGGCGCGAACGGCCGCGCGCCGATCCGAACGGGACCCCGCATCGTGTCGCAATTCCCGACGCCTGCCGCAGGACGAGGTGAAACCGGAATGACCGCAGGGCCACCCCTGACGCTGGAAGACTATCGCGCCGACTTCATCCGCCGGCGCAAGGGATGTCTTTCGCTGCCGATCACCGGCTGCATCGTCTGGTCCCTTGCCGCGATCGCGAGCTTCCACGCGCCGCTGGCGCGAGCCAACCTCGCCCTCGTCGTCTGCTACTTTCTGTTGATCCCGATCTCGATCGCGATCGCCCGCGTTCGCGGCGAGCGGATCGGCGGGGGAGCCGCCAATCCGCTGCTGCGATTGGCAGCGCTCTGCCGCTTGATGGTCACGTTGCTGTGGACCGTGCACCTGCCGCTGCTCGTTCTCGCTCCGGCGTTCTTTTCGTTGAGCATCGCCATCGGCTACGGCATGCACTGGATCGTCTTTTCGTGGACCGTGGACCACCCGGTCGGGCTGCTTCACGCGCTGCTGCGAACCGCCCTGGTCTCGGCCGCCTGGTGGCTGCTGCCGGACGCTCGCGTGCCCGCGGTCGCCCTCGCGGTCGCGATCACCTACCTGGTGTCCGTCGGGCAACTGATTCGGTTGAACAAGCAAGGCTGGCAACGCTACCTCGCCTCTTGACACAAATTTTCACACTCAATTCACCCCGCAGTCGCGATCGTGGCAAGCGTGAAAAAAGTGGCCAATGTTGCTTTGGCCCATCTAGAACGAGGGCGGCGATTGCGTCGGGAAGCCGCAATGTCGCTACCGCCATCGACGATGCGCGCTCGCGCGCGCGCGCCACGCGTTCGGACGACGATCGATGCGTCCCGCATCGGTTGCCGATCGACGCATGCCAGGGGACTACTGTGCGTATCGACTCGAGCAAGAGATTCGTGGACGCAACCGCGCCGAAACGCCGGCTGGCCATGCGGTTGCCTGGCCTCGTGCTCGGCAGCGCGCTGTTCGCCGGTTCGCACCTGGCCGCTGCACAGGTCCTGGTCTTCGACCGCGGCCTGCCGACCGAGAACTTGAACAACGCGGCCGGCGCGGACCAGAGCAATGTCGAATGGGCCGATGTCGAGACGCTTCCGGAGACCCCCTGGCTGCCCGGCGACGACTTCACGCTCGCAGGCACGGGATCCTACGTCGTCACGACCATCCGCGTGTGGTCGACGGACAGCGCCGGCCTGAGTCTTCGCGGGGGCGTGGCCGGGGAACCGATCGGCGTCATCGCCGACACGTACACCGCGACTCCGGTGACGTACGTCAATTCCGAAAGCTACCAAACGGGCGCGGGCGATTTCCTGACGCTCTACCAGATCGATTTCGACGTCGACATTCCGCTCGAGGGCGGCGTCACGTACCAATACTTCCTCGACGGACCGGCGACGGCGTCGGGCGCGGATTTCATGGGCGCGCGCCTGCATGCGTCGAATGCCGCCTCGAGCGGTTCGACCCAGATGGGCGCGGACGATACGTTCCTGTTTCTCGGCAACGACGGCACGGTCTACACGTGGAATGCGATGACCGGCGATGGAACCTATTGTCCGGGCTGCATCGGCTGGAACAAGACCAGCGACGGCAACGTGCAGGTGTTTGGGCAGCCCACGGCACCGGCGGAGCAGGCGCTCGCCTTCGATCGGGGCCTGCCGACGGAAAACTTGAACAATGCCGCCGGTGCGGACCGAAGCAACGTCGAATGGGCGGACGTCGAGACGCCACCGATCGCGCCCTGGCTGCCCGGCGACGACTTCACGCTACCTCTCGCCGGCCCTTACATCGTCAAGACGATCCGCGTGTGGTCGACCGACAGCGCCGGCCTCGATCTTCGCGGCGGCGTGGCCGGAGGACCGATCGGCGCCATCGCCAATACCTACACCGCGATCCCGGTGACCTACGCGAACGCGGAGCGCTACCAGACGTCGGCCGGCGACTTCATGCCGCTGTACCAGATCGATTTCAGCGTCGACATTCCGCTCGACAACGGCGTGACCTATCAGTATTTCCTCGATGGGCCGTCGACGGCATCGGGATCCGACGCGATGGGCGTGCGCCTGCACGCATCGAATGCGGCCTCGAGCGGATCGCCCCAGATGGGAGCGGACGACATCTTTCTGTTCCTGGGCAACCACGCGACGGTCTACACGTGGAATACGATGACCGGTGACGGAACCTATTGCCCGGGCTGCATCGGCTGGAACAAGACCAGCGATGCCAACGTGCAAGTCTTCGCTCAGTCCTTGGACCCGATCTTCGCGAACGGCTTCGACGCGGCCGACTAGGGAGTGCCCGGAACCCGTGGATGGACGAGACCCGCGATGGACGCGCGCATCGTCGCGTCGACGTCGCCGTGCTTGCCGACGTCAACCTTCGGAGGCCCGACCCGGCTGCCGCTGCGGTAGCAATGCCGCCGTCTCGCGGTCGCAGCCGCCGGCTCGAAGCTGCCCGGCACCAGATCGCTCGCGCACGCTTCGCGTTCGACGGATCGAACGCAGTTTGAAGGCGGCTGCGAGTCCTCCCGCAGAACCTGCGCTGCTCAGAAGCAGCAGCGCCGAACCGATGCATCCTGGACACATGACGTAGTCCTCGAATCAGCGGCCGGAACAGCACGACGGCTTGGACGCTGCCGACGGTTCGCCGACGCCGCCCGGCAGCAAGTCGAAGAAATGCCAGAGCGTGCAATAGTCGTCGCCGGGACTGAAGCCCGTGTCGGAGACGCGCGCAATGCTCGCGCCGTCGCGCTTGAAGACCGACACGCCCGGCGTCCAGCCACCGTTCGCGGACACATAGCCCATGTCCGCCGCGAACGTCGAGCCTGCGTGGCTGACCATCGGGAATATCCAGCCGCGGCTTTGGGCGATCTTCTTTTGGATCTCCGGCCGATCGGGACTCGACACTGCGAAGGCCGCGCGCTTGACGACGTGCTGATGGATCCCGTTGTAGCCGTCGGCCCACAGCGTGCAATAGGCACAGGACGTGCCCATGTTGTGGATGAGGATCAGGTCGTCGTGGTCGCCGAACAGCTCGGACAAGCGCACCGAGCCGTCGCTCGTGGCAAATTCATAGTCCTCGACCTTCTGCGGCTCGACGGTGGCGAGCGTGTCCCTCATCTTCTCGCGGATGTCGGCGATCTGGCGGCGGTAGTCGGCAAGCTTGCCGTTCACGTCGGTGTAGTTCATGTCTGCGGTCTCCGGAATCGGTTCGAATCAGCCGTCGTAGGCGACGCGATGGTTCACCCACGCCATCGGAAACGGCAGGCCCTCCTCGTCGCGTCCCTTCGGCGCAATGTCGAGGTAGTGGTACGCGGTGTTCATCATGTCGAGGCCGCGTCCATACGTGGAGTACGTATGGAAGACGCTGTCGCCGTCCTTGATGAATGCGCTGATCCCGGGCTTGGACGGCGCGGTGACGTTCTCGCTTCCGTAGTTGTAGGACGCCTCGCCACGTGCGAGCGCCTCGGGATCGAACCCGACGTTGAAGTCGACGTTGAAATCGTCGCCGACGCACGAGACCCACTTGAACGTCCAGCCGAAGCGCTTGGCCTGCGCCTGCAGCTTGGCCAGCGGGGCCCGCGAGGTGGCGACCATCGATACGTCGCGCTGATTCAAATGCGCGACGACGCCGTTGAAGTTGTCGGCCCAGAACGAGCAGCCCTTGCAGCCGATGTCCCAGTCCGGTTCGAACATGAAGTGATAGACGATGAGCTGGCTGCGGCCGCCGAACAGGTCCGCCAGTGTCTGTCTGCCTCGTTCGCTTTCGAACAGATAGTGCTTCTCGACGCGCTCCCATGGCAGCTCGCGCCGCTCGCGGCTCAGCGCCTCGCGCTGGTGCGTGAAGGCTTTTTCTTTGGCGAGGAAGCGCGCGCGGGCGGCGACCCACTCGTCGTGAGTGACGATCTGATGTTCGTTCATGGCACTCTCCATACGATTCGACAACATCGTTTCGGTCTTCCGGACGCCTGCCGTTGCGCTCACTTGCGGCGTGGCTTTTGCGTACCGGCTTTCTTGCGCGGCTTCGCCGGCGCCGGTTGCAGCTTGCGTTCGTCGATCTCCGCCAATGTCGCGGCGAGCACGTCGAACTGCTGCTGCCAGTATTTGCTGTAGCGGTTCATCCACACGGCCGCATCGAGCAGAGGGCCGGCATCGAGGCTGCACTTGCTGATGCGGCCGCTGCGCTCCTGCTGGATGAGCCCGGCCCGCACCAGCACCTGGATGTGGCGCGACACGGCCTGCAGCGAGATGGCGAACGGCGCGGCGAGCTCGGAGACGAGCAGCGCCTGCCCGTCGAGCCGCTCGAGGATCTGCCGCCGCAGCGGATCGGACAAGGCGAAGAAGACCTGATCGAGCCGATCCCGCTCCGCCGCCGGATCGAGCCCGGCCGCGTCGACGACGCGCAATGTGTTGTGAATACTCATCGTGGATTATTAATATCAACACATAAATTGATTGTCAACTATATTGTTGTCTAATGCGACATCGCTTTCGCGCCGCCTCGACGAGGCGGCGCAGACGCCCAAGGCGCGCAGCGCCCGCCGACCGCAGCGTCGAACCATCCTGGATTTGCCGGAGATCGGCAGCGAATTCGTCTGCGATCGCGAGGACGCGTCACCGCGTCTCACGAACGCACGACGACCCGCCAGCGGCGCTCGTCGATCTGCTCCCAATCGATCTCCACAGGAAGGAACTTCTCCACCAGCGCGGCGTTCGTCTTCAAGTGATCGGTCGGAGCCGTCGTGATGAACTCGCCGCTTCCGGCAAGCGCCATCTGCAGGAGCAGCTGGTCGGCGAGATGGGGCCCTACGTGCGCGCCGGAATCGATGTAGTCGCGCACTTCGCGCACGAGGCGCTCGGCCACCTGCTCGGCCGACACGCCGCGCTCGCCGAAGCCCGTGAAGGTCTCGACATGGCCCCCCTGGTCCACGCGCACGACCAGCGCGTTGCCCGGACCGATCGCCTGCGGAACGCGGTGCAGCGTCAGCGCGGACTCGTCGAGCTGGAAGTGGCGCGCGACCACCTTGAGTTCGCGCAGCCCGATGTCTTCCGACAACGCGGAGATCAATGCGGTCGCCGTCAGCGTGGGCGACGCCGCACGATCGATGGCTGCGAGCGGCGACGGCCGGGTGCACGGATCGACGCTCGCGACGATGCGCCCGCCGCCAGCCGGATAGAAGCCGTGCCGCTCCAGGCGGATGCGTGCCTCGATGCCCATGCGAGCAAGCGTCGGCAGGTACGTATCCGCCAGGAAGTCCGCGCTCGGCGCCATCGGGTTGTGCGTGCCACCCTCCAGAACGATCTCCGACGCGTTGCCGGCACGCCACAGCGCGGGCAGCACCGTTTGCAGGACGAGCGTGGCGGAACCGGCGGTACCGATCGAAAACTGGTACGCGCCGGGGGCCACGTCGCCCGGATCGAACGCGAGCGTCGTCGCACCGGGCTCGGCCCCGAACACGTTTGCGTTGCCGATGCGCGCTGCCGCCGCTACGGCGGTCAGGTGCTGGCGCATCAGTCCGGGACGCGTGCGCTTCGCACGGATGCCGCGCATGTCGAACGCGGTTCCCGTGCACAGGCTCAATGTCAGGGCGGTACGCAACAGCTGGCCGCCGCCCGCGGCACCGTCGATTTCGATACGGTCCATTTTTCTTCTCCGGGGCGGACCGGCGGCCGGCCCCTCTCCTATCCCTTCACACACACCACTTGTCGCAGCGTGTGCATGATTTCCACCAGATCGCTTTGCGCCGCCATCACCGCCTCGATCGACTTGTAGGCCGCCGGAGACTCGTCGACGACGTCCGCATCCTTGCGGCACTCGACGTGGGCGGTCGCCTTGACGTGATCTTCCACGCTGATCAGCTTGCGCGCCTGCGTGCGGCTCATGACGCGGCCGGCACCGTGGCTGCAGCTGTGGAAGCTGTCGGCGTTGCCGAGGCCGCGCACGATGAAGCTCTTCGCCCCCATGCTGCCGGGGATGATGCCGAGCTCGCCCGCGCGCGCGCTCACCGCGCCCTTGCGCGTCACGAAAACGTCCTTGCCGAGATGGTGTTCGCGGCTGACGTAGTTGTGATGGCAATTGACGGCCTCCGCGGTCGCGTCGAACGGCTTGCTGATGACCTTGCGCACCACATCGACGACGTGCTGCATCATGATCTCGCGGTTGTTGCGCGCGAAGCGCTGCGCCCAGTCGACCGCGAACACGTAGTCGCCGTAGTGCTCGCTGCCTTCCGGTAGATACGCCAGGTCCTGATCGGGCAGGTTGATCATCCAGCGCTGCATGTCCTTCTTGGCGAGCTCGATGAAGTGCGTACCGATGGCGTTGCCGACGCCACGCGAACCGGAGTGCAGCATGAACCACACGTGGTCGTCCTCGTCCAGGCACACCTCGACGAAGTGATTGCCGGTACCGAGCGTGCCGAGATGGTTGAGATTGTTGGTGTTCTTCAGGCGCGGATGACGATCGACGATGCGCTCGAAGTCCGTCGCCAGACCCGACCATCGATCGAGCGAGGCATCCGGCGGCGTCTCCCACGCCCCCTTGTCGCGGCCGCGGCCGGCGCTGCGGCCGTGCGGCACCGCGCGCTCGATTGCGCTGCGGATCGGCGCCAGCGTGTCCGGCAGATCGTCGGCGGTCAGCGACGTGCGCGCCGCCATCATGCCGCAGCCGATGTCGACGCCGACCGCAGCCGGCACGATCGCGCCGATCGTCGGCACGACCGAACCGACGGTCGCGCCCTTGCCGAGGTGCACGTCGGGCATCACCGCGATCCAGCCGTGGATGAAGGGCAGCTTCGCGATGTTCTGCAGCTGACGACGCGCCTCGTCCTCCAGCGGCACCCCGCGCGTCCACAGCTTGATCGGCACCGCGCCGGCCTCGTGGATGACATCGTAGTTCGACGTTTTCATGGATTGATCCTACTTGGATTCATTGAAACGACGCATCCGGAAGCGAGTCCGCATGCGCACGAAAAGTGCGGCGACAAAATTGACGAAACCATCCGATCATCGAAGGCGCTGCCGCGCCGCCGAATCACGACCCGGACTCGAACCCGATCCCGAAGGACGGCCTCGCAGGTCCCGCCGGCATTCGTTCGACGATCCTTTCCCACCAAGGCCGGTGTGCCGCAACAAGGACAGTGATGAAACGGTTCCTGCTCTATCCACTGAGCTACCGCCTCGCGGCGAGCGGGAATCGAACCCGCGACTAGGAGCTTCATGTAGTTTCATCGGCATTTGCGGCACACCGGCCGCCAACCTTCCACGCAGCTCGTGCGACAAGTCTGATCGTGACGCCGGATTCGAACCGGCTGGACCTGTGTAGTCACGATCGCATTCGCACGCGCCACGCCCGGCCCGGCGGGCCCCATTGCCCGCCGGGCAAACCTCAGAGCGCGATCGATTCGATCTGCTCCGTCCAATGCGACGCGGTACCTCTACCGGCGGCGTGCGCCGCCACCACATCGAATACCGCGTCGCTGAAACCGCCCACGTGCAGCACATCCGCCGACTCGACCGTCTGGCTCGTCGCCGTCGGCTGCAGGTCGATGCAGACCATGCGAGCTCGCGGGCAGCGCGCCCTGATGCGCGCCCACTGGCGCATCGTCTCGGTCGCCGTGCCGCAGCGCGTGTCCTTCCAGCTTTCGTTGTCGGACACCACGACCAGCAAGTCGACCTTCGCCTTGCGGTGATTGATCTGCGCCAGCGGCGCGCTGATGCTCGTTCCGCCGCCGCCCACACCGGCCAACCGCTGCGCCTGCGTCATCACCGAATCGCGCGGATTCAGGTCCATCGCATGCACGCTCGTGTCGAACGGCAGCACCCGCGTTTGCGGATTGACCCGCAGCACGCAGGCCGCGACCAGCGCCGCCACGTCCGCGCAGCGCGTGACGGTGGTTGCGCCTTTGCGAACACCTGTCACGGCCGATTGCATCGACCCGGAAACGTCGACCGCCACGAACACGTCGCCCGCCAGCACCGGCACGTTGCGCGTCGCGATTTCCATCGCATCCTGCAGCGCCTCCTTGATCGCGGCGGGCACGCCGTTGCCGACGGCCAGGTATGCGGTCATCAGCTGATACGGCAGCACGCGGGCGCGCTCGATCGAATGCGGATCGCGCAAGCGCGCAGCCAACGCGGCGGTGACGGCCGCGTCGTCGAACACGCCGTGGCGCGCGAACGCATTCAAGTTCATGCGCAGCGTCTGCCACGAAGCATTGCGCGCCAGCGCTGTCCACTGTGCCCGATCCAACTTCAACGACGTGAAGTACTGGAACGGCAGGTCCGGCAGTTCGCCCTCCGCCGCTACCTTGAACGCCTCGAACGCCCGCAACTTGGCCGGCAACGCGTCGATGCTGCAAGGCTTGCCGACGATCCACGCATACAACGCTTCGCGCTCGGCGTTCGCGGGCTTGGGATGCACCATCCTGATCACGTCGGCCAGCGAAGGCTGCTGCCCCACGGCGGCCGCGATGATCGCATCGACCGGCGCCTGTTCGAGCCAACGCTGCACCAGCCGCTTCGGCAGCGATCCGAGCGACTTGCGGCCGACTCGGCCACTGCGGACGATCTGCACGAAGTTGCGCAGCATGCGCCCGTTGTCGACGACCTTCGCGAACGCACGCTCGAGCAGGTCGCGATTGCGCATCGTCAGCGTTGCCAGCAGCAGCGCCGGCATGTCCTTCATGTGCGCCTTCTGCCGCGCATACACCGCCGTCTTGGCGACGAACTCCGTCGTCACCTCGCCGCACAGGCTCAGCACGTGATCGAGCTGTGTTTCGTCGTTCGCGTAGAACGTGCCGTTGAGGCAACCCGTCGCCGCGTACAGCGCCAATGCCGCGCTCGGGTCGCGCTCGTAGGCCGCACCGCCGGCCTCGTTCTTCGCCGTGGCGGCGCGCTGCATCGCGCCGCGAATCGATGCAAACAGATGGATGTTGGCCATCACGCTTTCCCCTTGAGTCCTATCCTGGGATAGCAACGACGATGCCAAGTGCGGAAATATACTATATGTTATTGATTAATATGTAAAAATGTGATCTAAAAGGCCATCACAGCCATACTTTCTTCAGTAGTTTGATATCCTGAAAGCTCGTTTCTTATCTATTTGGATCATATGAAGCGCCAAGTGGTCATCGGCATGCTCGGCACCCAGCTCGACGCCGGCGTCGGCCCCGGCCGATGGGAAAAGTGGCGCCCTACGATCTCGATGGGCATGCAGGAGGACTTCGTCCTCGATCGGCTCGAGCTGATGGTCGACCAGCGCCGCTACAGCAAGCTGGCCGATGTCGTGCGAGCCGATCTGGCGCAGATCTCGCCGGAGACGACGGTCAACGAGCACGATATCTATCTGGCCGACCCGTGGGACTTCGAGACCGTCTACGGCTCTCTGCACGATTTCCTGCGCGGCTACGCGTTCAAGCCCGAGGAAGAGGACTACTACGTCCACATCACGACGGGCACGCACGTCACGCAGATCTGCTGGTTCCTGCTCACCGAGAGCCATCATTTCCCCGGCCGCCTGCTGCAGACCTCGCCACCGCGCAAGCAGAACGGTTCGGCGCCGGGAACCCTCGCGATCATCGACCTCGACCTGTCGCGCTACGACCGCATCGCGCAGCGCTTCCAGCAGGAGACGCTCGAAGACCGCAACCTTCTCAAGAGCGGCATCGCCACGCGCAATGCCGCGTTCAATCGCATGATCGAGCAGATCGAGATCGTGGCGACGCGATCGAAGTCGCCGATGCTGCTGATGGGACCGACTGGCGCCGGCAAGAGTCAGCTTGCCCGCCGCGTGTTCGAGCTGAAGAAGCAGAAGCATCAGCTCGCCGGACGATTCGTCGAGGTCAACTGCGCGACGCTGCGTGGCGACGGCGCGATGAGCACGCTGTTCGGTCACGTCCGAGGCGCCTACACCGGCGCGAACACCGATCGCGCCGGCTTGCTGCGATCCGCACATCAGGGCCTGCTGTTCCTCGACGAGATCGGCGAACTCGGCCAGGACGAGCAGGCCATGCTGCTGCGCGCGCTCGAAGAAAAGCGCTTCCTGCCCGCCGGTTCCGACAGGGAGGTCGAGAGCGATTTCCAGCTGATCGCCGGCACCAATCGCGACCTGCAGATCGGCGTCGAACAAGGGCGCTTCCGCGACGACCTGCTCGCGCGGCTCAACGTGTGGACCTATCGCCTGCCCGGCCTCGCCGAACGCGTGGAGGACATCGAGCCGAATCTCGACTTCGAGCTGGAGCGCCACGCAAGGCAGACGCACCAGCGCGTCACGTTCAACAAGGAGGCGCGCGATACGTACCTGAAATTCGCCGTCGCCGGCGACGCGGCATGGAGCGGGAATTTTCGCGATCTCGGCGCCTCGGTGATGCGCATGGCGACGCTGGCCGTCGGCGGCCGCATCCAGAAGGACCTGGTCGACGAGGAGATCGTGCGGCTGCGCCGCCAATGGTCGAGATCGTCGGACCGGAAGGACGGGCTGCTCGTTGCGCTGCTCGGTGACCGCGCCGCAGCCTTGGATCGATTCGATCGTGTGCAGCTCGAAGACGTGCTTGCCGTGTGCCGGCGCGCGCGATCGCTGTCGCAGGCGGGGCGGGCGTTGTTCGCGGCGTCGCGGATGCAACGGTCGAGCACGAATGATGCGGATCGCTTGCGGAAATATCTGGCGCGGTTCGAGTTGGAGTGGGAGACGGTGAAGGACGCGAGCGGATCGAGCGAGTAAGGACACGAGGTCACGTGCCACGGGGCAGCACGATCGAGTCGTCGTTTCGCGCTGCGCCTGCGTGCAGGCGCGGAGAAGCACTGAACGTTTCGCGCGAGGAATCCAGTCACGCGAGGTGAGCAGCAGCGGCGCGCTCGAACCCGTGCTGGAGCCCTGGCGACAAACATTCGGCGGTCCGTTTCTGTACTACCCCGGGCGCCGTCACCTGCCCGCGCCGCTTCGAGCATTCGTCGATTTCATCCGATCGCGGTGAGCGCAATCCACTGCAGCGGCCGCCGAAGATGTCGCTAGTAACCCACACCCAACGCCATGTGCTCCGGCGTCGGCGACACGATGGTCGAGCTCTGATTGTTCACGTCGTCGTAGGCGAAGCCGTAAGCCAGGCCGTCGACGCTGTGGCGATGCCAGAACTGCGCGTAATAGTTGGCGGGCGCCGCCTGGTAGTAGTCGGCCGGCAGCGTCCAGGCCGCGTAGTCCTCCATCACGTGGCGGTTGAACGCGGCACAAAACTGCGCTTCGAGCGCGCCTTCGACGCTGTTGCCGGTCGCCAGCGGACCTCGGCAGTAGAGGATGTCCTGCGTCGTCGGCTTGCTCTGTATCTCATAGGTGCCGCCAACATAGGCGCCGTTGCCGAGGTTCACCTCGGTGAACACGAATGGGTCGCCTTGCGTGTTGCCGACGAACTCGCGGCTGCCGCCGTAGAGCAGCGCCGTCAAGGTGTGCGTCGCGTAGTACGTCCACACCTCGTCGACGTAGCCGTCGAAGTACGTGCCGTTCGCCTGTCCTGTATTGAAAGTGCTGTTTGCCGGCGAAAAGATGCGCAGCGGGGAGACGGGCGTCAGGTGGAAGACGGCCGGCGTCTCGTCGGCGAACTCCGCGTCGATCGAAGCGATCGACTCGGCGATGCCGGTCTCCTTGTGAAAGGTCTCGCCAGCGCCCCATACGTCCAGCATTAGCGGCAGGCCGAACTGGTCGACCTGCGTGGTGTTGATGTAGATGCCGCCGTTGGCGCCGTAGGTGAACTCGTACCAGTCGTAGTGGATGTCGATATTGGGGTCGGTCGCGTTCAGCGGGTTGGGGCCGGCGTAGCCGATGTTGCCGTCCGCGCCGCCCACGATCGACATGTAGAGGGGCGAGCCCAGCGACACGAAGATCCGGCCCGACGAGATCGGCGGCAATTTCAATGAATTGCTTTGTGCCAGCGTAAACGCGTAGTTCGGATAGGTGTGCCCGTTGGGCGCCGTCACGGCACCGGGCGCGGTGTTGTCGGCGACGCTGCACGGCGTCAGCGTGCCGTCTGCGCTCACGTGCGAAAGCGCGCCCGTCGCCGGATCGTTGCCGAGGACCGTGATGTAGATCTGGCTGTCCTGCCACGCGCCGCGCGTGTCGTTGTTCAAGTCTGTACCGATGAAACCCGGGTAGTTCACATAGGGCGGAGCGCTGTCGACCGTCAGCACGGCGCTCGCCGACGGCGACGTGCTACCACCGCTCGCTACGACGACGTTGAACCGTGCACCGTCGTCGGCTGCGGTCGCCGGGGGCGTGATGTACGTTGCCGCATTGGCACCTGCAATGGCGGTGCCGTTCTTCTGCCACTGGTACGTCGGGTTGGGCGATGTCGTGGTCACCGAAAACTGCGCCGTCCTGCCGATGGTCACCGTCTGGTCGCTCGGTGGCGACACGGTAGAGGCCCCCGCTTCGAAGCCGTTCTGGAAGATCTCGTCGCTCGTCACCGTCAACACGGCATCGTTGCTCGTCGCCGATCCGCTGGCGTTGGTGACCGTCACGCTGAATGACACACCGTTGTCGTCGGCGGTCACCGGCGGCGTGACGTAAGTCGCCGAGGTCGCCCCGTCGATCTCCGTGCCGCCGCGCAACCATTGGTAGGTGGGTTCCGGCGTGCCGCTGGCGACGACGGTGAACGTCGCCGTCTGCCCCACCGTCACCGATACCGCGTGCGGCTGCGTCTGGATCACCGGCGCCTGCGGAATCGGAACTCCGCTGTCGCAGAGCGTCTGGCCCGGATAGTTGTTGGTGACGTTCCACGACATGGTGCCGTCGAAATCGACGATCGCCGTTTCGTTCGGATCTTCCGGATCGACCGTGGACGTCCACGTGCTCCACACGCCGGGGAACGCGCAGGTCGCATCGTTGCTGCCGCTGATGCCCAGGGCCTCGGACTGCGTCGGCAGGCGCATGCTGATGCTCGCGCAATAATTCGCCGCGTCGATTCCGGTGAACTGCGCGTTCGGATCGGCGTAGGTCTCGATCGTGCGCGTCCATGTCAGTCCGCTCGCGTTGTCGGTGACCAGCAGGGGATTGGACGGATCGACGCTGTAGCGCTCCGCAGGACCGCCGCATTGCGCGAGGTTGTAGACGGCGAATTCCTTGATCGAATAGCCGTACTGCGTGACGCGCTGCGTGCCGAGCATGCGGATGTAGCGCGCCTGCACGGTTGGGAAATTCAGCGTCTCGGTGCCGCCGGCGCCATTGGGATTCGCCGTCGCGACGTCCCAGGTGGGATTGGTTGCCGGATCCGCGTTGGCGTACTGGATCTGGTACTGCGTCGCGTACGCGGCCTCCCACGTGATGACGACCGTGTTGAAGGACAGCGTCGATCCGAAATCGACCTGCAGCCAGGACGGATCGACGCCCGGGACCGGCGGTGTCGGCGGTGCGCCCGCGGTCGCCGATCCCCAGCGCGTCGTCGTCGTGCCGTCGACGGCGTTTTCCGCGCCGAGACAGTTCACACCGGTGTACGGCGGCGTCGTGGTGCCGTCGTTGCACGAGTTCTCGCTGCTGCTGGACGTTGCCGTCTTGTAGAGCGCGAGATTGATGCCGGGCGGCGCGAGCGTCAGCTGAGCGGCGTTGCTGGTGGCCGGCGCATGCGCGGCATTGTCGACCGTCACGCTGTACGCGCCGACCTTGGCCGCGCTCATCGCCGGAATCGTGTAGGTGATCGTGTTCGACGTCTGCGTATCGCTCGCCAGAATCGTCGCCGCGCCGCCCGGTGGCGTGAACTTCCACTGGTACGTGTACGGCGAGGAGCCGTTGACGACCGCGACGAACTGCACCGGCTGGTTGACGGCGACGGTCTGGTCCGCAGGCTGCGTGGCGAAGCCGACCGCTACGGCCGGATTGACGGTCAACGTCACGCTGTTGGATTGCTGCTGGCCGAGCGGATTGCTGACGATGACGTAGAACGTGTCGACGCCCGTGCTCGTCAGCACCGGTGTCGTGTAGCTGGCTTGCGGGCCGGACGCGACCTGCGTGCCGTTCTCGTACCACGCGTAGTTCAGCGTCGGCGATCCGGTCGCCGCCACGGTCAGCGTGGCGGCTTGTCCGATCACGGCCATTTGCGAAACCGGTTGCGTCGTGATGACGACGGGAGCCGCCGGCACAACGGTCAGCACCACTTCGTCCGACGTCGTGTCGCCGAGGTTGTTGCTGACCTTCACCTTGAACGATTCGCCGCTTTGCGAAAGCGTCGTCGCGGGTGTCGTGTAGCTCGTCCCGGTCGCGCCCTGGATCGCGTTGTCGTTCGCATACCACTGATAGCTCAGCGTGCCCGACCCACTCGCCGCGACGCTGAAGGTCGCCGGAAAGCCTTCGGTGACCGCGACGCTGACCGGCGGCACGATGATCGCCGGCGCCTGCGTCAGTACCGGCGCCGCCGGCGCGACCGATGCCAGCTGCACGCTCGCGCTGGCCAGGCCCGGCGCGGTGGCCGTCACTGTCACGTTGCCGGGCGTGAACGTGCTGCGCAGTGCGATCTTCTGCAAGCCACCTTCGAAGTTCAGTTCCGGATCGCCGGGCGCGTGGAAGAACGCATACGGCACGCCGTTGATCACGTTGCGGTTCGCTTCGGAGAACGCATCCTGGTAGTACGACGTCCACGCGGGATCGGCCACGTATTGCTGGCTGCCGCCCATGTAGGTCGCCTGCCCCGTCACGGCGAACGTGACGTTGTCCGCCGCCGTCGGAACGAGATTGCCGTTCGCGTCCTGCACCTGCGCTTCGATGAAGGCGGCATCGGCGCCGTTGGCGGTCCACTGGAAATGGCTGCCGTCGGGCTTGGTGACGTTCGGCACGACGCTCAGCACGATCTTCGCTTCGGGGCCGGCCGTCGTCTTCGTATCGGAAACGCCAGCCACGACGTTGCCGTTGATGTCCAGACACTGTGCCGTCACGGTGCCGCTCGCCCAGTTCACCATCCAGTGCACCTGGCCGGGCATCACCGTCGTGTTCTGGGTCAGATTCGTGTTGGACGCGATGTTCCATGGGTTCGGCGCCTGGTCGTCGAGCGGCACCTGCGTCAGCGGATCCTTCGCGACGCCGTTGATCAGCAGACGCACCTTGGGACAGTTGCTGAACGCGTTTTCCTGCAGCGGCGTACCCGGCGTGTACTGGTACGCGCGGTTCCAATGGTGCGCGAGGTGCACGACCGGCTTGATCGAGTACGGCACCCAGTTGGCTTGATAGATGTAGTAGAGCAGCCGCGGGAACCGGTTCATGTCCACCGACGAGTAACCGAGCGAGCGGACGAAGTTGCTCATCATCGGCTGGTCCTGGAACTCCGCGTACAGGCTGACCTCGCCCGGCGAGTCGGCGAAATACCATTGCGCCATGCCGAACGCGTTGGCCGCCCGGCCCTTGCGCCAATCGTCGAGGTACGGTGCAGCGAACGCGAGCTCGTAGTCCCAGGCGAGGCCGCGCCCCGTGCCGACGTTGTCCCAGTACTCGGCGCCGAACGCCGGATTGTTGGGATAGTGCTGCTTGTTGCCGACCTCGCAGCCCGCGCCGTCGCACAAGTCCAGGTATGCGTACGCGGGCAGATAGGCGCGCGACGCCTGCGCGCGCGGATTGATCGAATCCCACGCCCGTTCCATCGTGTCCAGCGCGGTCGCCAGATCGAGATTGTTGCCGCCGTTGTCTTCCTCCCAATCGAGGATCGACGGATGACTGCGATCGCGGATGATCATGTCGCGATGGATTTCTTCCTTCAGCGTCGTGTCGTCCGCGGAAGGATTGTTGAACGAACCTTCGCCGTCGCCGCTCGGCTGGTCGATCATGATGCCGTAGGCGTCCGCCGCGGCGACGAGCTCTTCGCTGCTCGTGGAATGTCCCGGCCGCCAGACGTTGCCGCCTTGCGCGGCGATCTGCGCGAGGTCGCGCCACTCCTGTTCTTCCGGCACCGACGAACCGAGCGCGGGATAGTCGTAGCGGCCCGAGCCGCCCCACAGGTACATCGGGTGGCCGTTGAAGTACGGAAGATTGGCATCCCAGGTGATCGTGCGGATGCCGAGCGGACTCTGCACCGAATCGACCACCACGCCGTCGACGCTGACGATGTGATAGACCTTGTACATGTACGGCGTGCCGTAGGTCGAATTGTTCGGATACCACAGCGTCGGGTTCGGCACGGTGATCTGCTGGCGGAACATCGGCTCCGGCGACGAGGGAAAATCGAGCGGCGTCATCGGCGCGATCGTCTGCGTCAGCGGCGGCGCCGTCACGACCACGTGCCCACTCGCGTCGACGATCTGCGTCGTCAGCGTGACCTGCTGCGGCGACGTCGTTTCGTTGAGCACGTTGGTGTGCACTTCGACGACCGCCGAAGCCGCCGTCGCCGTTCCCTGCGCGGCCGAAACCTCCGACACGGTGCCGACGTACGTGCCCCAGGTCCGCTGGTTCGAATAGACGTTCAGCGGAATGTGGACGGGATTGGTCACGACCAGATAGACCTTGCGGAACAGGCCCGCCATCGCCTGGCCGAAGCGAAACGCGCCGGAGAAATTCGGATTCTCGAACCAGTTGTCGCCGCGCGAGACGTCCACGGCAATGACGTTGTCGGTGACGCCGTCGGCATGCAGATATGGCGAAAGATCGACGACGACCGGCACGAAGCCGACCACGTGCGTCGCCTGCGCGTCGGCGGCGACGTCGCTGATACCCGGCAGCAGCACGCCGTTGATGAAGACCTGGACGCCGGTGTGCGTGCCTTCGAGATTCAGCGCGAACTTTCGGCCGGCGTATTCCGGCGCCACCTTGAAGTGCAGTCGGTACCAGTTCTGCTGGCCGGTCAGCGAGCCTTGGCCGCCGCCGGAGGTCTGGTTGATGTAGGTGCGCGGTATGTTGGCATCGTGCGGCAGACCGACCTGGGTCCAGGTCGCATTCGTATCGCCGCTTTCGACGAATCCGGGCGTCGAATAGACCGCCGCGTTGCGCGTGTTCTGGAACCACCAGTTGCTTTGCGGCGCGTTGGAGGTGGATGACGCGTTGGCGACGTACTGAGGCACGCCTGCCGCAAGATCGATGGTCATCCGCTGCGACAGCGGCAGCGAAGGTTCCACCTGCTGCGCGGGAGCTTCGCCGGAGCCCAACGCCGCCAGCGCAAGCGTCTGCAACGCAGCGATCTTCAAGAGAAATCGGATGCTGCGCCGCCCGTCACCGCCGGTGCGGCGAAGGTTGCGAAGACGATCGACCCAACGACGAGCACGGCCGTGCGGCCCGCTTTGCGACTCGGACGAAGAGAAATGCACAAAGATCCTTTATGTACAAATGGATTCGGCGCGCGGCACTGTCGAGCAGCGTCAGTGCACATGTTGGAAGACGTACGAATACGCCGCCGCGGACTGCGGCGACGAGGTAGCGTTCGACGTCCTGGGCGCAGGCTTTCGCCCGTGCCCAGGACGTCGTCGCGCGTCTCGTCGTTGCAGTTTAGCCGTCCAAATAGATCCTGAACGCCGTGTCCGTCACGGATTCGATGGGGCCGCGAATGGCATCGGTCTTGGAAATCATGACGACACCGCAACGCGAAACGCACCCCCTTTTCGGATGCAACCTTTGGCTCCTTCATCGGCACTCACGCACCCGGCTCGGGCCACAACGCTCCACTCGGCGGTGCGAGGCGAAGCGTCCGAGGACACGCGTTGCATCGGCTTCCAGGCGAAAGTCGTCGACCGCACGGGAAACACGTAGCATGTCGCCACCCGTCTGTGCGTCGACGCCCGCGGAGACCGCCATGAGTCATGTCGTTTCCGTCAATGTCGGCCTTCCCGCAGACGTGGAATGGCGAGGCAAGACCGTACGGACGTCCGTCTGGAAGCATCCGGTGAGCGGCCGCGTCGCGGCGCGGCGCCTCAACCTCGACGGCGACGGCCAAGGCGACCTGCAGGGCCATGGCGGCGTCCATCGCGCCGTCATGGTCTATCAGGTCGCCTCCTACAAATACTGGGAACAGGTCCTGCAGCGGACGTTGGCCGAGTACGGGATGTTCGGCGAGAACCTGACCGTCGATGGCCTTGCCGACGACGAGGTGTGCGTCGGCGATCGCTATCGCATCGGCAGCGCGCTGTTCGAAGTATCGCAGCCGCGCGTGACTTGCTATCGCGTCGGCATCCGCATGGACGAACCGCGCATGCCCGCGCTGCTCGTCTCGCATCGAAGACCCGGATTCTATTTTCGCGTCGTCGACGAAGGAGAGATCGGTGCCGGCGACGAGATCGTCCGCGTCGAGCGCGGCCGCGAAGGCATGACCGTCGCCGAAGTCGATGGCCTGCTCTACCTGCCGGAACATCCGGCCGACCGCGTTCGCCGCGCCGCGAGCGAACCGTCGCTCAGTCCCGGATGGAAGCAGTCCTTCGATGCGCTGCTGGCGAGCGCCCAGGGACTGCCCGCCGGGCTCGCGCCCGTGCCGGCGGCCCCGGCATGGCCGGGTTTTCGCGCGCTGAAGGTGGTCGATGTCGTCGAGGAGAGCGACGACGTGAAATCGCTGCTGCTGACCGCCGGCGAACCGCCCGGCCTCGCGCCTCCGGCCGCCGGATCGTTCGTCGTGCTCCGCCTTCCCGGCGCGAGTGCGGGCGGTGCGCTCACGCGAAGCTATTCGATCTCCAACGCCGGCGAGGAAGGCAAGTATCGCGTCAGCGTGAAGCGCGGCTCCGGCGACGGAAGCCGATACATCCACGAGCGTGTGCGGGCGGGCGACGTACTCGAGGTCAGCGCGCCACGCGGCGCGTTCACCTTGCGTACCGACGATCGACCGATCGTGTTCCTGAGCGCGGGTATCGGCGTCACGCCCGTGCTCGGCATGCTTCATGAGCTGGTCGCCGATCGAGCCGCGGTCGCTCGCGACGTGTACTGGATCCATGGCGCGCGCAACGGCGCCGAACATCCGTTCGCCGCAGAGGCGCGCCGCCTGCTCGATGCGCTGCCGCGTGCCCACGCGCTCGTCGCCTACAGCCAGCCGCGCGCCGAAGATCGGCTCGGCCGCGACTTCGACAGCGCCGAACGCATCGGCGTCTCGACGATGCAGCGGCTGGGCACGCCGGCGACGGCACACTTCTATCTGTGCGGACCGGCCGGCTTCATGTCGGCGCTCATCGCCGACTTGAAAAGCATGGGCGTAGCGAGCGCGAACATCCACACCGAGACCTTCGGCGGCGAAGCGTCGATCACGCCAGGCATCGCTGGCGGCCCCGTCAAGAGTCCGCATCCGCCGGCCGGCGAACCCGGGAACGGCCCTGCCGTTTCCTTCAGTCGAAGCGGTCTGGCGCTGCGGTGGTCCGATCGATTCCAGAACCTGCTGGAGTTTGCCGAAGCGTGCGATGTTCCCGTGCGCTGGTCGTGCCGCGCCGGCGTGTGCCATACCTGCGAGACGGCACTGATCGGCGGACAGGTTCGCTATGATCCCGAGCCGATCGATGCGCCGGCCGACGGCAATGCGCTCATCTGCTGCGCGCGACCTGCCGGCGATGTCGAACTCGATCTGTGAGACGGCAGCGGACGCGCGGGGCTTGCAACTGGGCGGTTGTGGACGCCGATCCACGTGATAGAAGAGACGTCTCGCATGGAGCTCGCCGCCATGCCTGGCATCGGCCCTGCCCTCGTTTTCGCAACCGCCGTCATGATGCCTCCGGCCACCACGAAGCCACCGCCCGCCCGCGCATCCGAGGCGAGGCCGGCTCGCGGGCACCATGCGCGCGCTCATGGCAAGGCACCGAATAATGCCGTACGAATGCGTCGTCACGCGGCATCGGTCGTCTGCGTGACGTCGATCGAGGCGCTGACGCACAACGCGATGCTGCACCACGCCAAGACGTTTTCCGCCGACACGATGGACGCACTCGTCGACGAGGCCGTGCGACTCGTGATGGGCTATTTGAAGCGCTAGTTCCAGCGTCGAGCCGCGACCGGTCGCGCCGAAGGAATGGTTGCCGGAGGAACGCGCCGGAAGCCTTCGACGACTCGAAGGCTTCCGGGCGCAAGACCTCAGATTCGGCGACGTGCCCTGAAGGCAGCCGCCCCCATCAGCAGCATCGCCATCGCCAGCAGCATCCAGCGGCTGTCGACCGGCGTCGGCACGGCGGCGGCGGGGCCGCCGCCCGGCGATACGGCGACGACGGCCTGCGACGTGCATGGCGGTGCCGAGCCCGATGGCGCACAGACGCTCGCGGCAGGCGACGTGACATTCGCGACGTTGGTGATGCTCGACGGCGGGTTGGCCGAGAGCGCCGCCGCCACCGTGTAGGTCAACGCACCGCCCGGCGGGATGCTCGCGATCGTCTGGTTGACGGCGCCGCTGCCGCTCGCATTCGCGCACGCCGCACCGCCCGATGCCGCGCAGGTCCAGGCGTAGCTCGCGATACCGGCCGGCATCGGATCGCTGATGACGACGTTCGTCGCCGCAGCGGTGCCGACGTTGCCGACCGCGATCGTGTAGACCAGCGTGTCGCCCGGCGCGACCGTGCCCGCGCTCGCGCTCTTCACGATCTGCAGCTGCGCCACGCCGGCCGCAGGTGCCGTCGCGATCACCGCGCAGCTCGGCGGTGTCGGCGCGGCCGTGCAGTCGGCAGGCGCCGAACCGGTCGCGTACGCGACGTTCGCGATCGAGGTCACGCCGGCCGCCAGCGGATTGGCGACCGTCGTCACGACCGTCAGCGCCAGGCTGCCGTTCGCAGGCACGGTGAGGTTCGTCCAGCTCACGACACCGCCCGCGTACGCACCGCCGTTGCTCGCCGACACGAACACGACGTTCGGATCGATCGGATCGGTGAGGCCGAGCGTCGCATCGCCGCCGCCGGTGTTGCTCAGCGTGATGGTGTACGTCAGCGCCTCGCCGGGTGCCGCCAAGTTGTCGCCGTTCGCATCGGCAACCGTCTTGACGATCGTCACCGCTCCGGCCGTCACCGGAATGCTCGCGCAGTTCGACGGCGTCGGAACCGCCGAGCAATTCGGCGCCGTGCCGCCCGTGGCATACGCATAGTTGCCGATCGTCGTCACGCCCGGCGGGATCGGGTTCACCACCGTCACGCCGACCGTCAGCACGAGGCTGCTGTTGGCCGGAATCGTGAGGTTGGACCACATCAGGGTATTGCCCGCGAGCACGCCGCCGTTGCTGGCGGAATCGAACACGAGATTGGGATCGAGCGGATCGGTCACACCGTAACCCGTCACGTCGCCGCCGCCCGAGTTGCTCAGCGTGATCGTGTAGGTCAGCGGCTCGCCCGGCTCGGCGCTGCCACCGTGCGTCGCGTCCTGCACGGTCTTGGTGATCGTGATCGTGCCCGGAGGCACCGCCGTGGTCAGCACGCTGCAGTTCGCCGGCACCGGCAGCGCCGTGCAATCGGGCGCCGTTGAACCCGTGGCGTACGCGGCGTTGGTGATCGACGCCGTGCCCGACGGGATCGGATTCGCGACCGTGACCACCACCGTCAGCTCGAGGCTTCCACCGGCCGGCACCGTGAGACCGGACCACGTCACCATACCGCCGGCGAACGTCCCGCCGTTGTCGGCGGTGACGAACGTGACGTTCGGATCGAGCGGATCGGTCACGCCGTAGTCGGTTTCGTCGACCGTGCCGGCATTCGTCAACGTGATCGTGTAGGTCAGCGTCTCGCCCGGATCGGCGAGGCCGTTGCCGTTCGCGTCGGACACCGTCTTGACGATCGCGACCGACGGCGCTCCGTTGCAGGTCGCCGCCGAGCCCGACGCGCCACCGCTGAGCGATGCGGTATTGCGCAGGCCGTTCGACGGCGTCGTGCAATCGTTCGCCGTCGCTGCATCGGTCAGCGTGAACGTCACCGTGTAGGTGTAGGTCTCGCTGCCGCCGCCCGCGATCGTCTCGCCGGTGACGATCGTGCCGCCGCTGGCCGTCAATGTGCCGAGCGTCGTCGCCAACGGATCGCTGCCGCCGTGCGTGATTGCGCTGACGGCATCGACCGCCGCACCGGCATAGGCGAACGCGTCGGCGAGGTTGTACGTGCCGACTGCCGCGCCCACGTTGCTCGCGGTCACCGTGTACATGAGGGTGTACTGGTTCGGCACGCCGGTCGGCGCCGGACCGACCGCATCCTTGGCGATCGTGACGCTGGGGACATCCGAACAGGTGCCGACCGCACCGCTCGAGCTGCCGCCGAGCGAAGCGTGGTTCACCAGGCCGCCGGCCGCGGCACAGGAGCCGACCGCGGTGGCATCGCTGATCGTGAACGTGACGACGTAGGTGTACGTCTCGTTCGCGCCGGCCGCGATCGTCTCGCCGGTCACGATGTTGCCGCCGCTGGCCGTCAGCGTGCCGAGCGGGGTGCCGAGCGGATCGGTGCCGCCGTGCTGCACGGCGCCGACGCTGACACCGCTGACGCCCGGGAACGTGAAGGCGTCGTCGAGGTCGTACGTGCCGCTCAACGAACCGTTGTTCTGCACCTTGACCAGGTACGTCAGCGCGTACTCGTCCGGGTTGCCCGTCGGCGCCGGACCGCTCGCGGTCTTGCCGATCACGACCGCCGCAGCGCCCGTACAGGTCGTCGACTGGCCGGAAACCGAACCACCGAGCGCCGCGCTGTTGCGCAAGCCGCCGGTCGGCGCCGTGCAGTCCTCGGCGACCGCCGCATCGGTGACCGTGTACGTCACCGCGTAGACCCACGTCTGCGCGCCGCCCGCACTGATCGATTCGCCCGAGACGATCACGCCGCCGTCCGGCGGACCGAACGCGCCGAGGGTGCCGTCCTGCGGATCGCCGCTCGACGAGCTGTAGACCGGTGCGCCGATCGTGCCGATCGTCGCGCCGTTGAACGTCAGCACGTCGGAGAGATCGTAGCTGCCGGGCAGCGAACCGGTGTTGGAGACGTCGACCGTGTACGTCAGCGTGAACTCGTTCGGCGTGCCGGTCGGAACCGGTGCCGAAGCGCTCTTCTGGATGTTGACGCTCGCGGTGCCCGTGCAGGTCTGTGCCGCCGGCGCACCCGCCGCCGCACCGCCGAGCGCTGCGCTGTTGCGCAGGCCGTGGACGGGATTGGCGCAATCGGACGCGATGGTGCCGTCGTCGATCGTGTAGGTCACCGTGTACGTCCACGTCTCGCGGCCGCCGGCACTCAGGTCTTCGTTGGTCACGATCGTGCCGCCGTTCGGCGCGACGAACGATCCCAACGTGCCCGTGCGCGTGTCGCCGGTGGTGCTCGCATAGACCGGAGCGCTGATCGCAGTGACCGTCGCGCCGTTGAATGCCAGCGTATCGGCGAGATCGTAGTGACCGACGCTGCCGCCGCCGTTCGAGACGGTCGCCGTGTAGGTCAGCGTGAACTCGTTCGGCGTGCCGTTCGGCGTCGGCGTGCCGGCGCTCTTGGCGATCGAGATCGCCGGGGCGGTCGCGATCAGGCTGCAGTTCGTCGGACGCGGCGCTGCCGTGCAATCCGGCGGTGCATCACCCGAGAGATAGGCGACGTTGCCGATGGCCGCGACGCCTGCGAGCGGGTTGGCCACGGTCACCACGACCGTCAGCGAGACGCTGCCGCCGGCCGGAACCGTCAGGCCGGTCCAGTTGACGACACCGCCGCCGGCGACGCCGCCGTTGCTCGCCGAGACGAACGCGACGTTCGCATCGAGCGGATCGGTGATGTCGACGTTCGAGACCGCACTGCCGCCCGCGTTGGCGAGCAGGATCGTGTAGGTCAGCTGTTCGCCCGGCTCGGCGATGCCGTTGCCCGATGCGTCGGCGACCGTCTTGGTGATCGTCACCGTGCCCGGTGTCGGCAGCGTGGCGCACTGCACACTCGCACCCGGGCAGGCCGGTGCCGCCGTGCCCGTCTGGTAGGCGACGTTGCTGATCTGCGCGACGCCGCTCGCGAGCGGATCGGAGACCGTGGCGGCGACCGTCAGCGTCAGGCTGCCGCCCGCCGGCACGACCAGATCCGTCCAGGTCACGACGCCGCCGGTTTCCGTGCCGCCGTTGTCGGCCGACACGAACACGAGGTTCGGATCGAGCGGATCGGTCACGCCGTAGCTGGCGACATCGCTGCCGCCGGTATTGGTCAGCACGATCGTGTAGCTCAACGACTCGCCGGGCTCGGCGATGCCGTTGCCGTTCGCGTCGATGGCCGACTTGGTCAACGTCACCGAGCCCGGCGTCGGCAGCACGGCGCACTGCAGGCCGGCCGAGGCGCACGAAGGCGGCGTCGTCCCGGTCTGATAGGCGACGTTCGAGATCTGCGTGACGCCCGCCGCCAGCGGCGCGCGCACCGCCGTCACCACGTGCAGCACGACGTTGCCGCCCGCCGGCACCGTGAGACCGATCCACGTAACGACGCCGCCGGCGAATGTGCCGCCGTTGTCGGCCGAGACGAACGTCGTGTTCGCGTCGATCGGATCGCTGACGCCGAAGCCGGTCGCATCGGTGCCGCCCGCATTCGCGAGCACGATCGTGTACGTCAGCGTCTCGCCCGGCTCGGCGACGCCGTTGCCGTTCGCGTCGGCGACCGACTTGGCGATCGCGACGCTCGCCGCGGATGCGGTCGTGGTCGCGGCCGTGCATGGCGGCGCCGCATTGCCCGGCGCACCGCAGGTACCGCCGGCCGTCGGCGTCGCGCTGGCCGTATTGGTGATGCTCGTCGGTGCCGGCGTGGCGACCGTGCCGGTGACGATGAACGTCACCGCCTTGCCCGGCGGGAACGTCGGGATCGTCTCGTTGATCGCACCCGTGCCGGTCGTGTTCGCGCACACGGCGCCTGCACCCGGCAGACACGTCCACGCCGACGACACGATGCCGGCCGGCAGCGGATCGCTGACCTGCGTGCCGTCCGCATCGACGCTGCCCGTGTTCGTCACGGTCACGGTCCAGCTCAGCGTGCCGCCCGCGCTGTACGAGGCGTCGTCGGCCGTCTTCGTGATCGAGACCTGGGGAGCCGTCGCGTTGCTCGCCGTCGCCGTGCATGGCGGCGCGGTGTTGCCCGGCAGGCACACGCCGCTCGCCGGCATCACGCTGGCCGTGTTGTTGATGCTCGCCGGCGGCAGTGCGGACACCGTCGCCACGACGGTGTAGACGACGCTGCTGCCCGCAGGGAACGTCGCGATCGTCTCGCTGACGTCGCCGGTGCCCGAAGGCGCCGGGCACACCGCGCCGCCGCTCGCGACGCACGTCCAGTTGGCCGAGTCGATACCGGTCGGCATCGTGTCGCTCACGAGCGTGCCGGGCGCATCGGCGCTGCCGGCGTTCGTCGCCGTCACGGTGTAGGTCACCGTGCCGCCCGGCGTCACCGCGCCGCTCGTGTCGGACGTCTTCGTCACGCTGATCTGCGGCACCGCACCGCCACTGACTTCGGCGTCGCATGGCGCGGGCGTGTTGCCCGGGGTGCAGATGCCGCCCGCCGGCGGGTTCGCCGTCGCGATGTTGGTGACGGTTTCCGGCGGGTTCGCGTCGATCGTCGCCGTGATCGTGTACGTCACGAAGCTGCCCGGCGGGAACGCCGTCAGCGTGTCGCTGATCGCGCCCGTGCCGCTCGCCGCGCAAACGGCGCCGGCGTTCGCCGCGCACGTCCACGTCTGCGCAGCAATGCCGGCCGGGATCGGGTCGTCGACCGTGGTGCCGTCGGCAGCCGCAGCGCCCGTGTTCGTCACCGTCACCGTGTACGTCACGGTGCCACCCGGCGTCAACGCGCTCGTGTCGGCCGTCTTCGTGATGCTGATCTGCGCGTTCGAAGTGACGTTCGCCGTCGCCACGCACGGTCCGGGCGTGTTGCCGGGGGTGCAGACGGTGGTCGGATCGGTCGGCGTCACGGTCACCGTGTTGCTGACGATCGCTGGCGGCGTCGCATCGACAAGCGCTGTCACCGTGTAGGTCACGAAGCCGCCCGCCGGGAACGTCGCGATGACGTCGCTGATCGAGCCGGTGCCCGACGCGGTCGTGCAGGCTGCGCCCGCGCTGGCGGAACAGGTCCACGTCTGGCTGGCGATGCCGGCCGCCATCGGATCGTCGACCGGCGTGCCGTCGGCCGGCACGACACCGGTATTCGACACCACGACCGTGTACGTGATCGTGCCGCCCGGCGTCACCGTCGTGGTGTTCGCGGTCTTGCTCACGCCGATCTGCGGCACCGGCGGCAGGCTGGCCGTCGCCGAGCACGGAGCCGGCGTATCGGCCGGCGAGCACGCGCCGTTCTGCGGCGTCGCCGTCGCGGTGTTGTTGATGTTCGCCGGCGGCGTCGTGCTGACTGTCGCGGTCACCGTGTAGACGATGGAACCCCCGGACGGGAGCGCCGTCACCGTCTGCGAGATCGCACCGCTGCCCGCCGCGGTCGGACACACCGCGCCGGCCATGCCGATGCACGTCCACGTCTGTGCGGTGATGCCGTTCGGCAGCGGATCGGTCACCAGCGTGTTGTTGGCAGCGACCGGCCCCGTGTTCGTCACGGTGATCGTGTAGTGCACCGTGCCGCCTGGAATCACGGTCGTCGCATCGACGGTCTTCGTGATGTTCACGATCGGCTGGATCGTCGTCGTCGCCGTGCTCGTGTTGTTGCCGGGAGTCGGATCGGTCGTGCCGCTCGGCGGCGAGACGGTCGCCGTGTTCGCGATCGACGCGTTCACCGAGGACGAGGTCGTGCCATTGATCGTGACGACGACCGAGCTGTTCGGCGGCATCGTCGCGATCGTGCCGCTGACGGTGTTGCCGGCGACCGTGACCGAGCCCGGACACACCGCGCCGCCCGTGGCGCTGCCGCAGCTCGCGGTGACGCCGGTGATCGATGCCGGCATGACGTCGTTGAACGTGGTGCCGTTGGCGGCCGAGGGACCGGCGTTGCGGATCGTCAGCGTGTAGCTGATCGGCGCGCCCGGGATGATGCTCGCCGGGCCAGCCTTGACGATCGACACGTTGGCCGTCGCGTTCGCGGTATCGCTGTCGCTCGCAGAACCTGTCGCGCCGCTCGGCACATCGGTCGCCGTGACCGTGTTGACCAGTGGGCTGGTCGTCAGCGTCGCCGAGAACGACACCGGCACCGTGAACGTCAGCGTGTTCGCCGCGCCGGTCGGAATCGTCGCGTTCGTCGCACCGAAGCTCGACTGGCCCGAGCCGCCCGTGACCGTGCCGCAGGTCGCCGTGCCGGCCGGTGTGCAAGTAACGGTGCCGGAGAGCGTGACGCCCGACGGCAGCGCGTCGCTGACGCTCACCTGCGTCGCGTTCGCGCCGCCGGTGTTCTTCACGGTCACCGAGTAAGTCGCCGTGCCGCCCGGCGTGTAGGTCGTGCTGCCGTCATCCTTCGTCAGTGCCAGCACCACGCCCGGCACCACCGTGTCGGTGTCGGTCGCGCTGTTGTTGCCCTGCGTCGGGTCGGTCACGATGCCTGGCGGCGTCACCGTCGCGGTGTTGGCGATCGTGCCGCCGGCGAAGTTCGGTGCGACCTGGGCGGTCACCGTATACGTCACGGTGCTGCCGACATTGATGTTGATCGTGTCGCTGATCGCGCCGCTGCCCGAAGGCGCGCCGCAACTCGCACCCGCCGTCGCGGCGCACGTCCAGTTGGTGAACGTCATGCCGCTCGGCTGCGCGTCGGCCACCGTCGCGCCGATGACGTTGTTCGGGCCGGCGTTGCTGACGACGACCGCGTACGTCGTCGACGTGCCGGTCGCGACGGTGGTCACGCCGTCGGTCTTGGTGATCGCGAGATCGGCCGTGCCGGTCGCCTGCAGCGTCGCCGTCGCCGGCGCGCTGTTGCTGACGCCTTGCAGCGACGTGAGTGCGCCGGCTGGAATCGTGTTGATCAAGTTGCCCGCCGCCGTACCGACGACATTGACCTTCAGCGTGCAGGTCGAATTGACGTTGACGTTGGCGTTCGACAAGGACACGGTCGATGCACCGGCCACGGCCGAGATCACTCCGCTCGAACAGCCGGCGCCGGTGAACGTGGCAGCCGGCGTGGCCGCGACCGTCATGCCCAGCGGCAAGGTGTCGGTCAATGCCACTTGCGACATCGAGATGTTGGAAGGATTGGTATTGATGAAATTGATCGCGAGCTGGCTGGTGGTGCCGACAGGAACCGTGGCCGGTGTGAACGTCTTGTTGACGGTGACGTTCGCGCTGTTGACGGTCAGGGTCGCGGTAGCCTGTCCGGCGAGATAGCCACCGGTACCGCTCGGCGTCGTGCTGTTCGTCACGCCCTGATCGGTGGTGGCGGTGTTCGCGGCGATGGTGTTGGTCAAGGTGCCCGCCGGCGTGCCGAGCGGTACGTTGACATTGACGGTGATCGTGCAGCTCGCACCGATGTTGAGGTCGATGCCGGAGAACGAGATCGTCGAACCGCCCGCGGGCGCCGTGACGGTCGATCCGGCATTGCACGTCGTCGCCAGCGCGGACGGCGTCGCGATGACCATGCCTGCCGGCAAGGTGTCGCTGTCCGCGATACCCGTGAGCGGATTGCCGCCGAGGTCGCCGGTCGCCTTTCGGTGCGTGACGGTCAGCGTCAGCGCCGACGTACCGCCCGGGCTCACCGTGATGGGGGAGAACGATTTTTGGAGAAGCAGCGGCGTGTAGATCGCAATCGGGAAGGTGATCGGCGCGGTATTGCTGCCCGCACTGGTGATGAGCGCACCGGCAGGAATCGTGTTGGTGTGGGTGCCGAGAGCAGCAGCCGTCAGCGGAACATACAGGCCCGCAGTGACCGTACAGGCCCCCGGCGTCGTTCCATCGGATGCCGGGATCGTGCCGCCCGCGAGCGAGATGACCGTGCCGCCGGCCGGCGCGGTGACCGTGCCGCCGACGCAGGTCGTCGCCGGCGGCGTGCCCGCGTCGATGATGAAGCCGGCGCCCATCGTGGACAAATCATCGGTGAGCGACGTCACCGTGATCGGCGACAGCGTCGTGTTGTTGAGCGTGATCGTCACCGAGTGCGTCGAGCCGGCGTAAGTCAGCAGATTGCCCGCGTAGTTCTGGTTGCTGATGACCTTGTTCGAACCGAACAGCGGGTCGTTCGGAAGCACTTTCACCACGCCCGATGCCGCCGGGTAGGCGACGCCACCGAAATTGCCGGCCGGAATCGTATTGGTCAGATTGACCGCGGCGGCGCGGTTCGTCGTCACGACGACATCGAACGTGACCGTGCACGTGATCGAGGTGGAGGCATTCGGCGCCACCGACGCCAAGGAGCCCCCTGAGAGCTGTACGCTGCTCGATCCCGCAACGGCCGTCACGGTGCCGCCACAGGTCGTGGACGCATTCGGCACGGGCGCCACCGTCATCGTGTCATTCGCATTGCTCGGCAGCGCGTCGGTAAACGTGATCGGCGACAGCGTCGAATAGTTGAAGTTGTTGATCGTCAGCGTCACCGTCGAAATGCCGCCGCTGATGACGGACGTCGGCGAGAACGCCTTGTCGATGCGCGCGCCGGTCTGCACATTGATATTGGACGTGTACGCGTTGGCGTTCGTGATGCCCTGGTCGTCCGTGACCGAGCCTGCTGCGACGTTCAGTGCCGCCGAGCTGACGTAGAGAACATTGGGCTGCGCAGCGATGATGTCGAACTTGATCGTGCAGGTACCACTGGCCGGAATCGATCCGCCCGACAGCGTGAGGCTGGTGGCGCCCACGTTGACGGTGCCGCTCCCGCAGGTCGTGCTCGCATTGGCGGGAGATGCGAAGGCCAGAACGGGTTGGCCGAGCGTCAACGGCAGCGCGACGTTCGTCAGCGGGAAGGTGTTCGCGTTGGTGAGCGTCAGCGTGATCGATTCGGGCCCGCCGTTGCCTTTCAAACGGCCGCCGAACGGTGCCGTGAACGCACCGGCCCAGGTTCCGGTAATCGGCTGCACGGCAAGCACGGCGAGCGTGGCCGAGGCCGCCGAACCGTTGCTGCCCTGCGAGCTCGTCACCGCACCGGCCGCAATCGTGTTCGTGTAGTTGCCGATCGCGCTCGCGGTGACCGTGACCGTCACCGTGCACGAACCGCCGCCGGCGGGAATCGTGCCGCCGCTCAGCGAGAGGCTGCCGGCGCCGGGCGCCGAAGTCGCCGTGCCTCCGCACGTCGTCGCGACGTTGCTCGGCGACGCGGCGACAAGGCCGGAGGGGAAAGTGTCCGTGAACGCCGCGGCGGTCGCCGCTGCCGCACCGGTATTGCCGAGCGTGACGGTGAGCGTGGACGTGCCGCCGACCGTCATCGACGATGGCGAGAAGGTCTTGTTGACCGTGACCGCCGCTTGCGCGGCCGGGGCGGCGAGGACGAACGCGGCCAACAGAATGCGGCCGAGCCAGCGTCGCGCGCTTTTCCTCAGGGGTAGACCCGCATGCAAGTCGTCTCGACCCGAAGAAGGTGTCCGCAAAACCGAAGCTTCGGGCTCCGCACCGTCGGTGACCCCTGTTCTCTCGCGCATGCACTCACCCCATTGAAAGTTTTGGGCCGAAACGACCCGTGGCGGTGCCGAAGCACCACCAGCGATCACCCTAGATGTCCCTGTGTAAAGCGAGAATTCCGCCGCGCGGCAGACCACAACGCAACACCCACTTCGCATCCACGCGCGGCGGTTCGCGCGGACGTGTCAATCGTAGATAAAAATAACATGGGCAATTTGTGAAAAAGAAGACTAATAAACTTAAGTTCATCGTAAAGAGGCGTGCACAATCGACAGTACGCTGTCGAGTCTTTCGAGGATCACGCAAGGTCACCTTTACTAACGAACAATCACCGAAACTCACGACGACTCACCGTCGCTCACGGCTCGATGCATGCGGCTCGGAAAGCGTTCCAGCGCCGGTTCGCTCTTTGCCGCTCCGTCTGGATTTCGCTGACGAGCAGCCGAGAGTCCGATGAGCTAACGCGGCGCGGCGAATGTCGCCCGCGACGACCAGCGCCCCTTTGCCGAGGAACTGGACCCGATGAAAAATCTCGACGTGCTTGCGACGATCACGATGATCGCGTTTCTCGGCCTGCTCCCCGCGCCGTCCGCGTCCGCCGCGGGCTTCGACGTGCACGCCTACTCGTTCGCCAAGGCGCCTTTCATTCCGCCCACGATCGTCGAAGACCTCATCACGCGCATCGGCGACGGCGGCAATCAGGTGCTGGCCATCGACCTGACCGACTCGGTCGAGTCGAACCGACGACGTGATCGCCTACGTCGTCGACGGCAACCACGTCGCCGTGCAGTTCATCGCACGCAGCCGCAAACCCGACGGCACGCTCGCGTTCGAAGTACCGCTGGCGAATTTCCTAACTGTCGAGCACGGCCTCATCACGCGCGACGACACCTACTTCGATACGAAAGGGCGGCCGTGCGGCTGACGGGTCCGATTGTCGGCAATTCGGCGTCACGCGACTGACCTGTTCGCGCTCTTCAATTTCGATCTGAGTTGAGCGGAGTTCCTCTCAGAAAGAGGACGACTGTCCGTTCCGATCGGTCGATGACATATCCGCCTCGGATCTCCTGCGGCCCATTCTCGAAATCAGAGGACGGACGCCGTAGCACCCAGCCCGCGCTTCGAGCCTTCAACAAGCCGCAGCAATTCATCCGTCACCACGCGCGTGGCGGACCCTCGCCCGCTGGATCGTATTGAAGCTGAGGCTGCCGCCCTTCGCCCTCACGGTTGTTCTGCTGAGTGTGTCGAGGCGGATTGCTTGCCGTTCTTCATCCAGGGCTGCGGCGGAGATGAGCGCCGCGGCGGCGATCGCGCACATCGTGCGGGGCCGCAGAAAGATATCGACACCCATCGCATCGGCCTCGCGCGCGCATGTCAGCCGCTTGCGAGTCGGGCACAACGAAACGGAGAGGCACTATGAGAGGCACATCAGGTCGGCGGTCGTTGCTGTGCGGCGCAATCGCCGGCGTCTGTGTGATGGCGAACTGGGGCGCGATGCTGCCTTCGGCGCAAGCGCAAGTCAGTGGGGGCAATCCTCCGGCGCTGCCGGCGGCATGGGGCTACCCGAGCACGCCCATCGTCGCGGGGCGCGGCGATCTCGGCTATTTGCCGGGGTCCCAGGGAGTGTCCTCGACCGGACAGTTGACCTACTCCATTCCTATCGACGTGCCCGCGGGACGTGCCGGCATGCAGCCCAAACTTTCGTTGGAATACGTCAGCGACGGCGGTAACGGCGTCCTCGGTGTGGGGTGGTCGCTCGGCGGCCTTTCATCGATACGACGGTGCCGCCAAACATTGGCGACCGAAGGACAGGTTCGCGGTGTGCATCTGGCAGACAGCAATGCCTCGCCAGCACTGACGGACCGGTTTTGCCTCGACGGCAAGAAGCTCGTCGCCATCAGCGGAACCTACGGAGAGCCGGGAGCCGAATACCGCACCGAGGAGGACACGTACGTCCGCATCTTGTCGCAGCAAGACCCCACCAAGCCCGGCGTATCGGGCGCCTTGCTGTTCACCGTCGACCGACGTGACGGCATCACTCGGCATTACAGCGGCCTGTACGACGCGCAACAGTTGACGGGACTGAACACCTACAGCACGACATCGTTCGCCGGTGCTACGCAATGGGTGGTGACGGCCGAGACGGATCCAGCCGGCAACGGCGTCGAGTATCACTACGACGACAGCGCGACGCTGAGGCCGCACCCCGCTGCATGGGGCCTGGAGTACGCACCGATGTCGCAGTGGCTGCTGCGCAGCATCGTCTACACCACGGCTACGGACCATTCCGACGAAGGGCACCGGCGTGTGGATCTGGACTATGAAGATCGACCGGACGTCGAATTCGGATTTCAGGCGGGCGTGGGAACGGCGCTGTTTCAGCGCTTGAAGAAAATAACCGTGTCGGCCCCGTTTCCAGACCCGACTCATGGCGTTGCGCCCACGGCCGCCGCTTGGCAGTACCTCCTGACGTACGGGACGAGCGCTTTTTCCAACCGCAGCGAGATCTCCTCCGTTCAGCGCTGCGCGATAGCGCGAGGTGAGGCACCGGGCGGGTGCACGTGGAAGAAAGAGTTCGAATGGATCACCGATGCCACGCCCGTGCCGCAGTGGTCAGGCGACTGGCAGACCGTTTGGGGCCCCGGGCTCATCGGTGGAGTCGACCCGTTTGCTTCGAACCCGCTCAATCCGCCGCTGGATCCGCTCAACGGAGCCACGTTCGATCCGAGCGATCCTTTCAGTTATCCGGTGCCGGGAACGTGGAAGGACAATCCGCCCGTCATCCAAGTGCTGGATGTCGACGGCGATGGACGGGACGACGTCCTGTTCCAACCCGGAGGGCCCGCAGGACCGTCGAACGTTCTCCTTACGGCGCCGACGACCCCGGCATCGGTGCCGGTGAATCATCCTTTGTCGGTCCAGTCCAATCCGCAAACCAACGGATTGTTGCGACCGAGTGCCGACCCGGCATCGGGAGGAGACCGTCAAGCGCTGCAATCGGTAGCGCCGTTGGATCTCGACGGCGATGGTTCTGCCGAACTGTTCGTCACGCAGGCGCGAGTGGAGGGTGCACAAGTCCTCTGTCAGAGCAAAGGCGTGCACTGGGACGGCAGTTCGAATGGCTTCGTCGATGTCGGCTTGGGCTTGCCGTCCTACACGTGCCGCAACCCTTATCACGCTGCGAAGAGCTACCAATTCTTCTCGATTCGCGGAGAGAGAGGCCTCGACAATGTGCAGGCGGCTGCGCAAACGTTTGGGCCCAGTGGGGCGAACAATCCCGACTACGCCGATCTGCCCGGTTCTTGGCAGGACGTTCAATTCAACGATCAGGGCGCGCAGTTCACCAGTGCGCCGGCGCTGCCGCTGGACACTGCCGTGACCAACTACACCGGACCGGCCGTGGGCGCTCCGGCCGTCGGTGCAATGGGCTTCACATCGGCTGCCTGTCAGACCTACGTGGTGGATTTCTACGGCGACGGCAAAGGGCAGCTGTACGGCCAGGAAGGCGGCGCGAGTGCGACCGAAGTGTTCGTGGACAATGATGGGCATCAAGGCTACACGCACGGCATCGTCAATTGCGGGTACGAGGATTTTCTGGAGTCCTACGACCTCGATGCGTCTGCCCAGTGGCAATGGCAGGTCACTGCCAATGAAGATCCGTCGATGCTAGGGCCGCATACCGATCCGATCGGCAACACGCCTTCCAATCCTATTTTTCCGCGGATCCCGGTCAGCACGTTCAACGGAGCAGATCTCGGCGCCGCACCGGGCAGCGTGTTGTTCCCCGATTCGGCCAGCGTGCCCCGGCTCATCTTCGGCGACTTCAACGGAGACAGTCTGGAAGACGTGCTCGAGTGGGATGGCGCGTTGCCGTATCCGCAAGGCTTGGCGTTGCGCTGGAACACCGGCAATGGCTTTGGGCCGAGTGTTTCCGTCAGCACCCCGTGGTATCAACCCGCAGGGGCGCAGCAAGTCGTCGTTGCCGATGTGAATCACGATGGGCGTGCCGACGTCGTGATATTCCATTCGCTGCCCAGCCCGGCCATCACGTTGATGTTGTCGAACGGCGACGGGAGCTTCAGTTCCGAGGATGTGGCGACGACTCAAGATTCGCAGGACCAGCCCATTGCCGACTATCCGGGGATGACCGTGTTCACTGGCATTGGCCTCGGCGCTCAACGGATCGTCGCTGCGGTCGGAGACTTCACCGGAGACGGCTACGTCGACCTGGCGCGGCTTGCGCCGACGCCGCTGCCGAACCCTGACGTGCCCACTCTCCCGACGGGATTGGCCGAGCTGCAAGTGATGGCGCAGCAACCTGCCATTGCCGACCGAGTGACTGCCATATTCGACGAGCCGATGCTGTGGCCGCGCGCTTCCGTGACGTACTCACTGCAATGGTCCGACAAGCCCGAACCCGTTACGTTGCCGTGCGCGCCGCCGCAGCAATGTTTGCGCCGTGGGTTTGCCGTCGTGCGTGAGGTCGACACCTTCGATACGCTCGCCGATCCGACCGATGCCGACCTGCTCAATCCGCACCGCGTGTTCTACAGCTATGAGGATCCGGTCAGCGATCAGCGCGGACGCGGGTTCCTCGGGTTTCGCAAAGTCCGCGAATGGGATCCGACGCAGCCACGTCAAACCCTCACCGAATACGACAACCGAACCTGCGTACCGACCGCATGTACGTCGCCGGGAAGCTATTACCCGGGAGCGATGCGCGCACGGAAAGTGACGACCGTCGTGCCCATTCCCATCACGGGATCGCAGGTATTGCCGGCCGTGCCGCGCAAGGGGGCGAGCAGTGTCAATGCGCGAGTCGTCCAGACCCTCTACGAATTCAATCACGACCAGACCGCTTATCCGACGGGGCAAAAAACCCACGTGGTGAATCCGTATCGGAACACCACGACGGAATGGGAACAGAAGGTGCAGATGGCGGCGAGCGTGCTCGATCCAGCCGATCCGGCGTCGGACTACATTTGGAATACGAATGCGAGCCCGCCGATTGTTGCGCCGGCACACCCGTTGCGCGTCCACACGACCACATTCGACCGAGTCGACACGTACGGCAATGTGACTCATCGCACCGACCAGACGACGGGTGGAGTCGATATCGTCTCGGTCGCCTGCTATCAGAATCTTCCCGATCCCGACTGGCGGATCGGTTTGCTGCGCTACGCCAGCGTGACCGCAATCGAGCCGCCCTCCGCGAACCCCGCGGACCCCGTCGAAGCGCCAGTGACGCGACAGACCGGCTACGACTACGACGCCAACGGACAGCTGCTCACGATTCACCGATACCAGGTGGCGCCGAACGCGCCGACGCCATCGGCTTGTCCGTTTGCATCGTCGCCGGAGATCGGAACGACCACGCTGACGCGCGATAGTTATGGCTTGGTGACAGGCGTCGCGGTTCAAGCGTTGGGACCGGACAACCAAATAGACACCCGAGAGGTCCGGTTCGAGTACGACCCGCTGTGGCCGGGCCAGCCCAATGAACGCGTGTTCCGGAGTCAAACATGGATGCCGCAGTCGCAAGCGAGCTGGCAACCATCGACGTGGACCTTGATTCATCCGGCTTATGGTTTGGTCAGCGCGACGATGGACGTCAACGGCGTGCAGGTATCGCACACCTACGACGATCAAGGTCGCCGCGTAGGTTCTCAAACGGATGGCGAAGCGCCAGTCTCGATCAGCTACGCGGGACGTCCGGATCAGGGCGTCTATGGCGGAGTACTGAACGGATTGGTCGTAACGAGTCACACCGGAGGGCAGACGGCGACGCAAAGCACCGACGCCGACGGTCGTCTGCTCGGCGCTACGCATCTCGATATGAACGGCACGGTGACGCAGACCAGCAAGGTCACCTATGACCTGCTCGGCCGCGCGCTGTCCGTCAGCCGGCCGTATCAAGGCACTGCGCCTGCGTATCAGACGACTTATCTGTACGACGGTCTCAGCCGCTTGCTCGATACGACGGCGCCGGACAACACGCACACGACGAACGCTCCGACCTTCTTCACCGACACGGTCACCGATGCCATGGGGCATCAACGTCGGATCACCAAAGATGTGGACAGGCGCGTGGTCGCCAGTGCGCAAGGCAAAGATCCGAGCTGGGTCACGACGAAATACCACTACGCCCCCTTCAGCACGATCGACCAGGTGACCGACCCGCTCGGTAACATCGAAAGCACTTCCTACGACACGCTGGGAAGGATCGTGAGCCACGTCGGTGCCGACGACGGCACCACGACGAATAGCGTCTATGACGGCTTCGACGAGCTGTTGAGCAGCCAGCATGCCGAATCCGGAGCCCTGATCAACTACGACTACGATTCGCTCGGTCGCCTGAAGGGATGGGCGAGTTCCGATGGCCCGACCTCCATCACGTTGACCTACGACACGCAGTTGCACGGCCTGGGCAAGCTCGCAACAACCGCAAGCTCCGACGACGTGACGACGGCGCATTACTACGATGCGTACGGGCGCTCGATCGGCACGAACCAGACCGTGGCGGGAACGACCTACACAACCTCCGTGAGCTACGACAGCCAAGGCCGTATCGGCTCGGTGAGCTACCCGTCGATCGGCAAGAACAAGAACCCCGGCATGACGCTGCGGTATACCTACACGGCGACCGACTATCTGGCCGAGCTGGACTATCAGACCGCTTCGCCGCTCAACAATTCGGTGACGACGTTCAGTCCCTTGTGGACGGCCAAATCGCGCAACGTCGACGATGCCGTGCTCGTGGCGCAGCTGGGCAAGCAGGTCGCAACGCAGCAGAACGCCTACATCGATGCCACGGGCCGATTGCGGGAATCGAAAACGACCGCTTCGACCAGCAACACCGCGGCGTTCGATCTTTGCTATCAGTACTATCCGAACGGACTGACGCAAGCTCGCATGGACCCGGTCAATGCGCGCGAAGACAGTTTCGTCTACGACAATCTCGATCGCTTGACCGACTGGACATTGTCGACGGGCGCGGCGTCGGCCTGTCCGGCCTCCGGCCCGCTGCCGACGCAAGATGGCAGCGTCAATCACTACGACTACGACGACACGGGCAATTTGACGGACGTCCTGTTCGCCACGTCGTCGGGCGCTCCGTTGACGACGGCCCAACTCAACACGTATGGCGGTGGGGGCTTCTTGGGAGGACCGCATGCGCTGAGCGGACAGACAGTCATCGCGCACTCATTGAACGGCCATCCGATCGGTGGCGTGACCGGGGCCACCGTTTATGAGTACGACACCCATGGTCGACAGTCCGCAGGGGGGGCGCGCAAGCTCGCGTACAACGCATTCGATCTCCCCAGCAGCGTCATCCAAAGCGGCACTGTCTGGAAGCTGAGCTACGACGCGATGGGCGAACGCGTACTCAAGGACGGCGGCGCGGACGGCACGACCACCTACGTCGGTGGCGTCTACGAACATCGAAAAAGTGACAGCGGAGTCGAGGATGTCTTCATCGTGCCCGGCGTGGCGCAGATCGAAGTCGATGGCAGCGGCGTGACGACGCCCCACTATCTGATGACCGATGCGCTCGGTTCCGTGAACGCGCTTCTCGATAACGTCACGGGAAGCGTCACGGGGCGGTTCTTCTATGATCCGTTCGGACGAAGAATCAATATCGACGGAACCGATCCGAGCAGCTTCACAGGCGACGTCAAGAACGGATTCACCGGACAGGAACACGACGACGCCTGGGGACTGATCAACTTCCAAGGCCGGCTTTACGATCCGAACCTCAAGCGATTCATGACGCCGGATCCGCTGGTGAGTGCACCGCTGTTGGGACAAAGCTGGAATCGCTACAGCTATGTCCGCAACAGCCCGCTCAATGCGATCGACCCTTCAGGATTCACAACCGAAGGTGGGAACGACGAGGTTGGACTGCCGATGGGATCAAACGACACCCAGATCCTGGTGTCTTGGAAGGACCCTGACGGCAGTGGACTGGCCAACAGTTTCGGCGGATACGACGGCACCGGATCGGGCATCGGCGGTCCGAGCGCCGTTCCTCAATCGACGACCGGATCGGCGGCTGGACTTTTCATATCGAGCCAGCCCACCCAAGCCGATCCCAGCGCGCTGCAGTGCTTGAGTCGTGACGGCAATGCCTGCGGTGCCGGCCCTGCGGCCAGGGGCAACTTCAATGGAACGGTGGTTTTTGCGGCGTGCCGCGAAGACCCGAACAGTCAAGCGTGCAAAGACGCAAGGGATAGTGTTCCCTTCGATCTTGGCTTCGGCCCCATGGCGATCGAAGAAGGCGGCGCGGAAATCGCCGCAAAGGCGGCGGCGAAATCGGGCATCTTCGGACGCGCCTTGACGTGGATCGCCGAGAAAATCCCGGGGACCTCGGCCAACCGGGCAGCGAAAGCGGCGGAGGCCGCAGCGCTCGCTTTGAAAGGCAAGGCTGCAGTCGAGGAGGCCGCAAAAGTGATCCTTGAAGGGGCGCGGCAGACATTGGAGGCCGCTGCGGGTCGGACAGCCGCTCAACGCGAAATCGTGGAAGGATTGAGCGCGAAGTACGAGCCGCTGCGAGCAGAGGCGAACAGGATATTGTCGCGATTCAATGACACCCTTTCGTCTGAAGCCCAACTCGGTGGCAAAACGGCCAAGTACTTGAGTGCGGCCGAGAATGAAGCGACGCGCGAAGCGACTGAACTGGGAATCGACCTTGCGAACGCGCGGACCGAACTCGTCAGGCTCGAGGCGGAGCAGCGCGCGGCTCAGGCCGCCTATGACGCGGCTGACAGCGCCGCTTTCGGGCGTCTGCGGGATGCAGGTTACCGAGGGGCGGGGCGAGATATGCAGTAGCGATCTATCGCAGTGTCGCGCGGCGCGGGAGAGCCTTCGGGCTCTCTCGCTCTATCTACGGCACCTCGATCTCGCATCGTCCGCCCGCTCGATGGGCGTCGGAAGCGAACTCGAATCGGCGCTTCAGGGGTGCTGCGACGACGACGCAGGCATGAGGTCGACGTTCGTCGACTGGCCCGCCACCACCGACAACTCGCGCGGCGCGTGATACGCCCCTTTCTCCGCTATTCGATAGTGGCCCGCGTCCAGAGCATCCGTCCGGTAGGTGCCATCGGCTTTCGCGACGACGCCCACGATCGAACCGGAGTCGAGGTTGATCACGACGATCTGCGCGCCGGGATCGGCGGCGCCGTAAATGTAGCTTTTGGACGGTGCGTCCACTGCGTTCGCGGTCACCGCGAACGCCAAGAGCGCGGCAGCGTATGAGACGGTTCTGGCAATACGAAACATGAGAACTCCTTCTGGGAACCCTCTCGATGCCGGTAGGGGATCAAAGGTTTACTCGGTCCCTGTCGATCGATGATCCGTCCTCATCACATCACGCGCCCCGGCCCGCTTACTCTCTGGCGCGTCACTGCTTTTTGCGCGGCCCTCGAAGCGGCTTCGGCTCGGACCTCACGCTCGCGGCGGCCGCTTCATCGTCAAGAGCTCTGTCAGATCGTTCCGATCCACCGCGGAGGCAATCGCGAGCGTCAGCCACTTCCCGTCAGGATACGTCGGAGCCTCGTCGTAGCGCGCGACCAGCGGCGGGCGCCACGCATGACGTCGTTCTTCGAACGTGTCGCGCTCCGCTCCGCCGAGGACCACGAGCACGGAGAACCGCCTGTATTCCGGCAGCAGCGTGCAGAACGCCCTCGTCTTCTTGTAGCGCAATGACCAACCGCGTTTCTTGCCGCCATAGAGCCAGTCCGGCGAGAAGACGTCGGGGTAGAGCGCGTCGATCCAGTTCCGCAGTTCGACCCACTGCACGAACGCCTTCGGCCCGATCCAATCGCGAACGACGTCGTCGTCCGGCGATATCGATTTGTCGGTGATCCTGTCGCCGATGTGCGGAGATGGCTCCATGGGGGTTTCCTTGCAACGTGGCGCTGCCGCGCGGGATGCGGGGGCTTGGCGGGCTGCGCCTTCGTCGCTCGCCGAGCGCGCCATCGCGGCGCGCGGCGAGCCCGAACCCACGGTGGCACTCGCCGAAGGCTCGCCGGTCCGCCGTCATCCTCCGCGGGCACGAACGCAAGAAAAAGAACCAAGAACGTCGATCTTTGATGGACCAGGATTCGCAACTGCCGCGCGCCGCGCTATCGAACGCTAGGCAGCCGCGCGGATCAGCGCGTCCAACTGTTCGCACGCCGTCGGAATCTGGCCTTCTGTAACCGTAGCGACGCCGAGCAGCAATCCCGACTCGGGGATAGTGCCCGGAACGAACCAGGTCGACAGGGGCGACGGCGCCAGGCCGAGATCGAGCGCCTTGCGGCAGACCGCCGTATCGGACACGCCACTCGGAAGGCGCATGACGACAGCCAGGCCACCGATGTGCACGCGATATCCCATGCGCGCCAAGACGGCCCTCAACCTCTCGCCTCGCGCGGCACAGGTTCGTCTCAATCTGCCCAAGTGCCTCATGTAGTGCCCGTCTTGCATGAACCACGCGGTCGCCTGTTGTATGGCGGGGGATGGCGCCGATCCGAAATACAAGGCGGCTTCGGCGAACCGATCGACCCATGCAGGAGGGGCAACGATGAAGCCGAGCCTGAGCGCAGGGCTTATGGTCTTGCTGAAGGATCCGATATGGATCACCCGCCCGCTGCGATCCAACGATGCCAGTGCCGGCGCTGCGCGCCGCGTGAGCTGGAGTTCGCCGAGGTAATCGTCCTCGATAATCCACGAGCCGATGCGCGCGGCCCACGCGATCAACTCGTGTCGCCGGTTGAGCGACAGCGTCCCGCCGAAAGGCGCCTGCTGACCGGCGGTCACCAGCGCGAGGGCTGCGTCCGGCGCCCGCTCCATGCCGCGAAGAACATCCATGCCGTCCTTGTCCACCGGAACGCCGACAGGAACGAAGCCCGCGAACTCGAGCGCCAGGCGACTCTGGAAGAATCCGGGGTCTTCGACCCACGCCTCGCGACCTTTCATGTCGAGCGTGCGCAACGTCATGCCGAGAGCCCCCGCGAAGCCGGCGGTGACGAAGATCTGCGAGGGATGGCATTGGAGACCGCGCGCAAGTCCGACGTGCGCAGCGATGGCGCAGCGAAGCACCGCTTCGCCGCGCGGATCCGGATACACCGCGGGAGCGTTCACTTCGATGCGCGCGGCCTGCGCGCGCAAACGCGCCAGGACGCGCGCGGGAAGTCCATCCGAGGGCGGCACACCGACTCTGAAAATACCGGGATCGGCGAGCAGGTGGTCATACAGCGCGGGCGGCGCGTCGATTCCCTGCGATGACATCGCGTGAGCGGCAACGGCCGGGCGTCTGGCAACGCGTGTGCCGCCCGAGCGCGACGACACCACGATCTGCTCGTCCACCAGCCGTTCGTATGCGGCCTTGACCGTGCCCCTCGCAACGCCGAGCTGCGCCGCCAGCGTGATCCACGAAGGCAGCCTCGCTCCCGGTCCGAGCACGCCGCTCTTGATCGATGCCACTACGCCCCGGCAGATCTGCTCCGCCAAGGTGGTCTTGGCGGAGCGGTCGATCTCGATCGGCAGCTCGTGTCCCATGACTCATAGTACATCCACAAATCCACTTTTTGGTTCTTTTCAATGCACCTGAGCTGGCGCAGCATGGTGCCATTCGCGCGACCCACGCCTCTTTGAAGAGGCGCTTTTTGCGGCGCCGGCAGCATGCCGCTGCGCCGAGACCTGGGCCGATCTGACCGGAGAGTGTTCTCATGAAAGCCATCGTGGTAACGGACCAGGCGGCAGGAACGGCCGGGATGACATTCGTCGAAATGCCGCAACCGAAGGCGGCGATGAACGATGTCCTCGTCGAGGTGCATGCGTCGGGATTCACCGCCGACGAGCTGACGTGGCCCTCGACGTGGGCCGATCGCCTCGACCGCAGCCGAACCCCGTCGATCCCGGGCCACGAGCTGGCGGGTGTCGTTGTCGCGCTCGGCTACGGAACGACGGGACTGTCGATCGGACAGCGCGTGTTCGGTCTCACCGATTGGACGCGCGACGGAACGCTCGCGGAATACGTCGCCGTCGAAGCGCGCAACCTGGCGCCGCTGCCCGGCGACGTCGATTTCACCATCGGCGCCGCGCTCGTGATGCCGGGCCTGACCGCATGGCAGGGCCTCTTCGACCATGGCCGTCTCGGCACGGGGCAGACCGTTCTCGTGCACGGCGCGGCCGGTGTCGTCGGTTCGATGGCGACGCAGCTCGCGCGCGCGGCCGGCGCGTACGTGGTCGGCACGGGGCGTGCTGCAGGCCGCCAGACGGCGCTCGAATTCGGTGCACAAGAATACGTCGATCTCGACAGCGACACGCTGGAAGACGTCGGCCGCGTCGATCTCGTTTTCGACGTGCTCGGCGGCGACATCGCGAAGCGATCCGTCGGCGTCATCCGCAACGGAGGAACGCTGGTGACGATCGCCGGCCCGATCGATGCGCGGCCCGCCGAGGGTCTGACGATCGATTTCGTCGTCGAGGCGAATCGCGCGCAACTGAATGAGATCGTCCAGCGAGCGCGTGATGGACGACTGCGCACCAACATCGGAATCACCGCCTCTTTCGACGATGCGATCGCCGCGTTCAATCCAACCGAACGGCCGAAAGGCAAGACGATTATTCGCATGCGTCCGTAAGGACCGGCAACGCGGCTGCCCAGGTCTTTTCCATCGCGCATCAGCGACGGACGCCCTGCGTCGGCGCCGAACGCCGAGGTCTGCGTGAGCGACTCCTTCGAGCCTTGATCGCACATCGACACGATGGGCGCGACACCTATCCACCTCCGTTTCTTTCACCGTTAGAGACCGCCATGACCAACGCCGTCATCGAATGCATCCTCAGCCGCAGCTCCGCGAAGTACTACGATCCCGCCGCTGCGTTGAGCGACGACCAGATCCGTGATCTGGTCCGCATCGGCACCACCGCGCCGACGTCGTTCCACCTGCAGAACTGGCGCTTCATCGCCGTGCGCACCGCGGAAGCGAAGGCGCGTCTGAGCCCCATCGCATGGCACCAGCCGGCGATCACCGACGCGGCCGTGACGTTCATCGTCTGCGGCCAGCTGGCCGATTCCAGCGTCATCCCCGAGCGCCTCGCGCCGCTGGTGCAGGCCGGCATCATGCCGCCGAAGATGGTGCCGGAATGGGAAATTCCCGCGCGCGATCTCTACATGGCCTATCCGCAGCGCCAGCGCGACGAAGCCGTGCGCACCGGCACCTTCGGCGCAGCGGCCATGATCTATGCGGCGCGGTCGCTCGGCCTCGGTTCGACGCCGATGATCGGATTCGATGCCGACGCCGTGCATCAGCAGTTCGGACTCGGCCGTGACGAAGTGCCGGTCATGCTGTTGTCCGTCGGCGCGGAACGCCCCGGAAACTGGGCGCAGAAGCCGCGCCGCCCCGTCGACGACGTGCTCGATCTCGTTTGAGATTTTTCGATTCAGAAATTCAAGGAGGACAACGATGACCACGACGACGGAACAGGTGCCCGCGGACTCGAAGCCGACGCTCGACGCGTTCACCAAGAACATCGGGTTCACCCCGAACATGATGACCGCGTTCGCGCAGAGCCCGATCGCGTTCAACGCCTGGGCGGCCCTGCTCGGCTCGCTGAGCAAGGCGCTCGACGTGAAGACACGCGACAGCATCGGCCTTGCCGTCTCCGAAGTGAACGGCTGCAACTATTGCCTGACGGTGCACAGCTTCACCGCCGAGCATCTGGCGAAGCTCCCCGCCGACGAAATCATCCTGGCGCGAAAAGGTCAGGCGACCGAGCCGAAGCGGGATGCCGCGATCAAGTTTGCGCGCAAAGTCATCGAGACTCGCGGCAAAGTCGGCGCGGCCGATCTGCAAGCCGTGCGCGATGCCGGATACACGGAGGCGAACGTCATCGAGATCGTCGCACTGGTCGCCATGTACACGCTGACCAACTTCTTCAACAACGTGTTCGATCCGAAGAAGGACTTTCCCGCCGTCGTACCGGCCGGCTCGATCTGACATCCGTCGCGCCTCGTGGCGGTTTCCGCGGGCGCTTGGATTTTCCGCGCGACACCGGCAAGACGTGACTGCAGGTTCGACCTGCGAACGCTGCTCGAAAACGCGCCCTGAAATTTCGCAGGCGCCGATCGGTTCTCGAAGCGACGCTCAGAACGTCGCTGCCACCATCAACGCATCGCAAGACTTTGCGCTCGAATCCCACGCCATGAACATTCTTCACCTCGATTGCAGCCCGCGTCCGGAATCCCACAGCCGCCAGCTTTCGGCGGCGATCGTCGGCAAGCTCATGGAGATATCGCCGAGCGCCAGCGTCGTGCGTCGCGACTTCGCCGCCGCGCCTCTGCCGCACGCGTCGTCCGACTACGCCAGCACCTTGTCGTCGCCGGCCACCTTGGCGGCGCCGCTGAAAGGCGCACTCGAACTGTCCGAAACGCTGATCGGCGAAGTGGAGGCCGCCGACGTGATCGTCATCGGAACGCCGATGAACAACTTGACCGTTCCGTCGGTGCTCAAAGCCTGGATCGACCAGGTCCTTCGCGCCGGCCGCACGTTCAAGTCGACACCAGCTGGCAAGATGGGAATGCTGCGGGATCGACCGGTGTTCATCGGCGCCGCTTCCGGCGGCGTCTTCGCCGGCGACCACGCGAATCAACCCGATTTCCTCACCCCGTATCTGTCGGTCGTGCTCGGAAGCATCGGGCTCAAAACCCTGCAATTCCTGTCCGTGCAGGCCACGGCGTTTCTCGATCGGGACCAGGCGATACTCGCGAGGAACAAAGCACTCGCGACGATGGACCTTCGGAGCGTGGTCGTGCCCGCATGACCCGATAGCGTCGCGCCTTCTCGCGCGAACGCGACGCTCCTCACGAGTTTCACCCGTGCAGACGCATCCCACGATTCGTCATCCCGGCGAACGCCGGGACCCAGCGTCTTCGCACCTGCGAAGAGACCGGCGTTTCACCCGCGCACACGCTCCCCATGATTCGTCATCCCGGCGAACGCCGGGATCCAGCGTCTCCGCACCGGCGACGAGCCGGCGTTTCACGCGTGCACACGCTCCCCACGATTCGTCGTCCCGCCGAACGCCAGGACCCAGCGTCTTCGCACCTGCGAAGAGACCGGCGTTTCACGCGTGCACATGCTCCCCACGATTCGTCGTCCCAGCGAACGCCGCGACCCAGCACCTTCGCACCTGCGACGAGGCCGGCGTTTCACGCACGCAGACGCTCCCACGATTCGTCATCCCGGCGAACGCCGGGATCCAGCGTCTCCGCACCGGCGACGAGCCGGCGTTTCACGCGTGCACACGCCCTCGTCAGGCAAACACGAGGCGGCCGACCGGCAGCCTCGTGTTCACACGGCGCTTCGTCAGCGCTGCTGGACGGCCGCAGCCGCCTTCCGAATGACATCGATGACGACGTTCGGCTGCGAAAGCATCGGCACGTGGCTGCTGACCACCTCGGTGACGGTCGCCTTCATCCGCTTCGACACCCAGCGCTGCAGATCGGGATGCACGGTGTGGTCCTGCGTGGCGAGCACGTACCATGACGGCTTCGATCGCCACGCCACGCCGTCCGCGCTCAGTTTCTGCTGCAGGAACAGATCGGCGACGGGCGCGTAGTGCGTCGCCCACACGAGTTTCTGTTCTTCCGCGGACAAGTCTCCGGCGAAAAACTCGGTGCCGTTCGGCAACATCCAGGCGCGGCCGTCCGCGACTTCCACGCGCCCGAAGATGTCGGACGGATATTTGTTGAGTTGGTCTTGTACGGTCTCGCCGGCATCGGGCGCGACGGCCGCGATGTAGACCAGTCCGACCACGCGCTCGTCGACGCCGGCGGCCGTGATCGTGGCGCCGCCGTACGAGTGGCCGACGAGAATCACGGGGCTTCCGACGCGATTGAGCGTGCGCTTCACTGCAGCGACGTCGCCGTCGAACGAATCAAGCCCATACTGTGCGGCAATCACCTCATGGCCATCGGCTTGCAACGCAGGAATCACTTTGCTGAAGCAGGAACCATCGGCCCAGATGCCGTGGCAGAACACGATGGTGGGTTTGGACGCTTTCGTCATTGGAGTCTTCCTCGCTCGTTGGATTGCGCAACCGCAGTTGCGGACGTTGTCTCGGCACTCGCCGATTCACCCAAACGCGCCTGTCGATGTAAGTTTGCGCCGTTCCGCGGCCGCCCGCTTACGCCGGACAGGCCGAAGGCGACCGGTGAGCGGCCGGCAACGTAGCTTCACCGTGTCGCGACGACAAAGACTTTGTACGTTCGACCTATACTTCGAAGGCATACCGGAGATCCGATGGAACTTCGTCACTTGCGCTACTTCGTCGCCGTCGCGGAAGAAGGCAGCTTCTTGACCGCGGCGCAGCGCCGCTTGAACACCTCGCAACCGTCGCTGAGCCGGCAGATTCGCGACCTCGAAACCGAGGTCGGCGCGCGGCTGCTCGACCGGCAAGCGCGAGGCATCGCCCTGACGCCAGCCGGCAAGGTGTTTCTCGATCATGCGCGGCTGGCGCTGTCGCAAGTCGAGGCCGCCGTCGAAGGCGCCCGGCGCGCGGAGCAGCCGGAGAAGCTGACGTTTGCCGTGGGCTTCCTCGCCGGCCAGGAAGTCGTCTGGCTGCCGCATGCGCTGCGAATCCTTCGCGAAGAAGCGCCGGAGGCGGAAATCACGCTCTCCAGTCAGTCGTCTCCCGAGCTCGCGCTTTCGCTGATGCGGGGAAAGCTCGACATGGCGTTCATTCGCCCCGAGGTGCAAACGGTCGGGCTCAGCTTCAAGTTCTTGGCGAAGGAACCGCTGATCGCCGTGCTGCCGGCGGATCATCGCCTGACGTCGCGCAAGAAGATCCGGCCGCAAGATCTTGCGCAAGAAAGCTTCGTCAGCTCGGCGCGCTCGTCGCCGGTCTTGAGCATGGTCGTGCGCGACTACGCAAAACGAATCGGCATCACGCTCAAGGCAGAGTACGAAGCCGAGAACCTACCCGCTGCGATGTCGTTGGTGGCTTCGACCGGCGGAATGACCCTGCTCCCGCTCTACGCGCAAAACATGCTGACGCCGAACGTCGTCGCGCGAGCGCTCGACGGCACCCCGCCAACGATCGACCTGACCTTGGGATACAACGAAGCGAACTCGTCTCCGTTGCTCCGACGATTCCTGTCGCGTGCCGACGAACTCGTTGCCTGCGTGCAGAACCAGAGCATCATCCGTTACGCGGGTGCGTTGTAGCGTGCCCGCGACGGAAGTCGCGCTCGCGGATGCAACGTAGCGCAGCGGCGATTCGCCTACCGCCCTCTTCGCCGCGCGGACACGTCAGCGAGTCGCACAAGCGCACTCTGCCCCGCCATGCCCCATCTCCTGCAGCAAATCGATGAGCAAGTCGAGGCGATGAAGGAGGCGTAGCACGCCGACCTCGGGCGCTCGCCGCATCGCGGAGCGAGCGTCGAAGAAAGCTCCGACCCGGGTTTTGACGCTACGGGGATGCCGGTGCGCTGGCCTTGGGCGGATGCGCCGGCTGTGCAACGCGAAAACTGGCGGCCATGAAATGTTTTGGCACGCCGTTCTCGGCAGGCGTCCTCTTGAGAAAGGCTTCCGCTGCCGCATCTCGTTTCAGGTAGGCGTCCAGGAAATTCAGCGTATAGCGCGCGACCCAGGCATGGCTCGTGTTGGCATCATCGCGACCGTAATCGGCTATCTGATCTTCGGCGAAGCGCAGCGCATTCTTTCTGCGTTGAAACATGGAGCTGAACTCTCCGTGTGCCATGCCGAGCATATTGACGGTGAAGAGGTCACCGTGCAGCCACGCGTTCAGAACATTCGGCCCGATCCTGTCTGCGGGCGGGCCATCACTGTACTTTTCGAAATCTTCGAGGAAGTTCGGATACTCGGAAGTGAAGAATAGGAGCGGAGTGTCCATCCGCTCAGGGTGAACATCGCCGGCCTTCTGCACCAGTCCCGGGAAATAGCGCATGCTGCCGTCCATCGCTGCCAAGGCATGGATGCGAGGGTCACGTGCCGCGGCAAACAAGCTCGAGATGCCGCCCCAGCTCCAGCTCACCACGGCGACTTCGGACGAATCCGTATCGCCAAGCGTTTTCGCATACGTGATGAGAAACGAAATATCACGAGCCTGTGCGTTGATTCCCTCGAGGTCGTCGGTCATGTCTCGCGTCGAGATACCCATGGAAGGGCTCGCGAGAACGACGTAGCCATGACTGGCAAGGAACTCGCACAGATCGGCGTTCTCCCAGGAAATGGACGAATCGCTGGGAGCATAGATCAGCACGGGATAGCGCCCGCTCGCGGCCTTCGCATCCCGCAGCGCCCACAACGGGACATCGGAAGATGCCTGCAACTGCGAGCGCCACTTATTCTGCTCCGGATGCGGAGTGTCGAACCGAACCTCCGTGTCGGCCAGCTTGGCGTAGTCGCCAACCGTCATGGGCTTGCTCGTGCTTTGAACCGCGGGATACCAGATCAGCGTCTGCAACGGACGCGGACCTTCCTTCACGGATGGCTTCGCCGAGTCCTTGGACGAAGAAGGAAAGGTGCGGGCGTGATCGTACTGATCCACGACCTTCAGTCCGATCGGATACGGCCCCGGCTTTTCCAGAAACTGAAATGAAGAAGTTTGAGCAAGAAGCGGGGTTGTGCTGAGCAATGCGGCCAGAGGAAAGAACCATCGACTCGAAGCCTGCATTCTGGATCCGGGGAGTGGCGAACGCCGTCACGCTAGGCTGGACCTGGCGATACAACATCTGCCGGAAGTAACAACCGTGCGCTCGTAGCAGCCGATCTCATGCTGCGGCGTTGGATCGTCTCCGGTTCCGTCGTGAGCACTCAACCTCGACATCTGCGCGTGTCCCCTGTTGGCGGTAAGCGGACGGCAGACAGGTGATAGCGCGCAATCGACAACAACGACACGACCGGACCTTCGTCCGCAAAGGGAGTCCAGCGAATCGTGGAAACTCTCCTGCGTCGTCTTACTGCCTCTCGAAGTCGGCGGCGTCGGCGATGGGGGAACGTGCGAAACGGCTTGGCAAAATCAGCGGGTGTGACATCGCTGATCGACGAGCACGTCGGAGTGATGACGTAAGCGTAGCGCAGTGGGGCCGGGCGCTTGCCGAAACTCTGAGCAAGCGCCCTTCGCGCTCAAGCGACCCTTGATATCGCCGCGTGGAGAAAACTGCACTCTGACCCCGGTTTTAAGATCCAGGTAGGCGTGCCAAAGGTGGCCCCGTCGTCACGGAGCGGGGCGACATGCAGGTCGTCGTTGTCGATGATCTCGGCAAGCTGGTCCCGATCCCATTTGACGGCCGCGCCGCCGGGATGGGTGGGAAAACGTGTATCTCCGCTCTGCCTCATGGCTTTGCCGACCTTGTGGCGTCGAGTGCGGCGTCAAGTCGTTTGGCTGCATCGGCATCACCGCCTGCGGCGAGTCCCGTGCCGAACTCTGAAAGCTGCAAGGCTGTCAGGCTGACATTCATGCCAATCCGTACATGCGCCTGCAATTGCGATTCCACGCCTGTCATCGCGGAGAGTGCTGCGATCGTCGCCAGCTCTCGGCTTGTCCAGTCGAGGTTGTCGCGCGCAAAGATATCGCCGAACAGGTGTGCCTTCAGATACTGGTCGATCGCGGGCGCGAACTCGAACAGTGCCCCCTTCACCGGCTGGCCGGACAGCTTCGTCTGGTTGGCCGTCCCGACTGCCAAGAGCTCCGCACCGACCGGTACCGGCGCTGGCTCTCGCCCAGGGATATCGGCAACGCCGCGCTGTTTCCGTTCTTCGAGAACGCGCATCATTTGTGCCAACGCGTTAAGACTGCGGGGAAAGCCGGCGTAGGCGTACAGCTGGACCAGAATCTCTTTGCAGTCGCTGACGCTGAGCCCTGCATCGAGTCCGTGGTCCAGCGCAAGATGGAGGCGCTTCATGTCCCCGATGGCGGCGTAAGCCGCGATGGGTCCGATGGACTTCTGTTTCGGAGAAAGTGTCGATTCGCGGGTCATCGTGGAGTGCTCCGTGCTCGTCGATTCGAGAGGGTGCGCAGCGACGTCGAATCGCGCTGCGATGCTCGTGAGCGCAAACGCGGCTGCGAGGACGCGGAGCACCAGACGCGGCACAGCGGAAGAAATTCGAGCCCTGTTCGGTTGATCAAGCGGTCGCATGCGTCGGTGTCAGCGCATGATGTAGCCGCCGTCGACCGATATGGACTGCCCGGTCACGTAACTCGCACCATCGCTGCAGAGCCAGAGCACAGCACTGGCGATCTCTTCGGGCCTCCCGACGCGCCCCATCGGGATGCTCTTCTCCATTGCCGCCAGCGCTTCTCCTTGTCCGCCGGCGATCATCTGATCGGACATGGGCGTCTGGATCAGGCCGGGGCAAACCGCGTTGATGCGGATGCCTCGCGCGGCGTATTCAAGGGCGGCGCTCTTGGTGAAGCCGATCACGCCGTGCTTCGCCGCGTGATAGGTGCCGCGCTCAGCGCCACCGACGAGGCCGCCAAGCGAAGAGCAATTGACGATCGCGCCGGCGCCCTGCTTGCGCATTTGCTGAAGCTCGAACTTCATGCAGCACCAGACGCCGCGCAGGTTGATGGCCATGATCCGGTCGTAGTCGTCGCGCGGCGAATCTGCGGTCTCCGCCAGTACGTTCTGGACGCCCGCATTGTTGTAAGCGACATCCAACTTGCCGTAGGTGGCCACGGTGTACTCGACCATCGCCTCCACGTGTGCATCATCGGCTACGTCACAAAGAATGCCCGTCGCCCGGTGACCTTGTTCGACCAGAGCGTCCGCCGCCGAGCGCACCGACGCCTCGTGCCAATCCGCCAGGACGACGGAGGCGCCTGCCGCTGCGAAAGCGCAGGCGGTGGCCAGACCCAGTCCTGATCCAGCGCCGGTGACCAACGCCACCTGGTTTTCAAACGATAGTTGCATCGTCGACTCCCGAATATGCGAGTGGAGGCTAGGCGACGTACTGTTCGTCGCTGACGCGTTCCAGCCACTCGACGACTTTGCCGTCGCCGTTGTGCTCCTGGATCGCGATGTGCGACATCGCACTCGTCGCGCTCGCGCCGTGCCAGTGCTTTTCGCCCGGCGGACACCAGATCACGTCACCTGGGCGGATCTCCTGCTTGGGTTCGCCCCAGCACTGTGTCCAGCCGACACCCGACACGACCAGAAGGGTTTGTCCGCACGGATGGGTGTGCCAGTTGCTCCGTGCACCAGGCTCGAACGTGACGAGGCCGCCGGTCACCCGGCCCGGGGCGGGCGTCTGGAACAATGGGTCGACGCGCACCGCGCCGGTGAAGTACTCCGCGGGGCCCTTGGTGGAGGGCTGCGAGCCGTTTCGTTTGATTGCCATGCTGGCTACCTTGCGTCCTTCCGAATCTGCGGCGCGGCCCCTCAGAGCGAAGACCGCGGCGGACCCGGCGATGAAGTGGCGGCGATTGATCATTGGCTGGGGCGGTGGTCGGTAGAGCGAACCGTCTGATCGGCGAGGCAGTACCACTTCGCGGCCACCTCACCAGCTCGCAAAATCTATAGCCGTGACTGCCCCGCGACTAGCCGTCATAATCCGCTAGGACCTAGAAGCAGAACTTATCAATGGAACGGGGCAATCTGGACGATCTTCGCGCGCTGGTCGCGGTGGCACGCGAGCACAGCTTCACGCGGGCCGCCGCACAGCTCGGCGTTTCGCAATCGGGGCTGAGCCAGACTATCCGCAATCTCGAATCGCGAATCGGCGTCCGTCTGTTGACGCGAACGACTCGCAGCGTTTCGCTCACGGAGGCAGGTGACCGCCTGGTCGCAACCGTGACGCCGCGCTTCGAGGAAATCGATGCCGAGCTCGCGGCATTGCGGGCACTGCGCGACACGCCGAGCGGCACGATACGGATCACTGCCGGCGACCATGCGATCAAAACGATTCTTTGGCCTGCCCTGGCACGTTTCGCCGCCGCCTATCCGGACATCAAGGTCGAAGTCACCACCAGCTACGGGCTGACCGACATCGCTGCGGATCGCTACGACGCCGGGATTCGTTTCGGCGAGCAGGTCGCCAAAGACATGATCGCAGTGCGGGTCGGTCCCGACATCCGATTCGCGGTGATCGGATCGAAATCCTATTTCGCAAAGAGGATGCAACCGAAGACGCCGCAGGACCTCGTCGGCCACAACTGCATCAATCTGCGTCTTCCCACCTACGGGGGCCTGTACGCCTGGGAGTTCGAGAAGAATGGCCGCGAACTCAAAGTACGGGTTGAAGGGCAGCTCGTCTTCAACGGGGTGTATCAGCTACTGGACGCCGCGCTGGCGGGCTGCGGACTGGCCTACATCCCGGAAGACATTGCGCAGCCATATCTCAGCAAGGGTCGATTGCTGCGAGTACTCGATGCATGGTGCCCCAAATGGTCGGGCTACCACATCTTCTATCCGCATCGCCGCGAGTCGTCTCCGGCGTTCTCGCTCCTGATCGATGCCCTGCGCTACACGCCGCCGCCGTAGCGTATTTCATTGGGTGGCATGCGCTCAGTGCAGCCCAGGCTGGATTGAAACGCCCCGGCCGCTCGCTCGAACGCGGCCACGAGCATGCCGTCTAGATTGCGATAGACGCGCACACCGCTCGCGACCAGCGGCATATCGAACAATGCCGCCGTCGGCCACGACGAGGCCGGGCAGCCGTCACGTCCCATATATACAGAATAACTGTACAGATGAACTTTACAGCTTAACTGTTGATATGATACGTTGTGTTTCATGGTTGCCGGATCGAACAATCGCCAAGCCGCACGCGCCTCCGCGCTGGCGCAAGACCTTCGTGCTCAGCTGGGCAAGTTGAAGCGCCGGCTGCGTGAGCAGTCGCAGGTCGGCGATCTGACACCTTCCCAGGTGTCGGTGCTGCTTCGCCTCGAGAAGGACGGCCCCGCCACCGCGTCGAGCCTTGCCCGGGCGGAGGCCATGCGCCCGCAATCGATGGCTTCGGTCGTCGCCGCGCTGGAGAGCGCAGGTCTGGTGAGTGGCGCGCCGGACCCGTCGGATGGGCGACAGACCCTTCTCTCGCTCACCGATGCCTGCCGCCAATGGGCCAAGGAGGGACGCGCGGCGCGACAGGATTGGCTGACCCGCATGCTCCAGGCGCGGCTTTCGCCGCAGGAACAAGACCAGCTCGCCGCTTCCGTCGAGTTGCTCAAGCGGCTCGTCGACGACTGAACGCGTGGCGCGGCGCTCGCGCCCGATCGATATGCGTCGTCATCTTCAAGAGGACATGCCCATGGCGCTCACTACGCTCGACCCGAACACCGCCCTGATCGTCGTCGACCTGCAGAAGGGCATCGTCGGCCTGCCTGCCATCCATCCCATCGGCGATGTCATCGAGCGCGCTCGCGCGTTGGCCGATGCCTTTCGCGAACGCGGCCTGCCTGTCGCGCTCGTCAACGTCGCTGGCGGAGCGCCAGGCCGGACGGCGCAGCCGCGTCAAACGCTCAACCGGTCCGAAGACTGGACCGACCTGATCCCTGAGCTCAATCGACAACCGAGCGACATCGTCGTGACGAAGCGAACGTGGGGCGCGTTCGCAAGCACCGACCTCGACGCGACGTTGAAAGCGCGCGGCGTCACCCAAGTGGTGGTCGTGGGCGTGGCTACCGCAACAGGCGTCGAAGCCACCGCGCGCCAGGCCTACGAGCAAGGGTTCAATGTCGCGCTCGCCACCGACGCCATGACCGACACGCGGCCCGAAGCGCACGCCTACAGCATCGAGCATGTCTTCCCGCGGCTCGGCGAGATCGGTACGAGCCGCGAGATCATCGATCTGCTGTCGACGAGGAGCGCCTGAGATGCCGTCGCTTCCGCTCGTGTCCTACTTCTTCGGCGGCGTGTTCCTGGCGAACGCGATCCCTCACCTCGTCAGCGGCATGATGGGCCGGCCCTTTCAGAGCCCGTTCGCACATCCGCGAGGCGAGGGGCTGTCTTCGTCGACCGTCAACGTACTCTGGGGTTTCGTCAATCTCGTCATCGGCTATGTCCTCGTCTGCCGCATGGGCAACTTCGAATTGAGGAACACAGGTGACGTGCTTGCCTGCGGCGCCGGCGTGCTCGCGATCGCGCTTTTCAGCGCCCGGCACTTCGGTCGCTTTCACGGCGGCAACCCGCCCGAGCAACCATGAAGGCTGCCTTCGCCGGCGTCTTTCGGTCGCTGCGGGGGTTCAACTATCGGGTCTGGGCTGCCGGCGCCTTCGTCTCCAACATCGGCACCTGGGTGCAGCGAACGGCCCAGGACTGGCTGGTGTTCACCCAGCTCACCGATCACGACGCCTCCGCTGTCGGCCTGGTCATGGCGCTGCAGTTCGGGCCGCAGCTGCTGCTTCTGCCGTGGACCGGTTTCGTCGCCGATCATTTCAACCAGCGAAAGCTGCTGATCGCCACTCAGGCGACGATGGGCGGTCTCGCGCTGGCATTGGGGATTCTCACCATCACCGGCGTCGTACAACTCTGGCACGTCTACGTCTTCGCCTTCCTGTTCGGCAGTGCGGCGGCGTTCGACGCTCCCGTCCGGCAGACGTTCGTCGCCGAATTGGTCGGGGACGAAGACTTGCACAATGCGGTGGCGCTCAATTCGACCTCGTTCAATGCGGCGCGGATGATCGGCCCGGCCGTCTCGGGCTTGATCATTGCCGCGATCGGGACCGGCTGGTCCTTCCTGATGAACGGCGCTTCTTTCGTCGCGGTGCTGATCTCCCTCGCCTTCCTGCGCGTCGCCGAGCTTCGCCCCAACGCCCGCGCGCAACGCGTCAAGGGCAGCTTCACCGAAGGCTTCCGCTACGTGTGGGGCCGCCCGGATCTCAAGGCGATCCTGGTCATGCTGTTCCTGGTCGGAACGTTCGGCCTCAACTTCCCGATCTTCATCTCGACGATGGCCGTGGGTGTTTTCCATGCAGACGCCCGCGGCTATGGCCTGCTGTCGTCGATCATGGCGATCGGGACGATGGCGGGCGCCTTGCTGGGCGCCCAGCGCGACAAGCCTCGGTTCGACCTGTTGCTGGTCGGTGCCGGCATATTCGGTGTCGGCTGCACGCTGGCGGCGTTCGCGCCGGGCTATTGGTTTTTCGCCGCCGCGCTCGTCGTCATCGGCGTGGCTGCCCTGACGCTCACGAACACGACGAACAGCTTGATGCAACTGTCGACCGAGCCGGCCATGCGAGGGCGCGTGATGGCGCTGCGCGTCGCCGTCGCGCTCGGAGGCACGCCCATCGGAGCGCCGATCGTCGGATGGGTGGCGAACACGTGCGGCCCTCGCTGGGCTCTCGGCATCGGCGCTGCATCGGGCTTTGCAGCGGCGCTCGTCGCCGTCTGCGTCTCGGCTGGCGGGCTGCGACGCCATGACTCGAACCGACTGCTGAGCGACGCCCGGACTCCGCCTTCGACGCCCAGCCCGGATGGCGCGCGCGAAGCCGCTCCATCGGCGCCATTACGACGCGGGTCGTGACGCGGATCGCTCCGAGATCGTACGGCTGCTGCGATGGGAACAAAGGTTTACTCAGTCGATGGGGAAATATCGGAACCACAGGCCGCCAGATTCCGCTTCGTCGTATCGATGAGGGTGTGCCAAGCGGCTTTTCGACTCGCGAGGCGAAGGTGGGCAGCCGATCGACGAACCCGAGCGGGGATCGTGCGGATGGCAAAAGGTCCGCGCCGGTGTACCTTGCGCGCTTGGCCACTCGAGCTGCCGCAACGCGTGACCGCTGTCCGGCGGCTCATGCGGGCCGGATGTTCGAACCGATGAACCCTGATCACAGAGAAGGAAACGTACATGTCCTTACGCAGTGCCATTTGCCTCGCGACCCTTGCCGTGGCCGGGTGTGGAACACGGTCGTTCGTCACGCCCACGCAGGATGGGGCGTTCGTGGTCACCGGATCGTCCGCGCATTTGAGCACCGGCGCCGAAGAGAAGGCCCGCCTCGTGGAGAACGCCAATGACTACTGCAAGCGGCGCGACAAGTCGGCGGTCGTGATCGCATCCGAGGAAAACGACGCGAAGCCCGGCAATCTCGCCGCACCCGGAAAGCTGGCGCGGGCGACGGTGCAATTTCGCTGCCAGTAACGCGAGGTTACTCGGCCGCGGAGCCGGTCTCGAACGCATGTAGTGGCAATGCGCCGTGCGGCGGCAACGGCCGAGATTCGAGCGGAGCCAATCTGGTTCGCGGCGAAGCGATCGACGCGGAAGGTGGGATCGGTGGGTCTGCTCGCTTATCGATTCCGGCAACGCAGCCTTCTCATCCTTGCGGCATTCGCTCGAATGTCGGCAACGACGCGTCCATCGTGTCCCACGCATGACCGCGAATGCTGTAGGTGATCATGCTCGGGCGGAATCGGCTGGGATCGTCCAGGCTGGCGGCGTGGATCGCGATCAGTCCCGGCATCGCAGGGAACGTCACGTAGAGCGGCGTTCCGCACGTCGGACAGAACGAGTGGATCTTTTCGTTTCCGCTGTCGGCTACGAGCCGCCACTGCTTGGCCTCGCCTTCGATCGCTACTTCCGAAAGACGAGGAAAGGTCACGTAGGACCCGTGCCCCGTTCCACTTCGCTGCTGGCAATGGCGGCATTGGCAGTGGACTTCGGCAATGGGCTGGCTGCTGGTTTCGTAACGGATGGCGCCGCACGCGCATCCGCCCGTGTAGGGTTGAGTCATCGACGTGATTCCTTTGCTGGATATCGTGAAGAGGCGTACGCAAATCCCGATCGGGTTCGCGAGCGGCTCGGCGCTCAGTGCTTCAGCTCGCCGGCCACGTTCCCGATGTCGCCGACCACATGTTTCCAACCGCGTCCCATGTTCTCGAAGGCCGTGTCGTTCGTCGGCACCACGAACCCCGCATGGACCAGACGCAGACGCGTGCCGCGCTCGACTCGGGACAAGGTCCATGTGACCACCGTGTCCAGCTCGGAGCCGTAACCCACGTTGTCGCGATGCCCGCCTTTCCAGCGGTAGGACAGGCGTTCATTCGGTTCGACTTCCACGACCTCGCAATGAATCACGCCGTCCCACGCGCCGGCAGGTGTGGTCTTGAACGTGAAACGCGTACCGACCACCGGCTCGAATCCCTCCTGGGGCATCTTCAGCCAACGGCCGATCAGTGATGCGGTGGCGAGCGCTTTCCAAACGACCTCGGGGGAATGAGGAAGCACTTCTTCGACGACGATGTCGCGCGTCGCCTGCTTCGATGCCGCGTGATTCATGGGTCCATCTCCTTGAGAAGCGTGCGCAGGTCTGCGAGCCGGTCGCGCCAGAAACTGCCGTACAGGCTCATCCAATCGAATAGCGGCGCCAGGCCCGCAGGTTCGGCGCGATAGAAGACATTGCGACCTTCGGGCCGCTCGGCCACGAGACCAGCCTCTTTGAGTTTTTTGAGGTGCTGGGAAATGGCGCCCTGGGTCACGCCGCTGCTGCGCGTGAGCTCTGCAACGTTGAGCTCTTTCGCCGTGGCGATGCGCTCGAACAGCGCGCGACGCGTCGGGTCCGAAAGGCTGCGCATGATCTGGGATACGGCGGCTGTCTCTTGCATGGACGAATCATAAGCACCGGCTAATTGATTAGTCAATACTAATTTATCGACCGCTATCGAGCACGCCCTGCCGATCGTCCGACGCCCTCCCGAAATGCCGGAGCGCCGCAAGCGCGTTGGAAAGCGACCGCCGGAATCGATACCCGCTGCCGCCGACGATTCCACCTGCGCGTCCGCTTCGATGGCTCCATCCGAACGTTGACTCTTTCGCTGCTCCTCAACCGTCCTGTCATCCACAGACACGGGAGCACCGATATGAACCTGCAAGACAAGAACATCGTCGTCACCGGCGGCAGCCGCGGCCTGGGCCTCGGCCTGGTCGAAGCCTTCGTGGAAAAAGGAGCGAACGTGACGGTCGTCGCGCGCGACCCCATCGCGCTCGATGCCGTCGCCGAGCGACTCGGCGTTGCGACGGTGTCGGCCGACATCACCGACAAAGCCGCCGCGTACCGCATCGTCGACACCATCCGCCCCGATGTTCTCGTTCTGAACGCCGGCGCGCAGCCCCGCATGGGCCGCCTGGATCAGTTGAGTTGGGAGGATTTTTCCATCCCGTGGGAAACGGATGTCAAAGCCGGCCTGTACTGGCTGCAGGCGGCGCTCAACGTACCGCTCCCTCCCGGCAGCCGCGTGCTGGTCGGTTCGAGCGGTGCCGCCGTGACCGGCTCGCAGATGTCGGGCGGCTATGGCGGCTCCAAGCGCATGCTATGGTTCATGGCGAAGTACGCGAACGGTGCCGCGCAAGAGAAGCATCTCGACATCCGCTTTCAAGCGATCTTGCCGCGGATGATGATCCTCGGCACCGGCATCGGCGATGCAGCCGCCAGCGCGTATGCCCAATCGATGAACATCACGCCGGAAGCCTTCGTCGCTCGATTCGGCGCACCGATGCCGCCCAGAGCGTTCGGCGATCGCGTCGTCTCCGTGCTGGAAGACCCGCAATTTGCCGACGGCATCGTGTTCGGTCTCAATGGCGACGCCGGTGTCACCATCATGGAAGGAGCGCGCGCTTGAACGAGGAATCGCCTTCGTCGAACGACGCCCACCGCGCACAACTCCTCGCGCTCGCCAAGGCATTGCGACCGGAGCTGCATCGTTACTGCGCGCGCCTCATGGGATCGGTCATCGACGGCGAGGATGTCGTGCAAGACGCGTTGATGCGCGCCTTCGATGGGCTGGACGACTTGCGCGACCTTCCACCCTTCCGCACGTGGCTGTTTCGGATCGCGCACAACCGAGCGCTCGACCTGCTCCGAAGCCGCGCGCTGCGCGCGACCGAAGCGATGGAGGCCGCCGTGGATGCCATCGATCACGCCAACCCCGATCCTGAAGAAACGGTGATGCGTCAGGAAGCGTCGAAAACGGCGGTGTCGCGCTTCACGGAGCTGCCGGTGCTCCAGCGCAGCGTCGTCGTCCTCAAAGATGTGCTTGGTGAGCCTTTGGCAGACATAGCCGACCTGCTGAACCTCTCCATCGACGCCGTGAAAGGCCATCTCGCGCGCGGCCGTGCACGCCTTCGCGAGATCGACGCGCACATCGCCCCGCACACCGGCGAACGAACCGCCTCCCCGGCCGTCGCTCACTACGTCGCGTTGTTCAACCGGCGCGATTGGGACGGTCTGCGCGCACTGCTCGCCGACGACGTACGACTTCACCAGTCCCTGCATCCGATGCGCTCCGGCGCGACGGACGTCGGCACGTTCTTCACGATCTACGCCAAGAGCACAGACGTATGGCTCGCCCCGGCCTGGCTGGAAGGACGTGAAGTGATCGCCGTATTCGAACACCGCACCGCCGCCAAGCCCCATCACTTCATGTGGCTCGAATGGCACGGCCCTCGGATCCGGTTCATCCGCGACTATCGCTACGTCGAATACGTCATCGACGACGCGGAACTGGTGCCCGCAGCCGTTCCCGGCGTCGGATAGCGCACCTGCTGGCGGCTACGTCACGCGTCCAGCTGGCGGGCGACGTGCGCCGACAACTCGCGCGTGTTCTTGGAGAACTCGGCTTCCAAATCGATGCCGCACTTGTTCGCCAGAACGAGGATCGACCAGAGACAGTCCGCCAACTCGTGTCCGAGTTTGGCGTGGCCGTCGTCGATCGTTCGAACCCCTGCATGCGCCTGAATCAGCTTCGCCAGGTCGCCCACGTCTCCGACGAAACCGAGCGCCAGTTCTTCCGTGCTCCAGATGCGCCCGTAGAGCTTGGTTTCGAGCTTCTCGTAGAGCGCGTTGAGGTGTAGAGCCGATTGCTCCAGTTCGCTGAAATCCATGGGGCGCGACGCTCGATGCATGCGGGCGGTGCCGCGGTGCGCGGCATGGTAGCGCAGGGATGCCGTGGGGCTTCGTTCTAACGACGTGCGAAGGATGGGCTTGCGATGGGCGAACATGTTTCGCGCGAGCGACGAGCGCACATGTCGCCGTCGCGTTGTCGCGGCACGGCGTGAAGGAACGCTGCCGGGATTCTGTTTTATTTTGTTACGGCTGATACGCTTGCGTTGACATCGAAGAGACGCGGGCGCAACGTTTCGACGTCGCTGTGGATGCAGCGATCGGGATTGGCGTCCCGGGTCTAGAGCGCGAAAGCGCCCATCGTCGATGCCGGCGTTTTTTTCATGCCTGCCTTCGGCGTGGTACGTGCTGCACCTGTCTGTGACGGGCGGCGCGGGAGAACCTTCGGGTTCGCCGGTCCTCTAGCCGGTACGCCAATCTCGCGTCGTCCGTCCCCTCGATTGGCGTCGAATGGGGCGGACTCCAACACTAGAGGAGTTCGTCATGTCGAAGCAGCAGTCCCCCGCCCCGCGCGCAATGTCGTCACGCGTGCCCGCGCCCGCCATACCCTCCGATCGCCTCGCCGCGATGGGTAGCTACATCCGCCTTCGCGACTGGTCGTTCGCCGTGATCGATCTGATGGAGGTCGCCGGCAAATCGATGGGCGGGCCCGGCCGGATCGAAATCGGCGACCAAACACTGATGGAAACGTCTGCGTTGCTGCGCAATCTGCTGATGCAGATCGATGAGCAGGTCGACGTGATGAGGGAGGCGTAACGCACCGACGGGCGGGCGCTTGCCGAACCCGAGCAAGCGTTCGCCGGCTTCAATGGCCCGCAGTATCCGCGGCCGCAAAGCTGCTCTCTAACGCCGTTGTCAGGCCCCGTTTTGCTGCGCAATTTTCCACAGCAAATTGATCAGCCAGTCGAGGCAACGAACGAGAGAAACGACGCGCAGCCTTTCAGGCAACCTATATCGGCCTCAATCGTTGGTATCCTGTTGGCGTGCTTCCACGCAGCACGGCCCTCTGAACGTGAACGCGATATTAAATTTTAGTATATCCCCTGTATGAAGGTGATTCCAGTTTTCTTGCGCATATTGGGATCGATGCAAGAAAACAATCCCGTTGATCGCCACGCAGTGCACAAATGCGTAATCACCCTTCAACTTGCGGACCGACCCGCTGTACTCACAAGGTTTTCCATCATTCGTCCTTATCATTCCACGCCGAGCGCCAGCGTCAATGTACGGCACCGCGTGCTTCCCAAATTCCTCGTACATCTTTATAGCCTTCGCACGATCACCATAGATGAACTCGTGTCGCGCGCACCAAAACTGTGCTTCAAAGTGAGTATCGCCCTTCGTCGAACTGCGCGACAGAAGCCTCCCTATCTCTGCCCTGTGTTGAAACTCATCCGTTGCCATGAGCCTCCGCGCAAGCTCGAAACTCACGTTCTTTGAACCAGGATTCAGCGCGGACGTCTTGCGAAGAACTTCAAGAGCTTCGATGTGGCCTTCTTCCGTCTCAGTCTCGAGCAACTGACGCGAAAGTCTCAAAGCAACTGTTTCGTTTGCAGGCACGCGTTGGAAAGCGGCCCTCAACGTTGCTAAGGCACGTGGATTCTTATCCAGCGCGTTAAATAGCTGAGCACGCAATGTGGCTACAAAAGAGTCTTCCGGATATCTCTGAGCCGCCTCTATGAGGTATTTTTCAAGCTCCGCCATCTTCCGAACCGCGACTTCGCCGCTTAAAGCACTTAAGGCGTCGTCCTCGCACGACAGCTTATCTTTCACCTGATCTAGCAGCAGCTCACAATATGTCGTAATTCCGTATTTGGACGCCTTCAGAAGACCGTGCTTTCGAATCTCCTCCAGCGCCTCCTCTCGATAACGATCTGCCTGTCCCCTATCGACCCCTTCAGCTCGCGACCATTCACGCAATACCACCGCCTTTGTGTGATGCAGAGAGCCGTTCGCGCGAGCACTAAGCACAATGGCTTCGTCAATAAAACGCTGGGCGCGCGCAAGACTCCCATCGGGGTGCTTAATTTCAAAAAGGGCTCGTTGCTGCAAAACGAATGAACGATCTACTCCAGATTGCTCAGCCGCGTCAAAGATGCGCTCCACTAGCGATCTATTGCTAAATTCATCTGCTAATGTTCTGCCGCGTATCAATTGCGATGCCGCCTCGTCATCGCTCGAAAAATCTGTATTGAGCGAAGCCACGATTCGCGCTATCTGATTTGCTCGATCCTCTGTATCTTGCAGCACCTCCTCGAAGACTATCCGCGCAATCTCCGCGTGACGCGCACGATACGCGAAGTCCTTTGATAGAGGGTCACTATAAACACTTACAACGCGATCAAGAGGCCCCAAAAATCGCTCTTGAAATTTGTGAAAACTTACGCCGCTCATGCGCGAAATCAATCCGGCGCGAACCGGAATTCGCAATCTATGCAGTGAGCAAATATCCAGATATAGCAGTTGAGCTTCGTGCGGAACTATGTTCCGATACTCATCGTGAAGCAAATCGTGAAAATTATTAACCCCAAGCGTAGCTTGATGGAGCGCAACAAGAAGCTGCCGTTCATTTTGCGAAATCAGAACTTTAGCCCGTTCTTCTAGGGCCGGAATATTCTCCAGTTCACCGAGACAGTCGTGAGTTTCCAGCAACTTGCACAGGTCAACAGCCTCTCGTTCCGACAGATCGGAGATGCTGTATTCCTCCGTCGGAAGAATACCTAGGTAGTGCTGTTCTGTATTCCACTCATTGGTGCGAGCGCACCCAATAAATGTGACTGGAAGCGAACTACGTTGGCAGTACGAAAAACAGTCCCTCAAAGCGGCACTATCGTGCAGTAAATCGTCGATAAGTATGAAGATTCGAGTTCGAGTTGCTGCGTAAAGCTCGCTTATGTGTTGCGTCAAGCCATTAATGCTGTGTTCCGCGAAGAGAACAAGCGCGTTGTGCGGCTCGGCACAAAGCTCCCAACCAATTCGTTTTATGGTCACACTCTTTCCGCTACCAGCATGACCATGGATCAAGATAAATGCTGGCCCGCCCTCAAGATCGAGCGCCAGTTCAGAAATTACGGTGTATGACACCGATCTTCTAAAGTCGAGGCCGCTCTTAATCGGTGCCCAAGACGTCGAATCCCCTCTGTAAAACCCCATCGGATTTGGGACGCCCATGGGCATTCCCGGTGATATGTGAAGCAATTTGGACGCCAGAAGCGCCTGAAGTCCATTGCTGAGAACGGCGCCAACGTTTATCCACTTTGATAGCACTCCCGCCGCCCCGGTCAGAAGAGAGCCCAAGCGTCGCCGACTTTCTGGTATAGCCTTGTCCAGCGATACTATGAACTCCTCGAACGTCGCCGAGATCGTCGTCATATTATACTTTGACCAATAGATTGAGTCGTACTGATCAAATGCAGGGTCTACCGCAAAATAGTGCGGCCTATCTTTAAAGACAGCTTCCAGACTATAAAGTATCTGGGAAATATGGGGATCGCCCAGCTTGTATCCACAGAATATAATGGCATGGTCCATTGCCCGCTCACGAAAGGATGTAGCAAGCCTCTCTCGACCATTCGTGAACTTAGCATATTGTTCATTTGCCAATATCATTGGAACAGCAGTATCGGCTGCCCGCGTTATGCATCCGTGGATTTTTATTATAGGAACGGCATTAAAAGTCTCCTCGAGTTGACGCATATCGCCATTGCCGACAATTATTAGCGGATTTTGCTTTCGATCGTGCTTACCTTCGTAGGACTTCTCTATCACGCGATCGTAGTTCGTCGTTACTATAGAATTCCACTTGAAAGTCGGAATCAATTTATGAAATTCAAAGGGATCGACTGACTCAAGCAGTTTTTGTATAAATAATTGCACGTCGAGAAGCGAAGTCTGGCTAGAGGCATAATCAGCAACCCTCGCCAAAGGCTCCGACATTTTCTTACCCTCAAGAAATTTCCTCGATAGTTCAGCTGCCAGTTGCGCACCCGTAGGCGCTATAAAGAGTCCGTCTTTCGACTTGCACCCATAGCTCGCACCAGCACCGAGAAATAGAATTGCCTTTCCTTCGGTTACTTGGTGAAGTAGTCCGCTGGGAAGCTCTACGCGCTTGATCATGAGCACCTATTCCCCGTCGTATCTATTGTCTTTTCTTCATCGCACGGGGCCTCGACCGAATACGCCCAGGACGCGATCTTCGATCTTGTTCCTGAGATCAGCGGGGTCGGACCATACGACATGATTGAACTGGCGCGTATCGAAGTGAACATTGGGGAGGTCATCTCCTCGGACACTCCATATAACCTGTCGATCAAGTCCCAGCGCGAAGCCAGCCTCAAAGTACGCACCTCGATTCTGCGTCGTGACATCCACGACCACAAACCGCGCTTCGCGTATCATTGCCATGATGCGATCGTCGATTTTTCCCGCGTGATGCCCGGTATCTACGCGTTCTGGCCGATAGCCAGCAGCTTTGATCCCAGGTTGCAGTCCATCAGACCACGCGTCAGCAAGCATTGGATCGAAGGCCATTGCAACAAATACCAAATCCGTCGAAAAGTGATCTCTCGATAGGTTTTTGGCCACCCGATTCCAGCCCGCGGGCGTAATGATCCATTCTGGGTCCATTGTCGGCGCGATTGCCAATCCTTGCGCTTGCATTGCCTGAAGATGGTAGGCGAATTCGTTCTCAAACTCGCACCACGCCAAGACGTGATCGCAATTGGCAACGAGAGTAACGGCATCGCCTGGATGCTTGGACATCTTCGCGAGAGATGAGAGAAGCGCGTCTTGCTTTTCCGCTACGGTTCTATCGCGCCACGACGCTTTGAAGCGCTCAAGATCGTCGCTCTTTAACATCGTCATCGCTGCGCCGGAGAGCGAGACGTGTCGGAGCCAGCAGGCAACTCGCAACTGCCACGGCGGGCCATCTCGTCGAAGATTCACCGCTGCCGTTTCGCTTATCTGAAATTTACCGCACCGAGGGCAGTCGACCCTATCGAAATCTCCGCCGCCGCCCCTGACATCAGCATGGTGCATTTCGCAGACTGGACACTCAGCCATATGGGTCACCAATGCCGAAAGTGCCTAGTTTCTACGACTTTGACGGCCGACGCGCGACGGCGGGGAGCGGTATGGTGGGCCCACCAGGATTCGAACCTGGAACCAAGGGATTCGCGGATTCCGACTGTTTCCAGTCGGCGCGGACTATCTCTTCGCCCGCAGCGTGAGATGCTGGGTGGGCGCGGGACGCTCTAGCCTGTGATCAAGGGCGCTCAAGCCCTCAGGTAGTCTCTGCACCTTCCGGCGGTGTACCGCCGGCTTGGCTCAGGATTGCCGCCGGCCAGCGTCGAATCGAGGCTGCCGCTGCGGTTTCCCTGAATTCATCCCGTTCTCGTCCGCGACTTTCATCGCGGCGACACCTTTCGATGAGTCCCCTGCTCTAACCGTTGAGCTATAGGCCCACGGCGCGATCCTAGCAAGATGCGCCGGCTTCAGAAACCTTCGGCCGTGGCCGAACGGATTCGCCGGCATCGCTCGGCCGCGTGAACGGGGCGGATGCGCACGCGCCGCAGCGGATTGCGCGGGCGCCAATCTGGCATCCTATGACCCGGCCGCCGGCCAGGCTCATGGATTGCCCGCTTCGAACGGCGGGGTCCGATCCGTCCGCCGGAGGTTTCGAGTGCGCAGCGCAGATCATGTCCGCCTATCGCTTTGACCGGTACGAGCTGTTTCCAGAGTCGCGCCGGCTGATCCTCGATGGACGCGATACGGCCGTCGGCCTGCGCGTGTTCGACGTCATCACCTATCTGGTGCAGAACCGCCAGCGCGCGATCGGCCGCGACGAGTTGATCGCCGCGGTATGGGGGCGCTCGGAGGCCGGCGACGCGATGCTCGCGCAGGTGGTGCTGAAGGCGCGGCGCGCGTTCGGCGACGACGGCAATGCGCAAAACTATATTCGTACCATTCCGCGCTTCGGCTACCAGTGGGTGGCCGAGACGCAGCCGTTCGAGCCGGTCGCGGGCGAGCACGCGCACGCGCCTCGCGACCGCGTGATCGTCGACGATGATGCGACGCTCGATGGGCATGTCGCACCGGCCGCATGGGTCGAACCTGTCGATGACGCGAAGCCGGCTTCGGTCGCAGCGACACCGGCGAACTCGTCGCGTCGATGGCGCCGGTATGCGCCGATGGCTGCGGCCGCCGTCGTCGTGCTGGCACTCGCGTTCGGATGGAGTGCCGTCCGTCGCCACGCGCCCGCGCTGGGCGATCGCGCGCACGCATCCGCGAGCGCGGCGGCCGGCTTGATCCTCGTCCTGCCGACGCACGTGCAGAGCGCGGTGGCCGAGGACGGTTGGATGCGCCTCGGCGTGATGTCGCTGAGCGCGCAGTCGCTCGCCGACGTGACGGGCTACGCGGTCGTGCCGGATGAAACCGCGCTGGCCGCGGTCGCGCGAGCCGGCGCGCAGAACGACGTGGCGCATCTGCGCGCCGAGACGGGCGCTTCGATCGTGATCACGACCGAAGCCAATCGCAGCGACGCCGAATGGGTGCTCAATGCGACGGTGTTCGGTCCGGACGGCCAAACGCAGATGGTCGGCGCGAAGGCGGCCGACCCGATCGTGGCCGCGGGTGCGCTCGCGCGGAACCTGCACGACGTGCTGGCGCCGGCCGATGCGCCGGTCGAAGGCGACGCGTTGCCGCCGGAGGTCGCGGCGCTGAACGCGCGCATGAAGGCGGCGATCCTGGAAGGCCAGAACGGCCGCGCGCTCGCGCTGTACGACGCCGCGGCACTCGGCGTGGCGGCGGCGCCGACGACGATCCTGCTGCGCGCCGAAGCGTTGATCCAGCTCGGCCGCGCGAACGAGGCGGCGACGAGCCTGCACACGCTGGTCGACCAGGCCGCCGCGACGCCGGCGCCGCGCTGGCTCGGCGCGGCGTGGTCGGCGCTCGGCGACTGCGAGTTGTCGCTGGGGCATCCGGCGGTCGCCGAGACGCACTTCCGGCATGCGCTCGACCTGCTCGCCGGCAGCGACGATCACCGCACGACCGGGCTCGCCTGGCGCGGACTCGGCATCGCGCAGGTGCTGCGCAACGACCTGGACGACGCCGAGCAGAGCCATCTGCACGCGCGCCTGCAGCTCGAACGCGTCGGCGACCGCCAGATGCTGGCGCGCGTGATCGACTGCCTCGCCTACATCGCCGCGCATCGCGGACGCATGGCCGAGGCGCTGCTGCTGTACGAGCAGGCCGCCACGATCGGCGCGACGATCGGCTCGAACGAGACCGAGCTCGGCTCGCAGCTGAACCTGGCGCAGTCGCACGAATACCTGCTGCATCACGGCGTGGCGCTGGAAAAGCTGCGCGCGCTGCTGCCGCGCCTGAACGCGCTCGACTACCCCGCCCTGCATCGCTTCGGGCTGTCGGCCTACGCCAGCGTGCTGGTCGAGACCGGCGCGTTCGGCGCGGCGAAGGAGGAACTGGCGCGCATGGACGCCGAGTCGGCGGCAGCGCACGACGGCGTGGTCGACGTGCGCCTGGACGAAGCGCAAAACCGCCTCGCGATCGGCGACATCGCTGGCAGCATTCGCCAGGCCGAAGACGTGCGCGCTTCGCTGAGCGGACAGAACGCGGCCGATCAGCGGCTCGAAGCCCTCGCGGTTCTGCTGCAGGCGCACATCGGCGGCGATGCGAAAGTGGCACGCACCCTGGCCGAAAACACGGCGCTATGGGAACCGGCGAACGCGCTCGCGCCCGCGCGCGTGCATGCGCTGGTCGCGCTGGCGCGCTGGCATGCGCAGCAACCGGACGACACGGCCGCCGCCGGCCTTTACCGGCAGGCGTTCGCCCTGGCGCGCGATTTCGGCACGCCGATCATCCTGCGCGACGCGGCCGTGCCGTATGCCGAGTTCCAGCTGTCGCATGCCGACGCGAATGGCGCACTGGCGACCGCCAGCGTGCTCGGCCCGTATGCCGACGAGGATTTCCAGAGCGCCCTGCTGCTCGCGCGGCTGGCCGCGGCGAACCGCGATTCGGGTCTGGCGCAATCGTATTTCGTGCGCGCCCGGCGCCTTGCCGGCGAGCGCTGGACGCCGCCGCTGGCCGAGGAAGAAGCCGCCGCACTGCGCGGACCGGGCGATACGGAACCCAAGCCCGGCACCCGCACGACGGCCGCTGTCATCCAATCACAATGAAACACTAATGCTCGACTAATGCCCCGAGGACCGCGTGATCGCATGCTCGCCACAGGGCGGCACGACGACCGGCGCCCGCACGACGATTCGCGGACGAACATATCCAAGGGGACACCATGCATCTTTACGTGAACGGGCGCAGCAACGATTCGCGGCAGCACCGCGCCGGGTCGCGCGACCGGTATTTGCCCATCAATTGGGCCACGATGGCGCTGTGCGCGGCGCTCGCCATAGCGTCGGCCGGCGCCATCGCGGCACCGGCGCCGCAGGCCGTTCAGGGTGGCGGCCTCGATCTGCAGGTCACGCTCGGCACGGATCTGTCCGACGGCGCCTGCGGCACCGACACGCAACTCGACGTGACGCGGCTCGACCAGATCAACTTCTGCTACACGGTCACCAATCATTCCAACACGACGCTGAACTACCACAGCCTGCGCGACGACGTGATCGGCACGATGCTGAGCGCCGTGCCGCATTCGCTGGCACCCGGCGCGAGCTACCAGTACAACCGCATCATCACGGCGCGCGATACGCAGACGCCGACCTCGACCTGGTCGGCCTTCGACGTGCACCCCGGCTACGTGTTCGGCGACGGCAACGTGTCGGTGCCCGATCGCGTGTTCGCCGACGGCTTCGACGCGCCGGGCACCGCGCCCTACAACTGGGTCGACATCACCGGCGTCGGCACGCCGCTGAACATGGACCTCGACGACGGCACGACCGTCGTGCCGGTCGGCTTTTCGTTCTCGTACTACGGGCTGAGCGCCGATCAACTGAACGTCGGCTACAACGGCGGCATCCTGTTCGACACCAGCACGGGCTTCTTCACGCAGCAGAACGTGCCGCTGCCGGACGAAGACCTCGGCGCGGCGATCCTGCCGTACTGGACCGACATCTATTACCAGCAGCCGGGCGACGGCAACATCTACTACGCCACGCTGGGCGACGCACCGAACCGCCGCTTCGTGGTCGAGTGGTTCAACCTGCCGATCATGATCGGCGGTATCGACCAGGACAGCGCGACGTTCGAGGTGGTCCTGTTCGAAGGCAGCAACCAGATCCTGTTCCAGTACGCCGACACCGACGTCGGCGATCCGGCGCGCGACGACGGCATCACGACGACGATCGGCCTCAACGCGCCTCCCGGCGTCGATGCGGCCCTGCAGTATTCCTACTTGACGGCGTCGGTCAGCGCGGGCACGGCGATCCTGTTCTCGCCGAGCACACCGACGACGTTCACCTCGACCCAGCAGGTCGCGCTCGATGTCGGCGTACCGCAGATAGCGGTCGATCCGGTCAGCTTCGACGTCAGCGCGCCGGCCGGCGGTTCGACCACGGCGACACTCGCCATCGGCAATGTCGGCAATCGCCCGCTGACCTGGAACATCAACACGTTCTCCAGCGGCACCCGCACGCCGCCGGCGCCGCGCTTCACGCGGCCGATCGGCAACCCGGCCTCGACCAGCGCCGAGCCCGCCCCGCAGCTGCGCCATGCCAGGCCCGCCGCCGTGACGAGCGTGCCGGTGCCGCAGGCCGATGGCGTCACCGCGTACGCGATCGACCTCGGTTCCTCGACCTTGGTGTCGCTGAACGTGGAAGACGCGAGCAACGTCACCGAGATCGCCAGCATGGGCGACCTGATCCTCACGGCGGGCGCGTTCGTCGACGAGGACTTCACGCAGCTCTACACGATCGACTACTACACCTACCACCTGCTCGCGGTCGATACGCGCACCGGCGCGACGACGCTGATCGGCACCGCACCGCTCGACGGCGGCGGCATCAACTGGACCAGCCTCGCGTGGGACGCCTCGACCAGCACGTTGTACGGCATGGCCTACGACCAGAGCCGCAGCGGCCTGGTGTCGTACCTGTACAAGGTCGACCCGGTCACGGCCGCGACGACGCTGGTCGGCGAGGTCACCGGCATCGGCGATCCGACCAACGGCGACCTCGTCAGCGGCATCGCGATCGACACCGACGGCACGCTGTACGGTATCGAGCTCGTCGGCGACACGTTCGTCACGATCGACAAGAACAGCGGCGAGGCGCAGGTCATCAGTTCGCTCGGCTTCGACGCGAACTACGCGCAGAGCCTGGACTTCGACGACTACACCGGCACGCTCTACTACGCGGCATTCAACAACAGCGACGGCGAAGCGGAGATGTACACGATCGAACCGTTCAGCGGCGCGCTGACCCAGCTGTCGCCGATCGGCGCCGACCCGACGACCACGCAACTGGCGGCACTGGCGATCGCACGGCTCGGCGGCGTGTGCGCCTATCCGAACGACGTGCCCTGGCTGACCTTCGACACCACCCGTGGTTCGACCGCCGCCGGCGGCAGCACGCCGGTGACCGTCACGTTCGACGCGACCTCGCTCGCCGCGGGCACCTACACCGGCAACATCTGCGTCGACAACAACGATCTGACGAACCGCCGCGCGGCGGTGCCGGTGACGTTCACGGTGCAATAAGCGGAAGTCACTGGGGCGGCGCAGCCGAGCGGGTTCGTCGGCGCCGCCCATCCATTCGCTATTCCCGCCCCCTATCCGTCATTCCCGCGAACGCGGGAATCCATTTTGCTGTCGCGGTTTGGAACAAAAACATTTGGATTCCCGCGTCCGCGGGAATGACGTCGGAGAGAGGGACAGGGTTTGACGACTACGGTGCAGTAGGCGCAGTCACTGCGGCGGCGCGGCCAAGCGGGTTCGCCGCAGCCGCCCGCCCCTTCGCCATTCCAGCCCCCTCATTCGTCATTCCCGCGCAAGCGGGAATCCATTTGCTGTTGCGGTTTGGAACAAAAACATTTGGATTCCCGCGTCCGCGGGAATGACGTCGGCGCGGGAGATAGGCGTTGACGTTTACTGTGCAGAAGGCACGAGCCAGAAGCGTGCCCCCTCTGCGCTTTCGCATGCGGCGCCAAGCCGCGCATCACGCCCGCATCCACAAAGAAAAACGCCCGCGATTCGCATCGCGGGCGTTCGTGTTGGAACGTGCGTCTCGCTCGGCAGCCGACGCTGCCCGAGCGCTTACTCCAGATCGAGGAACGAGCGCAGCTGTTCCGACCGGCTCGGATGACGCAGCTTGCGCAGCGCCTTCGCTTCGATCTGACGGATGCGCTCACGCGTCACGTCGAACTGCTTGCCGACTTCTTCCAGCGTGTGATCGGTGTTCATGTCGATGCCGAAGCGCATGCGCAGCACCTTCGCTTCGCGCGGCGTCAGGCCGGCGAGGACGTCGCGCACGGTTTCCATCAGGCCGATGTTGGTGGACGATTCGATCGGCGAGACGATCGCGGCGTCCTCGATGAAGTCGCCGAGGTGCGAATCCTCGTCGTCGCCGATCGGCGTTTCCATCGAGATCGGTTCCTTGGCGATCTTGAGCACCTTGCGGATCTTGTCCTCGGGCATCTCCATCTTGATCGCCAGTTCGTCCGGCGTCGGCTCGCGGCCCATCTCCTGCAGCATCTGGCGGCTGATGCGGTTGAGCTTGTTGATCGTCTCGATCATGTGCACCGGGATGCGGATGGTGCGCGCCTGGTCGGCGATCGAACGCGTGATCGCCTGGCGGATCCACCAGGTCGCATAGGTACTGAACTTGTAGCCGCGGCGGTATTCGAACTTGTCGACCGCCTTCATCAGGCCGATGTTGCCTTCCTGGATCAGGTCGAGGAACTGCAGGCCGCGGTTGGTGTACTTCTTCGCGATCGAGATGACCAGGCGCAGGTTCGCCTCGACCATTTCCTTCTTCGCGCGGCGGGCCTTCGCCTCGCCGATCGACATCGCGCGGTTGATTTCCTTGATGTCGGAGACGGCCAGGTACAGCACGTTCTCGGTCGCGATCAGCTTTTCCTGCTCGGCGACGATCGCGTCGCGGTTCGCCTTGATCGCCGGCGACCACTTCTGGCGCTTGCGCGCGAGCTCGTCCGCCCACTCGACATTGGTCTCGTTGGACGGGAACAGCTTGAGGAAGTCCTTGCGCGGCATGCGGGCGTGCTTGATGCACAGCTCGCCGATCATGCGCTCGTGGTGGCGGATGTTGTTGACGACGTCGCGCAGCTTCTTGACGAAGCTGTCGATCATGATCGCCGGCAGCTTCAGCTTGAGGAACGCCTCGGCCATCTCGTCGCGCAGCTTCTGCGACTTGCGGTCGGCGCTGCCGTACTTCTCGGCCGCCTTCTGGAACTTGGCGTAGAGCTGGCGCAGCTCGTCCATGCGGCGCGCGACCTCGACCAGGTCGATGCCGGTGTCGCCGGGGCCGGCCTCCTCGCTGTCGCCGTCGGCCGCATCGTCTTCTTCCTCGGCCACGGCATCGCCGTCGACGGCGGCCTCGGCGATGACCACGTCCGGCTGCTCGACATCGGCGAAGCCGGCGAGCACTTCGGACAGGCGCTTCTTGCCTTCGGTGTGCTGGTCGTATTCCTCGATCAGCAACTGGATCGACCACGGGAAGCTCGCCAGCGCGGACTGCACCTGGTTGAGGCCTTCCTCGATGCGCTTGGCGATCGCGATCTCGCCCTCGCGCGTGAGCAGCTCGACCGTGCCCATCTCGCGCATGTACATGCGCACCGGATCGGTCGTGCGGCCGACTTCGGCGTCGACCGCGGACAGCACGGCAACGGCTTCTTCGGTCGCGGTGTCGTCGTCGGTCGCCACCGGGGTTTCCGGCAACAGCGTTTCGGTATCGGGCGCAACCTCGTGCACCTCGATGCCCATGTCGTTGATCATGCCGATGATGTCTTCGATCTGCTCCGGATCGACGATGTCGTCGGGCAGGTGATCGTTGACTTCGGCGTAGGTCAGGTAGCCCTGTTCCTTGCCCTTGATGATCAGGGTCTTGATCTCGGACTGCTGCTCCTGGTTGTGCTCGGCGGCCATGTGGGTTCCGGAAGTTCTATGCGGCAAAGGAAAAGAAGTATAGGAGCCGCGTCAAGGGCGAGGTGGGAGTTCGAGCGATGCCCTCAGGCATCGCGAGCCACCGAGCGCCCGGCCACGGATGGCCGGGCCGGCGCCCCGCTCCATGGACGGCTGGTATCAAGGACTTTCTTCACGACAACACCCGGGCAAGAACCGTTGCACCTGCAACTATCCGCCCGATTCGGTTCGATCCCCTCCGGGACCGCATCCCTGCCCTGCCGCTCCGCCCTCAATTCGCTTCGAGCCGGAACGTCACCGGCCCGTCGTTGACGAGACGAACCCTCATATGGGCACCGAAACGGCCGGTTTCCACCCCCGCGTGACGCTGCCGCGCGAGTTCGACCAGGCGGTTGAACCAGCGTTCGGCTTCGGCCGGCGCCGCCGCGGTCGAAAAGCCCGGCCGCATGCCCGAACGCGTGTCCGCGGCCAAGGTGAACTGCGAGACGAGCAGCAGGCCTCCGCCGGTGTCGGCCAGCGAGCGGTTCATGCGGCCCTCGGTGTCGGCGAAGACGCGGTAGCCGAGAATCCGTTCCAGCAGGCGCCGGGTCTGCGCCTCGCCGTCGCCGGGCTGAACGCCGATCAGGGCCAGCAGGCCCGCGCCGATCTCGCCCACCACGGCATCGTCGACATCGACGCGCGCCTCGCTGACGCGTTGGATCAGGGCGATCATGCAGCTCTCCGGACCATGGCCGCAGATCGTCGCCGCGGCGCGATGCCACGGTCAATGCGTCCGCCGCGCGTGCCACGCCGGTCGCTACAATCGCCGCCGCCATGACTTCCCCCTCTCTCGCCTGGCCGGTTGCTCTGCTCTACGGCAGCCTGCGCGTCGCCGGTCGCCTGCCGCTGCCGCTGCTGCATGCCATCGGCACGCTGCTGGGGCGGCTGCTGTGGGTGTTCCCGGGTCGGACGCGCCGCATCGTCGAGCGCAATCTCTCCCTGGTATTAACGCAGGACAGCGCCGAAACCAGACATCGGATCGCACGCGAGGCGTTGGCGGAGACCGGCAAGGCGCTGACCGAGATCGCCAAGGTCTGGGGCAACGCCCCGGAGCGCGCGATCGGGATGATCCGCGAAGTCCGCGGCGAGGCATTTTTCCGCGAGGCGCTGGCGCGCGGCGCCGGCCTGATCGTCGCCGCGCCGCACCTGGGCTGCTGGGAGCTGCTGAACTACTGGCTGGCGGCGCAGACGCCGCTGGCGATCCTGTACCGCCCGCCCCGTCATGCGATCGTCGAACCGCTGCTGCTGAAGGCGCGCGGCGCGCTGCCGGTCGAGCAGGTGCGCGCCGAGGGCGCCGGCGTGCGAACGCTCTACAAGCGCCTGGCCGCGGGCGGCGTCGTCGGCATCCTGCCGGATCAGCAGCCACGCGGCGGCGAAGGCGTCTGGGCACCGTTCTTCGGCCTGCCGGCATCGACCATGGTGCTGCTGCCGCGCCTGGCCCGGCGCACCGGCGCCACCGTGCTGTTCGCCTTCGCCGAACGCCTGCCGCGCGGCGGCGGTTTCCGCCTGCACTTCCTCGCGGCGGCGCCGGAGCTTGCCGATGCCGACCTCGATGTCGCCTGCGCGGCGCTCAATCGCAGCGTCGAGGACTGCGTTCGCCTGGCATTCGCGCAGTACCAGTGGTCGTACAAGCGCTATCCGACGCGATGGCCGCACGAGGTGCAGGCGGCCGTCCGCGGCGAAGCCGCGGGCACCTAGCGCGGCCCGATCGAATCGACCAGGACCAGTTCGCAGGCACCGGCGCCGCTGTCGTCGCGGCGCAGCGAACTGCGCCAGCGCCAGCCGTCCGCGCGGTGCACCTCCACGAGGTGGCCGCGCAGCGCGATCAGCTCGCCGACGCGCACGCGCGCGATCGCCGCGGCGACGCCCGGATCGGCCGGAATCAGGTGCATGTTCGCGCTCGACACCGTGATCTCGCGCGGCGGGATCGGCGGCTCCTCGCTCCAGCGGTAGGAGTAGAACCGCGCCGATTGCGAGATATCCAGCTGCGCGATGACCGCGCTGTCGGACATGCGGCCCCAGCCGAGCGCAAGGTCGGTCGGCGAGAGTTCGCTTTCGGTGCCGAGGCGATAGTCCGCGCGCGACAGCACGCGCGCATCGAGCGAGAAATCGGCCAGCGGGGTCAATTCGAAATCGCCGATGCGCGTCGTGGCGCGACTGACCGGATCGCCCTGCAGCGGAGCGTCCGGCACGAGCACGCCGGGTTCCTGCACGATCGGCCGGCGCACGAACGCGTTGAGCGCGCCGGCGAGCGCGAGCAGCAGCAGGATCAGCGCGAGCCGCCGCATGCAGCCGGGGGCTATGCCGGCGGCGTGTTGTGGAGGCGGCGCAGGAACACCGTCATCTCCTTCGCAGCCTGCGTGTCGCCGCGCGCGTGCGCGACGCGAATGCCTTGCTCGAACGCCTGCATCGCGGCCGCCGCGTCGCCGCTTTCGGCGAGCGCGCGACCGAGCAGCTTCCACGCGGCCGAATAGTTCTCGTCGAACGCGACCGCTTCGCGCAGCGCGACCGCAGCGCCCGCGGCGTCGCCGTGCCCGAGCAGGGCATTGCCGAGCGAGAAGCGCAGCAGCGCGCCGTCGCGCGGACCGCCGAGCTGGGCGCGCAGGCGCGCGATGAAATCGGTCGTCATGGCGCCATCATCGCGCGCTTCGGCGCGCGGCGCAGCAGGCGCCGCGCCACGCTCAAACGGTACGGCGATGGATATCGTGCGTGACCACGCCGATCTCGCGCGTGGGCTGTACGAAGAACTGCGGGTGCGTGAGGCTGCGCTTCATGTCGCCGAGGCCGCTGGCCCAGTGTTCGCGCATGGTGGCGCCGTCGAACGCGTAGTCCTTGTACTGCTCTTCGTCGTGCTTGGCCTGGTAGATCAGGTGGATGATGTTGAAGACGCGATCGCACAGCCAGGGCTCCAGATCGGTCAGGAGTTCGGGCGGCACGTGCTTGGCGGGAATTTCCTTCAGCAGCAGGCCGAGCGCGTTGCGCAGCTTCTGCAGCTTGGCGATCATGTCGGTGCCGAAGCGCGTACGGCTGGAGTACTGGATGTCCTTCTGCCGCTCCATCACTTCCATCATCGTCTTCGGCGTCGCGCCGCGCGCGCTCCACAAGTCGACCTGGAATACCAGGCTGTCGCGGCGCGGCTGGCACGTCAGCACGTAGTCGAGCGGCGTGTTCGACACGGTGCCGCCGTCCCAATACGGCTCGTCGTCGATGACGATCGCCGGGAACGCCGGCGGCAGCGCGCCCGACGCCATGATGTGCTCGGCGCGAATGCGATCGATCGAGGAATCGAAATAGCGCACGTTGCCGCTGCGCACGTTCGCCGCGCCGACCGACAGCCGCACGCCTTCGCTGTTGATTCGGTCGAAGTCGATCAGGCGCTCCAGCGTCGATTTCAGCGGCGAGGTGTCGTAGAAGCTCGTAGCCTTCGCGCTGCCGTCGCTGAACAGGAACGGCGAGGCCGAGCGCGCGCTGAAGAATCCGCGCTGGCCTTGCACGATCGCACCGACGGCGCTGAGCGCGCTGAGGCCGGAATTGATGTGCGGATTGGGCGGCAGTATGTCGAACAGCGCGGTCAGCGCGGTGAACGGCCAGGTCAGCGCGCCTGCCGGCTCGCTGACGGTATTCCAGAATTCGTGCAGGCGCTCGATGCGATGCTCGGGCGCGTTGCCGGCGAGGATCGCC